>RRZU010571476.1_pt1 | contig 35096 bp, 32 predicted proteins | sample 2165561 | NCBI WGS metagenome assembly RRZU01 (sample SAMN10456909, study PRJNA506462) | wastewater metagenome | isolation source: wastewater sludge | place: USA: Moscow, Idaho | reverse complement strand
GCCTCTTTTTTTATTTTATTTAATCTATTTCACTTTAGAAGAAATTTATAAACACATTATATAATCCCCAAGTTCCTAGAATGAAAGTAATTATTGTTGTTAATCCACCTAAGATATTTTGAAAGAGAGTATTAGTATGTTCTCCTAACATTCTTTTACTATTTGTTACGATCACTAATAAAATTGAAATAAAAGGTAAGAAAAATCCACTGATCACTTGTGCAGTAGTAATAATTTGTACTGGTCTAACATCAATTGCCGCAAGAATTGTCCCAAAGAGAACTACTGTCGCTCCTACAATTTTGGCTATCTTATGTTCTGTTCCACCTTCTAACTTGAAGACTGTTGCAGAAATTCCCATCGTGATAAATGCTGTAGCTATTGCCGAGGAAATACCAGCAGCAAAGATCCCTAGTCCTCCAATGAACTTAGCACCTGTGACCCCTAATACTGGCTCTAGTTGCTTCAAGAAAATAATTGGACTTGTTACTTCCACCCCACTACCATGAAGTACTGTTGCACTAGTTACAACAATTGCCATTGTAATTAATCCTCCAACAAATACATTGAACATATTATCAAATTTTGCTTTTGGCATATCTTCAACCTTATTCCACTTTTCTTTTGATGTTATAGAATGGAATACAATATTAATTCCAATGATTGTAGTACCGATCAAAGCAATTGTCGATACGACCGAACCGTCAGGAAGCGAAGGTATGAATCCTTTAATCATTTCTAGTAAATTGGGCTTGACAACAACCATCGCAAAGATAAATATCGCAGCCATAACATTTACAAAAACCACCATTATTTTCTCTAAGACTTTATCAGTACCGAGTAAAATTGCCGATAATGATATTGCGCCAACAATTAAAGCAGCAACCAATTGAGAGGATCCTATAATCTCTTTCAACCCTACAGAAGATCCGATTATGTTTCCTGCTTCAAAACCTAACGCTGCAATTGCAACAGTAACAACAAAGAGTATCCTAATAAACATTTCCCATTTTTTGCTATTAGGAATCAATTCAACTGATGCCTCAACCATATCTTTCTGTGCGATAATACCAATTCTTGATGCCATTTCCATAAGAACAAGTGATGCAATAACTGAAAATGCCACCGCCCATAATAATTTATAACCAAATTCGACCCCAGCTATCGTTGCTGTTGTAATTGTACCGGGCCCAACAAATGCACTTGTAATAATTGCGGCAGGACCCATATTCTTAAATTTTTCCCTAAGTTTTTTCGTGTGTTAATATCCTCCTTGTGAAAGCTCTTACAATTACCGTATATAAATAAGACTAATACGTCAACGGTCATAATGACTAAGGAAAAAATATCGATTGTGAAAGATAAACAAAGGTCTAGGTGACAACGAGTTCTATAAGTGTTAAATTCTTACAATTCGTGAGATAAGTTCTTTAGAATAGCTCAATAAATCATTTCTTAGGAGAAATAGATAAAAACTGTAACTTTTAAAGAGTTCTATTCGTACTCTATCTCGTTACAGTTTCTTTTTAGTTTATAATTATTTTCTACTTTACAAATATTAATTCTGAGTTATCATGCTTATTCAATACAGTAACAGTATACTTTGGATCATACTCTCCTGTTTTTAATGCATCTATAGGAGTTTTTTTACTTTCTCCATTTGCAATGACAATTAATTTTTCACTTGCCATTAGTTGTCTTAATCCAAGTGTTATTCCAGCATTTGTATTTAGATTCCCGTTAAAATATTTTTTTCCAACTTGTTTCGTATTTTCATCAAGTTCCGAAACATATGCTAAATTATCTAAATCTGAATATGGTTCGTTAAAACCGAGATGACCATTTACTCCTACGCCTAAAATCGATAGGTCAAGTGGACCGTGTTCTTCAACAAATACATTTGCTGCATTACACTCCGCTTCAAGATTACCTTTTCCATCAAAGAAAAAGATATTTTCTTCTTTAATATCTAAGGGATAAAACAGAAATTCATTTAAGTAAGTTCTACAACTTCCTTCATCTGTCCCATCAAGACCGACCCATTCATCAAGACTAATGAATTTCACATGATCAATATTTATATTTCTTTCTTTTACTTTATTTACAAAATACTTGAGCGTTAGTACCGGTGTATCACCACCTGCAACTGTGATAAGAACATCGTCCTTTGCTTCAATTGTCTCAATTAATCTTTCACTGGCTAAATCACTTAAATCTTCATACGATTCAACCTTAGTATATAATACACTCGACATCTACAGAACACCTAAGAAAGAACCAGCAATCGATCCTACTAAAAGAAGAACAATCAATAACACTGGATTAGCATTTTTCTTTCTAATTAAGTAATAAAGTAAGAATGTAATTCCGATTGGTAAAATACCTGGGAATAATTTGTCTAAGAATTCCGTTTGTAGTGAGAATACTTGCCCTTCCGCAATCGTAAATTCAAGAGCTATTGGAAGCGCGATTGTTGATGCCATAAGCCCACCAATAACAGTGTTTCCTAAAATCATAGCAGCCTTAGTAACGTGTTTTGATACGTTTTTAATCGCATCAATTGAGCTTACACCTAATTTATATCCTAAGTGAACAAGCCACACTCTACTTAGTGCAACTCCCATATATATTACAAAGAATAGAATTGGTCCCATAACATTTCCGGATATTGCAAACGAAGCACAAAGTCCAGCTACGATTGGGAGTAGTGTGAACCAAAAGATTGCATCACCAATACCGGCTAAAGGAGCAAACAGCCCCACTTTTAAAGCATTAATTAATTCACGTTCTTCTTTTCTCTCTTCTAATGATAAGAGTAACCCCATTAGAAAACTTGATAAGTTTGTATTCGTATTAATAAATTCCATATGATCGACTAAAGCATTTTTCAATCCTTCTTCATCATCTTTATATATTTTCTTTAAACTTGGCGCAATTGAGTTAGTCCACCCTGAAGCCTGCATCTTTTGAAAATTGAAGACACTGTTCAAATAATGAATTGATCTAAACCCTACTTTGTTCAGGTCTTTTTTTGTTAATTTGTTAGATTCCATCTGATTCTCCTTGTTCAACTACTTTTCCTTTTGCTGTGTCTATAAAGTAACTTATAATCGCTAAAGCTAAACCTAATAGCGCAATTGGCAATAAGTTTGGCATTTCAATAAATGTCGCAAATAATAGCCCGAGGATTAAGTATGGCAGATATTCGAACTTTAATGTCACTCTCATGAGTAAAGCAAATCCAACTGCTGGTAATATTCCACCTGCTACATCAAATCCGTGAATTAATTTTTCTGGCATTAGATTTACTAAGGTTGCCATCTCTGCTTGAGCTAAATAAGTACTCAAGAAAATAACCACTGCATAAGATAACCCGACAATCGCAAGTGCTGTTAACGAGACACGATGAATCTTTTTAATATCTCCTTCTTCCGCCGCTTTCTCTGAAATAGGCATAAAGAATGAAAATGATGAATAGAAAAATAAAGTAATATACTGCATGACTAACGCAAATGGTAATGTTAACGATACTGCCGCAGTTGGTTCAATATTTCCACTAATGTGTACTAGGACTGGCCCCATGATTCCTGCAATTACTGGGTTAGGTGGTTGTGTTCCTCCAACTGGTGTTAATCCTGTGTACGCTAATTCTGTTAATCCACCTACTATGACTCCCATAGTAAGATCTCCTAAAATAAGTCCTGTAACTGTAGACACTACAATTGGACGGAATATAAAATAACCTTCCATAAAAGCGTCAATTCCCGTAATAATCCCAAGAAGTGTCAACAATAATCCTTGTATTAATGTTATTTCCATAATTTCTCCTCTTAAAAGTTAAATGTTTCTATTGGTTCTCCAGGAACATCTTGCACAAAAACTTCAGTTCCTAACTTTATAATTTCTTTGAAATGAGTTTTGTCTTGTTCATCAAGATAAACTCGTTTATTAAATTTTTCTTTTCCTTCACTCGAATGCATATTCCCTACATTCAATTTATCGATATTGATACCGCCTTGAATTAGTTTTAGTGCAACTTCTGGTGTTGGTAGCACCAAGAATATCTTTTGACTAGCTGATGCTTTAGGCAATGTTTCGATAGCTTGGTCAATAGAATAAAATCTAATTCCCACATTATTACTGTCAGCTGTCATCGTCATTAACTGTTTTTGTAATGGATTCTTAGCTACCTCATCATCGACCACCACAAGTAAATTAGCTCCCACTGAAGCAGTCCATATTAATCCCACTTGACCGTGAACTAATCGATTATCAATTCTTGTTAAAACTATACTATTGTTACTCATTTTACTTCTTCCTTTTCCATATTAACGATATACCTGTACTTATCTCCTCTTGCAAAACTTATAGTGTATTCTATTGGAACAGATTTCGTATACGCCGTTCTTCTAATTTCAAGCACAGCCCCATCGTCATCCAAATCTAAATACCTACTAATTTTTTTAAAAGAGTTTATAGCTCTAAATTCTTCTTGAGCTCTATCAATTTGAATGTTAAATTTTTCATCTAAGATTTTATAGAATGAACTGTTCTCTAACATTCCTTTTGTCAGAACCCCAACCCTACTAAATGGTACATACGTTATCTCATAAAGATAAGGTTGATTCTCAATAAGCCTAAATCTTTCAAAGATGTAAAACTCATCTTTCTTACTTGCCTCAAGTGCATCTAGAATAACTGGATCCGCCACATAATTAATTTCAAAGAAAGTTACTATTGTGGATATCTCTTTCCCTTTTTTTGCTATCGATTCAGCAAAACTATAGGTATTACTTAGTTTCTGTACTAAGATCGGAGATGCCACAAAACTACCTTTTCCTTGCTTCTTAATAATATAGCCTTCTTTTTCTAAATATGATAAAGCGTTTCGAACCGTCGTTCGACTTACCTTATACTTTTTACACAATTCATTCTCTGATGGAAGCTTATCATTCACTTCTAACTTCCCTTCATTAATTTGTTGTATAAAATCATCTGCCAAAAATTCGAATTTTAATTGGGGCATATTTCCTCCCTTTTTCATACTAACAAAGCCCTTTCATCGAGTCAATTTACATATCTCTATTATATCAACTTGTATCTTAAACATATCTAATTTGACTAAATTGATTGGGAATATTGGTTTAACTTGTATCTTATTTAGATGATTTTTTACTGCAAAGAAAAACTACTCAATTCTCAATTTCTAATTAGAAACATTCATTATTTTTTTATATTGATTTTACTAAAATTACATCTTAAAAGTTGTGTTCGTTCAAATATAGTTATATGATAAGTATATTGAACAAGTGATGAGAGGAGGGTTTAGGGAGTATCCCTAAATACCATTATGAAAAATAATTACCTAACACTACAAGAATTATCTAAGAACACACAATCAATGTCTCATATGAATGAAGACAACGTCATCAACAATATTGAGAAGGTACTAAAGTGTGATATTAAAGAAACGTCAAACTTCAGTATTCTAACAGGGGGCTATACAAACCCTGTATTTACTTTTGATTATGAAAACCAAACATATGTTTATAGATATCCTGGTGAAGGAAGTGATGCTTTTATTAATAGAGACTCTGAATATAAAGCACATCTCATTGCTAAAGAACTCGGGCTGGATGATTCACTCATTTGGATTGATGAACATGGTGACAAAATATCTAAGTATATTGATGACTATCGTTATTTTGATTATGATAGCGAGGAAGATGTAAAAAGCATTATCAAAATTATGAGAGATTTACATTCTAACGAAAAATTAACAGGTGTGAAATATGACATTTTCTCGGAAATTAACAACTTCTATTCAATGAATGAAGATTACAATCGTAAAATTTATCCAAACATTGAAGCATTAAAAGATACAATCTTCGCAATTTACGAAACCTTAGATTATGATCGTGCTCAGCTGTCTTTATGTCATAACGACATCTATACAACAAACATTCTTATCACGAAGAAAAAAACTTATCTTATTGACTGGGAGTTTGCGAAAGACACACATCCAGCACTAGACTTAACAACGTTCTTAGTTTGTTCCACTTATTCTATGGAAGAAATTGAAGAATTTTTAAAACATTATCTAGATGAAAACTACAATCAAGAAAATAGAATATTGTATTATAAATACTTTTCGGTAGGAGCTTTCTACTGGCTACTTTGGTCACTCCATGTTGAAGCAAATGACGGAGACACAGAAGGCTTTGTCCAAAGATATTATGGACACTTAGAAAATTTTCTTAATCTTTTAAAAGAAGAAAATATAATAAACTAAAAAAGTTGTACCGAACATTTTGTTCAGTACAACTTTTTCTTTTAATATACTTTATTAATTGGCTCACCTAAGCGATAAGCTTTAATATTTTCAATAACGATATAAAATCGCTTTTCCATTGCTTCGTGTGTATAATACGCAACATGTGGTGTAAAGATTGTATTAGGTGCTTGAAGTAAACGATAATTACTTGGAATTGGTGGTTCCATATCAAATACATCAATACCGGCACCGGCAATATCCCCTTTGATTAACGCTTCAGCTAAAGCATTATTATCCACGATTGGACCTCTTGCGGTGTTAATAAGGACAGCATTAGGTTTCATCAGAGAGATAAGTTCTTTATTAATGATACCTCTCGTTGAATCATTCAGAGGTAAGTTAATTGAAATGATATCACATTCTTTAAATATGTCTTCAAGTTCAACTTGAGTAACATTATACATTTCTACTAAACTTCTGTTATATACATAAACATCTGCATTAAAGGCATCTGCAACACGAGCGACCTGTTTACCGATTGCACCAGCACCGACAACACCAAACTTTTTACCTTCTATTTCAATACCTGGAATATTATTATGCGTTCCGCCTTCTCTAACATCTTTATCCCCTACTTTAATGCGTCTGTAGAGGTCAATGATTAACCCAAAGACTAATTCAACAACACCTGTCGTTGCATAGCCTGAAGCGTTAGAAACAACAATATCATGTTCTTTACAATATTCGATATCAATTAAATCAAATCCAGTAAATGCAACACAGATCATTTCTAGATTTGGACATAACTTTAAGATTTCCTCATCAATCTTAATATTACTTACTACAAGAATATGGGCTTCACTTGCTCTTTTCGCTAATACTAAAGGATCTTCATTTCGATCACTATAATAAATAAGATTATACTCATCATTAAACTGTTCCATCTGTTCTCTAACAACAGACTCATCTACACCTAATGGCTCTATTACTACGATATTTTTCATTTTATCACCTACAATAATTCTAACACAATCTCTACCCCTTCCATATAAAAATCCATGCGACATTGCACATGGATTTTATCAAGATTTAATTAAAGACTAAATATTTTCTTTTTTAGGTCTTTTAACTAATACTAATGCTAATTCCCCTAATGCCACTATTACAACATAATAGTTAGCATAGTTTCTTCAAAAATTCTCCCTTTTATGATTCAAATATATTGTAAATTTTAAGTATTATAAATCATTAGTTTTACATGAATGTTTACATATTTTTTCTTCTTTTATTTTTTAAAGTTGCTTCCTAACAAAACCAAATATATAGAATAGATAGAATGTTCTGTATATACCAAACACACAAGAAACCTATAATATTCGTTTTATTTTTAAACGATAATAGATTAATAACCTAGATTAATATATACTATAATCATGAATTAGATCAACTTGTGAAAAGGAGTTTTAAAATGAGAGTTTATTTTATTAATTCAGTTGTCGATTATGGCAGTACAGGAAAAATTGTTCGTGATCTTTCTGAAGAACTTAAAAAGAATAATCATCAGATTAGGATGGTTTATGGAAGACATGATGTTAAGGACAAAAATGATACCCTTAATATTGAAAATAGAATCAGTTTTACACATCATTATTTCATGTCTCGTGTTTTTGGAAGACACGGCCTTCATTCAACGAAACAAACAAAAATTCTTATTAATGATATAAGAACTTTCAAACCAGATGTAATACACATCCATAATTTACACGGATACTATCTAAACGTTCCACTTCTTTTGTCAGAAATTAAAAAAATGAATGTCAAAGTAATCATTACACTTCATGATACGTGGCTTGTAAGTGGTAGTAGTGCTTACTTCGATTATGACGGCTGTGCCGTATGGGATGATGGTTGTGTTGTGTGTAATAATACAAAGAGTTATCCACGAGCAGATTTCTTTAAACGACAAAGAAAAAACTTCGAATGGAAAAGAGAGGTCTTTAAAGACTTCGACGATCTTACGTTTATCACGCCATCTGAATGGTTAAAAGATGTAGTCGCAACGACATTCCTTAGAGATTATCCATGTGAGGTTGTTAACAACGGAATTGATACATCAGTATTCTATGCAAGAGAAAATACAGAATTAAATAAAACCTATAAAGATAAAAAAGTATTGCTTGGAGTCGCAAGTATTTGGGAACGCCGAAAAGGACTCGACGATTTCATTAAACTTAACAGTTTAATATCTGATGAGTATCAAATCGTTCTTATTGGACTTACACCCGATCAAATTAAATCATTACCTGAAGGTATGATTGGAATTGAAAGAACAAGTAATGCTGACGAATTAGCTGAGTACTATAGTATGTCCTATGCTTATCTTAATCCAACGTATGAAGATAACTACCCGACAACAAACCTTGAAGCACGATCTTGTCACACTAATATTGTTGCTTATGATACAGGGGGCAACAAAGAAGTTGAAGGTGTTGTTATTGTTGCTAAAGGTGACATCGAAGCAATGTATCATGAAATTACGCAATTATCTGATGACACAAGATTTAACAATGTCGACTACAGTAAAGAAAAATTTATTGATGACATGATGAAATATTATTAAAAAACTTAACGACTAAGCAAAATTGTCGTTAAGTTTTTTTTATATATTTCCTAAGCAATACTTTATCCTATAAGAATTTGCCCATCAGGGTATCGTATGCCTTCTTTTCTACTTTTAGATGCAAATGACATAATCACAGTTAATAATCCTACACGACCCATAAACATCATCAAACTTAATAGTACTTTCCCTATAATCGTAAGATGTGGTGTAAGCCCCATTGAAAGTCCTACCGTGCCAAAACAAGAAAATACCTCAACTAGGATATATTCCATTCCGAATCCTTCGGGTATTGTTTCTGTGAATGTTAAAATAAAAGTTACTGACAAAATCATTGTTATACTAATAAGCAAGAGCACAATGGCCTTGACTACAGTATCCTTGGATATGCTTCTTTTCCCAACTATTGGCACTTCTCCTTTTAAAGAAGCTTTTAAGTATAAGACTAATGTTGCAATCGTTGTAACCTTAATACCACCTGCTGTTGACCCTGGTGCGCCACCAACAAACATTAAAATACATGTTAAGAATAAACTCGCAAGTGACAGTGTAGCATAATCAACATTCGCATATCCAGCAGTACGAGGTGTCGCCGCTAAGAAGAAACTGTTAAGCCACTGATATCCAAATCCTAAATCATCAAAAGTCCCTCTTCCATTTTCCGCAATGAAGAATAGAATCGTAGAACCGACAAGAAGAGAAATTGTTAATACAAGCGTTAGTTTTGTATGTAATAATAACTTCTTATTTTTACGATATGTTAGTAAATCTCTCCATACGATAAATCCTAAGCCACCAAAGATAATTAAGAATGCAATCGTTAAGATAATAACTGGATTACTCGTGTATGAGATTAAACTGTCACCAAACAAATCAAATCCTGCGTTACAAAATGCTGATATCGCATGGAACAGTGAGAAATATACCCCTTTTAACCAGCCAAATTGAGGAATCAATTGAGTCGATAATACTAAAGCTCCAAGTAATTGTACTGTTATCGCAAACTTAAGAACATATTTAACGATGACAATCGCATCATTTGATTGATCAAGATTCAACGCGTCATGGACTAACAGACGATCCTTAAGATTTAATTTCTTTCCTAAAAACAGGAATAACAGAACAATTAAAGTCATGACTCCAAGCCCACCAATTTCAATGAGTGTAATAATAACCAACTGCCCAAACAAACTCCAGTGTGCAGCAGTGTTATAGATTACTTGACCTGTAACACACGTCGCACTTGTCGCAGTAAATAATGTATCAATGAACGGTGTCCATTCACCACTTTGACTCGATATTGGCAAACTCAATAACGTTGCTCCCGTCAAAATCACAAGAAGAAATCCAAGTGATAAGTATTGAGGGACACTCAGTTTTTTCAACCACGTTTTCATACTATACTCTTTCGTGATCTAATGCGTCAGAATTAATATCTTCATTTCCGGATAACACCACCACACGGTCTCCCTTTTTAAATGTATAATCTGATGAAATTAGAAAACTGTATTGATCTGTATCTTCAGATTTAACACCTAAGACATTAATTCGATCAAATGTTAATCGTAATTCAACTAGATTTTTATTAATCCATTCTGGTAATGCTTCGATTTCAATAATGTGAAACTCTTCGTCCAGTTCTAATAAATCTTGTACACGCGCTTGAGCAATCTCACTGCCTACTTCGATACCCATTTCAACCTCAGGCAAAATTACACGATCTGCTCCTACCTTTTTTAAGACATCACTATACATCTGATTTTTAGTTTTAACGACGATTTGAGGAACCCCTAATTTCTTTAAGTGAAAGATTGCCATAATCGTTACTTCTAATAATTCTCCTGTTGCGACAATCGCAACATCTGCCGTTTGAACTAAAGCAGCTTCTAAATTTTCGATTTTTGTAAAGTCACCCTGCATTGCATTGGTAACATATTCACTGACTTCTTCTACGTGATCCATATTCTTATCCATCGCTATAACTTCAACACCATTTTTTGCTAATGTTTTAGCTACTGAAACTCCAAAGAGCCCAAGCCCTAAAACAGCAACAGTTTTTTCATTTTCCATAATTCTATCCTCCAAAGTTATCTTTATACTATACTCCTGTTTAACACACTATGCAATACATTAAATCATTATTTCAAAAGAAATATTTGTTAGCGTTTTATTTCTATAAAACACTGTAATTCTTCCTTTAAATATACAAATCCTCAAATACGGAGTTTTCACCCGTCTTTACCTTTAAGTATAACATTTCATCCAATAAAAAAGCCTTTTGACTTAACAAAGGCCCTAAGACTTTTACAGAGAAAGACACTGTTTTAGACTTGTCTTTAAAATCCAATTTCTTCAAGAATTAAGAATACGGTAATTCTGTCCTTTTGATAAGATCGTCGTGTAATAGATAATGTACAACAATTTCAATCTTCCGATTGACAATCTGCACACAAGCCCGTATATCGATAAGGAGTTTTTTAATCCCCTGGATTTTGAACATTTAAGGGAGCAGTATGATTTTAGCCATTTCTATCATACTATCCAAGTCACCATAAATCTTATTAATACCAACAAAGTTATAAACGTACTGTAGACCATAAGTTATTGCGGCAACACGCTTTCCGCGTCTATCAATATTAACAACCTCACCCTCTTTAGAAATACCCTTAAAGCTTGTTAAAAAATAATCCGCAGTTAATGATTGTCTCATCATTAACTCTTTATCTTCTATTGCTTCCATCTTATTACGATCAAAAATTTCAAACCCTTTTTCATACAAAGCATCCTCAATCCCAACATCCTCAACAGTAACAGAACCACCAAAACCAATAGTTTTATTTTGTTTTATTAATTCTAGTGCCTTCTCTTTGCCTCTTCTTTGTTGTCACAAATCAGAACTTTAAAATTTCTCAGTTCCAATTTCTATTTAATTTGATTTACCAGTACTTCATAGTACGATTTTCTAGCCGCTATCATCGTATCACCACACACATTGTTATTAAAACCCATTTTTAACTTTCTCAATTAAATCTAACACAAATATAGCTACTTTAAACCACGAATAGTATTTTTTAAAGGATCCTTTAATATTTCGCTTTTCTTCCATTGATAGTTCATTTAAGTACATTTGAATTTTTTTCCCCACAATCAAGTCATAATTATCATCTAAGGCTTGAAGCATATTAATAAAAGATTTTAATTCTTGTTCCTGGCCTAAACTTAATGTAGGTTCCTTCATTAGTTCAAGTATCTTTTCAATCGAGTACGTAATAAAAAATGCATCTAAAGTCAAGTTAAAATGTTTTCTAAAAAACAACTCATCAGAAATTGGCTTAATCAATGCACAATCCTCTTTATTATAAAATACTTGAAAATTCTCTTTTTTTGAATAGTTATGTTCAGTCAACTTTGAATCGTTTGATATCGTAGTCCAAACCTTATTCTTTGAATTTTCAATGTCTATTTTAAACATGTCTTTAACGTACCACGATAAAATATATTGATATTGTATTGGTGATTGCTGTTCTCGGTTGAATACATTACTTATATTAGACATTCCATAGTTTAAATATTTATGATTTATTAGAAGAGACTGTCTAACTTGTGTGTCAAAATTATGAACAAACCGATTAAAAAAGTCGTTATAATCAGTATAACCTGCTTTCAATATATTCTCACTCCTTGGTACTTTCTCAACAATCGAAAACCAGGTTGTACCATCAATCAATTCTATTGAATAAAAATAACTGATTATCAGCCCTTCTTCGTTAAATGCTCTTCTAACGAAAGGCGTATATAATGTAAAGTTTTCTATTACCTTTGAATCTGAAATCGTAAATAAATATGAATAGAATTCATTTATGAAATTATCGAACGAAACATTAAGCGATTGTTTATCTTGATTAAGAACCAAGCGATTCACGGTTATCGGACGCTTCACGACATCTCCAAATGCTAAAAGGTTTTCAAACTCATAATTCTTTAAAATATCTTCTAAGGAATTTGGGATATCATGGGTTTGCTGTTTTGATTCATATACAATATTTTTCGGGTGAGTTTTTAGTAAGTCCTCTTCTTCTACCTTATAAAACATTCCAATATAATTCATTTAGACTCTCCTCCTCTTTTTTAGTATATCAAATTGTTATGTTTTAACAATATAAAAACCTAGAGTTTTCACTCTAGGTTAGAAGTTTATGCATTATCCGCAAACTGACTGTTATAAAGGTCAGCGTAGAATCCTGCTTTCGCCATTAACTCGTCATGGTTCCCCATTTCAATAATGTTACCATCCTTAACAACTAAGATCTTATCGGCATTCTTAATTGTTGATAGACGGTGTGCAATAACAAAGCTTGTACGACCCTTCATTAATTCAGCCATAGCTTCTTGAATCATCGCATCAAGTCTAGTATCTACTGAACTTGTAGCTTCATCAAGAATTAGAATCTTAGGATCACTTAAGAGGGCTCTTGCAATTGTAATTAATTGTTTCTCACCATTAGAGATATTTGAAGATTCTTCATTTAATTCCATATCATAGCCATTTGGTAATGTTGTAATGAAGTGGTGAACGTTAGTACGTTTCGCAGCATCGATGATTTCTTCATCTGTAGCATCACTCTTACCATAGGCAATATTTTCTTTAATCTTACCACTAAACAACCATGTGTCTTGGAGTACCATTCCGAATAGAGAACGTAAATCATCACGTTTCATATCACGGATATCCACACCATCAATCTTAATCGCTCCCTCATTAACATCATAGAATCTCATAAGTAGGTTAATCAATGTTGTCTTACCTGCTCCTGTAGGTCCTACAATCGCGACCATTTCACCAGGCTTGATATCAACACTTAGATCCTTAATGATTAACTGCTCTGGATCATATCCAAAGAATACATTTTCGAAAGATACAGATCCTTCATAATCATCAATAACAATATTGTTTTCAATATCCGCAACATCATCTGGTTCTTCTAAGTATTCAAAGATACGATCAATTGCCGCTATAGATGCTTGAATGGTTGGTGCAAGTTGTGTCATTTGAGATAAAGGCTTATTGATTTGCCAAATATATCTAATAAATGATTGTAGTGCCCCAACTAACATAACCCCTTCAATAATGCGAATTGTTCCCATATAAATCGCAATGGCAATCGCGATATAAGTAACCATTGATACACTTGGATTCATCAGTCCTGAAATAAAGTTTGCCTTAAATCCATTTTCACATAAAGTTTCATTCGCTTCTTTAAAATCTTCACGTGCATGATCTTGGTAGTTAAACAACTTAATCTCATTAAATCCCGTTAACTTCTCTTGAACAACCCCAAACATATTACCTAAAGTTTTTTGCTGAACCGTAAATAATTGTTGAGATTTACCCATGATATATTTTGAAATTAAGATACTGATTGGAATAATTCCAATACCAATTAAGGACATCATTGGATCAATGTATAACATAAACCCAATTGCAAAGATAATTCCAAAGACTGACATAACAACTTGTGAGAACGATTGTTGAAGTGCTCCTGAGAGTGCTTCAATATCCGTTGACATACGAGACATTAAGTCCCCAGTTGAATGGGCATCAAAGTAACGAATCGGAAGTCTTTCCATCTTTTCTTTAACTTCCATACGCATATCAAAGATTGATGATTGAATCGCCTCTGATATTAAATATTGCATTAAGAGACGTGATCCAGCATTTACAACATATATAATTGCTAAGATAATCATCAGTTTTATAATAATATCAAACTGAATACTTATTCCTGCCGCAACATCAAGTTGTAATTGAGTTGTGACTAAACCTTCAATATAAGGTGCTACAGCAGTTAATGCCGCAGCTGTAAATAAGAATACTAAGGCTGCAAATAATTTTGTTTTATAAGGCTTCAGAAAACGCCATAACTTTTTGTAACTATTCATATTTACTCATCTCCTCTTCACTAAATTGAGATTTCGCAATCTCTATATAAATTGGACATGTTTTTATTAACTCTAAGTGTGTTCCCATACCGACGACTTGACCTTCATTTAGAACGATGATCTTATCAGCTTCCATAATTGAACTAATACGTTGAGCAACAACCATCATAATAGAATCCTTAACTTCTTCTTTAAGATTCTGACGAATTGTAGCATCTGTCTTATAGTCTAGGGCACTAAAGCTATCATCAAAGATATAAACATCAGGCTTACGTACTAAAGCACGAGCAATACTTAAACGTTGCTTTTGTCCTCCAGATACGTTTGATCCACCTTCACTTAACCATTCTTCATATTGATGAGGCTTCTCTTCAATAAAGTCACGAGCAGATGCTAATTCCGCACTGTCCACAACTTCAAAGTCCTCTGCATATTCTTTACCATATCTAATATTCTCTGAGATTGAACCACTAAACAATAACGCTTTTTGTGGAATAAACCCGACAACATCTCTTAAAGCATATAAATCCCAATTTCTAACATCTTCACCATTTACTAAGATACGTCCTTCTGTAACATCAAAGAATCTAACAATTAAGTTAATTAACGTTGACTTACCAGAACCTGTTGATCCAATAAAGGCAATGGTCTCACCTTTCTTCGCTTCAAAATTAATATTTTGAAGTACGTTTGCTTCTCCATCAGGATAAGCAAAACTTACGTTATCAAAAATTACTGATGGTTCTGAATCTGTTTCAGTAATTCCATTTTCTGGATTCTTAATAATAGGATCAGCATCTAATACTTCTTGAATACGACGTGCACTTACTGAAGCACGCGGATACATTACAAATACTACTGAGAATAAGAGTAATGAGAATAACGCTAAGAATTGATATTCTAAAAATGCCATAATCGTACCAACTTCTAAAGTACCTGCATTAACCAGATTTGCTGAAGCCCACATGATCGCAAGCACCGAAAGTTCTAATATAAAGAAGAATAAAGGTTCTGCACGTGACATTAATCTGAATAAACGAATTGATGTCGATGCATATTCTTCGTTAATATCCTTAAATCTTTCTGTCTCGTGTTTATCTTTTCTAAAGGCTCTAATAACACGAACCCCTGTAATGTTCTCTCTTGTAATTCTATTAAGTGTATCCATGAGTTTTTGTTGTAGTCTACTTAACGGATTTGACTTCTTAATAATAATTGCAATAATAACAATAATAATTGGAATACTCACTGACATAACTAATGCCAATGTTCCACTTGTTCTAAAAATCATAATCATACTTATAAGAATCATAAATGGACTATGTAATCCCATTCTTAAGAGCATTTGTACAAATAACTGTAATTGATACACGTCACTTGTAACTCTTGTAATTAGTGATGAAACTCCAAATTCATTATATTCAGAGTGTGATAATTCTTGTGTCTTATCAAACATATCAGTTCTTATATCTCTAGTAATATACGTCGCAATTCGACTTGATGTATAGTTTAATAATATTGTTCCTAAACCACCAAATATCGCAACCCCTAGTAATAATAAGCCCTGACTTTTAATTAATGAAAGATCTTGAGATGCAACACCTTCATTAATCATTGTCCCCATTATTGTGGGTATACCTAACTCTACAAGAGTGAAAGCTAAAAGCGCTACTGTATTTAATAAGAATAGCAATTTATATTTCTTTAAGTATTTAACAATCAATTTCATAATCTACCTCCTGTACTTTTTTTTGCAACTAATCTATAATAAACTATAAGGTTACCTTATAGTCAAGGAGGAAACACAAATATGTCACTTAAAAGCGATAGATTAACAACAGGACAGTTCGCAAAGATGTGTAATGTAGAAAAGCACGTTCTTTTTTATTATGATGAAATCGACTTATTTAAACCCGAGTTTATTGATAAGAATGGATATCGTTACTATAATCATTATCAATATTATACATTCACAGTTATAACATTCTTCAAAGAACTTGGTATGTCACTCAAAGAAATTAAAGATTACCTTGATAAACGGTCTGCAGATCTTCTCTTAGAAATTCTAGAAGAGCGTGAGAAAGATATTAAGGAAGAAATTACCCAACTAAAGCTGAGTATGACCTTTATCAATCACACAAGAGATATCATTAGTCTTTCAACACAATATCCGGCTAACACACCCCTTATAAGATATGTTAAAGAAGAAAAGATTATTATTAGTGAGTATTATGAGGATAAGGATGAAAGAAGCTTTATCGAACGTTATACTAACTTCAGAGATGACCACAACCTTCAAATGACAAATTACGTTGGAACTATTTATGAAAAGAAAGATATCAATAAGAACGATTATGATTCCGTACGATATTTGTATGCAGATTATTTAGGCTTTGTAGACATCGAGAGACCTTATATTAAAGAAGAAGGTCAATATCTTACAATCTATCATCACGGACCCTATGATACTTTACAAGGCTCTTTTGATGAACTTCTGAAGTTTGCCAAAGACCACAAGTTTGATACGGAAGACTTTATCTATGAGAAACTCTTAGTGAATGAAACTACCGTAAAGAGTGAGAAAGATTTTATAATTGAATTAAGTGTCAAAGTAATTTAAAAGGTTAGATTTCATTATTATGGAATCTAACCTTTTTACTATCAATGAGTTTTAATATGTTTTCACCAGATGCTTTTCTTATCAAGATAAATATAAATAACAGTGTATATTACAAATCCAAGAATTAAGGTATCTAATATCGCAACATTATAATTGTATGGATACATGTACGGATCACCCATTATGTATGATGAAGGTATTATTGCTAATAAAACAAAAAATATTGCACAAGTGATTAATGTATATCGAGAATCCTTATCTCTATTACGAATAGCTCTTTCATCACTGTTTTTACGTTTAAGTTCTAAAGCTTCTTTTGGAAATATTTCATTAATAACAAATATAGATATATATTCTAATACCAATAAGAGACCGATAGTAAAGAACATTATTAGATAATTAGTATCATCAATAGGAATACCGAATATTTTTCTCTTTAAAAATTTAACAATCAAAATACAACAGTGCTTGCAGTTGCATAGTAATTTCTAATATCTCTTTCCATTAAGACCTCTTTTCTTTTGACACTTTTTTAGTTTCAATGAGTACCTTCATCAATTTCTACCTTTTATAACATCTATTGATATTGCATAAAATATAAATAAGAAAATTACAATTCCGGAAATAATTCCTTTGAGGTCATCTATAGAATGGATGGGTAACAAAAATACTACTACAATCAACACAAGTGAAAGCCCAAGGGTATATGTCGCAGCTTTTCCTTTAATCAACATGCTTCTTTCATCTGATGCCTCTAATTCTAAACGTTTAAATTCTATTGGGTATTTTTTCTTTAATATGTATCTAGTTAAAGAATATAAACCTTGAAATACCCCAAAGAATATAACGAGTCTTAGCAACTCATTCTTATAACCGAATTTATTAGCATAATTATTTATGATATTCGCAATAAAGTACGACACGAATCCAGATAGTCCATAGTACAGTCTAAGGTTTTGTTTCATACTACTCTTCCTCCTTTTCAAATATTTGTTCAATCGGCATCTCAAAATAATCTGAAATTTTGAAGGCTAGTGATAGAGATGGATTATATCTTCCTTTTTCAATAGAACTAATTGTTTGTCTCGATACATCCAAAGCATCAGCGAGCTCTTCTTGCGTAATGTTTAGTTGAGCCCTTAGATCAGTAATATTGTTCTTCATGTTGCCTCCTTTAATGTAAAGCATCCTTTACATATACTATAAGTGTCAATTCATAAAATGTCAAGTTACCTTTACATTTTTAATTATCTTTAGAAAATTTTACTTTCTCACTTTCTAACTATTACCAATTCCCTCTCATTACGTAATAAATCGCAGTCGTTCTTTCTTTCACAGTGTTATATTTACGTATTTACTTGAAATACGTAAATACTTTGATATACTATTTATACGAAACGGGTGATAACAGTGAATTCAAATTTAATATTCGACTATAGTAAAGAGCCATCAAGAGATATCCTTTGTATTGACTGTAAAAGCTTTTATGCCTCGTGTGAAGCTGTAGAAAGAGGTTTAGATCCTTTGAAGGTAAAACTCGTTGTGATGAGTTATCCAAGTGATAGTCCAAAGGAAAGAGGGAGTGGACTCATACTGGCTTCGAGTCCTGAAGCTAAAAAAGCTTATAATATCTCTAATGTAAGTAGAGCTCGTGATTTACCCTTTCCTTATCCGAACGATTTAATTATCGCACCTCCAAGAATGAATTTGTATATGACTGTAAATAAGCAAATCAATAATATCTATCGAACCTTTGTAAGTGATGATGATATTTCAGTTTATTCTGTAGATGAGACATTTCTAGATGTTACAAATTCTCTGACGTATTACGACTGTGAGAGCCCCTATGAGATCGCAAAGATGATTCAAACGAAAGTCTTTAGAGAAACGGGTATTTATACGACAGTGGGTATTGGGGATAATCCTTTGCTTGCGAAGCTCGCTTTAGATAATGAGGCAAAATATAATAGGGATATGAAAGCCGAATGGCGATACAAAGATGTTTCTTCAAAAGTTTGGAGTATTCCAAATCTTACTGATTTTTGGGGTATTGGATCTCGCACTGAAATCCGTTTAAATAGAATGGGTATTAAATCAGTAAAAGATCTCGCGGATTCTAACTACTATGTCATCAAAGATAAGATGGGTGTTCTAGGTGCTCAACTTTATGCTCATGCTTGGGGTATTGATCGAACCTTTTTAGGAGATACTTATACCCCAAAGTCAAAGTCCGTTGGAAACTCCCAGGTTTTACCAAGAGACTATACGAGTGCACAAGAGCTAGAAATCATCATTAGAGAAATGGCGGATCAAGTTGCGACCAAATTAAGACGGGATAATCTGATGACGCAATCCTTATCCTTGTGGATTGGATACTCGCTTACTTATGTCGATGATAAAGGAGAGACGGGTTTTAGTAAACAAATTAAAATTGAACCGAGTAATAACTCTAAGCGAATTGCGGACTCTTTAATTGATATATTCAGAGATTACTATTACGGTCAAACGGTAAGAAATATTGGTGTCAATACTTCGAAACTTACTGAACCTGTGTATCGACAACTTAATTTATTTGATCGAATCGATCTTATTGAAAATGATGAAAGAGTTGATGATGTTGTCGACGATATTAGAGGAAAATACGGGTTCACAAAATTAATCTATGCAAGCAGCAAACTTGAAGGTGCAAGAGCCGTTGCACGAAGTAAACTTGTGGGAGGTCATGCAGGAGGAATGATTGGTCTTGAAGACAACCAAGGATAGAGGAAGAACAAAGAAAGAATTTACAGACTATAATGATTATAGAGATCGATCTTTTGGTTTAAAATGGAATACCGCTTTTGCGATAGATGAGTTAAATAAGGTCATCGTAGATAATAAAGAAACGTCATTAAAAGTTACTCAAGAATTACCTAAAATGTCACGTATGGAAATTGATAAAGTTCTTCAATATGCATTTCTTAAAACAAAAAAAGTTTCAATTCAGTTAAGCATGAAAGATGAGAATGATAATTACTTAGATAATATTACAGGAAGTTTTAATGGCTACGCTGATACTCAGTATTTATATCTCGATAACTATAGAGTTCAGTGGGAACTTATTCGTAATATTATAATTGTAGAAGATTAAAAAACTGTAGTTTGAATATATTTTAATAATTCTTCAACTACAGTTTTCTTTATACTTATTTTGAAGCGTTTTGACCTGCGATACGTCCATATACAATAATGTCTGTAATCGCACTACTTCCTAAACGGTTTGTACCGTGGATACCACCAGTTAGTTCTCCCGCTGCATATAATCCTTCAATGACATTTCCATCTGTATTAATGACTTGTGCATCAGTATTAATCTTCAATCCACCCATTGTATGATGAACTGCAGGAGCAGCCTTCATTAAATAGAACGGTCCTTCTTGAATTGGATTTGTTAAAAGACGTTTATTAAATTCTAAGTCTTTTCCATCTGCTACATATTTATTATAGTTATCCACAGTCTCTTTCATCTTCACTGCATCAATTCCAAAGAATTTTGCCGCTTCTTCTAAAGTATCTGCTTTAACTAATAAACCTTCTTCTAATAAGTAATCCATTTCTTTTTTATGGTTTTCAACTAGCTTACTTTCTTTTAGTCCAACTTCATCAATTAATTGATACGCAACACTATCTGTTTGATCTTTAATCGCCATTGAAATAACATCACGACGTTCAAGTTCTTCCACAAAACGTTCTCCTTCTTTATTCACAAGGATTGCGTGGCCGTACATTCTTGAGTCACCAAAGTATAATAAAGTTCCTACAATTGGATCACAGATTGGATAAGTTTGAATGTGTTCCATCCCGACAAGGTCTGCCCCTACTTTTTGTCCCATGATAATACCATCACCCGTGCTCCCTACTGTATTTGTTGAAAGAATCTTTTCATCGATATCAGCATTGTATTGTTTTCTCATTTCAATGTTTGAACCGAATCCACCCGTCGTTAAGATTACTGCTTTATTTGTATTAAACGTATATGACTTATCTTTTGATTCTGCTTTAACGCCTACAATTTTTCCAGCATCTTCGATAAGTTCTGTAGCTTCAGTTTCTAAAAGAATAGGAATTTTTAATGCTTCAGCCTTCTCTTTTTGAGGATTAATAATTGAAACACCTGTCGCATCCTTTGGAATTAATGAACGTTTAATATTGTGTCCACCAAATTGCATTAACTCATCTTCAAAGACAACACCAACTTCATCTCTTAACCATTCAGCTGCATCCAGTGCATTGTCCGCTAAAACTTGAACTAAAGCTTCATCTGCGATGTTTCCACCACCTACTAAGATATCTTCTTTGAATTCTTCAACACTATCTTTAATACCCTCTTCTTCTTGAATCCAGTTGTTTGGTACTGCCATTTCTCCACCTGATAGAAGTGTGTTTCCACCAACCATCGGTAACTTTTCAATAATGACTACATTTGCACCTGCTTCTTTTGCTTCAATAGCTGCGGCAAATCCGGCACCACCTGCTCCGACCACGACAACATCATAAGTTTCTTCTACAGCTTCCTTATTTGCATTAGCACCATCTGCTCCTAATACTTTTAACATACTCTTATCAGCACCTGCATTCTTTAAAGCATCTTCAATGGCTTCTAAGAATCCGTTAGATGTTAATGTTGCACCAGTAACTGCATCATAATCTAAAGTATTTGTTTTTAAAATACTTTCAGTTAACGTTTCCATCGCGTGTTCAAATCCTGGAGTTTCAGCATGATCTAAAACATCAATCTTTGTAATCGTATCATCTGAGATAGTGATTTCAACTTTAATCTCTCCACCCTTACCTTTTCCAACACCTTGATAAGTACCATCTTTAATCTTACTGTCCCCTTTTGATCCACATGCTACTAAACCTAATAACATCGTCATTGACACAAGAATCATAAACATTTTTTTAAACTTTTTCATTCATTTCCCTCTTCCTAGTGATTTATTTAACTTAATCATGTTAATATATTAACAAGTTCTCGTGTTATAGTATTTACATAAATAACAACTCTTTTTGCACTTTAAGCTTTAAGGTGTATGATAAAGGTGTAAAACATGAATAAAGATTGGGAGGGATATGATGAAGTTACAAAATAAGATTATTATTTCTTTTGTTATTGCGATTCTCATCGCCTTCTTTCCTTTAGTATTTATACTCCAAACAGAAGTTAAGGAATCCAATAAAGTTCAAATCGAATCTGAGATTTCAAATCTCGTTGCTTCAAAGTCTAATGAGATTGACTTATGGCTTAAGATTCGTATTAATGAGATTCGAATGATTCAAGAAATAGATGCAATAAAAGAGATGGATATGCCAAAAGTTATCGAATTTGTGGATCAATTAAATGGGTCTGATAACATTTCTGATAAACTCTCTGATGAAACATTTGCGATTGGAACAACTGATGGTCTTGGATATCTCTCCAAAGACTTTTACATCGATGTATCTCAAAGAGAGTATTTTCAAGAAGTACTCAAGACTGATAAAGAATACATTATTTCAGATCCTGTGTTTTCAAGATCCGATCAATCACCGATCTTTCTTTTATCAGCTCCAGTAAGAAGTAACAATGAAACGATTGGTTTTATAAACGGCTCCGTAAGTCTTGAGTCAATTACGAATATTGTTGATAAAATTAGTACTTATGACTCGACATCATGGATTATGAATACAGAATCAGATATTTATTCATCAGATGAGCCAAGTATTTTAGAAGTAATATCAAAGAGTGATTTAGAACGCATTAATAAGATGTTTGAAACAAACAAGAGCGGTCACTTTGTTATTGATGATGAAGACAAGTCAGTCACACTCTTTTATCATTCAATTGAGAGTAGTGAAGACTGGATTCTATGTACGATGGTCTCCAATGATACGATCAATTCACATACGAGTGATCAACTGTTCATCATCATACAAATGAGTCTCATTTTTATTGTGATCGCTATAATTTTAGCAGTTCTCTTATCAAACTCTATCGTTAAACCCATCAACAATCTAAAAGATCACATGAGTAACATATCAAAAGGACCATTAAAACCTTATGACACAGAAGTATCAGGTAAAGAAGTGAATGAATTAAAAGATTACTATAATAATATGTTGAAAGATTTAGAATTTATGATGGATAAGTTAAAACTTAGTGAAACACAGAAACGTGAAGCAGAATTAAGATCTCTACAAGCACAAATCAACCCCCATTTCTTATACAACACTCTAGATACACTTCAGTGGAAGGCGTTAGAGCAAGACAATTTCTATGTTGCTGATATGATCGGAATCTTATCGGGATACTTTAGAATTGTATTAAGTTCAGGAGATGATTTGATACCGATTCATAAAGAAATAGAACATACTCTAAATTATTTAAAAATACAGAAAATTCGCTATGAAGATATTTTGAATTACACTATTGATGTCGATGATTCAATCTCTAATATTTTATTACCGAAACTAATCATTCAACCCTTAGTTGAGAATTCCATTTATCACGGACTAAAGTTAAAAGATAACCCAGGAAATATTAACATCACAGTTGAACAATTAAATAATAAACTGCGAATCATTGTTTTTGATGATGGCATGGGTATTAAATCCGATCAGCTACACCTGATCAAAGATAATTTACTGAACTCTATTGAATCTGATCACTACGGTCTCTATAACATTAACGAGAGATTAAAATTATACTATGGAGAAGATTATCATCTTCAGTTAGATAGTGTCTATAAGGAATACACTAAAATCACTATTTCAATACCGCTAGACGAGGAGGAACACGATGTATCGATTACTGATCGCTGATGATGAAAAAACAATTCGAGAAGGCTTAAAGAAACTAATTCAGTCTTTTGACTTAAACTTAGAGATTATTGGACTCGCGAAAGATGGAAAAGAAGCCTTACAATTGATCACTCAATATGAACCCGAAATTATACTCTTGGATATTAATATGCCATACGTCAACGGTCTTGAAGTCGTAAGAGAAATTAAAGAACTTACCCCTTTATCAAAGACAATTATTATCTCAGGTTATGATGATTTTGAATATGCTCAACAAGCCCTTGAAATGGGAGTCTTTAATTATTTACTCAAACCGATTGATTATCGAAAATTTAAAGAAGTTTTAGAAAAAGCGATGCTGTCGTATCAAGAGAGACTGTGGGAAGTAAATCAACTAAATGACCCTAACAATATTCTTGTGTGTGATGTCGATGATGTTCACTGTGCTTCTATCAATTATATTAAGACAAATTATCGGGATAATAACTTAAATCTAAAGGATATGGCGGAGGATCTCTTCGTAAGTACATCTTACTTAACAAAGATTATTAAAGAACAAACTGGTTCAAACTTTACAGATTATGTGAATACACTGCGATTAGAGAGCGCAAAATCTCTCTTAAAGAATACAAATCATTCTATAAAAGATATTGCGGAAGAAACCGGATTTAGTAGCCAACATTATTTTTCAAGAATCTTTAAAAAACATAATGACATGACGCCACTTGATTATAGAAACTCAAAATAAAATAAAAACAGAAAATTTAAGAATTTTCTGTTTTTTAGAACTATGGCTAGCTCTTATTCATAGGAAGAAGGATTATTTTATTTTAGTCCTTCTGAGATAATCGCAATGTTATTTTCTAACATTTTTAAATACGTGTCTACTTCACTACCTGGTGTTCCAATTTCATCGGAGTAGATTCTTTTTTCGAAAATTGGAATTCCTGACTCACTTGATATTGTCTTCATAGGTCTTTCATCAACATTAGACTCTAAGAATAAATATGGAGGTTTGTCAGTTTTCAATACTTCAAGTAATGATTTTAATTGTTCTGTTGTTCCTAACTCTTCTGTATCAATTGCCCAAATATATGCTTCACGGAGACCATAATCTGCGTTCATATATTGGAAAGCTTTTTCACTTGTTACAAGAATTTTATTTTCTTCTGGAATTGCATCAATTTCAGTATGATACTTTTTATCGATTTCTTTTAATTTATTAATATAAGTTTCTGCATTTGCTTCATAGAAGTCTTTATTTTCAGCATCTGCCTCAACAAGTGCATCACGAACTGCTTCACTCATTTTAATCCCATTTTTAGGACTGATAAATGCGTGTGGATTAATTTCATCATCATCGCCACCACCTAATAAATACATTGGTTCAATTTTATCTGATAGTTGGTGAATCTTGGATTCTTCAACTTTTACTGATTTCGTTGCCTTTGCGAACCATCCTTGGTCTCCACCTTCTAAATTTAAACCATTATAGAGTAATAAATCAGCATCTGTAATTGCTTTAATATCTTCTGGTTTTGGTTCATATTCATGTGGATCAGTTCCTGTAGGAACAAGATTTGTCACTGAAACTTTATCTTGGCCAATTTCTTCGACCATATCTGTAATGATTGTAAATGTAGAGATAACTTTTAACTTTCCATCTGTATCTACGGTTTCGTTATTACCAGATGTATTACATCCGACTAACGCTAACATTATAATCAATATAATACTTAGTTTTTTCATTTTCTATTCTCCTTCTATAACGACATTTTTATGTTTTCTTGAAGAAAACAAGAACGCGAGTACAAAGAAGCCTGTCGTTACTAATACTATCGTAGCTCCTGAGGACAAGTTATAAGTAGAGCTTAAGAAGATACCTATAAATGCGCTAATCGCACCAATTGATGACGCTAAAATTATCATGTGTGATAATTTGTGTGTTAGAAGATATGCTGTTGCAGCAGGCGTAATTAACATTGCGACAACAAGAATAACTCCAACTGTTTTTAATGATACTACTGTAACAAGCGTTAAGAGTAACATTAAGAAATAGTGGTAGAACTTCGTGTTTAAACCGTAAGCTTTAGCCATTGTTTCATCAAAAGTTGTAATTAAGAATTCTTTATAGAACACTACAATACATCCAATGACTAAGACCGCAACACCTATCGTTAACCACATTTCTGATTCTGGTACTGTCAGTACGTTACCAAATAGAATTTGTGTTAAATCTACCGCTGTCTGAGCCTTCATTAATAACAGGATCCCCAAGGCAAAGAATGCGGAGAATACAATTCCAATGGCGGTATCACTTTTTAATTTACTTTGTTGGCTTACAAAACTAATACCAACGGCAGCTAAGATACCGGTAATCACTGCTCCAATAAAGTAATTAATACCTAACATATAGGATATTGCGACTCCTGGTAAGATTGCATGTGATATCGCATCTCCCATCAGCGCCAATCCTCTTAAGATAATGAAACTTCCAATAACACCTGATAAAATCCCTACGACTACAGCGGTTATTAAAGCCCTCATTAAATATTCATATTGAAATAAATCACTAATAAAATTCATTTAAGCCACCTCGCTTACTAAGAGATGTGGCATTGCTAATTCAGACTCATAAGCCTTTGTCATTGTGTCATACACAAAGACTTCTTTAACAGTACCGATCTCAACAACTTCTTTATTCAATAAGATGAGTTCATCAAAGTAATCTTCTACTTTTGATAAATCATGGTTGACCACAAAGACCAACTTACCTTCATCTCTTAGTGATTTTAAAAGTATGATAATATCTTCTTCTGATTTCGCATCAACACCGACGAATGGTTCATCTAAGAAAAATATTTCTGGATCTTGTGCCAATGCTCTTGCGATAAAGACACGTTGTTGTTGACCCCCTGATAATTGACCTATTTGTTGATTGCGATAATCCCACATATCAACTCTTCGAAGTGCTGCTTCCGCAACCGCTTTTTCTTTAGCCTTAGGTTTTCTTAATAAACCTAAACTTGGATATGTTCCCATTAGAACAACATCAAAGACATTAATTGGAAAATCCCAATCCACATTGTTTCTTTGTGCTACATAAGCAATTGAATTTTTATGTTTCTCTAAACTTTCATTATTAACAGTTACTTTTCCCTTATCTTTTGGAATTAATCCCAAGAGTGCCTTTATCATCGTTGACTTCCCTGCACCATTTGGTCCAATAATTCCGATTAAACTTCCTTTGTCGAATTCGAAGCTTACATCGCTTACGACTTCTTTACCAGAGTAAGAAACTGATAACCCTTCTACTCTAATCATAATCATTACCTCCATCATAGGTTAACCTAATTTATTTGTTAGGTATGCCTAACTTGTACCTAAAGTATAGCCCTTCCTATATTCAATGTCAACAAATAACATCAATAAAACGAACGAATATTCATGTAAACGCTTAGATATATTCTTCTCATTCCTTATTATATATGCTGTAAATGATTTTATAATAATATAGACATAATTTATTGCTGTGCTATAATCAGTTTAAGAAGAAACATGTGGAAAAAGTAAAAACAGTTTTATGTAAGAAGATTATCAATCATCAAGGGATGGTGATTTTATGAAACGACTTATAGAAAACAATTTTTTATATTACAGAAAAAGTAGAACAAAAATTATAATAAGCATCTGCTTTGTTTTATCATTTTTCGTAATGATTTTTGTATATGACCGTTTAGAGTTGGATGAAATTTTACTCGTTAACCGAAGACGAGAACAAATAGCAGTTATTGATTATGAAAAATTTGATTTTGATGATGAATACTTAAATGAATTAGTAGGAAACTTGAATTCTTTAGAATCTGGGTATTTTTTTCTTCATGCATCCGGACGAATGAATTATGAACTCACTCCATACCGACATCAAATGAATCAGACGATTCTTGCTATATACGAGCATTTGGGGGATCAACAAGATGTTTTAACAGTACCAGGAAAATCACTTGATACTTTAAAAGTTGAAGGACAGAAGCTTGATTATTTACAGAATCACTTAATTGCTGATGATTTTAACAGGTACACAATTACAGCTGCTAACGTTCCTTCAAAAGTATTTGAGGGACCCTTCCTTTTTGTAATCTTAGTATTTGCACTAATCCTATTCTATGACCTATTCTCAAAAGACTTTGATCTAAAAACTTACAGGACTGTATATTCAAGCACAGACAGTCGGCAAAAGATTGTCTTATCAAAAATAGTGTTTGCTCTTTTATACTTTACGGTGCTCATTATTATCTCAATTATTTTCTTACGTATTTACTTACTCTTAATCAAACGATCTGGATATAACGTAATACCCTCCAGAGCAGGAAGTCTACTACATCCACGAATCATGAACATAAACTTCCTTTCATTTATAAGTAGAGAGCCTATTCTAATAACAGTACCCACTTATTTATATAATCTCATGAGTATCATCTACGGTCTGGGCCTTATTTATTTGTGGATCTCTTTCATCTCACTCTTATCCTTTAAACTCAAATCCTCTAACAATACTTTGATTATCAGTACCTATTCATTGTTCGCTATTTATGCATCCAATGAATCGATACTTCGAAATTATTTTATATACTTTTTACCCATCGTTGCTTTTGACTATCACAGTTCACTCTCAGGTGAACATCCAATGAACATCATGATGATGTTCATCATTAACATAGTCTTAACGCTTGTTGTACACTCACTCTTAAATAAGAACCTTAATACTATGGATCTTTTGGACGGAAATCACAATGATTAAATGGATACTACAAGATACAAAACGAATTCTTAAAAGTCATAAGACTTATTTACTCTTACTCGTCATCTTATTTACGATGGTAAAATATGTCAGTGATTTCGATAGCCAACAAAGGGGTTCATTCACAACGTCTTCGAATGTTGATTTTATTACACATTATGATCAAAACGAATTCACTCAAGACTTTGAAGGTCTTCGCCTGTTAGTTGAACAAACCTGCTACAGTAAATACAATGATTATATTGGGATGTATGATAATTGTGATGAGTTCAATTATTTTTCAGATTTGATGCATTCAATAAGTGACGATGTGTCAGACAAGCAGTACTATGAGACGCGACTCTTCTTACTTGATATATATACCGATAATTTTATAAGGTATTATAATTCCTTAGATTCATACATGCAAGATAAATTAAACGATTATGCAATCAATTTAGATGTGGTTATGGCCGTTAAGGAAGAAATAAAACGAGAGATTAGTCCAACTTTTGAACCCTTAGATCTTGAGTATCGAATTGAGGATGCTGCCGTTTTTAATCTTAATGCTATGAACCTTTTAGAAACGCACACAAACTATAAAAACGGATATCCAAGAGACGCTAAATATCTAATGACAAGCAGTATTTTTATCGCTAATTATTTAAATGATTATTTTTTATTACTCGTCGTCTCCTCAATTCTTTTAATATTCGACAGTATTTATAGAGATTATAAACTTGGAGTCATTAAAAATATTATGAGTTCACCTATGAAACGTTACACCTATATGATCACAAAAACAGTGTCATCATTCATTGGACTCGGTGTTATTATATTTATACCATTGGCATTGATTAGCATTGGATTGTATGTTTATCACGGGTATAACACTGCCAATTATCCCATCCTTGTAGGAAGAACAACATTTTCTAGTTTTACTCCAGAACGAAAATACTTGAAAATTATGTTGACCTTTGGTGGGGACGGTGTAGATCCAGACTATAGTACGTATCGAACAATTTGTGAGCTCGCTCCTGTTTCAAAATTCGCCATCGATATCCCTTCGGATCAAGCTGGTCTAAGCTATTCAGATTGTCGCTTATTCATGCCATCTGCAATGATGTCAATGATGCCTTTGTCGAAATATATATTAATTACACTTTTATACTTTGTACTTATCATTCTTTTTATTTCATCGTTGAATACATTGATGAGTCTTATCTTTAATAATCAAATTTATAATTTAATTGCCTTAATGGGACTTTTAGGAATCAGTCTCATCTTAAACAATGTATTCTTTGGAAAAGAGTTTATGAAATTCTTCCCATTTATATTTATGTCACCCACATCGTTGATGATGCAAACCATACCCTATACATTTTTAAATGGTGTTACAACCCTGACTCTTTGGACCCTCATCATCAATTTTATTAATCTCAAATTGATTAAAATGAAAGATTTTACATACTGATGAAAATAGTTACAGTAATCGATTGTAAAGTAATAAATATATGCTATAATTGCAATAAGAAGAAACCGTGGATAAAGGATTAAAGAGAGGGGCTTTATTATGCAAGAAGTTGTTTTAAGTGTACAAAATTTGAATAAGTACTACAAAAAGTTTCACGCTGTAAAAGATGTATCTTTTGAAGTACACAAGGGTGAGATTGTTGGTTTTATTGGTCCTAACGGATCTGGTAAATCTACTACTATGAAATGTATCAATAGTCTTTTAATTCCATCATCAGGGACTATTACCGTATCAGGTAAGGATATCGTTAAAGAACGAGAAGCGGCATTAGCGCATCAGGCTTCATTAATTGAGTCACCTGGACTCTATACAGACTTGTCAGGTATTGACAACCTTAAACTCTTTGCACATCTTAGAAACGTTTCAAACGAACGTATTGAGGAAGTCAAAGAGATTATTAACATTGGAAACTTTATTAATAAGAAAGTTGCAGAGTATTCACTAGGGATGAAACAAAGACTTGCACTGGGGATTGTCTTATTATCAAAACCTGATTTTATTATTTTAGATGAGCCTACTAATGGACTTGACCCTACAGGAGTCATGGACCTTAGAAATATAATGTTGGACTTAAAAGAACAAGGCGTCTCAATTCTTTTCTCATCACATCAACTTGGGGAAATTGAACGGGTTGCTGACCGAATCATCAGTATTAAAAATGGTGAAATCATCCCCTTTGATAAAAACCTTGGCGATCACAACAACTACGCCCTATCATTGGATCAAAATATAAAACTATACGAAAACTTATTAAATGATGTGAGTGGACTTATGTCTTACGAACTAGAGGGTACAACTTTAAAGATTGTAACAAGTGAAGCGACAACATTAAATGATGTCTTAAAAATACTCATTAACAATAATATTAATGTCTTAGAAATCAGTAATGAACTCATCAGCATCGAAGATCTTTACTTAGAAATTTTCAAAGATTAATGAAAAGACTCATTCATAATAACTTTCTATATTATTTTAAGAATAAGACTAAACTTATTTTATCCATTCTTTTTATAGTGTCCTTTATCTCGATGCTTAAAGTATATGACACTATGGAATTAAATAATATATTAAAAATGTCAAATGAATACAGATCACAATCGTATATGGCACAAAGTCTTGAGTATAACTATATGACTTTAAAGGAAGACGATCTTAATGCTCTTAACTTTAGAGATGAAGTCGAAGAACTTTATGAGAAAGATCCCTCAGACCCTTTTAACTACGAAGAATACATAGGGTTAAATTATGAAGGTGATGATGCAACGATTAAAGAGGAAGTCGAAAAGATTAACTACCTCACTAAAGTTAGTTCTGACTACTCAGAACTTTTAAGCGGATACAGCACCCTTCATGCAGGTGGAAGAATGAACGTTGAACTGACACCTTACAGACATGATATTAACAAATTTAAACTTGATATTATTGAAAAGTTTGGATATGAAGATTCGAAAATAATTCTTAATTTAAAAGAATATGAGACTGAATCTTATTTGCGCGCTGAGCAAGTACGTTATGAAAAACTACTTTCTGTAATGACTGCGGATGATTTTAATAACTATACTGTAACTGTTGCGAACTATCCTGGAAAAGCAGTTGAAGGTTACATGCTCTTTGTAATCATGGTCTTCGTTTTAGCCTTGTTCTACGATTTATTTTCAAAAGATTTCGAATTCAATACATATCGTACGGTCTACACAGAACCACATACTCGAAAGAGTATTGTGAACTCTAAGATTCTCTTCGCAATTCTTTACACAGTATTGTTGATTGGAATAGGTATGTTAATAACGACGCTATACTTACTCTTCAGTAAACGCATTGGCTATAACATTATCAGTAATCGTATTGGATACATGTTTCATCCCGTATTGATCAATACAAACATTCTTTCGATGTTCGGCCACGAACCTATCTATAGTACCGTTCCTGTTATTCTAAAAAATATTGTTATGTTAATTGTCGGACTTTCATTAGTCTACTTATGGATCCAATGCATCTTATATTTATCATTGAAGAGCAAGTCCTCCGCAACAACCTTAACGATAAGTGTCTTTGTTTTAATGGCAGCCTTCTTCGTTAATTTAACAAATTTTAAAGATATTCTGTCATTTCTCATTCCAATATTCGGATTTAACTTTAACAGATTTTTCGATGGAAGTTCAAACTTTTATCTCGCATTCTTTATTATCATTATTGGAATTTATAACGGACTTTTACGAAGTCAATTTAAGTCCTTCTATTCAAACGACATGCTAGGTGGTGATTCTCATGATTAAATGGATTTTACAAGATGTTAAACGGACATTAAAAAGCAGAAAGACGTTTCTTTTACTCGCTGTTGTTACGATTTCAATTATCGCACTCTTAACGCAAAGTTTTAATAAGTATAATCCAGGAAACTTTGAACAAGAATCTCATGATTCAAGGATCCATATTGATACATCCACATCCCAAATATACAATCTTCAAAGTGCATTTGATTACGAATGTGTTACTTACGAACAACTAAAAAATTCAGAATATGCTCCTGAAGAATTAACAGCACCTGATAAGGATTGCTCTGACTATCTGACATATTTAGAGCTCATGAATCAATTTGAAGCAATCGGAGCAGAAAACTTAGAAGAAAATTATGCTCTTCAATTACATATTCTTGATATAAGCACAGATAGCTTCATGAATTATTACGATGAAAGTAATGATACGATGAAAGCTTCTCTTCAGGAAAAACTGATCGACATTAATATGATTAAAGAAATCAAAACTTATGTTAAGGAGAACTTGTCTGATGCTTACCCAAGTTTTAAACTGGATGATAAAGTACGGTCTACTTCAATTTTTAATGAGCGGGCAGTAAGTCTTTATGAAGTTTATATTTCATACGTTAATAATTATCCACTAGATTTAAAGATTCAAGTAACGAGTAGTTTCTTTATTGCGAATTACTTAAATGAGTTTTTCTTACTCCTTGTCGTTGTGGGAATTTTAGTAGTATTCGATAGTATTTATCGAGATTACCAGTCCGGTGTCATTAAAACAATACTATCCTCCCCAACTCGAAGATTTAGATACATTATCATGAAGACACTTTCTTCGATAATTAGCGTTAGTTTTATTATTTTGCTTCCTTTACTATTAACCGGATTAGGGCTTTATCTCTACAATGGGTATGATTCATCTCATTTCCCTATTTATATAAGTCGAACAACACTTAATTCCTTCGATCCTGTTCTTAAATATTCCCGATTTATATCTGCGGAAAAACCAGCAGCATTCTTTAGTACTTATAAAAATGTATGTACTATAGCGCCAGTTTCAAAATTTCCAGTGGATATTACGGCTGCGGCATTCGATAGTACACCACCATGTACAATACCATATGCTAATATTGACATTGTTTCCTTAAGTAAATACATCTCAATGTTGTTTGGATACTTCTTGTTTATAATCGTGTTTATTTCAACACTAAACACACTATTCAGCTTAGTTTTCCACAACCAAGTCATGAACTTAATTGGACTAATGATTGTCGTTGGACTCAGTGTTTCACTTAATACTTTGTTAATTGGAAACCCTTTATTGAAAGTATTACCCTTAACCTTTATGTCCCCAGCTTCCTTACTGATGGGAACGACCCCTTATACGTTCCTTAATGGACTAGTGACATTAAGCGTTTGGATTATAATATTAAACCTATTAAATTATGTAATCTTAAAGAAAAAAGATTTTTCTTACTAAAAGTTTATTTCTAGACAATATAAAAGTGAACAATCACGTTATTATTTAACGTAATTGTTCACTTTTTTATTTACTCATTCATTTTAGTTCTATTTCTTAAACAATAAATTTCTTTTCTTCAAGATAAATAACAAAGAGACTGACGCAAGTACTAACGAAATATATACATATGAAACATTTCCTTCAATACCTGTTGGTGGTTGTTTATCTTTTCCACCCTCGGTTTCTTTTAATTTTAGATTAGAGAATGCTTCAGTGAGTGCTGTGTATGCACGATCAACATCATCTTGAGATTTCGCATCTTTAAGAGTTAGTCTTGCATTTTCTATAACTTCTTTGAATACTCTCACACTTTGATCTGTATAAAGACTTAGATCTAAAGCATCAGCTTGATTAATGAGTTCATTTAAAGCGTCGGTATTAATTATTATAACTGGTTCTTCTTTTTTAATTAACCCCTCTACTTTTTCTTTTAATAATTTGACCATTTCGTCAACTTCATCTTGTGATTCTGGATTTTCAAGCACGTCTTTTGCTTTCACGAGTGTTTCCTTAAGTGCTGCTACACTTTCATCGGTGTATGGTGTTAAATCTAAAGTACTAATTTCATCTATTAACACTTCCAGAGCACCCAAGTCAAAGACTATTTTTTCTAAATCTTTGATTGCATTGTTCAGGTCATTTATAGCCTGATCGACGTCCTCTTGTGTCGTTGGATTTTCTAAAACATCATTTGCGATACCAATCATGATTTGAAGATATTCCACACTT
>RRZU010260151.1_pt1 | contig 35107 bp, 37 predicted proteins | sample 2165561 | NCBI WGS metagenome assembly RRZU01 (sample SAMN10456909, study PRJNA506462) | wastewater metagenome | isolation source: wastewater sludge | place: USA: Moscow, Idaho | reverse complement strand
GCCGAGGTCGACCAGCTGCATCGTGTCGGAGAGCGTGTCGATCAGGCTCACCCGGGTCGGTCGCTCGAGCTCGGCGTTCTCGTCGCTCTTGTAGTCGCCGAGCACGATGCTCGACTCCGGTGAGCCTGCGAGGTTGCCGGAACGGGCGTAGGCGTCGGGAGCCTTGACCTTGTGGAAGGCCCCGTCGCGATAGACGGCGGGGCCGTTGGTGCAGCCGACCACGACCACGTCGCCGCCGTCGGTCGGGTGGGCGGTTGCCTCGCCATGGCTGCCGGGGCAGTCGGTCGTCTCCGCGACGACCTCGTCACCGCGCTTGACCTGCAGGGTCGAGCGCGACTCCTCGGTGCCCTGCGTGAGGAAGAGCGATCCGTCGTCGAGCTGCAGCGCGACGCCGTGGTGCGGGGCGTCCGCGGAGAAGGCGCGGACGGCCGCGTCGGGATCGGCGATCTTCGCGGTGTCGACCACCTGGATGGAGCCGTCGCCGTCGCCGAAGAGGACGGTGCGGCCCTCGTGCACCACGACGTGGCCGGCCTTCGGAGCCTGGTAGGTCACCTCGGTCAGGTGGGGTTCGCCCGCGAAGTAGTGCGAGTGGTCGCCGTGCGGCTCGGCCGTCAGCGCGCCGTCGAACACGCGGAACTGGTCGCCCTGGGTGACCATCACGTGGCGTCCGTCCCCGGCGTCGTTGAGCCGCAGGAACCCGTCGAGTTCGGTCGTGGTGAGGGTCTCGCCCGTGGAGGTGTCGATGGTGGTGAGGCCGCCCTCGTGGGCGATGACGGCCCTGGGATGGAAGGCGCTGACCTCGGACATGGTCGGCTCCGGCGTCGGGGAGGCCTCGGGGGTGGCCGCCTGGTCGACGGGGGTGCCGCAGCCGGCAAGGAGCGCCAGGCAGGAGAGGGGGACTAGCAGGTGTCTGGTCTTCATGCCCCACACCCTAAAGGAAAATGAGAGCGATTATCAATAAGAGCCTCGCGCCCGGTCAGGCTGACTGGGTGAAGGGCCGATCAGGCTCACGCAGGGCGGGGGAGTGCCCCGACATCGGTGGGGTGGGCGCGGTCAGGCCCAGGCGACACGGTCCCCGGCCAGGTCGGCCTCGACCGCGGCGAAGCTGTCCGGGTGGACCGCGGCCGTCAGGTTCGACAGGACCGTCGTCTCGAAGCCCTCGAGTGCCGCGTCGCGGGCGGTCGCCCGCACGCAGTAGGCAGTGGCGATGCCGACGACGTCGACCTCGGTGATCGCGTTCCTGCCGAGCCAGGTGGCGAGCCCCTCTCCGCCCTCGGCGCCGCCGATGCTGCCCTCGAAGCCCGAGTAGGCGGCCTCGTACGAACCCTTGTCGAACACGGCGTCGAAGCCGTATCCCCGGAGATCGGGATGGAGTTCCTGGCCAGGGGTGCCGACCACGCAGTGGGGTGGCCAGGTGTCGACGAAGTCGGGCTGGTCCGAGAAGTGGGTGCCCGGGTCGATGTGGTGGTCCCTCGTCGCGACGACGGCGTCGTAGCCGTGGTCGCCGGCGAGCAGTTCCGCGACCTCGGCGGCCACGCGGTTGCCGCCCTCGACGCCGAGGGCGCCTCCCTCGCAGAAGTCGACCTGCACGTCGACGACGATCAGTGCCTTGCCCATGGATCAGCCTCCCGGTTCGGTTCCGGCCAGCTTAGGGGGTGGCCGGGGCGCCGGTTGCCGCGGTTCGTGGCGTGACAGTAGCGTCGGGGCCGTGACCAGCCTGATCCATGTCTCCGCCGTCGTCCTGCGCGACGCCGAGGGGCGCGTGCTGATGGTGCGCAAGCGCGGGACAGGCATGTGGATGAACCCGGGAGGCAAACCGGAGGCCGGGGAGGACGGGGCCTCCTGCGGGGCGCGGGAGGTGGCCGAGGAGCTCGGGCTGATCCTCGATCCGGCCAGGCTGGAGTTCCTGGGCGAACACCGGGCGGCCGCGGCCAACGAGCCCGACCATGTCGTCGTGTCGCAGTCCTACCTGTGGCCCGAGGTCGTCGATCCAGACGTGCGCCCGGCCGCCGAGATCGAGGCCGTCCGCTGGGTCGACCCGACCCGCCTCGACGACGCGAGCCTCGCCCCGCTGTTCGTCGAGGCGATCGCGCCCCTGCTGGACCGGCCGTAGCGGCCGGGCACCGATCACCGGTTCCCGACGGGTCGGTCACCGGCCTTGCCCGGACCTCGCCAAACCTCCACAATGCCCGACGCCGCCACTATGGTGAGGCCATGCAGGTAGTCAAGGGCATCGTCGCGCGCGCAAAGGGCGAGCCGGTCACTCTCGAAGACATCCAGGTTCCAGATCCGGGGCCAGGTGAGGCAGTCGTCGCCATCCAGGCGTGCGGCGTGTGCCACACCGACCTCCACTACCGGGAGGGCGGCATCTCCGATGACTTCCCCTTCCTGCTCGGCCACGAGGCGGCAGGGGTGGTCGAGTCGGTCGGCGAGGGCGTGACCAACGTCGCGCCGGGAGACTACGTCGTGCTGAACTGGCGCGCGGTGTGCGGCGACTGCCGCGCCTGCCGACGCGGCCAGCCGCAGTACTGCTTCGCCACGTTCAACGCCGAGCAGAAGATGACGCTGACCGACGGCACCGAACTCTCGCCAGCCCTCGGCATCGGCGCCTTCATCGAGAAGACGCTCGTCCACGCGGGCCAGTGCACGAAGGTCGACCCGGAGGCGCGCCCGGCTGCCGCTGGCCTGCTCGGCTGCGGCGTCATGGCGGGCATCGGCGCGGCGATCAACACCGGAGAGGTCACCCTCGGCAAGAGCGTCGCAGTGATCGGCTGCGGAGGGGTCGGCTGCGCCGCCATCGCCGGGGCTGCCCTCGCAGGCGCGAGCCGGATCATCGCCGTCGACGTCGACGACAAGAAGCTCGAATGGGCCAAGGGGCTCGGCGCCACCCACACCGTCAACTCCAAGAGCGAGGACGCCGTCGAGGCCATCCAGAAGCTCACCGACGGGTTCGGGGCCGACGTGGTGATCGACGCCGTCGGCATCCCAGAGACGTGGAAGCAGGCCTTCTACGCCCGCGACCTCGCGGGAACCGTCGTGCTCGTCGGCGTCCCAAGACCCGACGTCAGCATCCCCGAGATCCCACTGCTCGACGTGTTCGGCCGCGGAGGTGCGCTCAAGTCGAGCTGGTACGGCGACTGCCTGCCCTCGCGAGACTTCCCCATGCTGATCGATCTCTACCTCCAGGGCAGGCTCGACCTCGACGCCTTCGTCACAGAGGAGATCGGCATCGGCGACGTCGAGAGCGCCTTCGAGAAGATGCACCACGGTGAGGTGCTGCGCTCGGTGGTGATCCTGTGACGCTCGACCACATCGTCACCGCAGGCACCTTCTCGCTCGACGGGGAGACGTTTGACGTCGACAACAACGTCTGGCTCGTCGGCGACGACCGCGAGGTCATCGTCATCGACGCACCGCACGACGTGGAGGCCATCCTCGCCGCCGTCGACGGTCGGAAGGTGCAGGCCATCGTGTGCACCCATGCCCACGACGACCACGTCCGCTACGCCACCGACCTGGCCGACCGCACCGGAGCCCCCGTCTGGCTGCACCCGGGGGACGAGCCGGTCTGGAACCTCACCCATCCCGACCGGATGTGGGACCAGGACCTTGAGGACGGCCAGGAGTTCACCGTCGGCCCGGTCACGCTGCAGGTCCTCCACACGCCGGGACACTCGCCGGGCTCGGTCAGCCTCTACTCGCCGACGCTCGGCTGCGTCTTCACCGGAGACACGCTCTTCAACGGCGGACCCGGCGCGACCGGGCGCTCCTTCAGCAGCCGGCCCCTGATCGAGGAGTCGATCCGGGCGAGGCTCTTCTCGCTGCCCGACGACACCGTCGTGCACACGGGGCACGGGGACGACACGACGATCGGCGCGGAGGCGGAGGCGCTCGGGCGCTGACGCGAGGTTCAGCCGGCGATGATCGACAGCCGCAGCAGGTGGCTCGATCCCGCTGGGATCGTCAGGGCCCCCGACTTCACGTCTCCGTACTCGACGCAGACGAAGTCGGCCCATTCCTCGCCCGGCACCTGGTCGTTGCCGGGCCCCGGATTCCAGACGATGACCGAGTTGGCGCCCTGGGCGGCCAGCCGAAGCGTCGACGAGCCGTCGGTGTTGGTGGTCGGGGGAGCCTGCGTGTAGACGCGGTCCACGTACCGCGCCACCGCGAGGGGGTCCTCCCCGACGCCGTCGAGACCGTTCGAGAAGTCGTGGTAGGTCACGCCGCCCAGGCCCGTCACCTGCGTGCGCGCGGTGTCGGTAAGCAGATAGGGGTGCAGCGCCATCTCGACGACCGCGTCGCGGCTGGGGCTTGCGATGGTCAGGCCGATCGTCAGCGTCGTGGCGTCGGCCACCACGTCGAGTTCGTAGCGCAGGTCGGCCGGGAACCGGTCGGCCAAGGGCAGGTGGCTCATCACCTGCGCATCGGTGACCAGCACGATGTGGGCCCTTCCCTCGTCGGCGGTCACCTCGAGGGTCCGCCACCGCACCTTCGGGGTGAGGCCGTGGATGAACGGGACGCCACCGTTGCCCCCGCCGAACCAGGGCGCGCAGACGGGGATGCCTCCGTGCCACATCCGCTCGGCGCCGACCACCGCGTCGGAGGCGGTGTACAGACGCTCCCGGCAGCCGGGGCGCCAGGACACGACGGTCGCTCCGATCTCCTCGACGCCGAGGGCTCCCCACTCTCCGGTGAGCAGGTGCAGGCCGTCAGGGGTCACGTCGTGTGGCATGGCGAGATCCTAATGGTGCGCCGGGTGCCGAGGTCGACTCAAGGGCAGTGCACGGACGCGGGGCCTCGACCACGGTCGCGACGTCGTGCGACCGCGGTCCACGGCGCGCCGCGCGCGCAGTCGGGCCTCGTCGCGCATTTACGATGGGGCCATGCCGACGATCCGTCCCGCCCAGCACGCCGACATCCCGGCGATCACGGAGATCTACAACGAGGCGGGAGTCGGCACGACCGCGTCCTACGCGCTCGAACCCGTGTCCGTCGCGGACCGGCGGGCCTGGTTCGAACGGCTCTCCGTGGGCAACTTCCCGGTGCTCGTGGTCGAGGAGGAGGGGATCGTCACCGGATTCGCCAGCTACGGCCCCTTCCGACACCTCGGCGGATACGCCCACACGGTCGAGCACAGCGTCTACATCGGTTCCGGCCACAGGGCGGCCGGCCTCGGCCGGATGCTGATGAACGCGCTGATCGACATCGCCCGCGGAAACGACGTGCACGCCATGGTCGGCGTCATCGACGGCGGAAACGCCCAGTCGATCGCCTTCCACGAGAAGCTCGGCTTCGAGGTCTCCGGCAGGCTGCCCCAGGTCGGTCGCAAGTTCGACCGGTGGCTCGACGTCGTGTTCGTCACCCTCGTCTTCTCCTGATCCGGGCCGCCAGCGCCGGTTGTCGGGGCGGCATTAGGATGGGGCGCATGGCTTACCACGCTGACGCGACCGACCTGACGGACAAGGAAATTCTGACCTGGGAGGGTTTCGGGGCCGCCTCGCGTGACCTGTCCCAGGCGGTCGTCGACACGGGCTTCGACCCGCAGTGCATCATCGCGGTCGCCCGCGGCGGGCTGACCCTCGCCGGAGCCATGACCTACGCGCTGGGAGTCAAGCTCACCGACGCGATCAACGTCGAGTTCTACACCGACGTCAACGAGACCCTCCCCGACCCCGTGCTGCTTGCCCCGATGCTCGACACCGATTCCATCGCCGGGCAGCGCATCCTCGTGGTCGATGACGTGGCCGACTCCGGTCGCACCCTCGGCCTCGTGATCAAGCTGCTGCGCGGTTTCGGTGCGGAGGTCCGTTCCGCGGTGCTGTACGCGAAGCCGCGCACCGTCGTGCAGCCCGACTTCATCTGGAAGTCCACCGACCAGTGGATCGTCTTCCCCTGGTCGGAACAGCCCCCGGTACAGCGAGGTGAGTGATGGCAGAGACCCGAAAGTTCGACCCGACCGACGCCACCAACGACGTGCAGAAGCAGGTGCGTGAGGCACTCGGTGAGACAGTCCGGCCCGTCGACCCCGGCTCCCGTCGCGAGGCGGCCGACTCGCCCGACACCCCTGCGGAGGTTCCCGGAGCGGCCGTCGTCGACTTCGACGCGAGCTCGTTCCTGTACTACGAACCCGACGGTTCCTAGGCGTGGGCCTCGCAAACGACCACAAGACCTGAGCGGTAGGCTGTCGCCAGCCGCAGCAACAAAGTAGTTAGGAATAACTGTGACTCTTGAGTGGACCGAACAGGACGCTCGCGCTGTCGACACGGCACGCATCCTCGCCGTCGACGCCGTCGAGAAGACCGGAAACGGACACCCGGGTACCCCCGTCTCGCTGGCCCCGGTGGCCCACCTTCTGTACCAGAAGGTCATGAACACCGACCCCACCGACTCCAAGTGGATCGGCCGCGACCGCTTCGTGCTCTCGGCCGGACACGCCTCGATGGTGCAGTACGCCCAGCTCTACCTCGGCGGCCTCGGCCTCGAGCTCGACGACATCTCGTCGCTGCGCACCTGGGGATCGAAGACCCCCGGCCACCCCGAGTACCGGCACACCGAGTTCGTCGAGTGCACCACCGGCCCGCTCGGCTCGGGCATCTCGAACGCCGTCGGCATGGCGATGGCCGCCCGTCGTGAGCACGGCCTGTACGACCCCGAGAAGCCGGTCGGCGAGTCCGTCTTCGACCACTTCGTCTACGTCGTCGCCGGCGACGGCTGCCTGCAGGAGGGCATCTCGTCCGAGGCCTCCTCGCTCGCGGGCACGCAGGAGCTCGGCAACCTCGTCATGATCTACGACGACAACCGGATCACCATCGAGGGCGAGACCAACATCTCGTTCAACGAGGATGTCGACGCCCGCTACGAGTCCTACGGCTGGCACGTCCAGCACGTCGACTGGACCAACGGCGGCACCGAGTACAAGGAAGACATCCAGGCACTCTACGACGCCATCGAGGCGGCGAAGGCCGTCACGGACAAGCCGAGCTACATCCGCCTGACCACCGTCATCGGCTGGCCGCTGCCCAACAAGCAGGGCTCGCACTCCGTACACGGCTCGAAGATCGGCGGCGAGGAGATCGCGGCGCTTAAGGAACTGCTCGGTTTCGAGCAGGAGCCGTTCGCGATCCAGAACGACGTCGTCGACGCCTCGCGCAAGGCCCTCGCCGAGCGCGGAAAGGCCGCGCGCGAGGCATGGGACGCCAAGTTCGCCGAGTGGGTCTCCGCCAACCCCGAAGGCGCGGCGCTGCTGCAGCGCGTCCAGGCGGGCAAGCTGCCAGAGGACCTGAAGCTGCCCGTCTTCGAGGAGGGCAAGAAGTCGACCCGCGCCGCCTCCGGCGAGGTCCTCTCCGAGCTCGCCGACCAGCTGCCCGAGCTGTGGGGCGGCTCCGCCGACCTCGCGGGCTCGAACAACACCACGATGAAGGGCGAGCCGTCCTTCCTGCCCGAGAACCGGGTCACGAAGGACTGGCCGGGCAACCCGTTCGGACGCACGCTGCACTTCGGCATCCGCGAGCACGCCATGGGCGGTATCGTCAACGGCATCAACCTCTCGGGCCTGACCCGCGCCTACGGCGGCACCTTCCTGGTGTTCTCCGACTACATGCGCCCCGCCGTCCGCCTCGCCTCCCTGATGAAGCTCGACTCGATCTTCGTCTGGACCCACGACTCCGTTGGAGTCGGCGAGGACGGCCCGACGCACCAGCCGATCGAGCACCTCGCCGCGCTGCGCGCCATCCCCGGCCTCGACGTCGTCCGCCCGTCGGACGCCAACGAGACCTCTGTGGCCTGGGGCGAGATCCTGCGCCGCACCGACCGTCCCGCCGGTCTCATCCTGTCGCGCCAGGACCTGCGCACCATCCCGCGCGGAGACCGTTACGCCTCCGCCGAGGGCGTGGCCCAGGGTGCCTACGTCGTGAGCGAGGCTGACGGTGACGCGAAGCTGATCCTGATCGCCACCGGCTCCGAGGTGTCCGTTGCGCTCGACGCGCAGGACAAGCTTCAGTCCGAGGGCATCGCCACGCGCGTCGTGTCGATGCCGTGCCAGGAATGGTTCGACGAGCAGAGCGACGAGTACAAGGAGTCGGTGCTGCCGGCTGCCGTCACCGCTCGCGTGAGCATCGAGGCAGGCATCTCAATGGGGTGGGCCAAGTACATCGGCCCGAAGGGTGCCTCCATCTCGATCGAGCACTTCGGTGAGTCCGCCTCCGGCGAGAAGATCTTCGAGGAGTTCGGCTACACCGCGGACAACGTGGTGGCCACCGCGAAGTCGATCCTCGACTGACCGGCCGCGACCGGGGCCCTTCCCTTCGGGGGAGGGCCCCGGTCGCGTCCACACCGACGCCGACCTGTCGGGCAGCGACCAAGGTCGACAGTTCGCGGACGGAGGTCGCTCTGGTCGTCGCCACCTCCGTGCGGGGTTGAGCCGTCCGTACTCTTGGAACATGGGTATCAGCGACATTCTCAGCAAAGTCACCGGTGACAAACCGATCGTGTTGGAACTCGACATGGCGCGCGGCGTCCTCGTTTCCCGCCCCTCGAACCCGCTGCAGGCGCTGCAGCTGATCAACTCGACAAGCCTCGCCTCGCTCCGCGACCACCTCCGCACCGCCGCCGACGACGACCGGGTGGTGGGCCTCATCGTGCACGCCGTCCCGTCGTCGACCACCATCGCCCACGCGGAGGAGATCGCCGAACTGATCGAGGAGTTCGGGGCCAAGAAGAAGACCATGGCGTGGGCCGAGTCGTTCGGCGAACTGACCCATGGGCTTGGCGCCTACCATCTCGCGACCGCTGCCCGGGAGATCTGGCTGCAGCCGACCGGCGCGGTGTGCATCGAGGGTCTCGAGATGAGCATGACGCTGCTAAAGGGCCTGCTCAACAAGGTCGGGGTCGAGCCGCAGTTCGGGCAGCGCCACGAGTACAAGACCGCAGCCAACACATACGCCGCGGACCACATCACCGAGCCGCAGCGCGAGATGACCGCGCGCCTCGGCCAGTCGATCGTCGAGTCGCTCGTCTCCGACATCGCGCGGCGCCGCAAGCTCTCCACCGAGGCCGTCTGGGAGGCCGTCAACGACGCCCCCGTCGAGCCGGAGCGGGCCCTCGAGATCGGGCTGATCGACAAGATCGGCTACCGCGACGAGGCCTATGCCGCGGTGCTGAATGCCTGGCAGGTCGAACCCGAGTCCCTGCTGTTCGCCCACCGCTACTCGAACAAGGCCGAGCTGGCAAAGAAGCTCCGCCCGAAGGGCCCGAAGATCGGGCTCGTGCAGCTGCGTGGCGGCATCGTCACCGGACGCGGTGCCCGCTCCGCGCTCGGCGGTCAGAACGCAGGCGCCGACGTGATCGACGAGCAGCTCCGCAGCGCCCTGCGCGACGACGATGTCAAGGCCGTGGTGTTCTCGATCGACTCTCCCGGCGGTTCCGCCGTCGCATCCGACTTCATCCGACGCTCTGTGCTGCGCCTGCGCGAGGCTGGCAAGCCAGTCGTCGCGCACATGGAGTCGGTCGCGGCGTCGGGCGGCTACTACGTCGCGATGCCCGCAGACGAGATCGTCGCCCAGGCCACCACGCTGACCGGTTCGATCGGCGTGCTCGCGGGCAAGATGGTCACCGAGGGGCTCTACGACAAGCTGGGCCTGGTGCGCGAGACGATCAACGTCGGCGCGGCCGCAGGCACCTTCTCCAGTGCGCACGAGTTCACCGAGGCGGACTGGGAGCGACTCAACCGCTTCCTCGACCGGGTCTATCTCGACTTCACCACGTTCGCCGCCCACGACCGCGGCATGGACTACGACGACCTCGAGAAGCTCGCCCGTGGCCGGGTCTGGACGGGAGCCGACGCCAAGGAGCGGGGCCTCGTCGACCACCTCGGAGGCCAGAACCTCGCCGTCGAGCGGGCCTGTGCGCTCGCGGGCGTCGACCCGCGACGGACCCGGCTCGCCACCATGGGGGAGCCGGGCCTCGTCGCGCTGCTGAAACCCGCCACCTCCTCGGAGTCGGCGATGGGCGGCGCGAAGCTGCCGAGCCTCGAGTCGGAGTTCGCGACGTTCGCCGCGAGGCTCGGGGCCAAGGCCCCCGGGGTGCTGACCATGCCCTGGTCGGTCCGTCTGTCGTGAGCGCCGCCGTTTGGGGACGGAGGGTCCAGTACGTAGCATTGGTCTGGTTTGCGCCCGAAATGGCGGATGAGGGGTGGAAGTGAGCAAGACCAAGAAGATCGTTGTCGGAGTGCTTGGCGGCGTCGTCGTCGCTCTCGGCGGCGCCTATGTCGTGTCGTACTTCGTGGCGGGCAACCAGGTCCCCGCGAAGGCATCGGTCGACGGAGTCTCCATCGGCGGCATGGCTCCTGAGCTGGCGGTCGAGAAGCTGCGCACCGAGCTCGGCCCGAAGGTCGATGAGGCGATCACGCTCAGCGCGGGCGACCGCAGCGCGACGATCACCCCGGCAGACGCGGGTCTCACCGCCAACTACGACGAGACCGTCGCCCACGCGGGCGGGGGATTCAGCTGGAACCCGGCCGACATCCTGCACTCGCTCACCGGCGGCGGCGAGGTCGACCTCGTCCGCGAGGTGGACGAGGTCAAGCTGAAGAGCGCCGTCGAGTCGCAGGCCGCGGCCTTCGCCGTCGAGGGCGTCGACGCCACCGTGAAGTTCGACGCAGGAAAGGTCGTGCGCACCGAGGCGACCAACGCCGAGGCGCTCAACGTCGACAAGTCCACCGAGGCCGTCTCCAGTGCCTTCACCCAGGGTCAAGGCCACGCAAGCGCGGCCATCGACTCCACCGATCCCGCCGTCACCGACGCCATGGTCGACGAGGTCGTGACCACCTTCGCCGATCCGCTCGTCAGCGGACCCGTTGTGCTGACGCACAACGACACAAGGATGGAGATCAGCCCTGCGGCGCTTGCCGAGGCGGCCACCTTCACCCAGAAGGACGGCAAGCTGGTCGGGTCCCTCGACGCCGAGAAACTGTTCGAGTCGACGGCAGAGGCGCAGAAGGCGCTGAAGCTCAAGCCTGCGAAGGACGCCTCGTTCGCGCTGAACGGCGCGGCCGTCAAGGTCGTCCCCGCCGTCGTCGGCGAGGAACTGTCGAAGGAGTCCTTCGTCGAGTCGGTGCAGAAGGCCGCCACCGCCACCGGTGCCGGGCGCACCACACCGGTGAAGGTCGAGACGAAGCAGCCCGAGTACACCACGGAGAAGGCCAACAGCCTCGGCGCGTTCACCATCATCGGCAAGTTCCACACGAACTACCCGCACGCCGCCTACCGCAACACCAACCTCGGCCGCGCGGCGGAGTTGGTCAACGGAACCGTGCTCATGCCCGGCGAGATCTTCTCCCTCAACGACGCACTCGGGGAGCGCACAACAGCCAACGGCTTCGTCGACGGCTATGTGATCAACGGTGGACGACTGGTCAAGGAGTCCGGGGGCGGCATCTCCCAGGCGGCCACGACTCTGTTCAACGCCGGATTCTTCGCAGGCTACAAGGACATCGAACACAAGCCGCACAGCCTGTACTTCCCGCGCTACCCGGCCGGTCGCGAGTCGACGATCTACTACGGATCCCTCGACATGCGGTTCCAGAACGACACCGAGTACCCCGCGGTCATCCGCGGCTACATCGACAAGTCCGCCTCCGGCAAGCAGGGCACGCTGACCTTCGAGATCTGGTCCAAGCCGACCTGGGAGAAGGTCACCTCGACCGACATCGTGAAGTCCGACTACTACTCGGGAAGCACGCGCACGATCAAGGGAGACGCCAGCTGCGAGGCCCAGGCGCCCATCCAGGGCTTCACCGCCTCCTGGACCCGCCAGTTCTGGAAGGGCGGCAAGGTCGTCAAGAGCGAGCCCGCCTCGTGGAAGTACAACGCGGGCGACCGCATCGTCTGCGAATAACACCCCTGTGTGCCTCCGCGTGAATCGGCGCTAAGCTAACAAACGCAAGCACTCTGAAGGAGAAAAAAGTGACGTACATCATCGGTCTGCCATGCGTTGACGTGAAGGATCGGGCCTGCGTCGAAGAGTGTCCCGTTGACTGCATCTACGAGGGCAACCGGATGCTCTACATCCACCCTGAGGAGTGCGTCGACTGCGGCGCCTGCGAGCCGGTGTGCCCCGTCGAGGCCATCTACTACGAGGACGACGTCCCCGAGGACCAGGCCGAGTACTACGACGTGAACGTCCAGTTCTTCGACGAGATCGGCTCGCCCGGCGGCGCCGCGAAGCTCGGCATCATCGACAAGGATCACCCGGTCGTCGAGGCGCTTCCGCCCCAGGCCCAGTGACATGGTGCTGAGCTCCCGCCTGCCCGATTTTCCCTGGGACACGCTGAGCGAGGCCAAGCGGATCGCATCCGAACACCCCGACGGCATCGTCGACCTCTCGGTCGGCACGCCGGTCGACCCGACGCCGCAGGTGGCTGTCGACGCGCTCACCGCCGCCGGACAGGCCCCTGGCTACCCGACGGTGTGGGGTGCTCCCGCCACCCGCACGGCGATCATCGACTACCTCACCTCGCGTTGGCAGAGTGTCGAGCTCACCGACGAGTGCGTGCTCCCGGTTGTCGGCACGAAGGAGCTCGTCGCCTGGCTGCCGACCCTGCTCGGGCTGGGGGAGGGCGACGCCGTCGTGTTCCCTGAGTGTGCCTACCCCACCTATGAGGTCGGCGCGCTCACCGCGAATGCGCGACCCATGGCCTCAGACGACCCCGCCTCGATCCCCGATGATGCCCGGCTGATCTGGATCAACTCGCCCGCCAACCCGAGCGGACGCATCCTCGGCCTCGACGAGTTGCGCGCCTTCGTCGCCGCAGCGAGGGAGCGCGGGGCGGTGCTCGCCAGCGACGAGTGCTACGGCGAGTTCGCCTGGGAAGCCGAACCGGTCTCCGTGCTCGATCCGAGGGTCAACGACGGCGACCTCACGGGCCTGATCGCCCTGCACTCGCTGTCCAAGCGTTCGAACGCTGCGGGCTACCGCGCCGGCTTCGTGGCAGGCGACCCGGCGATCGTGCAGGAGCTCGTCGCCGTCCGCAAGCATCTGGGGATGATCGTGCCCGCCCCGATCCAGGCCGCGATGGTGGCCATGCTCGGCGACCGTGACCACGTCGATGCCCAGCGCGGCCGCTACATCGCGCGGCGCACGAGCCTGCGCCCTGCCCTCGAGGCCGCAGGCTTCCGGATCGACGACTCGGAGGGCTCGCTCTACCTGTGGGCCACACGCGATGAGCCCTGCCGCGACACGGTCGCCTGGCTCGCGGAGCGTGGCATCCTCGCCGCCCCCGGCGACTTCTACGGCCCGAAGGCCGCACGGCACGTACGGATCGCGCTGACCGCGACCGACGAACGCATCGCGGCCGCAGCCGCGCGGCTCACGGCCTGAGCGAGGCGGGTCGGGCGCCTTCCCGGCTCAGGCGACGCCGAGCGTCGACTCGCGCAGCGTCAGCTCCCATGGAACGTTGACCCGTTCGCCTGGCGCCTCGCTTCCGTTGATCCGCGCGATCAGCAGGTCGAGCACCCGGTCGACGAGGAAGTCGAGATCCGGGGTGACCGTGCTCAGGCTGGGGGAGGTGTAGCGCCCCTCGAGGATGTCGTCGAAGCCCGCGACCGCCACGTCGTCGGGGACCCGCACACCTCGCTCCGAGCAGGCACGCAGCGCCCCGATGGCCATCAGGTCGTTGAAGCAGAACACCGCGTCGGGCGGCTCCGGCAGGTCGAGCAGGCGCAGCATCGCCTGGCGGCCCGCCTCGCGGGAGTACGTCTCGGTCGCGTAGACCAGTTCAGGATCGGACGGCAACCCGGCCTCGCGCAGCGCCTGCCTGAAGCCCTTCAGGCGGACCGATCCGGTGGAGACGCCGCGGCTGCGGCCGATCGCCCCGATCCGGGTGCGGCCGAGCGAGATCAGGTGTTCGGTCATGGCGCGCGCCGCGGCGACGGAGTCGACGGCGACGTGGTCGACGCCCTCCGGGATGGCCCGCTCGCCGAGGAAGACCATCGGGACGGTGAGGCCGCTCGCGTCGATCTCCCCGAAGTCGAGCGACAGCGGCGAGAAGATCACGCCGTCGATCATGCGTGACTGGACCCCGTCGAGGACCATCCGCTCGGTGCGCTGATCGGCGCGGGTGATGTCGAGCAGCATGATGTGGCCGAGCTCGGCCGCCTTCGCGTCGATGCGGGTGGCGAGCTCGGCGAAGTAGGGGATGCCCAGCTCCGGGACGGCGAGCGCGATGAAGCCGGACCGGCCGTACTTGAGGTGACGCGCGGACAGGTTCGGGCGGTAGCCGAGCTCGGAGATCGAGCGCAGCACCTTCTCCTTCGTCGCCTCGGAGATGTGGGGGAAACCGTTGACCACGTTGGACACCGTCTTGACGGAGACCCCAGCGTGGGTCGCGACGTCGCGCAGCCGCACAGCCATGGCGCCAGCGTAGCGGGTCCGCCCCTTGGCTCGTTTGCGCCCGTTGCAAAATTGTTACCCAAAACCCTTGCGCGTGGACCGACATCGGGATGACACTCTTACTCAGCAACCTTTGCTCCCGTTGAAAAGGAACTCAATGGCCGAGTCCGACATCGTGGTCCACCCAGCGTTTCGCGTGGGCCAGCTGAACCGCCGAATCTTCGGCACCTTCGTCGAACACATGGGCCGGTGCGTCTACACCGGCATCTACCAACCAGACCACCCGAGCGCAGACGAACACGGCTTCCGCGGCGACGTGGCCGAACTCGTCCGCGAACTGGGACCTACCCTCGTGCGCTACCCGGGAGGCAACTTCGTCTCCAACTACCGGTGGGAGGACGGCGTCGGCCCCAAGGAGGAGCGCCCACGCCGCCTCGACCTCGCGTGGCGTTCCATCGAGACCAACCAGGTGGGCACCGACGACTTCCTCGCCTGGTGTGAGCGCGAGAGCATCGAGCCGATGCTTGCGGTCAACCTCGGCACCCGGGGGCTCGAGGAGGCCATCGAGTACCTGGACTACGTCAACGGCACCGACACGACCCTCTCCGGGCAGCGCGCAGCCAACGGCCGCGAGAAGCCGTGGGACGTGCGCCTCTGGTGCCTCGGCAACGAGATGGACGGCCCCTGGCAGATCGGGCATCGCACCGCTGCGGAGTACGGTCGCCTCGCCGAGGAGGTGGGCAACGCCTTCCGACGCTTCGACGACACCCTCGAACTCGTCGCCTGCGGCTCCTCGAACTCCCAGATGCCCACCTTCGGGGCCTGGGAGCAGGAGGTCCTGGAGCGTTCGATCCACACCGTCGACCACATCTCGGCGCACGTCTACTACGAGCCGCTCGACGGCGACCAGACCTCGTTCATGGCCGTCGCCGAGGACATGGACCGCTTCATCGACTCGGTGACGGCCACGGCGGACGCCGTCGCGGCAGCACGCAAGCTCGACAAGAAGATCAACATCTCGTTCGACGAGTGGAACGTCTGGTACCAGTCGCGCTTCGACGGCGAGAACAGCCTTCCCGTGCGGGAGGCACCCGCCCTGATCGAGGACACCTACGACGTGGCCGACGCCGTGGTCGTCGGCTCGCTGCTGATCACCCTGATGCGCCACACCGACCGGGTGGCCATGGCGTGCCAGGCCCAGCTGGTCAACATCATCGCCCCGATCCGCACCGAGGTCGACGGTCCGGCATGGCGGCAGACGATCTTCCACCCCTTCGCGCTCACCTCGCGTCACGCGAAGGGCGACGTCCTCGACCTGCGGGTCGAGTCGCCAAAGATCGACACCGAGCGGTTCGGTCCGGTCGACCAGGTCCTGTCCACGGCGACCTACGACGAGGCCACGGGCGACCTCGTGATCTTCCTGGTCAACCGCTCACTGACCGACGCCGTCGACACGCGGGTCGACCTGTCCGGCTTCGGCGCGGTCGAACTCGTGGAGCACCTCATGCTGCACGAGGACGACCACACCCTCACCAACTCCGCAGAGGACGAGGCCGTCCGCCCCAAGGCCGGGACGAGCAGCCTCACCCACGCAAACCTCACCATCACCCTCCCGGCCGTGTCCTGGCACTGCGTGCGGATCTCCGCGGCCACCGACGAAAGGACCACATCATGAACCCGATCACCCGACGCTCAGTCCTCGGCGGCGGCGTCGCCGTCGGCGTGACCACCGCCCTCACCGCCTGTGGCAAGAGCGCGACCGAACAGAACTCTGCCCCTCCGGTCGCCACCGGCGACGGCGGCGCGGAGGGCTACGACGGCCCCAAGGTCGAGCTCCAGTTCTGGAACGGCTTCACCGGCGGCGACGGCGCCTTCATGAAGAAGCTCGTCGACGAGTTCATCGCCGAGCATGAGAACATCGCCGTCAGCATCCAGACGATGCAGTGGGCCGACTACTACAAAAAGCTCCCCACCGCCGTGCAGTCGGGCAACGGCCCCGACATCGCGGTCATGCACGTGGACTCCGTCGCCACCAACGCGGCCCGCAACGTCATCCAGCCCCTCGACGACGTCGCGAAGGCGCTCAACCTGACCGAGGCCGACTTCGCACCGGTTCCCTGGGAGGCTGGCATCTACAAGGACGTGCGCTACGCGATCCCGCTCGACGTGCACCCGCTCGGCTTCTTCTACAACAAGGACGTCATGGACAAGGCCGGGCTCGATCCCGAGAACCCGCCCGTGACCAACGACGACTACATGGCAGCGCTCGACGCCCTCAAGGGCAAGGGCATCGCAGGCCACTGGGCGTCCCCGTTCCCCTTCACCGGCGGACTCACCATGCAGTCCCTGCTCGCCCAGTTCGGCGGCTCCCTGTTCAACGCGGACGCCACCAAGGCCGCGTGGGGCGAAGAGGGCGGCGTGAAGGCGTTCACCTGGTGGCAGGACCTGGTCAAGAACGGCTACTCGAACCCGAAGGTCGCTCAGGACGCCGACTTCATCGCCCTCCAGAACGGTCAGACGGCCTTCAACTGGAACGGCATCTGGTCGATCAACACCCTCGCCGAGAAGAAGGACCTCAACTGGGGTGTGAAGGTGCTGCCGAACATCGGAGGCAAGAACGCCGCCTGGGCCGGGTCGCACCAGTTCGTGCTGCCCACCCAGAAGTCGCCCGAGGAGAACAAGCAGACCGCGGCCCGCGTGTTCCTGAACTGGATCTCGCAGCAGTCGCTCGAGTGGGCTAAGGGCGGCCAGGTTCCCGCCCGAAACGAGGTGCGCGAGTCGCCGGAGTTCAAGGCCCTCACCGACCAGGCCGAGCTGGCCAAGCAGATCGACGACCTCGTCTTCACCCCGCCGGTCCCGGGCATCGCCGACGCGATGGTCGAGTTCGACAAGGCGGTCAACGAGATCACGCTCGGCCAGAAGAACGTCGCGACCACGCTCAACGCCGCGGCAGGCCGGGCCGACAAGATCCTCGAGGCGAACGCGAAGAAGTACGCCTGATGCGCACCAGCGCGACCCGCCGGGGGCGCGGGGCCCCCGGCGGGTCCCCGCTGACCGGCTACCTGTTCATGGCCCCGTACCTGCTGCTGTTCGGCATGTTCGTCGTCCTCCCCGCGGTCTACGGCGTGTGGATCTCGCTGCACGACTGGGACTTCACGCTGCCGAGCCGGCCATTCATCGGCGGGAGCAACTACGCGGACCTGTTCAATCCTGACGCGGTCCAGTTCCAGCCGTTCTGGAACGGGATGGGCAACACGTTGATCTTCACGCTCGCGAGCGTCCCGTTCCTCGTGGTGGTCCCCCTCGCTCTTGCGATGCTGCTGCACTCGAAGTTCCCCGGGCGCACGTTCTTCCGCGCCCTCTACTTCGCGCCCTACGTGCTCGGCGTCGCCGTCATCGGCATCATGTGGCGCTACCTGCTCGACGGCAACTTCGGCATCATCAACGCGATCTTCCGGACCAACATCCAGTGGACGACGGATCAGCCGTGGGCGTGGATCGGCCTCGTCGGCGTGACCGTCTGGTGGACCATGGGCTTCAACGCCATCATCTACCTGGCAGGCCTCGGCGACATCCCGGAGCATCTGTACGAGGCCGCAGCGCTCGACGGCGCCGGCCCCTGGCACCGCTTCGTGCACATCACCTTGCCTGGGCTCAGGCCGGTGCTGATCTTCATCCTCGTCACCACCATCCTTGCCAGCGCCAACATGTTCGGGCAGTCCTACATCATCACCCAGGGCGGTCCGACGGAGTCGACCCGCACCGCGATCATGGTGATCGCCGACACCGGCTTCGGCCAGAGCCGCGCGGGCCAGGCCGCGGCCATGAGCTACCTGCTCGCTATCGCGCTCGGCGTGGTGTCGGCGCTCAACTTCTGGCTGATGCGCGACAGGGACGCCGCCCGCGAGGCGAAGCTCCAGCGCAAGGCGCGTAAGGAGGCAGCCTCATGAGAAGGCGACGTCGCAACCCGTTCTTCTGGCTCGCGCTGATCCTGCTCGCAGTGATCTTCATTGGACCGATCGTCCTGATGGTGCTCACCGCCTTCAAGACCAGGCTCGAGGCCCAGGCGGTACCGCCAACGATCCTGCCGCAGGAGTGGACGGTGCGCGCCTTCGAGATCCTGTTCCAGCCGGACTCCACGACCCCGGTGCTGCGCTGGTTCCTCAACTCGATGATCGCCGCGACCGGGCACGCCCTCCTGGTGTGCCTGGTGTGCTCGTTGGCGGGCTACGCGCTCGCCCGACTGCGCTTTCCCGGCCGCAACGTGCTCTTCGGCGTGATCATCTCCACGCTGTTCGTGCCAGGATTCGTGTTCCTGATGCCCAACTACGAGATGATGTCGAAGCTCACCTGGCTCGACTCCTTCCTCGCCCTGATCGTGCCTGGCGCGGCAGGTGCGTTCGGCGTGTTCTTCATGCGGCAGTTCTTCCTCGGGCTCCCCGTCGAGCTGGAGGAGTCGGCCCGCATCGACGGAGCCGGCCCGTGGCGGATCTTCTTCTCCATCGTGCTGCCCAACGCGAAGGCCGCCCTGACCACGCTGCTCGTGATCTCGTTCCTCGCCAACTGGAACGACTTCGTCTGGCCGCTGTACGTCATGTTCTCCAGCGACATGCTCACCCTGCCGATCGGGCTGAGCCGGCTGCAGGGCGCCTACACGATCGACTATCCCGTCATCATGGCGGGCGCGACGATCGCCGCGGTCCCGGTGCTGCTGCTCTACGTCTTCGTCCAGCGCTACATCATCGACGGTGTCGCCAGTTCGGGGATCAAGTGATCGGGCGTGCGGCAACGGCGCTTGCCATCGTCGTCCTGCTCGCGGCCTGTTCACCTGATCCGGCGGCGACGCCCACCTCCAGCCCTACTCCCACTCCCAGCTCCGAAGGGAACCATGACACCGTGACGAACCCCGTCTACGCCTTCGACTTCCCGGACCCGCAGGTCCTCCCCGTTGACTGGGGTTACCTCGGCATCGCGACCAACGGCAGCGGGATGAACGTCCAGACCATCCACAGCGACGACCTGATCTCCTGGAGCCAGGGGGTCGACGCGCTGCCGTCGGTCGCCGACTGGTCGTCGTCGGGGAAGGTGTGGGCGCCTGAGATCATCGCCTGGCCGGACGGGTCCTTCCGGCTCTACTACTCGACGAAGGCGCCGGACCCCGCGTGGCAGTGCGTCTCCGTCGCCTCCGCAGACACCCTCGAGGGCCCCTTCGAGGATGCGTCCAAGGAGCCGCTGATGTGCGAGATCGAGGAGGGCGGCTCCATCGACGCGTCCCCTTTCGTCGACGAGGACGGCACCGCCTACCTCTACTGGAAGAACGACGGCAACGCGGTCGGGGTGGACACCTGGATCCGCGCGGCAAAGCTCAGCGGGGACGGGCTGTCGGTCGAGGGGGAGACCACGAACCTGTTCAAGCAGGACCTTCCGTGGGAGGGGCACCTCGTCGAGGGGCCGGCCGTGGTGAAGGTCGACGGCGTCTACCACATGTTCTACTCGGCAAACGACTACGGCTCCGACGCCTACGCCGTCGGCCACGCCGTCTCGGACTCGCCGCTCGGCCCCTTCGTCAAGGACGGCGACCCGGTGCTGGCGACCAACGAGCTTGCCGCGGGGCCGGGGCACTGCCAGCTCTTCAAGGAGGGCGACCAGTGGTGGACGGTCTACCACGCCTGGGTCCCAGGGCACGTGGGGGACTCGGCCTCTGGCCGGCAGATGTGGCTATCGAAGGTCAGCTTCGACGGCGAGACGGTGGAGGTGCAGCCGCCGGTGGAGCATCCCCTCGGTTGAGCCTCACACGGTGTGAGGGCCGATCATGGGGTCATGGACAAGGTCGACCTGCGGCGTGACATCGCCTCGTACGCCGCGCCCCGTGGCCGCTTCGAGGTGGTCACGGTGCCCGCGCAGCAGTACCTGATGATCGACGGGCACGGCGATCCGAACACCGCCTCCGCCTACCGGGAGGCCCTTGAGACGCTGTACCCGATGGCCTACGGCCTGAAGTTCCACAGCGCGCGGGTCCTCGGCAGGGACCACACGGTGATGCCGCTCGAGGGGCTGTGGTGGGCCGACGACATGGACTCGTTCACGCAGGCGCGCGACAAGTCACGCTGGTCGTGGACGCTCATGATCCTCGTGCCCGCCTGGATCGACGAGGCGGCCTACGAGACGGTGCGGGTCGAGGTCGCGGCGAAGGGCAAGGCGCCGGCCCTCGACCTGCTGCGACGGGCGGAACTCGACGAGGGACTCGTCGTGCAGACGCTGCACATCGGGCCCTACGACGACGAGGGCCCGGTGCTGGCGCGGATGCATCACGAGTTCATCCCCCAACAGGGGCTCACCATGTCGGGCCGCCACCACGAGATCTACCTCGGCGACCCGCGACGCACCGCCCCGGAACGGCTCAGGACGATCCTGCGTCAGCCGGTGCGCGCCGGCTGAGACAAGGGTCAGGCTCGGCGGCGGTGGCTCAGCTGCCGCCGAGGGTGACGACGGCCGTCGATGCCGCTGCGGGGGTCTTCGCCTCGTGCCATCCCTGCCTCGTGTGCTCCCATTCACGGTCGCCGACCACGACGGAGGTCACGCCGCCGTCATAGCTGTTGGCGACCATCTGCTGCGCGGCGGCCCACAGGGTGGTGTCATCGGCCGCCGTGATCGTGAGCTTCGCGCCCTCGGTGGCGGTGGTGACGGCGTCGCCGAAGGTGGCCAGCACCCGCTCGAAGGCGGCCTCGTCGGCCGTCGGGGCCTCCTCGAAGCTCAGACACGAAAGCGTCTCCGGCGCCGATCCGCGCAGGGCCCCCGCGATGGCACGGGCGTTGGCCTCGTGCTTGCGGTATGCCTCGGGGAAGCCGCTGCGCTGCACCTTCTGCGCCATGTCGTTGACGTCGGTGCTCTCCCAGTTGTCGAACTTGACCAGTTCCTCGTAGAACCGGTTCGAGGAGTACCAGGGATCCATGATCTCCTCCTCGGTTCCCCAGCCGTAGGAGGGGCGCTGCTGGAAGAGGCCGAGCGAGTCGCGGTCGCCGTAGTCGAGGTTGCGCAACGCCGACTCCTGGTAGGCCGTGGCGATCGCCACGATCGCCGCCTGTTCCGGGAGCCCACGCTCGACGGAGGCGGCGACGATGATCGACGCGTTTCGGGCCTGCTCCTGGGAGAGGGTCGTTGGCTGTTCCTTTCCGGGGACCAGCACCTCGCACTGTTCAGGCGTGAAGCGCTGGTACAGGTACTGGTAGGCCTGCCAGCCGCCGAATCCGAGCGCCCCAAGGACGATGACGACGACCAGCGTGACGACCAGAGGCTTGCGCATCAGTTGTTGTGCAGCTCTGAGTTGAGCTCGACCTTCGAACCGCGGCGGTGCAGGACCCGGACGTTGCCGTGGACCGAATCGCGCAGGAACAGCAGGTCGTTCTGGCCGCTCAGCTCGCGTGCCTTGACGATCTCGCCCTCGCTGAGCGCGACCTTCGTGCCCGCGGTGACGTAGAGGCCGGCCTCGACGACGCAGTCGTTGCCGAGCGAGATGCCGACGCCCGAGTTGGCGCCGAGGAGGCAGCGCTCGCCCAGCGAGATGACCTCCTGGCCGCCGCCCGAGAGGGTGCCCATGATGGAGGCGCCTCCGCCGACATCGGTGCCGTCGCCGACAACGACCCCGGCGGAGATGCGGCCCTCGACCATGGAGGTGCCGAGCGTGCCCGCGTTGAAGTTCACGAAGCCCTCGTGCATGACGGTGGTTCCCTCGGCGAGATGGGCGCCGAGGCGGACGCGGTCGGCGTCGGCGATGCGGACCCCTGCGGGGACGATGTAGTCGACCATGCGGGGGAACTTGTCGATCCCGTAGACGGTCAGCTGCTCACCGCGCGAACGCAGCAGGGTGCGGACGCGGTTGACGTCGCCGATCCGGACGGGGCCGGCGGTCGTCCAGGCGTTGTTCGGCAGCACGCCGAAGATGCCGGTGAGGTTCTGGCCGTGCGGCGCGACGAGCCGTGCGCTCAGGAGATGCAGGCGCAGGTACGCGTCCTCGACCGTCTCGGGGGCGGCATCGAGATCGATCTCGACGCGCACCACCTTCGTCTCGACCTGGCGGATCTCGTCGACGTACTGGGCCTCCGCCAGCAGCGACGGCGGCTCGTCGGTGACGTCGTTGCCGAGGCTCGGCTCGGGGTACCAGGCATCCAGGACGGCTCCGGTCGTGTGCACGGTGGCCAGGCCCCAGGCCCAGGCGGTGCGGCTCTCGTTGGTCATAGCGCCAATTCTAGGTGAGATCAGCCGAGAACCTTCTTGGCCGCCATCTCGATGGCCATCTGGACCGCGGACTTGCAGATCGCCTGCGCGGGCGGGATCCAGCCGAGCGAGGCGCCGTAGGTGGCGGGGATGGCCGCGATGGCCGACCAGTACTTGGCGCAGAACACCGACAGGTCGACAATCGAGATGATCTTCAGCACCAGGATTGCGGCGCCGACGACCAGCAGGCAGGTGCCGGTGATCTTGGCCGCCTTCGACAGGTTCTCCGAGACGTCCTTCGGCGAGTTCTTCCCCTCGAAGTTCTGGGTGAACGCCGTCTGCGCTGCGCCCTGGTTGTTGTCCTTGACGTAGTCGGCGGCCTTCTGGGTGCTCTCGACCAGTTTGGTCACGGCGTCGGAGAAGCGTTGCCACTTCTGCGCCCACTGCATGATCTCGGTCTCCTTCCCTTCCGGGAAGGTGAAGCCGATCAGCTGCGTGAACATGGTCAGCGCGCCGGGCAGCGTGATGCTCATCTCAGTAGTCCTTCCCGATGAGGGCGGCGAGCGAGCTCGCGGCCTCTGACGTGTTCTGGTACAGCTCGCCGACCTGGCGGAGCGTCTCGGACTGGTCGACCAGCCCGTCGATGAGGCCGTGCACGATCTCGCGGAACGCCTCGATGAACACCCGGTAGAGCTGGTTGGCGATCTTGCCGACGGTGTCGTTGGTGCCGAGGGCCTCGAAGTCGGTGACGGAGTCGATCAGCTTGTCGATCTCGTCCTTGATGAACTGGGTGGCCTCCTCGATGATGCCGCCAGCCTTCTTGTAGGACTCGGGGGAGAAGACGATGTCTGTGGACATCTCAGCCCTCCTTCGCGGCGGTCGACTCCATCATCTGGGTCATCAGATCGAGGTAGTCGCTCAGCGTCTTTGTCGCCTCGTCGGCCACCGCGTCCAGCTCGGTGGAGAGGGAGGTCGGATCGGGGGCCTGGGCCTGCATGGCGACCATCAGCGCGTCCGCGTGGGCCTTGAGGCCTGCGTTCATCGCCTGCATCAGGTCGTCGGCGAGTTCGACGCTCGACTTGCGCATCGAGCGGGGGTCGATCACGATGCCGCTGACCTGCCCGCCGGTCACGCTCACCCTGACCATCTGATCCTCGGAGGTGCCCTCGGCCTCGACGGTGGGGACCTCCACCGCGGGAAGCGGCTTCTCGAGCTCGGCGCCGAGCCGGCTCAGGATGTCTTCGAGTTCGTTCATGGTGTGGATCCTTACTGGGTCGTGGTCAGGACGGCGTCGAACAGCTCGCCGAAGGAGGAGAAGCGGAAGACGGTGTGCCAGCCGTAGCGTGCGACCGCCTTCCACTGGTGCTCGACGGTGTCGTAGGCGAACAGCACGTCGCCGGTCTCGCCGACGAAGCGAAGTGGGGTGTCGATGGACTCGACGCCGTGGATCAGGCGCTCGTTCGAGTCGAAGAGCCCAGGCAGGAAACCGTCGGCGTCGTCCTGGTCGCGGGTGCCGTAGACGACGATGCCGTCGAAGTCGAAACCGTTGCTGATCTGGAGCAGATCGGCGTAGTCGGAGGGAAGCGGGATCGTGAACTGGCGCGCGAACGCCGACCCGATCTGCTCGATCTCGGCGTCAGAGGCGCCACCGCGCTGCGGGAAGCCCTGAGCCTCCGCGTAGTCGACCCAGTCGCTCATGGTGCGCATCTCAACCCGCCAGAACCGCGGCGCCGCCGAGCACGATGGTCACCTGCTGACCGCCGATCGGGAGCGAGATCAGGGAGACGTTGCCGAACTGCATGGAGAAGATGGTGTCGTTGACGGCGTTGCAGTTGCACTGCGACTGCTGGTTGAGCGGGGCGAGCTGGTAGTGCGACGGGGCCGCCTCGCTGGCAGGCACCTTCTCCATCTGATAGCCGCTCGGCACCCTTCCGTTACCCGCCTGCGCCAGCTGGTTGTCGTTCATGCCGCCTGCGCGCAGCGCCTCGGCATCGGCCGCCCGCAGCGCCGCGCTGCGGGCCTCACGCTCGCCGGTGTTCCACATCGCCGCGAGGCGTCGCTCGACCTCGGCCGGATCGTAGGTCGCCTTCTCGCAGGTGAAGGCCTGGGTGGTCACGCCGCGGTGCTTGCCGTAGGTGCCGCCCTGGAGCGCGGTGGCCTGCTGGGGCATTTCGCTTGCGCGGGGGCCGCTCGAGCCGGCGTGGGTGCCGTAGGTGCCGCCCTGGAGCGCGGTGGCCTGCTGCGGCATTTCGCTCGCGCGGGGGCCGGTGTAGCCGGTGTGCGCGCCCAAGTTCTCGTGAGCACGGTCCCGGTCGGGTCGGCCGGCGACCTCGGAGGGCACGGCCGAGAGGGCGGGGGTGGGCTGCGAGCCCGACCCCTTGTTCATGGTCTTCTTGATCCACTTGACGAGGAACTTCGCGACCATCTTCGCGAAGATTCCCGTAGTGCCCATCTGGCTTGAGGTACTCACGTAACCGATCCTAAGGACGGTAGGGGTCCAACCGAGCCAGGTCGCCGAGCAATTGGGTACGTGTACCTAGTCGGGCGCTGAGTCCGCGCCGCAGAGCCCGGCCCTCCGCCCGTACCAGGCGCCGCAATGGCGCCGCCGGCGCGCTCACTAGACTGCGCGCCATGGCCATCTCCAAGATCCTGCTCTTCTACCGGTTCACGCCCCTTGCGGACCCGGAGGCGGTGCGCTGCTGGCAGCAGGAGCTGTGCCTGCGGCTCGGCCTGCGAGGCAGGATCATCGTCTCCCCGCACGGCATCAACGCCACCGTCGGAGGAGACATCGACGCCTGCAAGGCCTACCTCAAGGCCACGAAGGGCTACCCGCCGTTCCGGGAGCTCGACGTCAAGTGGTCCGACGGGACGGGCCTGGACGCGCAAGGGGCGAGCCTGGACTTCCCGCGGCTCAGCGTGAAGCGCCGCGACGAACTGGTCGCCTTCGGCGTGGCCGACACGCTGCGCGTCGACGCGGAGGGCGTGGTGGGAGGCGGCGCCCGGCTCACCCCGGAGCAGGTCGACGAACTGGCAGACAGGCGCGACGACGTCGTCTTCTTCGACGGCCGCAACCGGGTCGAGGCGGCCGTCGGACGCTTCGCGGACGCGGTGGTGCCTGAGGTGGACAACACCCACGACTTCGTGGCCGAGCTCGACTCGGGGCGCTACGACCATCTCAAGTCGCGCCCGGTGGTGACCTACTGCACCGGCGGCGTGCGCTGCGAGGTGCTGAGCGCCCTGATGGTGGAGCGCGGGTTCGAGGAGGTCTACCAGCTCGACGGCGGCATCGCCCGTTACCTCGAGCGCTTCGGGTCCGGGTCCCGCTGGCGCGGCGGCCTCACCGTGTTCGACGGGCGCGAGGTCCTCCTGCCAGAGGGCGCGGAACACATCGGGGTGTGCCACGCATGCGGCGCCGCGACGTCGCGCCTGCAGAACTGCCACGACCTCGCCTGCCGGGTCCGGCTCGTCACCTGCCCCGCGTGCGGGGTGGAAGGGGTCGGCTGTCTGCAACATCTTCGCGTCCGGCAGCCCAGCGACGCCGCGGCCCAATAGCCTTGGCTCCCATGAGTGTGCTCTTCGACGACTACCCCGGGGGCAGGCCGCCTACGACGAGATGGTCGGCCCCGACGGGGTGCGGCCGGCGCTGCGCTCCGTCGCGGCGGAGTTGGACCGGCTCGGCCTCGACGAGGTGCGTTCGCGCGCCGAGTACCTGAGCTCGGTCTACATCGACCAGGGCGTCACCTTCGATATCGGGGGAGAGGAGCGGCCCTTCCCGCTCGACATCGTGCCGCGGGTGATGCAGGCCGACGAGTTCGCCCACGTCGAGGCGGGCAGCAGGCAGCGGGTCCGCGCCATGGAGGCCTTCCTCGACGACATCTACACCGAGGGCAGGTGCTTCACCGACGGCGTCATCCCGCGCCACGTGGTCGCCTCGTCGCCCCACTTCCACCGGCCCGTCGCGGGCCTGATCACCGCCAACGGTGTGCGGGTCCACGTCGCGGGCATCGACCTGATCCGCGGTGACGACGGCGTCTACCGCGTGCTCGAGGACAACGTGCGCAGCCCTTCCGGCGTCTCCTACGTGATGACGAACAGGCGGGCGATGAACTCGGCCCTCCCCGAGGTCGCCGGAAAGCACCGGATCCGGCCGGTCGAGGACTATCCCTCCGAGCTGCTCAAGGCCCTGCGCGCGGCCGCGCCGTCGGGCATCACCGAACCAACGGTCGTCGTGCTCACCCCTGGCGTCTACAACTCGGCCTACTTCGAGCACGCACTGCTCGCCCGCATGATGGGCGTCGAGCTGGTCGAGGACCGCGACCTCGTCGCGCACGGCGGTCGTGTGTCGCTGCGCACCACCCGAGGACTCCGGCCCGTGCACGTCATCTACCGCCGCATCGACGACGAGTTCCTCGACCCCGCCGTCTTCCGGGCCGACTCGCTGCTCGGCTGCGCCGGCCTTCTGAACGCCGCCCGCGCGGGCAACGTCACGATCGCCAACGCCGTTGGCAACGGCGTGGCAGACGACAAGCTCGTCTACACCTACGTGCCCGACCTGATCCGCTTCTACCTGGGCGAGGAACCGATCCTCGCCAGCGTCGACACCTGGCGGCTCGAGGAGCCTGAGGCCCGCGAGGAGGTGCTCGACCGGCTCGACGAGCTCGTGGTCAAGCCGGTCGACGGTTCAGGGGGCAAGGGGATCGTGATCGGCCCCCGTGCCTCAGCCGACGAGCTGGAGCGGCTGCGCAGGCAGATCCTGAAGGACGCGCGCGGCTGGATCGCGCAGCCGGTGGTGCAGCTCTCCACCGTGCCGACGATGATCGACGGCCAGCTGAGGCCACGCCACGTGGATCTGCGGCCCTTCGTCGTCAACGGCGGCTCCGAGGGGATCTACGTGCTGCCCGGTGGTCTCACCCGAGTCGCCCTCCCAGAGGGCGAACTGATCGTGAACTCGTCGCAGGGCGGCGGCTCGAAGGACACGTGGGTGCTCACCGGTGCCCGCGCCCGGCAGTCGCAGAAGCAGGGGAGGCAGGCGCAGCGGATGGCCTCGCCGGTGCCGCTCAGCGACCAGATCGTCGACCGCGTGATCCGCCACCAGCACGAACAGCAGCAGCAGTCCGGGGAGGCATCATGCTGAGCCGGATCGCCGACGCCCTCTTCTGGATCGGCCGCTACCTCGAGCGCGCCGAGGACACCTGCCGGATCGTCGAAGTGCACCTGCACCAGAGCCTCGACGACCCCACCCTCGACGAGGTGCAGGCGGCAAACGACCTGTTCCTGCTGATGGGACAGCCGGCCGACGAGCAGCCCGACGTGCTGGCGAAGCTCTGCTACGACGAGGCCTCGCCGGTGAGCTTCCTCGCCGCGCTCAGCAGCGCCCGCGAATCGGCCCGCAGGGCACGCGAGACCGTCTCCACAGAGGTGTGGGAGTCGATCAACACCACCTGGCTCGCCGTGCGCGGCGGACGCCTGCAGCGCATGCGGCCCGCCTCGATGTTCAAGTTCGTCCGCGAGCGGTGCGCGGTCATCTCGGGCCTCGCCGATTCGACGATGAGCCACGACGAGGGGTGGCTGTTCCTGACGCTCGGCCGCAGCATCGAACGCATCGACATGACCTCGCGCCTCCTGTCGACGCCGTCGGTCACGTCGAACTCGCAGCGCGCCTGGGACCACGTGCTCAGCGGCTGCGGCGCCCACCACGCGTTCGTGCAGCGCTACGGGGCGCTCGCCTCCGACCGGGACGCGGTCGAGTTCCTGATGCTCGACCGGCTGTTTCCCAGGAGCCTGATCTACACCCTCAACACCGCGGTCGAGTCGCTGGCACAGCTCGGCCCGAGCGGGCTGCGGATCAGGCCGGACGACCCCGCCATGCGCCTGCTCGGCGCGGCCCGGGCGAGCCTCGAGTACCTGCCTCCCGACGAGATCCTGCGCGATCTGCCAGATGAGATGGCGAGGTTGCAGGTTGTCTGCACCCAGGCGACGCAGGCCATCTCCGAACGATACTTCGAGGGCTCCGCCGCCGCGGAGTGGGTTGGGGGTGCCTGGTGAGCCAATACCGCATCGTGCACACGACGGGCTACCGCTATGACGGCGGGGCGACCGACTCGTTCAACGAGGCGAGGATGACGCCGCTCACCTCGCGCAGGCAACTGGTGCTCTCCAGCAGGCTGGACATCACGCCGGTGGCCTGGACCAACAGCTACCGCGACTACTGGGGCACCTCCACCACCGCCTTCGAGATCCACGAGCGCCACTCGGAGCTGAAGGTGGTGTCGACGTCCACCGTCGACATCCACGAGGTCTCCCGCGCGGAGGAGCCGCTCGGCTGGGCCGGCCTCGACGACCCCGACCTGCGAGACCGCTACGGCGAGCTGCTGAATCTGACCGGCTACGTCCGGCCGCACCGCGACGTGGCCCGGATCGCCCAGTCGGTGCGCGCCCAGTCTGCGACCCCCGGCGACGCCGTGGTCGAGCTGACCCGGCGGCTGCGCGACACCGTCGGCTACGTGCCGGGCGTCACGCAGGTGCACACGCAGGCTGCTGAGGTCTGGGAGAAGGGGGCGGGGGTCTGCCAGGACATCGCCCACCTGACCCTCGGCGGCCTGCGCTCCATGGGCATCCCTGCACGCTACGTCTCCGGCTACGTCGTCCAGCGCGCCGATCCGGCGGTCGGCGAGGTGCTGGTGGGCGAGTCGCACGCCTGGCTGCAGTACTTCGACGGCGAATGGCTCGGCTTCGATCCGACCAACGGCTCGGTCCCGAGCGGCAGCCACGTCGAGGTCGGCTTCGGCCGCGACTACTCCGACGTGCCCCCGCTGCGCGGCATCTACACCGGCTCCGGCAGCTCGGAGATGTACGTGTCGGTCGAGATGACCCGCCTCACCTGAGCCTGCGTTAGCGGCCGCCCGCACGCAGCCGGTCACGCGGGTTCGTCAGCGGAGCCTCCAGCAGGCATCGACACACGCCGGCGGCAGCGCCACACAACGCCCGATCGCGACACAGTCAAGGCCAACGGTCCTGCTGCTCCCGGCGCGGCGACGTCCACATCGCGAGCCAGCGCGGCACGCGCCGGTCGGGGTGCGGGGGAACCGCCCGGATCGGCGATGGGCCCTTGCTACGCTCAGCACCATGGCGAGCGAGCTGGCGGCACTGCTGCAGGAGATCATGGACATCGAGTCGGTCTCCGGGAACGAGCGCGAGTTGGCCGACCTCGTCGAGGCGCGGCTCAGCGGACTGGACCATCTCGAGGTGTTCCGCGACGGGGACTGCGTCGTCGCCCGCACGGGGCTCGGCCGCGGCGAGCGCGTCGTCATCGCAGGCCACCTGGACACCGTCCCGCTGCTCGACAACCTCCCCTCCCGCTACGAAGAGCGGCCCGAGGGTGACGTGGTGTGGGGACGCGGCGCCTGCGACATGAAGGGCGGCGTCGCCGTCATGCTGCGCTTGGCCGAGGAGATCACGGAGCCGTCGCGCGACCTCACCTGGATCTTCTACGACCACGAGGAGGTCGACGCGGCCCGCAACGGCCTCGGGCGGCTCTCCCGCAACCGACCAGACCTGATCGAGGCCGACTTCGCCATCCTGATGGAGCCAACCAGCGCCCAGATCGAGGGAGGCTGCCAGGGCACGATCCGGGTCGAACTCGTCACCAACGGCACCGCGGCGCACAGCGCGCGGGCCTGGATGGGCGTCAACGCGATCCACGCGCTCGCCCCCGCGCTCGACACCCTCGCTGCCTACGTTTCGGAGGAGATCGAGGTCGAGGGCCTCGTCTACCGCGAAGGGCTCAACGCCGTCGCGGTGAGCGGGGGAGTGGCCACCAATATGATCCCGCCGTCGGCGGTGCTGACGGTCAACTACCGCTACGCGCCGGACAAGAGCACCGACGAGGCGCTGGCGCGGATCGAGGCCTGGTTCCCCGGCTACGAGCTCCATGTCACCGACAGTTCCCCGGCCGCGCGGCCGGGCCTAGACAGGCAACTCGCGCGGGAGTTCGTCACGGCTGTCGGGGCTGAGGCCCATCCCAAGTACGGTTGGACCGACGTCGCCCGGTTCAGCGAACTCGGTGTGCCTGCCGTGAACTACGGTCCGGGCGACCCGTCATACGCGCACCGGGCTGACGAGTTCTGTCCGGTCGCGGACCTCGACACGTGTGCGGCGGCCCTCCGCCGCTTCCTCAGCTGAGAAAGAAGTACCGATGACCCAGCCGAAGCGCAGACAAGGCGCCGTCCTGCTTGGCGGCAAGGAGCACGCCCAGCCGATGGCCGACCAGGCCCTCCTCGAGGGAAGGGAAGAGCACGACTGGTCGCAGCGCGACCCCTGGCGCGTGCTGCGGATCCAGTCGGAGTTCGTCGAAGGCTTCGACGCCCTGAACAAGCTCGAGCCGGCCGTCTCCATCTTCGGCTCGGCGCGCACCCGCCCCGAGGACCCGATGTACAAGGCATCCGAGGAGCTGGCCCGCAAGCTCGTCGAGAAGGGCTTCGCGGTGATCACCGGCGGCGGCCCCGGCATCATGGAGGCGGGAAACAAGGGTGCCTATGAGGCGGACGGCTGCTCGGTGGGCCTCGGGATCGAGCTTCCCCACGAGCAGGGGATGAACGACTACATCTCGATCGGCGTGAACTTCCGCTACTTCTTCGCCCGCAAGACCATGTTCCTCAAGTACAGCCAAGGCTTCGTCACGATGCCGGGCGGCTTCGGCACCATGGACGAGCTGTTCGAGGCGCTCACCCTGATCCAGACCGGGAAGGTCACCCACTTCCCGATGGTGCTGTTCGGCACGGCCTACTGGACGGGGCTGATGGACTGGATCCGCGGCACCGTCGCCGAGGGCGGATTCATCTCGCCCCAGGACCTGGACCTGGTCACCGTCACCGACGATGTCGACGAGGCGGTCGCGGCCATGGGCGCGCCCGGACAGTTCGGGACGGTCTGAACGTGTCCTGGATCGTCTTCGCCTTCGGGTTCGTCGTCATCGCGCTTGCGGTCGCCGTCGCGCTCGGCCGGTTCGGTGAGATGCAGGCGAAACCGGTGCTCGACACGGCCCGTGGTCGGATCCCCGATGGCCCGGTCGACGCACAGTTCCTGAGCGCCCTGATGCTGCCGACGCGCGGCAGCGGGTACTCAACGCCCCAGGTCGACGACTACCTCGAGGCGGTCGTGGCCGGCACGGCCGGACCGGTCGACCAGGCGCGCTTCGATGTGCGCAGCGGCGGCTACGACATGGCCGTCGTCGACGAGATCCTCGAGCGGGTGAAGCTCCAGCAGGCCGCTGTCTCAGCACCGGCCGACCCGGCGGTGCCCGACTGGCTCTTCGGTGACGGGCAGCAGCCGGCAACGCCCGCGAGGGCCGCCGCGCCGCAGACGACACCGCTCGGCGACGAATGCTCCACGGTCGACGCGAGCACTCGTGCAGACGCGCCGGAAAGATCCGCGCAATCGTCAGCTGAGGACGTGCCGAGGCGATCTGACGGGTAGGCTACGCGGCCGGATTTGGGCCCTCGACCGCCCCTCGTTGGCCAGATAAGGAATAATGGAGGCCAACCACAGTTCGGCAACGAAAGAATGAGGGTGGCAAATGGCAGCGATGAAGCCCCGCACGGGCGACGGGCCGATGGAGGTCACGAAGGAAGGCCGCGGCATCGTGATGCGTGTTCCGGTCGACGGGGGAGGACGCCTCGTCGTCGAGATGAACGCCACGGAGGCGACCGATCTCCTCAACGCACTCAAGGAAGTTGTCGGCTGAGCCGAGACCCTTTACACGCCGACGGGGCGGTCCCTAGCTGGGACCGCCCCGTCGCGTTTGCCGCGGATCAGGCGCCGTGCGCGGCGATCGCGGCGTTGTACACGTCCACCGTCTGCTGGGCGATCTTCGCCCAGGAGAACTCGTCGATGCAGCGCTGCCTGCCCGCCTCGCCGAAGCGGCGGGCCAGCTCCGGGTCGCGGGTGAGCCGGTTGACCTTCTCCGCGAAGTCAGCCTCGAACGCGGTGACGAACTCGGGATCGCCCGCCTTCGCCGGATCGTAGGCGACAAGCAGGCCCGTCTCGCCGTCGACGACGACCTCCGGGATGCCGCCGACCGCGCTGGCCACGACCGCCGTCTCGCAGGCCATCGCCTCGAGGTTCACGATGCCGAGCGGCTCGTAGATGGAGGGGCAGGCGAAAACGGTCGCGTGGGTCAGCACCTGGCGCACCGAGGCGCGCGGCAGCATCTCCTGGACCCAGATCACCGGGGCGGAGCGCTGCTGCTGCAGGTCGGCGAAGGCCTCCTCGAACTCTGCGGCGATCTCCGGGGTGTCGGGGGCACCGGCGAGCAGGACGAGCTGGGTGTCCGGGTCGAACTGCTTTGCCGCGCGGACGAGGTGGACCAGGCCCTTCTGGCGGGTGATCCGGCCGACGAAGGCCACGATCGGGCGGTCGAGGTCGACGCCCAGGTCGGTGAGCACCGCGGTGTCCCGGTCGGGCTTGAACTCCTCGGTGTCGATGCCGTTGCGCACGACGTGCACCTTCGCCGGGTCGAGGTCCGGGTAGCTCTCGAGGACGTCTCGACGCATGCCCTCGCTCACCGAGATGACGGCGTCGGCGGCCTCATAGGCCGTCTTCTCCGCCCAGGACGAGACGCGGTAGCCGCCGCCGAGTTGCTCGGCCTTCCAGGGGCGGTGCGGCTCGAGCGAGTGTGAGGTCACGACGTGGGCAACGTCGAGCATCAGGGCGGTCAGCAGCCCGCCCATGTTGGCGTACCACGTGTGTGAGTGGACGATGTCAACGTCGTCACTGACCGCCGCCGCCATCGACAGGTCCGCGCCCAGCACGCGCAGGGCCGCGTTCGCCCCGGGCGGGTATTCCTCGGAGTGCGCCGTCGCACCCTCGCGGGGCTCGCCCATGCAGTGCACCTCGACGTCGATCAGACGCCTCAACTGCGGGACGAGTTGGGCCACATGCACGCCCGCGCCGCCGTAGATCGAAGGGGGATATTCGCGGGTCAGAAGGGCAAGCTTCATGGTCATGTTGGCATCGTTTCACACCCGGAGTGGACATAGGTCTGAGATTTCGTGGATTTGCTTGTTAGCGACCCTCGTTAGGCAATAGGTTCATGGCATGGTCGCACGCCCAGAGATCCTGTCCATCGTCCTCGCAGGCGGCGAGGGCAAGCGGTTGATGCCACTGACGGCAGACCGTGCGAAGCCCGCAGTGCCCTTCGGGGGCACCTACCGCCTGATCGACTTCGTGCTGTCCAACCTCGCGAACTCGAATCTTCGCCAGATCGCCGTGCTGACGCAGTACAAGTCCCATTCGCTCGACCGTCACATCTCCAAGACGTGGCGCTTCTCGACCATGCTCGGCAACTATGTCGCGCCGGTGCCCGCCCAGCAGCGGCTCGGGCCGCGCTGGTACCAGGGCAGTGCGGACGCGATCTACCAGAGCCTCAACCTGATCCTCGACGCCAAGCCGGACTACATCGTCGTGTTCGGGGCGGACAACATCTACCGGATGAACATCGAGCAGATGCTCGACGCGCACATCGACTCGGGCCTCGGCGCGACCGTCGCGGGCATCCGGGTTCCCCGCAGGGACGCGTCGGCCTTCGGCATCATCGACGCGGCGGCCGACCACAAGATCAAGAGCTTCCTCGAGAAGCCCGCCGATCCGCCCGGCCTTCCCGACTCGCCAGACGAGTCGTTCGCGTCGATGGGCAACTACATCTTCAGCAGCGACATGCTGATCGAGGCCCTCCGCGCCGACGCGAGCGACCCGACGGCGCGCCACGACATGGGCGGTGACATCATCCCGTGGTTCACCGATCAGGGCCAGGCCCAGGTCTACGACTTCAAGGACAACCGCGTCCCCGGCGCCACCGAGAAGGACATCAACTACTGGCGCGACGTCGGCACCATCGACGCCTTCCACGAGGCGCACATGGACCTGGTCAGCGTCGAGCCCGAGTTCAACCTGTACAACCGCGAGTGGCCGATCTTCACCGACCAGGTCCAGGCCCCCGGCGCCAAGTTCGTGATCCGCGGCCGCGCCGAGGACTCGATCGTCACCCCCGGCTGCATCATCTCCGGCGGCGAGGTCGACCGGACGGTGCTCAGCCCGAACGTGCGCGTCGAGAAGTGGGCCCAGGTCTCCGACTCCGTCCTGATGGACAACGTCGAGATCGGCCGCGACGCCGTCGTGCGCGGCGCGATCCTCGACAAGAACGTCGTCGTCCCCGACGGCGTGCAGATCGGCGTCGACCACGAGCACGACCGTGCAAGGGGCTTCACCGTCTCCGACGGCGGCATCGTCGTGGTCGGCAAGGGCGTCACCGTCCCGCGCGACTGAACCTCCCCCTTCTGATGGAGACGGGTCGGCCACGGGTCGTGTGTCTCTGCGGCTCGATGCGTCTGCGTGAGCTCTTCGAGTCGGAGCGCAGGCGGCTGACCGCCGAGTCGGTGATCGTGCTCGCGCCCGAGCCGGTCGACGTCGAGCCGAACGCGTCCATGCGGGAGGCGCTCGGCGCGCTGCATCT
>RRZU010032687.1_pt1 | contig 35116 bp, 32 predicted proteins | sample 2165561 | NCBI WGS metagenome assembly RRZU01 (sample SAMN10456909, study PRJNA506462) | wastewater metagenome | isolation source: wastewater sludge | place: USA: Moscow, Idaho | reverse complement strand
ATCGCCGCGACCGATCTCCTGCTTCATTGTCACCACTTCAAAGGTCGCGTACTTGCCGGGTTCGATCTGCCTTGCGGTGCCGAGATAGAAAGCCTCGTAACCGAGGATCTCCTTACTGACGGGATCCTGTAGCGGCTTGCCGTTGCGATAGATCTGCCAGTCCAGCCTGGACGGATCGGCGTCGGCAACATAGGCAAGATCACCATTGCCGATGTAGACCCGATCCTGCTGCGTCGCGATAATGCGCGCAGCCCGGTCGAGGCTGGCGACTTCGACAATCAGCGGGTCAGAAAGAAATGGCCTGATGACGTTCGGTGGGATCGCCGGGATTCCTTCCCTGATCATCGTCGAATAAATCTGCGGTACCAGGCGGGTGCTCCGCAAACTCAAGCGTGGCGAGCCCTGTGCATCGCGTTCGAGAACGATTACATCGCCAGGGAAGATGCGGTGCGGGTTCTTGATCTCTTCATCGTTCATCCGCCAGACTTCCGGCCATCTCCAGGGATCTTTCAGGAATTTTCCGGCAAGGTCCCACAAGGTGTCACCTGGCACGACGATATGGCGGCTTGGGGCACCATCAGCCAACTGGATTTCCTGCCCGGCGGCGCAACAGAGCGCACTGAGCATGGCCAGAATGAACGCGGACATAATGCGGATCATCGTGTTATCCTCGTAGGAGCGGTTGGGGAACTCCCGGTCGAGATTTCTGTCTCACGCCGTTGTTTACCCGGTCTGCTGCCGTAATCATCGCTGGCGTCGCGCCAACGACGTCGGCATTGTCAAGACACTGCGCCGGATTTTGCACGTAGTTACTTCTTCGATCAAGCATTTTATGTCTCTACTACCAATCCTTCGTTTTCCCGACCCACGCCTGAAGAAACTTGCTGCACGCGTTGAGCAGGTGGACGACAGTATTCGCCGTTTGGCACGTGACATGGCCGAGACCATGTACGAGGCGCCAGGCATAGGCCTTGCTGCCACACAGGTGGATGTGCACCAGCGCGTCATTATCATTGATGCTTCAGAAACCCGGGATCAGTTGCTGACCCTGGTCAATCCGGAAATCATTCTGCAGGATGGCTTGCAGATCTGTGAGGAAGGGTGCCTGTCGGTGCCCGGAATTTACGACAAGGTCGAGAGGGCTGAACATGTCGTCGTTCGCTATCTCGATCTGCAAGGACACGAACAGACTGTCGATGCAGTGGGGTTGCTGTCCATATGCCTGCAGCACGAGATCGATCATCTACGGGGACGAGTCTTTGTCGAGCATCTGTCGCAACTGAAACAGGTGCGCATCAAGAACAAGCTCGCCAAGCAGGCGAGAATCACCGCGTGAAACTCGTCTTCGCCGGAACGCCAGAGTTCGCTGCACTTGCCTTGCGGGCGATCATCGCAGCGGGACATCAGGTAGCGATGGTGCTGACCCAACCGGATCGCGCTTCCGGGCGTGGTCTCGCACTGCGTGCTTCGCCAGTCAAGCAACTGGCAGAGGCGATGGGAATCGAGGTCTTTCAGCCTCCGACCCTGCGGGACCCGATCGCGCAGGAGCGGATACGCGCAGTAACTGCCGAAGTGATCATCGTCGCAGCTTATGGCCTGATTCTCCCGCAGGCGGTACTCGATATGCCCCCCTTCGGTTGCATCAATATTCATGCCTCGTTGCTGCCACGCTGGCGCGGTGCCGCACCGGTGCAGCGTGCGCTGCTTGCTGGTGACCGGGAAACCGGTGTGTGCATCATGCAGATGGACGCCGGGCTCGATAGCGGCCCGCTGCTGCTGTCGGCAAGGCAGCCGATCAACAAGGACGATACGGCATCTTCGCTGCATGACCGTCTGGCAGAGCAGGGCGCCAGGCTGATCGTCGAGGTGTTGGCGCGCTTGCCACTGCTGGCGCGTCCACAACCGGAGACAGGGATCACCTACGCCGCCAAGATCAGCAAGACGGAAGCCGCTCTGGACTGGCGTCTACCGGCAGCCCAACTGGAACGGCAGGTGCGGGCCTTCAACCCCTTTCCAGGCGCAACCTGTGTAATCGACGGCAGTGTGCTCAAGGTCTGGCGTGCCGAAGTGGTTGCCGGCGTCGGACTGCCAGGGGTGATTCTCGCTGCACAGCGAAGTGGCATCGTCGTGGCCTGTGCTGACGGGGCGCTGCTTCTCGCCGAATTGCAGAAGGCTGGTGGCAGGCGGCTCTCCGCTGCACAGTTCCTGGCCGGCACTCCGGTTGTGGAGGGTTCCCGGTGCGCGGTGAGCACGGCTTGAAATGCGGCATCGACTCCCCATCTAGCTGCTCACACGAGAACCAAGCTTGTCTGGAAGGAGGAATCTGCGATGCTCGGCAACTGGCTGAAAACGACTATCCTGATGGCCGCGATTGTGGCACTGTTCGGCTCTGTCGGAGCGCTCATGGGTGGCAAGACAGGGATGCTGCTGGCGCTGCTCTTTGGCGGCGCGATGAACTTCTTCGCCTACTGGTTCTCGGATCAGATGGTGCTCAAGATGTACAACGCGCGCGCGGTCGACGAAAGCTCGGCGCCGCAGTTCTACGGTATGGTCAGGGAACTTGCGCAGCGCGCAGCACTGCCGATGCCGAAAGTCTACCTGATCGATGAGGCGCAGCCGAACGCCTTTGCTACCGGTCGCAACCCGGATAACGCGGCGGTCGCGGCAACGACGGGAATTCTCCAGTTATTGTCGGCACGCGAGATCCGTGGGGTCATGGCGCATGAGTTGGCGCATGTTCGGCACCGCGACATTCTGATCTCGACGATTTCAGCGACCATGGCTGGTGCCATTTCTGCCCTGGCCAATTTCGCGGTATTTTTTGGCGGTCGTGATTCGGAAGGGCGTCCAAGCAATCCCCTGGCCGGCATTCTTGTCGCCTTGCTCGCACCACTGGCTGCCTCGCTGATTCAGATGGCCATTTCCCGGGCGCGCGAGTTTGAGGCCGATCGCGGTGGCGCAGAAATCAGTGGTGATCCGAGGGCACTCGCCGATGCCCTCGCCAAGATCGACGCCTACGCTCGCGGCATCCCGATGGCAGCGGCCGAGGCACACCCGGAAACTGCTCAAATGATGATCATGAATCCCTTGTCGGGCGGTGCGATTGCTGGTCTGTTCAGCACCCATCCGCCGACCGAAGAAAGAGTGGCACGGCTGCGGGCCATGGCCCGCAGCTAGGGTCCAAGGACAGCCGTGTTTCACGTGAAACACGGCTGGCGTCGTCATGCATGCGCACTATCGCAACAACTGCCGCAGCAGTTCGGCAAGACGATAGCCGGCCTCGGTGACCCGGCGCTTTGCGATGGCCAGCGAACTTTCGTGAAATTCGGCGGTAATCGTTGGCACGCCACCGATTACCGGTGGATAGGCGTATTCGCTGGCAATCCGCCAGCTTTCATCAATCCATTGCTCTGACGTTGCCGTTACCGCAGCGGGCGCGAAGTGGCCAACCAATGCAATGGCGGCACTCTGCAATCCTTGGCCGTTCAGCCAGGGTGGCCCCGGCAGGTCGTCCCAATACCGGTGCAGATTCGTCGACGAGGAAGGCGAATGCAAGGGATTGCTGATCGTCACCTTGTTTCCGCCATGATCGCTTTGTCCGTCCGGGCCATAGCGGCTGGCAGCATGCAGCGGCTGATGGGCATCACCAACCAGGTGAATCAACCAGGGTAGTGCGTAGGCTCGCGCACTGAGCTTCGCCTTCCGGTCGCCGACCGTCTGGGCCAATGCCACCAGTTGGCGATCGATCAGGCCTGGCGACGGCAGAAGATTTTCGGATGGACCCAAGGGACGATCGACGTAATGCCAGCTCAATCGCCGTTCCATATCGGGGAAACCTGGCTGGGTCGATGTTGGCTCCTCTCTGTCGGCGGTATAGAAGCGCTTGTCGTGGCGTATGTCGTCAGGCCAGGTCGAGGCCTCGAGAAAGGCTGTCAAGTCGGGATCAGCACCATTGGCGCGCAGCTGCCAGCGCTCGTAGTCCGGGTGTTGCCGCAGCAGTGCCGCCACCGCATCTCTTGTCGGCGCTTCCAGGCGTTCCCAGGCAATCAGGGCACTGAGCCGATGCCCGGCAGCATTCCAGGCCAAGGTCGGAGCAGCCAGAAGCAACAGCAAGCTCAGCAGCAACAGCCGCCGGAAGAATCTCGCAGACATCGTTTGTCTAGCGGTCAAGGCCGATATCGTCCTGTGAGGCTGGATCATCCAGTGGTTCGAGATGGGTAAATACCGACGTATGCGGCAGCGCTTGACGTATCTCGCGTTCGATATCTTCAAGCAGTTGATGACCATGGTCGATGGTCCACACACCCGGCACGAGGACATGCAGCGAGACGAAGCGGCGTGCACCCGACTCGCGGGTCCGCAAGGCATGGTAGTCGATACCCAGCGAACGATAGCGCTCCAGGATGTTGAGTACGAGTGCGTGCTGCTCCGGCGGAAGACTGCCATCCATCAGCCCCGTGGTCGTACGTTGCAGCAGGCGCCAGGCAGTCCACACGATATTGCTGGCGACCAGCAGCGCCAGTGCGGGGTCGAGCCATAACCATCCCGTGGCTGCCACTCCGGCAACGCCAAGGATCACTCCTGCGGATGTCCAGACATCGGTCAGCAGGTGGTGCGCATCGGCCTCGAGGGTGATTGATCGCTGTCGCCGGCCGGCAAGCAGCAGAATGCGGCCGACGACAAGATTGATTAGAGAGGCCAGCACCGATACCATCAGCCCAACCCCGATCTGCTCGAGTTCCTGCGGATGCAGAAGGCGCTCAATCGCGGCAATGGCGATTGCCGCTGCAGCAATCAGGATCAGCAGTCCTTCGAATCCACTCGAGAAGTACTCGGCTTTGCCGTGGCCAAAAGCATGTCCTTCATCTGCCGGCCGTTCCGCGACCGTAAGCATTGCCAGCGCCATCGCCGCTCCGGCCAGATTCACGACCGATTCGAGGGCATCCGAGAGCAGCCCGACGGAACCGGTAAGCAGCCAAGCCACTCCCTTCAGCGCAAGTGTGGCGAGAGCGGCAGCGATTGACAGCCACGCATAAGATTTGAGTGAGTGCGCATTCTTCATATGTGCATTATCGTCTGCCAGCGACCATCTCGCCATCCTCAGGCATCGTGCTACACTCAATGGATCCTCAATCGCCATGAATCCCGGCCTTGCCTTCTTCATCTACTTCGCCCACGGCACGCGCGCAGCGCGTGCGCAAACCGACACTTCCAGACCAGGGCACATCGTCGCGCTTCGCCGGACGGACGCCATCCACGCTCGCACCGGATTCGCTGGCCCTGAGCCTTTCACTGGCGGCGCGGGTGATTGCTCTGGTGCACACCGGACAGAGCCTGACGCAAGCGCTGACCATCCTCGGCGAAACGGCACCAGCAGCCCGTGCGGCGGCCCAGGACGTGGCTTACGGCAGCTTGCGCTGGTACGGATGTGGCGAGTTCATTCTGCGGCGCCTGCTGGCAAGATCACTGCCGCATCCGCAAGCGCAGGCACTTCTGCTGGGAGCGCTTTACCGTTTGCAGACTCGGCCCGAATCCGGATACATGGTGGTCGATCAGGCCGTGGCTGCGGCCGGCGAACTGGCGGGCGGCGCTTTCAAGGGCCTGGTGAATGGCGTGTTGCGCAATTATCTGCGTCAACGTGAGGCCCTGCATGCGGCCATGCTCGCAGAGGACGAAGCTGCACAACAGCACCCCGGCTGGTGGCTGGCACGCTTGCGGCGTTCCTATCCGGATCATTGGCAGAATATCGTCACGGTCGGCAATAGCCAGCCACCGATGACCCTGCGCGTCAATCGTCGGCGTGCCACCCTGAGCGATTATTCGACTCGCCTGCAAGAGGCAGGTTTGTCGGCCCGGCCGCTGGGAGGCGATGCACTGATCCTCGACAAGCCTGTCCCGGTCGATGCCTTGCCGGGCTTCGCCGACGGACTGGTTTCGATCCAGGATGTCGGCGCCCAGGGTGCGGTGCAGATCCTTGAACCACTCGCTGGTCAGCGCCTGCTCGACGCGTGTGCGGCGCCAGGCGGAAAAACCGGGCATCTGCTCGAAGTGGCAGACATTGACTTGCTGGCGCTCGACATCGACGGCAGTCGCACGCGCCTCATCGAGGACAACCTGCGGCGCCTTGGCCTGCAGGCAACGGTGCAGGTGGCCGATTGCCGATCCACCGAGCAGTGGTGGGATGGCCGGTTTTTCGACGCCATTCTTGCCGATGTACCCTGCTCGGCATCGGGAGTGGTGCGTCGGCACCCGGATATCAAGTACCTGCGCCGGGAGAGCGATATCAGACGCTTCGCTCACATCCAGACCGAAATTCTTGACAAGCTTTGGCCACTGCTAAAACCGGGCGGAAAGCTGCTCTACGCGACCTGTTCGGTTTTCCCTGAAGAGAATAAAGCGCAGATCGACGCCTTCCTTTATCGCCAACCAACCGCCATGCGGCTGGCCGAAAAAAGACTCCTGCCCCAGGAAGAACATGACGGATTCTTTTATGCCTTGTTACGGAAAGCTCTCTAGCTCCCTGTTCCTGGGACTATTGCTGCTATTGGTTTCCTCTGGCACGCGGGCCGCCGAAATCAGCGTCCGCAACCCGAACCTTTCCGCAGGCGACGACGGCTATACGCTGGCTGCAGACTTCAACATCAATCTCAATGCCCGACTCGACGAAGCAATAGCCAAGGGCATCACCCTGTACTTTGTCGTCGATTTCGAACTGAGCCGTGCTCGCTGGTATTGGCTGGACGAACAGGTGATCAGCCGCAGTCAAACCTATCAGCTTTCCTACCACGCGCTGACACGTCAGTATCGTTTGTCCAGTGGTGCCTTGCACCAGAGTTTCAGCACGCTCGACGATGCGCAGCGGATTTTGTCGCGTTTGCGCAACTGGCAGGTACTCGACAAGGGCTCGGTCAAGGCCGATCAGACTTATCTCGCTGCGGTGCGCATGCGTCTCGACCTGTCGCAAATGCCCAAGACCTTTCAGGTCAACGCCCTGGCCAACCGGGACTGGAACCTCTCCTCCGATTGGGCGCGCTGGAACTTCACGCCTGTCGAAACGGCTCCGTCAACCGTGACAGGCACCCCGACCTTGCTGGTTCCTTCCACTGACGCCAAATGAAAGCACTGATCGTCGCCGCCGCGTCGTTTGGCGGCATTCTGTTGTTTCTGCTGGCTTCGGCAAGCGCCAATACGGCGCTTTTTGCCAGTCACTATCCGTGGCTGCTCGGGCTGAACGCAATCGTCGCCCTGTCGCTCTTGGCGCTGATCGCATGGCAATTGCACGCACTTTGGCGAGAGCATCGGGCGCAGGTATTCGGCTCTCGCCTCAAGTTTCGCCTGATGCTGATGTTTGGCCTCATGGCCGTCCTTCCCGGGCTGTTGATCTACGCGGTATCGGTACAGTTTGTCACCAAGAGCATCGAGACCTGGTTCGACGTCCGCGTGGAAAAAGCCCTCGAAGCGGGATTGAACCTCGGTCGCAGTGCGCTAGACTCCTTGCTCGAGGATCTTGCGGTCAAGGGGCAGGCCATGGCGCTGGAACTCGGCGAACGTTCGGAAGTGCAGCGGCGACTCGAACTCAATCGCTTGCGCGAGCAGCATGGCGTGCAATCCGTTGCCTTGTTTTCGACCACTGGCGAACTGCTGGCGACGGCCACCGACGAACTGGCCAACCGACTGCCAGCACAGCCAGCACCCGAACAGTTGCGCCGCGCGCGCAGCGAGCGCAGGTACGCGGTCATTGAAAGCAACGGCGACAAGGACCTCAGCTTGCGCGTCCTGGTGGCCGTCGCACCACCGGGCCTCGGGGTCGAGACGCGCATCCTGCAACTCACCGAGCCGGTACCGGGAGCGCTCGCGCTGAACGCCGACAGCGTCCAGACCGTGTATGCTGACTATCAGGAACTCTCTTTGGGTCGCGAAGGGCTTACCCGCATCTACGCGATGACTCTCACGCTGACCGTACTGCTGGCCCTGTTCACCGCCATCGCGCTGGCTTTCGTGCTGGCCCGTCGTTTGTCGGCACCCCTGTCGATCCTTGCAGAAGGTACCCAGGCCGTGGCGGCTGGCGACTACACTCCTCGCCAGGCGATCTATAGCCGTGATGAACTGGGCATCCTGACGCGCTCGTTCAAACAGATGACCAGCCAGCTGGACGAGGCACGACGCGACAACGAGCGTCACCGCGCCGAGCTGGAAGCGGCACGAGCTTATCTGGAATCGATTCTGGCCAACCTGTCTGCCGGTGTCCTCGTTTTCGACCGACGCTTCGTGCTGCGGACGGTGAACGAGGGCGCACTGACCATCCTTGCCGACGACTTCACCAGCCTTCTCGGAGAGTCTGCCACAGTCTGGCCACGCCAGCAGGTTCTCGGTCAGGCCATCATCGACGCCTTTGCCGAGATCCAAGGTACGGAATGGCAGGAGCAGATCGAACTTGATCATCCTGACGGCCCGCCACAGATCCTGCTCCTGCGCGGGTCGCAGCTTCCGGATGAATCACACGGTGGCTACGTCGTTGTATTTGACGACGTGACGCGACTCGTCGCCGCCCAGCGCAGTGCCGCATGGGGCGAAGTGGCACGGCGGCTGGCGCACGAGATCAAGAACCCTCTGACACCGATCCAGTTATCCGCCGAACGCCTGCAGATGAAGCTTGCCGATCGTCTCAGCGGTACCGATGCCGAGATGCTCGCTCGCTCGACCCAGACCATCATCATGCAGGTACAGGCGATGAAAAGGATGGTCAATGACTTCAGCGACTACGCGCGCATGCCTGCGCCCGAGCTGGCCGTCGTCGACCTCAACGCGCTGGTCGTCGAGGTGCTTGGCCTCTACGAGACCTCGCGGGCCACGATCGAGCCAAATCTCGCGGCCAGGTTACCTCCGGTATGGGGCGACACCACCCAGTTGCGACAGATCATCCACAACCTGCTGCGCAACGCTGAAGAGGCGCAGGAGGCGGTGGATTCACCATCCATCGTGATTGGCACGCGCCGTACCGACAGTATGGTTGAACTGCTGGTCAGCGATCAGGGGCCTGGTTTTCTACCCGAAATCATCGCGCGGGTCTTTGAACCCTATGTCACCACCAAGGCCCGCGGTACCGGCCTGGGCCTGGCGATCGTCAAGAAGATCGTCGATGAACATCACGGCCGCATCCGAATCAACAATCGTCAGCCGATCGGCGCCGAGGTCAGCATCCTGTTGCCGCTGGCTGCTCTACCGACACCCAGGCGACGCGCAAGCCAACTTCCTTCCGAGGCCTGACCATGGCGCAAATACTGATCGTTGATGACGAAATGGGAATTCGCGAATTGCTCTCCGAGATTCTGGCCGACGAAGGTCACTCGGTGTGGCTGGCCGAGAACGCTGCAGCGGCGCGCAAGCTGCGCACAGACCGGCGGCCTGACCTGGTTCTGCTGGACATCTGGATGCCCGATACCGACGGAATTTCACTGCTCAAGGAATGGTCCGCGAGCGGTCTCCTGACGATGCCGGTGGTCATGATGTCCGGTCACGGTACGATCGACTCGGCCGTCGAAGCGACACGCATCGGCGCCACCGATTTCCTCGAGAAGCCGATCGCTCTGCAAAAACTGTTGCTCACGGTCAAGAAGGCGCTCAAGCACGAAACGGTACTGCTCAAGAAGCCCTTGACGCTTGATGCTTTTGCCCACTCCCCATTGCTCAAGGACCTCAAGAGGCGCCTTGAGCAGGCCGCGGCGAAAACCTCGGTGCTGCTCCTCAAGAGCGCATCCGGCAGCATCGCCGAAATTTGCGCGCGTACCTTGCAGACACACCGGGCGCCGTGGCTGGATCTGTCGACTTCGAGTGCGCCGCTGACGCAGGAAATGCTGCAGAATGCCAGCGGCGGCATCGTCTTCATCTCCGACCTCGCGCAGCTCGGAAAGCTGCAACAGATGAATCTGGTCTTCGCGCTTGAACGACTCGAAAGACACAATCTGCAGTTGGTCGCCGCTTCGACCCGCCCGCTGACAAACCTCGTCGATGCCGGCTGGGATCCGGTGTTGGTCAACCGCCTGGGTGAAGTCTGGGTGGCGCTGCCGCAGATCTCCGGCCATGCCGACGATGTTCCCGAGATTGCCTCCTTGCTGCTGGCCCATCTGGCCGAGCGCGGCGAGGTTCCGTTGCGGCATTTTTCCAGCGGCGCCCAGAACGCACTCCGTTTGCACCGTTGGCACGGGGAGTGGGCAGAACTGCTGACCACCGTCAAGAATCTCGCGCTCTCGGCACTCGACGAAGAAATCAGTGCCGATGACGTCGCCCGCATTCTGCAGATCGAGGTCAGGCAGATTGGTGCTCCTTTCCCACTACCGGCAATGTTTTTCGATCAACCATTGCGCGAGGCCCGGGAAGCCTTCGAAAGGATGTATTTCGAATACCACCTGACCGGCGAACGCGGTAGCATGACGCGTTTGGCGGAGAAGACAGGCTTGGAGCGCACTCACCTTTACCGCAAGTTGAAGCAGCTCGGACTCAATGTTGGCCGACGCGGCGACGAGCGCGAGTAGAGCCTAACCGTCAAGGCTGTCAGGGAGATCAACAACCATGCGTATCGTCATACTCGGCGCTGGCCAGGTGGGTGCCAGCGTCGCCGAAAGCCTCGTCTCTGAAAACAACGATATCACGGTGGTCGATAGCGACCATGAGAGGCTGGCGTATTTGCAGGATCGCCTTGACCTGCAAACGGTCGTCGGCAACGCGGCGCATCCGTCGGTGCTAGCCAGTGCCGGTCTGGAAGACGCCGACCTGCTGATTGCCGTGACCCAGAGCGATCAGACCAATCTCGTCGCCTGCAAAGTAGCACACAGCATTTTCAACGTCCCGGCGCGGATCGCTCGTCTGCGGGCACGCGATTTCCTGGACAGCGAAAAGCTCCTGTCCCCGGAAAATTTTGCCGTCGATTACGCCTTGTGTCCGGAACATGTGATCACCGAGTACATTGCGCGCCTGGTCGATTTCCCGGAAGCACTGCAGGTCCTGAGTTTTGGCAGCGGCCGTCTGGCGCTCGTCGCCGTGCGTGCCTACTCCGGCGGCCTGCTAGTTGGTAGCCCGATCAAGGAAATGCCCAATCATCTGCCACCGGGAATCGAGGGAAGGATCGCTGCGATCTATCGCCGTGACGGGGCGATCACTCCGACTGGCGATACGATCATCGAAGATGGCGACGAGGTATTCCTGTTGGCCGCCGAGGAACACATTCGAACCGTGATGCGCGAACTGCGACGCTCGGTGGAGCCCGTCCGGCGGGTGATGATTGCCGGTGGTGGTAATATCGGGCTGCGCGTCGCCCAGGCGCTCGAGAACAAGTGCCAGGTCAAGGTCATCGAGCTAGACCGGCGCCGCGCCGAGTTCGTGGCCACCGCCCTCAAGTCGGTGCTGGTACTCAACGGTGACGCCACTGACGAAGAGTTGTTGCAACAGGAAGCGATCGACGAAATGGATCTCTTCCTGGCGCTGACCAGCGATGATGAAGACAACATCATGGCCGGGTCGCTGGCCAAAAGGATGGGCAGCAAGCGGGTGGTGGCACTGATCAACCGGCGCGCCTACGCCGAACTGGTTCAGGGTGGGCCGATCGACATCGCGATTTCACCAGCGCAGGTATCGATCGGCACGCTGCTGACCTATGTCCGTCACGGTGATGTGGCACAGGTCCATAGTCTGCGCCGTGGCGCTGCCGAAGCGCTCGAGATCGTCGCGCACGGTGAACAGAAGAATTCGAAAGTGGTTGGCCGGCGCATCGGTGAGTTGCCGGAGATTGCTGGCGCATTCATCGCGGCGATCGTGCGCGATCTCGACAAGAGCCGGGATATCGGTTTTCTTGGCCTGGCCAAACAGAAACAGATGGGTCGGGTACTGATCGCCCACAAGGATGTGATGATCGAGTCCGGAGACCACGTGATCGTCTTCTGTCTCGACAAGAAGGTGGTCAAGCAGGTGGAGAAGCTGTTTGCGGTCGGTTTCCATTTTTTCTGAGAGGCATTGCCATGCAACGCTATTACCCGGTCATTCGGGTTCTCTCGCTGGTGATCTGCATGTTCGGGCTGACCATGCTGGTTCCCTGGGCCTTGTCCTGGGCGATGCAGGACGGAGCCGGGAGTGCTTTCGACGAGGCGGTCCTGCTGACCGTCGGTACTGGCCTGGGACTGTGGTATGTAACCCGCAAAGAGAAGCGTGATCTGACGATTCGCGACGGGTTTCTGATGGTCGCACTGGTGTGGACGGTCTTGCCGGTCTATGCCGGACTGCCTCTAATGATCCAGCTCAATGCGAGTTTTACGGATGCCTATTTTGAAGCGGTCTCCGGACTGACCACGACCGGCGCGACAGTCTTCGAGGGACTGGACACGCTGCCGGTGTCGATCAATTTCTGGCGTTGCCAACTGGTCTGGCTCGGCGGCATGGGCTTGATCGTTCTGGCGGTAGCCATCCTGCCCTTGCTCGGAATCGGCGGCCGCCAGATGTTCAAGGCCGAAACACCGGGGCCGATGAAGGATTCGAAGATGACCCCGCGCATGGCAGAAACGGCCAAAGGCCTGTGGGTGGTCTATACGCTGATCTCGATTTGCTGCACGCTGGGCTACCATTGGGCCGGCATGACCTGGCTCGACGCGCTCATGCACATGTTCAGCACCATGGGACTTGGCGGCTTTTCCAGTCACGACGCGAGCTTCGGATTTTTTGATTCACCGGCGATCGAAGCCGTCAGCATCGCTTTCATGCTGATTGCGGGCTGCAATTTTGCAACCCACTATGTCGTTCTTTCGGGTCGTTCGCTGCGTCCTTATGTAACCGATCCGGAAGCCGGGGCCTTTCTCTTGGTCACCCTCGGCAGTGTCATCGCAATCGCCGTCTTTCTCGATGTGCATGAAGTTTATCCGAACTTCTCCGAGGCGCTCAGGTTTTCGGCCTTCAATGTCGTCTCGATCGCAACGACCACCGGTTATGCCAATACCGATTATGCGCTGTGGCCTTTCTTTGCTCCTTTGTGGATGTTGTTCCTGTCGAGCTTTGCGACCAGTGCGGGTTCGACGGGTGGCGGCATCAAGATGATCCGCGCCATCGTGCTCTACAAACAGGTCTACCGCGAACTGACACGCGCCATGCACCCCAACGCCGTACATCCGATCAAGATTGGCAGTGAGGTGATGCCCCCCAACATTCTCTTCGCGGTATTGGCCTTCGGCTTCATGTACATGGTGTGCATCGTGTCGATGACGCTAGCGCTTTCCTTCTCCGGACTCGAGATCATCACCGCCTTCTCGGCAGTCGTCGCAAGCATCAACAATACCGGTCCGGGTCTCGGCGAGGTCGGTCCGGCGACCAATTTCGGTGGTCTGTCAGACTTCCAGACCTGGGTGTGCACCTTTGCCATGCTCCTCGGTCGCCTCGAAATCTTTACCCTGCTGGTGGTCATGACCCCGGCTTTCTGGCGCAAGTAAGGGCGAAAGGCGGATAATCGAGCTTTCGCGGCGCATTCCCCGCTGCGGCGGAGCCCAACGTGCCCCGACCCTGCAACGATACTTTCCTGCGCGCCCTGCTCAAGGAACCGACCGAACATACGCCGGTCTGGCTGATGCGACAGGCGGGCCGCTATCTGCCAGAGTACTGCGAAACGCGTCGGCGTGCCGGCAGCTTCCTGCAGTTGTGCAAGAACCCTGCCATGGCTTGCGAGGTGACCCTGCAGCCGCTCGCGCGTTACAATCTCGATGCGGCGATCCTTTTCTCGGACATTCTGACGGTGCCCGATGCGATGGGCCTCGGGCTGTATTTCACCGATGGGGAAGGACCCCGCTTCGAACGTCCGCTGCGCGAGGAATGGGCGATCCGCGACCTGACTGCACCAGACCCCTGGGATCACCTGCGTTATGTGATGGATGCCGTCAGCGAAATCAGGCGGGCGCTGAACAACACCGTGCCGCTGATCGGCTTTTCCGGAAGTCCTTACACCCTGGCATGCTACATGGTCGAAGGCGGTGCGAGCAGCGATTACCGCTGCATCAAGGGCATGCTTTACGACCGACCGGATCTGCTACATCGCATTCTGTCGGTCACTGCCGATGCGGTAAGCGCTTACCTCAACGCCCAGATCGAGTCCGGAGCACAGGCAGTGATGATATTCGATTCCTGGGGCGGCTCGCTTTCGGCTGCCGCGTACCAGGAATTCTCGTTATCCTACCTGCAACGCATCGTTGCTAGTCTCATCCGCGAGCGGGCAGGTACACGGGTTCCGTCGATCGTGTTCACCAAGGGGGGGGGCCTGTGGCTGGAATCGATCGCCGATATCGGCTGCGATGCGATCGGCCTCGACTGGACAATCGACATCGGCGAAGCGCGCCGACGCGTGGGTCACCAGGTTGCCTTGCAGGGCAATCTCGATCCTGGAGTGCTCTTCGCCTCACCCGAGAGGGTAGCCGCCGAAGCCAGACAGGTGCTGGACAGCTACGGTTTGCACAACACCGGTCATGTGTTTAATCTGGGCCACGGGATTTCCCAGTTTACGCCACCCGAAAACGTAACGGCACTGGTTGATGCGGTACACACCCATAGCCGCCTCCTGCGTAGAAAAATCGAATAAATCGTCTTCTACCAGTTGACTTATTCACAGAAATGGCCACAACTTTCGCCGTCTGCTGAAAACCAGTGGCCTCTCATGGCTATATTTCTATCCTGTTGATTTAAAAGGTTTTAAAAATTGCCTATTTTTCCGGCGATCTCCGGAAACCCTTGTGAACAGGGCCTTTGCGCCACTTTTCGGCAAGCTGATCCACAGAGTTATCCACAGATCTGTGTATAGGCTGGAAAGCCGAGATAACTGAATGCCTTAGCTCGCAAACGCGTTTCCCGGATCGGATCTTCCGCATGCAGATTGCCCGCGTCGCCCTAGACGTGCCGCTTCGCCGATTCTTCGACTACCGGGTTCCCGAGGGAGAGCGGATGTCGGTGGCGGACATCGGCTGTCGGGTTCGTGTACCCTTCGGTCAACGCCACAAGATCGGTATCCTCGTTGAGTTGGCTGCCGATACGGACATTCCGCTTGCACAGCTCAAACCGATCGAAAGCATTCTTCGCGAGCTGCCGCCATTGCCCGCCGCCTGGTTTCGCCTGACCAAGTTTTGCGCGGCCTATTATCACGCGCCGCTTGGGCAGGTGATGCTGTCTACCCTGCCGGCCGGACTACGCGCGCTGGCACCACCGAAACCTCGGCCGCTTCGGCAGCGCATCGTGGACGTGCCGGCGCAGCCAGCGCCGCTGCTGACCTGCGAACAGGAAGCTGTGCTGACGTCGATAGCTGCAGGTAACGCCCGCGCCTACCTATTGCACGGCGTCACCGGCAGCGGCAAGACCGAAGTCTATCTCCGCCTGATCGAACGCTGCCTGGCGGTGGGGCAACAGTCGCTCCTGCTGGTACCGGAAATCAACCTGACGCCACAACTCGAAGCCCGGGTCATGGCTCGTTTTCCAAATGCCGGGCTGGTCAGCCTGCACAGCGAGTTGGGTGAGGCTGCGCGTAGCCGCAACTGGCGTGCCGCACTGACTGGCGAGGCACGTATCGTCCTTGGCACCCGCCTGGCGGTATTCACACCCTTGCCCGAGCTTGGCCTGATCATCGTCGATGAAGAGCATGACTCGTCGTTCAAACAACAGGACGGCATTCGCTATTCGGCGCGTGACCTGGCCGTCTTCCGCGCTCACGATAGTGGCATCCTGATTGTCCTTGGTTCGGCGACTCCTTCACTCGAGAGTTGGGCCAATGCCCAGGGCGTTGACGGGAGCGGGCGCTATCGGCTTCTTTCGCTGCGGGAGCGGGCCTTCGCGGGTGCCTGCCTGCCCCTGCTGCGGTGTATCGATACGCGCTTCGACAAGTTGCAGGATGGACTCTCCGGAGCCCTGCTGCTGGCCATCGAGCAACGTCTGGTGCGTGCCGAACAGAGTCTGGTTTTCCTCAACCGACGCGGCTACGCACCGGTCCTGGCCTGCGCGGCCTGCGGCTGGACTTCACATTGCCATCGCTGCGCCGCCAACCTGGTTCTGCATCTCGCCGACCGCTGTCTGCGCTGCCACCATTGCGGCTTCGAGGCACGCGTCCCAAAGCTTTGCCCGACCTGTGGCAACCAGGATCTCAGCGCCTTCGGTCGCGGTACGCAACGGATCGAGGCAGTCCTTGCAGAGCGCTTCCCACAGGCACGCATCCTGCGTGTCGATCGTGATTCGGCGCGCAGCCGCAAACAATGGGAAGTCCTGCTGGCGAGAATCCAGGGGGGCGAGACTGACATCCTGGTTGGCACGCAGATGCTGGCCAAGGGCCATGACTTCCCGAAGCTCACGCTGGTCGGTGCGATCGCCCCGGATGCCGCCCTGTTCGCCGCCGACTGGCGCGCCCCGGAGCGTCTGTTCGCACAGTTGATGCAGGTGGCCGGGCGCGCCGGCCGTGCCGACCGGCCAGGCGAAGTGCTGCTGCAGACACAGTTTCCCGAACATCCGCTCTACGCCGCGCTGATCCGGCATGACTATCCGGCTTTCGCCGCCATGCAGCTCAAGGAGCGACAGCAGGCCGGCTTCCCGCCCTATGCCCATCAGGCCATGCTGCGTGCGGAATCTCCACGGATGGCTGACGCACTGGGCTTCCTCGCCAGCGCTCGTGCCCAGCCGGTGTCCGACGAAGATCTACAAGTGATCTTTTACGATCCGGTGCCGATGCGCCTGTCCCGTCGCGCCAGTCTCGAACGTGCACAGTTGCTGGTCGAGTCGCCATCACGGCGAGCCTTGCAGCGCTTCCTCGCCCACTGGGTGACCCAGCTCGAAGCCATCAGGGCGCCATCCCGGCTACGCTGGCACCTGGAAGTCGACCCCTTGGAGTTCTGACCCGCCAATTATCGGCCTGTGAGCCGAGCAGACATTCGCGATAGAATCGCTCGTTTTCTCTGCGGAAGCGTCGCATGCCTACTGGAATCATTGAGTCGCTGGACCACGAGGCGCGGGGAGTGACGCGTCTTGACGGCAAAACGGTTTTCGTCGAGGGCGCCTTGCCGGGCGAGTGCGTCGAGTACGCCAGCTATCGCCGGAAACCCAGCTATGAGCTGGCACGCACGCTGCATGTGCTGGCATCGTCGTCGCAGCGGGTGACGCCACGCTGCCCGCATTTTGGCGTCTGCGGCGGTTGCAGCATGCAGCATCTCGATCCACAGGCGCAGGTCGCGGCCAAGCAGCGCCTGCTCGAGGACAATCTCTGGCACCTCGGCCGCATCAAGGCAGACCAGCTCTACGCGCCGATTTACGGCCAGCCTTGGGGCTACCGCTATCGAGCGCGCCTTTCCGTTCGCCTGGTGCTGAAGAAGGGTGGCGTTCTCGTCGGCTTCCACGAGAAGAAAAGCAGCTACGTCGCCGACATGAAACAATGCGAAATTCTGCCGCCACGCCTGTCGGCGATGCTCTTGCCGCTGCGCGAACTGATCGGCGAGCTGTCGATCCGGGATCGCCTGCCGCAGATCGAGGTGGCTGTTGGTGAACGGATGACTGCGCTGGTGCTGCGCATTCTCGAAGGCCTCGATCCGGCGGACGAGTCTCTGCTGCGCGACTTCGCCGACCGCCATGCCGTGGTCTTCTACCTGCAGCCGCAGGGGCCGGCGACGGCTTATCGCTTCTATCCGCTCGACGGGCCGCAACTCTCCTACCAGCTCCCCGATTTTGCGGTCGAGCACGCTTTCTCGCCAACTGAGTTCACCCAGGTCAATCACGCGATCAACCGCGTGCTGGTGCGGCGTGCGCTGGCCCTCCTGGCCCCGCAAGCGGGCGAGCGCGTTGCGGACATGTTCTGTGGGCTGGGCAACTTCACGCTGCCGATTGCCCGCTCCGGCGCGCGCGTTCTGGGAGTCGAGGGTAGCGCCGAGCTGGTTCGCCGCGCCACCGAGAACGCTGCGGCGAATGGCCTGGACAGGCTCGCCGAGTATCGCCTCGCCAACCTCTTCGAGACCACTCCGGACAGCCTGGCGGCGCTCGGCCGCTTTGACAGGATGCTGATCGACCCGCCGCGCGAAGGTGCTCTCGAACTGATCAAATCGCTCGATGCGGACGGCCCGCGGCGAATCGTCTACATTTCCTGCAGTCCCGCCACGCTGGCACGCGATGCGGGCATTCTCGTCGCCCAGAAGCATTACCGGTTGCGCGGCGCCGGCGTGGTCAATATGTTTCCGCAGACTTCGCACGTCGAATCGATCGCCCTCTTCGAGCGCACGTCAGCGAGCTGAGCTTCGCTCTGCAGTGCCGCGCAGGTCCACAGGCCACAGCGGCGCTTCGCTTTGTGACAGAATCCTCCTGTATAGGCGCGATCATTGGGCGGGAGAAAGTAATGCACATGGCGGATGCACTGTTGTCGCCGGCTGTCGGCGGCACGATGTGGGCAGTATCAGCGGGCACCATTGCCTATTGCTCGAAAAAGGTCACGGACGAACTCGACGAGCGCAAGGTGCCGTTGATGGGCGTTCTCGGCGCCTTCCTTTTTGCTGCCCAGATGATCAACTTCAGCATCCCCGGCACCGGTTCGAGTGGCCATCTCGGCGGCGGGCTGCTGCTGGCGATTCTGCTCGGGCCGCATGCAGCTTTCCTGACCATTGCCTCGGTACTGGTGGTGCAGGCGCTGTTCTTTGCCGACGGCGGTCTGCTGGCTCTCGGCTGCAACCTCTTCAACCTGGGATTTTTTCCGGCATTCATCGCCTACCCCCTGATCTACCGGAAAATCGCCGGTGCGCGGCCAGGCCAGTTGCGCCTGAGCGTGGCGGCCATCGTCGCAGCGACCGTCGGGTTGCAACTGGGAGCGTTCGGGGTCGTCGTCGAGACGGCCAGCTCGGGGATTTCGTCGCTGCCTTTTGCCACTTTCGTGCTGTTCATGCAGCCCATTCATCTGGCCATCGGAATCGTCGAAGGCGTGGTGACGGCCGCGATTGTCTCGTTTGTCCATCGTGCGCGGCCAGAATTGATCGGTGCAGCCCGGCCAACGGTCACGCCTGGCCAGCAATCGCTGCGCAAGCTGCTGCTGGCTTTCCTCGCCGGGGCCGTGCTGACCGGTGGATTGTTTTCCTGGTTTGCGTCGAAAGACCCGGACGGACTCGAATGGGCGATTGCCCAGGTGAGCGGCGAGGCCGAGCTCAAGGGGCCCGAGCAGGGAATGCACGCGACACTGGCCGCGCTTCAGGAGAGGATGGCGATCCTGCCGGATTACGCTTTCCGGAAGACCGATGCCGGAGGGCAGGGCAACGGAGGCAGCAATGGCAACGACGGGAACGGCGATGCCAATCCGGAAAGCCGGCTCGGCAGCAGCGTCTCGGGGATCGTCGGCGGTCTGCTGGCGCTGCTGCTGGCATTCCTGATCGGCTTCCTGCTCAAGAGACGCGTCCACCGCATGCCGCGTGCCGGCGGCTTGTCTTGATGGCGTACCGCCAGGCGCCAGTCGCTTTGCTTTCCCCCTGAGCGCGCAGCATGGCATCGATCGAGAGCATGGCCGCAAACTTTCGGCGCCTCGACCAGCTTGCCCGCGCGGATACCGCCATGCACCGTCTCGATGCACGTGCCAAGGTGATGGCGACGCTAGCCTTCATCGTCGTCGTGGCGTCTTTCGACCGATATACGGTGGCGGCCCTGCTGCCTTTTTTCATTTTTCCGATCGTTCTGGCCGCACTCGGCAAGCTGCCGACGGCTTATGTCGCCAGGAACGTTGCCGTGGCCATCCCCTTTGCTCTGGCGATTGGCCTCTTCAACCCGCTTTTCGACCAGCAGGTGCTTTTCAAGCTGGGGTCGATCCCGATCAGCGCCGGCTGGATTTCCTGCCTGTCGATCGTCGTGCGTGCCGTGCTCACCCTCAGTGCAGCGCTGATTCTCATTGGCGTGACCGGATTCCCTGCGGTCTGTGAAGCGCTTGAGCGCCTCGGCATGCCGAAGGTCCTGGCGATGCAGATGCAGTTCCTCTACCGCTACCTCTTTGTCCTGATCGAGGACACCAGGCGCAGCGCCCGCGCGCTGGAACTGCGCTCGTGTGGCCGGTCGCCGCGCCTGCCGACCGTCGCCTCGCTGATCGGATTTCTCCTGCTGCGAACCTGGCAGCGCGCAGATCGCATCCACATGGCGATGCTCGCCAGGGCCTACCGCGGTGATTTCCACAGCCGGAAGGTCGGGAATTTCGGTAGCGGCGAAGTCGCCTTTGTCGCTGGCTGGCTGGTCCTCTTCGGTCTGTTGCGTGTGTACGACGCGTCGCAGCTTCTTGGCGCGCTGGTCGAGCGGGCGCTGCCGTGAGTCACCATCTCGTCGAGCTGAAGCGCCTTGGCCATGTCTATCCGGATGGTACCGCCGCGCTGAGCGAGGTTTCGCTCCGCATCACGCACGGCGAGTGCGTTGCCGTCATCGGTGCCAATGGCGCCGGCAAGTCGACGCTGCTGCTGCACCTGAACGGCTGCCTGGTCGCCAGCTCGGGCGAGGTACGGGTGGGCGACTTCCCGCTGACCCGAGCAACCCTGCCGCAGATACGACGCACCGTCGGCATGGTCTTCCAGGATCCAGACGACCAGTTGTTCATGCCGACGGTCTTGGACGACGTCGCCTTCGGACCGCTCAATCTCGGCTTGCCACCGGCCGAAGCCGAAGAGCGCAGCCGCGATGCCCTCGCTCTGGTCGGCGCCTGGCACTTGCGCGACAAGCCACCGTACCTGCTTTCCGGTGGCGAGAAAAAGCGCGTCGCCATCGCCACGGTGCTGGCCATGTCGCCGGACATTCTCGTCCTGGACGAACCGACCAGCGGCCTCGATCCCTTTGCGCGCCGGCAACTGATGGCGCTGCTCAAGGACTTTCGCCACACCCGGATCATTGCCAGCCACGACCTCGACCTGGTGATGGATCTCTGCGAGCGCACCGTCGTTCTCCACGACGGGCGAGTCGCCGCGGACGGGGAAACGCGTGAACTTTTCCGGGACGACGCGCTGCTCGCGCAGTGCCGGCTGGAGAAGCCGTTTTCGATGCAGGGGTGTCCGGTTTGTGGGGTCGTTCGGCGGATCGCCTGACGGTGCCTGGCGGGTACCCTTGCCGCTCAGTGCCGCCATGCGTGGCTGACGATTTCGCGGATCAGGTGCAGGCGGCGGTGAAAGAAGTGGTCGGCACCGGGAACGACGATTACCGGCAGGTCGAGTGGCTTGGCCCAGGCGATGACGTTGGCCAGCGGCACGGTGGTGTCTTCGGAACCATGAATGACTATGGTGTCTCTCGGGACGGCCTTGGTGTGGTAAGTGCGAGCGCCTTCGACGAAACCCGAGGCGGTGCCGACGAGCACCAGCCGCTGTGCCGGATGGCCGGCGGCGAGCAGCGCTTCGGCGACGCGGGTCGCGACATAGGCGCCGAAGGAGAAACCGGCGAGCGCGATCGGCAGATTGCCGTAGCGACATTTGGCTTCCGCGAGCACGGCCAGCAGATCCTGGCTTTCGCCGTTGCCTTCGTCGTGTTTTCCCTCGCTCAGGCCGATGCCACGGAAATTGGGACGCAGCGCCACGTAGTCGAGGTGGATGAAGGTGCGCGCCAGCGTCTGCACCACCTTGTTGGTATTGCCACCGCCGAACAGCGGGTGCGGGTGGGCGATCAGCGCGATGCCGCGCGGCGCGCCGGGATTCTCGACGGTGATGTCGATCTTGCCGACCGGTCCGTCGATCAGCAGTTGTTCTGCCTGCGGTCTCATCGTTTTTCCTTCACAGATGTCGCGCTGCTTCCGTTCAGATGCGCAGACGGTCGACGACCCGCCCGTGTACCAGATGCTCCTGGATGATCTCCTCGATGTCTTCGCAGTCGACGTAGCTGTACCACACCTCTTCCGGATAGACGACCAGTACCGGTCCCTGGTCGCAGCGGTCCATGCAGCCGGCCTTGTTGATGCGGATCTTGCCGGCGCCCTTGAGGCGCAGTTCGCCGATGCGGTCCTTGGCGTAGGTCTGAGCGGTGGTGGCGCCGGCATTGTTGCAGCAGGTCTCGCCCTCGCCGCGCTGGTTGCAGCAGAAAAATACATGATGCTTGAAATAGCTCATAAGACTGGCTCCTTCGGGTGGATTGCTGGCTGCGATGCTCGATTCTAACGGTCATGACTTTTCCTGACACCCCCGATCATGAAAGTCGGGAGTTGCCGACGCGACCTTCATATTAACCCCGAATCTGCTATTGCCGCTGCCGGACGCGCATACCACAGCCCACAGATCTGCGGGCTTTGATCACTGATCGCGTAGAATGCTCACAGCCCTGGTGCCTGCGGTCGCCAACATCCTTCCCTGGCGCGCGGCGCGCCAGCCTTACTTTGATCATTGATGAGTATCAGCGAGGACCCTTTCGCCATCCTTGGCGTACGCCGTGACGCATCGCTTGACGAAGTCAAGCGCGCGTATCGTCGGCTGGTCATGCAGTGGCACCCGGATCGCAACCCCTCGGCAGCTGCGGTGAGCGAGTTCATGCGTGTGCAGGCCGCATACGAACTGCTGCTCGACCCGCAACGCCTGGCCGAGTGGCGGCTGGCGGCAATGAGCAGGGAGCGCAGCACAACTGCCGCCGGGCCGGTCGCCGAAGATCAGACGCAATACCTGACGCTGACCCTCGAGGAGGCGGCAGAGGGTTGCCAGAAGAACATCGAACTGCTGCACCGCGTTCGCTGCGCGAGCTGCCGTGGCAGTGGCCGGCTGCAGCACAAGCATTCGCTGCCTTGTCCCCGTTGCAGCGGCTGCGGTCGGGTTGCACGCAAAGGCGGCGGAACGAGTGTGTGCGAAGGATGCGGCGGGCGCGGTTACCTGCGCGAGACGGTCTGCACGGACTGCTCGGGCAGTGGCTGGCGCCAGGAATGGCGAACGCTGGCGGTGCGCGTGCCGGCGGGTCTGCGCGACGGCGAGCGTCTGCGCCTGGCCCGGCAGGCGCCACTGGCCCCCGGCCAGACCATTGCCGGCGACCTCTACCTCGAGATCAGCCTGGCCGCACATCCGCTGTTCGTTCTCGATGGCCATGACCTGCATTGTCAGTTACCGGTGAGCATCTTCCGGCTGCTCTGCGGTGGCCATGTCGAGGTGCCGACCCTGCGCGGCACGACCAGCTTCGAACTGCCGCCGCAGCGCTCGATTGAACAGCGTCTGCCCGGTCTGGGTTTTCCGCACCGGCAGGGTGCCGCGGTCGGCGATCTGGTGCTGCATCTGCAGTGCATCTGCCCGCAAGCCGCTAGCTCCGAGGATCTGGCGCTGCTCGAGCAGCTCGAAACGCGCCTGACGGCCGACCTGGATCGACGCGCTCCGGAACTCGCTGCCTGGGAACGGCAGTTGCGTGCGCGCCGCCATTCGGGCGACGACTGAGCGGTGCTACAGGTCGCGGACGACCATCGTCAGATAGGGCAGGGCGACGAAGGGCCAGAAACTGGCAACCCAGCGGGTAAGACCGTTGAAGTTGAGGAAGTGCCCTTGTCGCCAGGTTGCCAGCGCTGCTTCCGAGTAGGGGTTGGCCGGCGTCAGATTGACCAGCGCGGTGCCGGCCATCAGCGCCACGCCAGCCAGCACGATGCGGATTGGCGCTGGCAGCAGCAGCAGCAGCGAGAGCAGCACGCCCCCGATCAGCAGTCCGAGTTCGGCGCCTGGTGTCAGCCAGGCGAAAGCGTCCTGCGGAGCGACCAGGACCGCGGCGGCGAGTGTCCTGATCGCCAGGGCAAGTACGAAAAAGGCGAGCAGGGCGAGATGCGGTGCCGCCTGATCGGCCAGCAGCGTGCGCGCAAATAGGCCGATGACGATGCTGTTGAGAGCGATGACGCCGGCTTCGAGAACGAAGAACGAGTGCGCCGCGTAGGGAACCGCCGGCGTCAGTTCGAACACACTGCGCAGGTCACCGGTGGCGAACAGCAAGGTTTCCGGCGAGAGTTGCGTCAACAGCCAGGTGCCGAGCAGCACCAGACCGAGGTCGAGGTGATCTATCGGTGCCAGCAGGGCCTGCTGAACCTGGCCGATGCGCCGGAAGATTTGCTGACCCCTGGAGAACGCAATGAGCGCGCCGATGGCGGTGCCGCTGGCGTTGCACCCCAGATCAAGGTTCGACGGCACGCGCGACGGCAACCAGTTCTGCAGGCATTCCATGGCCAGGCTCAATAGGCTGCCGAGCAGCAGTGCGACGATGCTTGCGGTCCAGCGCCCGCCTGGCAGCCGGCGCATTGCCAGCGCCAGCAAAAAGCCGAGCGGCAGGTAGGCGACGAGATTGACCAGCAGGTCGAATACCGTCCAGTAACGCGGCCAGGTTGAGGAAAGAAACTCCAGCGGCGATACACCTAGGTCGCGCCAGTTGGTGAAGGGATAGAGGCTCGCGTAGATGATCAGCACGAGGTAGGCCAGCGCCAGATACAGCGGCAGCCGCAAGGAGCGTGCGAGCGGCGGTGGCGCTAGGGTTTCGTCAGCCTCGGGAAAGGGCTGGGGTGGCGGTAGCGGGGTTTGCTCCATGAGATCACCGCCAAGCGTTGCAAAACGGCAATTCTAGCGCCTTAATGTGAAAGTCGCGTCCGCGAATCGCGGCTAGCGCATCCAGGGACCGAGCAATCGGGAGAGCGCCTGCTCGTCGAAGCCATGCACCAACTCGTCCTTGCCGACCAGGATCGTCGGGATACCGCCGCCGCCAAGCAGCCTGTTGAGGTGTTCCGCACGCGCATCGCGCTCGACATCGATTTCGACGTAGGAGATACCGTGCTGGGCAAAGAATGCTCGCGCCTTGGCACAGTATCCGCACCAGCTGGTTGCATACATGAGGACTTCCGGCTGGGCGGTCGCAATGCGGGCGGCAGGGGCATGCTGCCGGTGCTGCACGGCATAGAGACCGCCGATGACGATCAGGGCGATCGCGAAGCACACGAAGCGCTTGCTGCGTCGCGACGGCGGTACGACCCGAACGCCGACCGGCCGAAGGTTGAGGGCGTCTTCGGCCTTGTTGTAGGCAACGCCACAGGCAGGGCATTGCCAGTCGGGCGCAGTATCGCTTGCCAGGCGCTCGTATCGGCAGCGCGCACAGCGCTTGGGTGTGATGTACATATGGGTTGCGACAGCGGAGGGGGTTGGGGCAGGGGTCAGACGACTCGCTTGATGGCACGACCGAACTGCCTGGATGATCCGGCACAGCCGGTCAGCAAGATTCAAAGGAATGAAAGGGCTTGCCACGGCAAACGGGCCAAGCCTCAGACCGCCGGTCCCGGCCGGCGTGCGGATTTTGGCCGGAAGGCCTTGATCACCGCGTCGAACGTCTCGATATAAGGACCGCCGATCAGGTCGATGCAGTAGGGGACCGCAGCGAAGATGCCGTTCGCCAGCACCGTACCGTCGGCAGCCTTGACCCCTTCCAGGGTTTCCCGGATCGATTTCGGCTGCCCCGGTAGGTTGAGGATCAGTGCCTGGCCACGGATCACCCCGACTTGACGCGAGAGGATGGCGGTCGGCACGAAGTTGAGGCTGATGCGCCGCATTTCTTCACCGAAGCCCGGCATCACCTTGTCGGCGACGGCTAGGGTGGCTTCCGGCGTGACGTCGCGCGCAGCCGGGCCGGTGCCACCGGTGGTCAGCACCAGCTGGCAGCCGACCGTATCGACCAGTTCGATCAGCGTCTTTTCGATCGTCGCCTGGTCATCGGCAATCAGGCGGGTTTCCATTCGCCAGGGGCTGCGCAAGGCGTTGGCAAACCATTCGCGCAACGCCGGGATGCCCTGGTCCTCATAGACACCTTGCGAGGCGCGGTCACTGATCGACAGCAGGCCGATCCGCAGTTCTTCATCGGGGTTCATGTTCATCGTTGTCGTCGACAATAGTATCGCCTTCCTGGAGTTCTTTGAGGAGTTGAAAGATGACGCGGTAGCTGCGCGGTGGCTTGCCCTGTGCCTGCTCAAGCAGTGCGGCGCGGCGCAGCGAACGCAGACGCTGCAGGTCGATCGACGGCGACGTGCTGGCGATGCTGTAGATAACCTTCTCATCCGCCAGCAACTCGGCGCGCAGACGTTCGAGGCGGTGCAGTTTGCCGGTTTCTTCGGCTGATTCGCCACGCACTACCGCCAAGGCATGGCGGATCGGCGCAGGATCCACATCGCGCATCAGGCGGCCAATATACTGCAGTTGGCGGCGCCGCGCATCGTCGTGTCGGGACATGCGCCGGGCTTCACGGACGGCGGCGAGCAGACCCTCCGGGAGCGCGATTTTCTTGAGCCGATCAGCAGCCAGTTCGACGAGTTCCTCGCCGAGCGCCTGGAGTTCTTCCATGGCCCGTTTGCGCTGCGTTTTCGATGGCGGTGCTGGCACTTCTTCAGGGGTGCTCATCGGCTTACGACGTGCCTTTCGCTGTGGCAGGGGGAAAACCGGGAAGGCTTGCAATGCGGCAAGCGGCGCCTTTCGGGGAACTGCTATGATAACGGTTTTTGCCTCTGGCGATCGCCCCCATGCCCCGTTCAAGTTCCATTGCTCCTAGCGAATCACGCTTCAGTCACCGTCTCGAAGTTCTCCAGCAATTGGCACAAGATGTCCTGGTTTATGCCGGCAAGCAGGGAGCCAGCGCCTGCGAGGTCGACGTCTCGGTTGGTTTTGGTCAGTCGGTGACGGTGCGCTGCGGTGAGGTCGAGACCATCGAATACAACCGTGACAAGGGAATTGCAGTCTCGGTCTACCTGGGTCAGCGGAAAGGGCAGGCGAGCACTTCCGACTTTTCTCCAACGGCCTGGCGCGAGACTGTCGACGCGGCGCTGAACATCGCCCGCTTTACTGCCGCCGACCCCTGTGCAGGCCTGCCCGACCTGGAGTTGCTGGCCATCGACACCGGCAGCCTACCGGATCTCGATCTCTACCATCCCTGGCTGCTCTCGGTCGAGGCTGCCGTCGAACTTGCCCGGCGTTGCGAACAGGCGGCATTTGCGGTCAGCCCGCAGATCAGCAACTCGGAAGGTGCTACCGTGTCGATCCAGGAAGGGCAGTTCATTTCGGCCAACAGCCTGGGTTTCATGGGCGGCTACCCGAGTTCGCGGCATTATCTTTCGTGCTCGGTGATCGCCGGCAAGAACGAAAACATGCAGCGTGACGACTGGTATTCGACTGCCCGCGACCCCTCGGCAATTGGCTCTCCCGAGTCGATTGGCGAGATAGCCGCGCAGCGAGCCGTGTCACGACTCGCTGCGCGCAAGGTCAAAACCTGCCGGGTACCGGTCGTTTTCGAAGCGCCCCTCGCATCTTCGCTGATCGGCAGCTTCGTGCATGCGGTCAGCGGTGGCAGCCTGTACCGGAAGACCTCCTTCCTGGTCGACAGTCTCGGCAAGCGCATCTTTTCGAGGAAAATGCAGATCAGCGAGCGACCGCATCTGCCACGCGGCCTGGCGAGCAGCTATTTCGATAGCGACGGGGTCGCAACGCATGACCGCGAAGTGCTGGTTGATGGCCGGCTGCAGGGCTACTTCCTGAGCGCCTACAGCGCGCGCAAGCTGGGAATGCAGAGCACCGGCAATGCCGGCGGCTGCCACAACCTGATCGTCCATCCGGGGAAACGTGGTCTGCAGGGCCTGCTCAGGAAAATGGGGCGCGGATTGCTGGTCACCGAGTTGCTCGGTCAGGGTGTCAACTATGTGACCGGTGATTATTCGCGCGGCGCAGCCGGTTACTGGATCGAAGGTGGCGAGATCGTACATCCAGTGGAAGGAATCACCATTGCCGGCAATCTTCGCGACATGTTCCGAAACGTCGCGGCGGTCGGCAACGACGTTCTGGTGCGCGGTTCGAAGCAGGTGGGTTCGCTGCTGATCGAGAAGATGAAGGTGGCTGGCGACTGACGAATCTCCCCTCTCGCGGAGGCGAAGGCGGGGTTTCGCGGAGCATGCTCCGTGCCCATCGAGGGATTCCGGCAAGGGAGGGAGACGGTCTTGACTTTCATGAATCGGATGTGCCTGGAAAAGTCCTGGCCGTCAGGCAAGGTTTGTTCCATGCACGACTGCTTTCGCTATAATCGTTGGGCGACTCGTTTACAAGAACACAAGAACCTATAGGAGACAAATTGTGGAAAGACGTTCCTTTTTGAAGAATGCGGGTGCTGGCCTTGCGGTCGGTACGATGGCCATGCCGGCGATTGCCCAGAACGCCCCGACGGTCAAGTGGCGCCTGGCTTCAAGCTTCCCGAAGAGCCTCGATACCATTTACGGAGGTGCCGAGCACATGGCCAAGCGGGTTGCCGAAGCGACCGGCGGCAAGTTCCAGATTCAGGTTTTTGCCGGCGGCGAAATCGTTCCCGGGCCGGCGGTGTTCGATGCCGTCAAGGACGGTACCGTCGAAATGGGACACACGGTTTCCTATTATTTTTTCGGCAAGGATCCGACCTACGCCCTGGAGACGGCCGTTCCCTTCGGGATGACCAACCGCCAGATGGACGCCTGGATGCGTTACGGTAATGGCAGCAAACTGCTCGGCGAAGTGTTTGCCAAGTCGAACATCATGACCATCCCCTGTGGCAACACCACCACACAGATGGGTGGCTGGTATCGCAAGGAGATCAAGACGGCGGCCGACCTCAAGGGCCTGAAGATCCGCATCGGTGGCTTCGCCGGTGCCGTGCTCAGCAAGCTGGGTGCCGTTCCGCAGCAGATCCCCGGTGGCGACATCTATCCGGCACTCGAAAAGGGCACCATCGACGCGGCCGAATGGATCGGCCCCTATGATGACCAGAAGCTCGGATTCAACAAGGTGGCCAAGTTCTATTATTACCCCGGCTGGTGGGAAGGCGGCCCGCAAGTGTCCGCCTATGTCAGCCTCAAGAAGTGGGCTGAACTGCCCAAGGAATACCAGACCATTCTACAACTCGCCTGTGCCGACGCGCACGTCGACATGGTCGCCAAGTACGACTCGAAGAACCCAACTGCGCTCAAGCAGCTCGTGGGTTCGGGAACACAGTTGAAGCAGTTCCCGAAAGAAGTCATGGACGCCTGCTACAAGGCTGCGATGGAACTGTACGCCGAGACCTCGGCGACGAACGCCCAGTTCAAGAAGGTCTATGACGACTACAAGAAGTTCATGGACGACCAGAACCTCTGGCATCGCATCGCCGAAGGTGCATACTCCAGCTACATGTACAGCAAGCGCTAGACGTATCGAGCGAAGCCTGCGGCAGTCGGTTGCTGCCGCTACTGCGCAGTAAAAGGAACGGAGGCCGACGCCGCCGTTCCTTTTTCATGGGCCCATCACCCGCGAGGCCGCTCGACGATCTCCGGCCGTCGAGCATTCGCCGAGAGGCGACAACAGTTACTTCGTCTGATCCTGCTTCATCGCATCGCGCACGGCCTTGCTGGCGGCATCTTCCGAAGCGGCAGGGGAAGCCTCTTTCGGGCTCTCGAAACCCGGTGGCGTAGAGGGCGCGCCGTAATCGGACGTTGGCATCTCGATCTGTACCGAATCGAGATCGACCTTCTCCTCCTGATCGAGACCGAAAGTGACGAGTTGCGGAAAGAAGATGAGGATTCCGACCATGATGATCTGGATGCAGACGAAGGGTATCGCTCCCCAGTAGATATCGGTGGTCTTGACCGACGCCGGCGCCACCGAGCGCAGGTAGAAGAGCGCAAAGCCGAATGGCGGGTGCATGAACGAAGTCTGCATGTTGACCGCCAGCAGAACGCCAAACCAGATCAGATCGATGCCGAGCGCCTGCGCAACCGGACCCAGCAGCGGCACGACGATGAACGAAAGTTCAAAGAAGTCGAGGAAGAAGGCGAGCAGGAAAACCAGTATGTTGACAATGATCAGGAAACCGACTTCGCCACCTGGCAGGCCGGTGAGCAGGTGCTCGACCCATTTGTGGCCATCGACCCCGTAGAAGGTCAGCGAGAAGACGCGTGCGCCGACCAGGATGAAGACCACGAAGGTGGTCAGTTTGGCGGTTGTATCCATCGCCTGCCTGAGCAGCTTCCACGACAGGCGCCGGCGTGCCAGCGCCATGATCAGGGCGCCGGTCGCACCCATCGCACCGCCCTCGGTCGGCGTCGCGATACCCAGAAAGATCGTGCCGAGCACCAGGAAGATCAGCAGCAGCGGCGGTACCAGCGTCGTCAGCACGCGCAGCAGCAGCTTGCCGCCGCGCAAGGTCCGCGCTTCGAGCGGCAGGGCCGGCATCCAGCGCGGTCTGAAGATCGCCACCAGCACGACATAGCCGACGTAGAAGGCGGTCAGCGTCATGCCCGGCAGGAAAGCGCCCTTGTACATGTCGCCCACCGACTTGCCCAACTGGTCGGCCATGATGATCAGCACCAGCGAGGGGGGAATGATCTGCGCCAGCGTTCCGGAAGCGGCAATGACGCCGGAGGCGAGTTTCTTGTCATAGCCGTAGCGCAGCATGATCGGCAGCGAGATCAGACCCATCGAGATCACCGAGGCGGCGACGACGCCGGTCGTCGCCGCGAGCAGCGCGCCGACGAAGATCACCGCGAGAGCCAGGCCGCCACGCAGCGGTCCAAAAAGCTGGCCGATGGTGTCGAGAAGATCCTCGGCCATTCCCGATCTCTCGAGGATCAGGCCCATGAAGGTGAAGAATGGGATCGCCAGCAAGGTATCGTTGTTCATGATGCCGAAGATGCGATCCGGCAATGCCTGGAACAGCTGCGGCCCGAGCAGACCGAGTTCGATGCCGACCAAGCCAAAGAAAATGCCGTTGGCCGCCAGCGCGAAGGACACCGGAAAACCGACGAGCAGGAAAAGGACCATCGAAGCGAAAATGATCGGCGCCATGTTGGCGATCAGGAACTCGGTCATCACAGTTCTCCCTTCTGGGCCTTGATGGCCAGCGCCAGTTCTTCTTCAGGCGTTGGTTGGTGCGTCTTGGCGGTCGGGTCGGAGCACTTTCCCAGCAGAAAGCCGATTCTTTTGATCAACTCGGAGAGGCCCTGAATCACCAGCAGGAAGAAGCCGATCGGCACCAGCAGGCGCACCGGCCAGACCGCCAGACCACCGGCATTGCTCGACTGTTCGTTGTTGTGCAGCGCGAGCAGAAAGATCGGCCAGGACAGATACATGACGGCAATCGCCATCGGCAGCAGGAAAAAAATGATGCCGAAAATGTCGATCCACGCCTGGCCTCTTCTCGACAGGCGGCCGGCAATGAGGTCAATGCGCACATGCTCGTTGCGCTTCAGCGTGTAGCCCGCGCCAAAGAGAAAAATCGCCGAAAACAGGTACCACTGGATCTCGAGAAAGGCGTTCGAACTGTAGTTGATGGAGTAACGCATGACCGCATTGCCGGCGCCGATCAGGGTAACGACCAGGACCAGCCAGATGATGCTCTTGCCGATCCGTTCGGTGAGTCCATCGATCAGGCTGGAAAGCTTTAGTAGACTGTTCACGGGATATCCCTCCATTGACAAGCAAACTATTCACTCCTCCAAGACCTGATCGCTTGCGCTTTGCCTCATTGCCGGGCAATTCATCAGGCCGCTTTGCAGAATGCAAGATCGCATCCGCTTGATCCGCATGCGGAAGTCATGATTATGGCACATCTTTGTTTGAGTCTACGAGGTAGTGGCAAGTCGCCAGCTTTATGCTTGCCCAAAAGCAACAAGGCCCGGAGATCACCGCCAGGCCTTGATCGCCAACAAACTTTGAGGTTGTCCCCCTGCGCGACACCAGACGGCTGGAATTCAGCCCGATCCTGAGCGCTCGCGCCAGATTGGCCCCTGCGATTGGCGACGGTCTGCAACAAGGAAAAACCCGGCGCACGTCCGGGTCTGGTTCTGGCCTCAATCAATCGGCCTTCGATCTGGCGGAAGAATCTCGATCTCCTGCAGCTTCCGCAACATGCTTTCGTGCTCGCTGCCGCAATAGCTCTTCAGGTCGTCAGCGAGGTAAGCGCCGGCAGCGGCAAGATTGACGATGCGCGGCACATCTCGCAATGCGCCAAGACACAACAACAGCGGCCCTCCATCTTGGTGTCAGCAATTCTCCTTCCGCCGAAGCCCGAAGACACCGCCGAGCGCCGTGGCAAGGAGAAGTAGGCTGCCAGGCTCAGGAACAGCCGCATCAGGTACTGGAGTAAGGAGATAGGATCGGTAGAGGCTGTGCGTTTCCGCTACAATCTGGCTGCTGTTATTTATGCCTATGCCAAAATTAGGCCTACCGCTGCAGCACATGAGGTCGCCTAGACTCGTCATGATGCCATCAGAATACAGGAAGGTGTTCATCCGGGCATCGTCAGGGGTACTTGCCATGCCTGTTATTTGTCCGAGGTCGTTGATGTCGTACGCGACACTATTCGTCCCACCTAAAGTACCCAGGTCAGTCATTATGCCGATCGAATACAAGAAGTCGTGGTTGTCGCCGCGAGAAGTGTTGTAGAACGACCCTCCTGTAACTTCCCCGGCATTGTTAATGCCAAGAGCTATGCTCTCATTGCCTCCCAAGGCACCTAGGTCGGTCATTACACCTCCGGAATATATATAGGCGTGATAGTTGCCGCTATTCGTGGTCGAGCCTCCTGCGATTTGCCCGCTATCGTTGATGGCGCTGGCGCCAGCGTGCGCGCCACCAAGTGTGCCCAAATCGATGGCCGTGTAGGTGGGCACCGCGGCCGCTAGGGCCGGCACGCAGGCAACGACAATGATGGCGCAGTGAAGAAATCTGCGTTTGTACATTGGCTTTTTACGACAGTTCAGCGAATTGAACAATCGGGGAAGAACGATCAGGGGGTTGCGGAGCAACTCAGGCGACCGGAGGAGCCTCCACGACTCCGACCTCGATCAGCTTGCGCTCGTAGCTATCGCGATCCAGCGGGCAGTCGATGAGCCGGTCAAAGTCTTGCCGGCTGAGCTTGCATTGGCGGGACATCATGCCCAGCAAGCTGTCGTCGAGTTCCTTGACACCGTGGCTGGTCTTGGTGAACACCTGCGTTTTCTTGCCCGCCTTGGTGTAGTAGTTGAAATAATGGTGATCACCTTCTTTGCGTTGAAAGCCTTTTTTCTCCAGGCTTCTTTCCACATCGTTTGGCTTACGCGCCATGGGCCACCTCGCTGAACGCGGCGAGCAACGCTTGTTTCATCTTGATTGCCTCGCCGTCGAGCGTATCGTCGGCGGCCAGCGCATATTCCTGCCATAGCATGCCGATCTGCTCATTCAGTTCGCCGACCAGCACCTCGCGGGTGCGCGCAAAGGCGTCGATACCCAATTCGCGATTAGACACGCAAATGAGTTGCTGCGTCTCGTCGGTCGCCGGCTCCAGCGTAATGCCCCGTGTTGCTTTGAGCATCAGATCGCCCACTCTGACCGTATCGACTCCCAGCGGCGACAAGTCCAAGTCCCGGATATCGTTGACGTCGATGATTTTTTTCGGTGCGCCTGCATCATCCAAGACGACTCGGCCCGTGACCTGAATCAGTCCGCGCCGGTTTTCGATCAACAACTCCTCAACTGCATCGTCGTAGACGCACTCCATCTCGCGCTTGGTCGGGGGGTAAATGATCGTGACGATCCGATGGGTGAAATTGATATTGGTGAGCTGACCAGTTACGACCTGCGAAGCTTCTCGTTCCTCGATCGGTACAATCGCCTCTCGAATGACCGTTTCGCTTTCGATATTCAGATCCCCGAACTCGACACCCGTGGCATCCCACAACTTGAGGCTCCACTTGTCATCAGCGCGGGGGGTCATACCTCTTATTGCTTCCAGTACGCGGTGACGTAGCGCTTGGTCTGGCAAGGCGGCGCTGATTCGCCCCGTATCGCGCCGGGTAATCCCCTCGATCATCTTGCGGAAAGCATCAAGGGCCGCCGCGATATGCTCGGCCAGCAGGTCTTTGCCGCCTAATTCGACCGGAACGGCGTAGCAACCTGGCTCCGGTAGGCGGCATACCAATTGAAAACGGCTCCGGGTCGCAGCAGAAATCCTTGCACGCTCGCGGATCGTTCGCCCCTCGACGTACGTTCCGATAAGCTCGAACGCGCGCTGAGAACCACTGAGAATCTGCGCCAACACGGCGGCCGGGACAGCATCACCATTCTGGATGCCGCCCTCGATATGCAGGCTAAACGAGGCTTTTCCATCAGGGTTGGTCATGGGTCAGTTGTCCCGAGAAGCAGAAGCCCGCTGAAGCAACGGATCGAGTATGGAGAAATTATAGGGGCAATGTGACATTGGCGATACCATCACGCCCGAACAGTGCCTTGCGCGACCTACCAGTTGTGACAGCTTCACCACTGGCAGCCGCCTTTCCAGCACCGGCCGATACTGCGCCAACAAGTTGCCCCATCCTGCGAAACAGATTCAGCCCTTGCGGTGCAGCGCAGCGCCCACGCCATCAAGCCGCCGCGCGATCAGCCCCAGGCGTGCAGCCATACCGGCCATTGATACCCCGACGAAAACATCATGCTCGGCAGTCATCCGTTCAAAGGTGCGCCAGTGCATCCCTTTGGGCTTGCCGCCGTTGGGATTCGCAATGCCAGCCTGCCAGCCAAGCCGTTCACGGATGTTCCCGGCCCGCCGCATGGCTCGATTGTCCGGGGTTTCCCGCTGGCAAGCATAGGCCAGCCGATAGCAGTGACGACAGGCGAAGATTCCCGCGCTACCGATGTACAGAATCGCCACGCGCCGGCCGCATCCGTTTGCCGGACGGAGAAACCACGCCCGCCGCCCGCCGAGGTTGCATCCGATCCATTCCAGCCGCACCGGGTATTCCATCGGTTGCCAGTCGCCCCCGCCGGCCTTGTGGCTGTAGTCGAGGATCACTTGCCCGGCTTCCGTCCGTACTTGGATAGATGCCACCTCGTTACCGTTGCGCTTCCACTGCCAGCCGAAGGAATGCCCAGGCGTCAGCAGGCCAGTCCGTTGAAATTGGCGCACGTCCAGCCGCCGGCAGTCGCTCGTCGTCCTCTTGCCGCCTTGCCGCCCGCTACCGTATCCGCCCATCGTTCAGCCTCTTGGATTTTCCGAAATCATTTGGGTGTGGATCTTTTTGGCCACGAAAGATCGTAGGCAGATCAAAGTGTGGGGGCCTGATGGGCTTGGCGAAGAGGTCTCTCGGGTGGTATGTAACAGGTTACGAAGCGATTACGTACCGCCACAGGAGACCCCTTCATAT
>RRZU012016816.1_pt1 | contig 35145 bp, 29 predicted proteins | sample 2165561 | NCBI WGS metagenome assembly RRZU01 (sample SAMN10456909, study PRJNA506462) | wastewater metagenome | isolation source: wastewater sludge | place: USA: Moscow, Idaho | reverse complement strand
GTCAAGGTCAATGGTTTTTACGCCACCGACTACGCCGGCATCATCGAGGCGCAGCGCTTCGACAAGGTGCAAATCGCCTGGTACGGCAACAAATCTGCCATCGACGCCGTCGATCGCGCCAGCGGCGAAGTCTTCGCGCAGTTCATCGATCTCGACGGCACTCCGGGCTATTACTCCTACCTGATCACCCACAAGGACAGCGGGATCACCTCGCTCGAACAGGTGCTCAAGAACGGCAAGGAGTACTCGTTCGGCATCGGCGATCCGCAATCCACTTCCGGCACGCTGGTTCCGACTTACTACATCTTCATCAAAAACAATATCGACCCGAAGACGCACTTCAAGGTGATGCGTTCCTCCAACCACGAAGGGAACTTCCTCGCCGTGCTCAACAAGCAGGTGGATGTAGCTACCAACAACAGCGAGCAACTGACCAAAATCAAGGAAACCGCGCCGGAGAAATACGAACAGATCCGCATTCTCTGGACCTCGCCCCTGATTCCGCGCGACCCGCTGGTCTGGCGCAAGGATCTGCCCGTCGACCTGAAGAAGAAAATCCAGGATTTCGTCGTCGGCTACGGCAAGGACGAGCGCGAGAAGGAAATTCTGAAAAACATGTACCGTCTCAAGGGCTTCAAGATGTCGACCGACGTGCAACTGCTGCCGATCCGCCAACTCGAACTGTTCAAGGAGCGCGGCAAGTACGAAAACGATCCCAATATGACCGAGGCGGACAAGAAGGCGAAACTGGCCGAAATCGACGCCAAGCTGGCCGATCTGGCCAAGCAGATGAAATAACCCGGGTCACGTACCGCGCCGGGCGGCTCGCCGCTGCCCGGCTCCCTTCCCGTTTTCGCAGCCCGCCATGAAGAACGAACCGACGTCCCGCGACGTGCCGTTGACTCCGCCCCGGACCAGCCTGAAGACGCAACTGGCGTGGGGCATTTTTTTCGCCCTGCTGATCTGGTCGTGGGAAGGCGCGGACATGCGCCCGCTGGCCCTCATCAAGGATTCCGCCAACATGGCGGTTTTCGTCCAGGATTTCTTCCCGCCGAACTTCCACGACTGGCGCATTTATCTGGAAGAGATGTTCATCACCATCCACATCGCCATCTGGGGAACGGTACTGGCGGTGGTCTGCGCCGTTCCCTGCGGCCTGCTGTCGGCGGAAAACCTGGTGCCGAACTGGGTCTATCAGCCGGTGCGGCGCGTGATGGACGCCTTTCGCGCCATCAACGAGATGGTTTTCGCCATGCTGTTCATCGTCGCCGTCGGCCTGGGGCCCTTCGCCGGCGTTCTCGCGCTCTGGGTCCACACCACCGGCGTGCTCGCCAAACTGTTCGCCGAAGCGGTCGAGGCCATCGATCCGCGTCCCGTGGAGGGCGTGCGCGCCACCGGCGCCAACGCCTTGCAGGAAATTCTTTACGGCGTGATCCCGCAGGTGTTGCCGCTGTGGATTTCCTATGCGCTGTATCGCTTCGAGTCGAACGTGCGCTCGGCTTCGGTCGTCGGGATGGTGGGCGCCGGCGGCATCGGCGTGATCCTGCACGAAGTGATCCGGAGCTTCGATTACGCCGAGACGATGGCAGTGCTGATCATCATCATCGTGTCCGTCACCCTGATCGATCTTTTGTCCGCCCGGATACGCCAGTGGGCGATCTGACGGGCATCGGAGATTACTCGTGACTCATCCTGCCCTGACCGTCAACGGCGTCGCATATCGGTGGCCCGTCCGCCCGGTCGTCGTCGTTTGCATCGACGGCGGCGATCCCGCCTACATCGAGCGGGGACTCCGCGACGGCATCATTCCCAACATCGCGCGCTTCGTGCGCGAGGGCTTCAGCGCCGTCGCCGATGGCGTCGTGCCGAGCTTCACCTGCCCCAACAACATCTCGCTGATCACCGGCGCTCCGCCTGCGGTACACGGTATTTCCGGCAACTTCTATCTCGATGTCGCCACCGGCGAGGCGGTGGTCATGACCGGGCCGGAACTGTTGCGCGGTCGCACGATACTCGCCGAATTCGCCGCTGCCGGCGCGAAAGTCGTGTCGATCACGGCCAAGGACAAGCTGCGCCAGCAGTTGGGCAAGGATCTCGATCTGACCCGAGGCAACATCAGCTTTTCCTCGGAAAAGGCCGACCGATGCACCTTGCGAGAAAACGGCATCGAAAACGTCCTCGAACGGGTGGGGATGCCGTTGCCGGACATGTATTCGATGGAGCTGTCGCTGTTCGTGCTGGAGGCGGGCATCCGCCTGCTCGAAAGCGACCGGCCCGACTTGATGTTTCTCTCGCTGACCGACTACATCCAGCACAAACACGCGCCGGGCGATCCGGTCGCCGACGACTTCTATCGCCGCATCGATGAAAAATTCGGCCGTTTGGTCGGGTTGGGCGCCGTGGTGGCGCTGACCGCCGATCACGGCATGAACGATAAATCGACGCCGGACGGCAAGCCCAACGTGATTTATTTGCAGGACATTCTGGACCGGGAATTCGGCGCGGGCGATACCCGGGTGATTTGCCCGATCACTGACGCCTTCGTCAAGCATCACGGCGCGCTGGGCGGCTTCGTCCGCGTCTGGTGCCTGGGCGGAAAGGCGACGCCGGCGGCGATCATCGACCGGATCGCGCGCCTGCCAGGGATCGCGGCGGCGCTCGACCGGGAGACGGTCTGCCGGCTTTACGATTTGCCGGCGGATCGCGAGGGGGATGTCGCCGTGATCGGCGAAGCGAATGCGGTCATCGGCGCCGCCGCCGCCGAGCACGATCTGTCGAGCTTGGGCGATGCGCGACTGCGCAGCCACGGCGGCGCGACCGAAGCCCGCGTACCGTTCATTCTCAGCCACCCCCTGAGAGAAGAGTATCGACAACGCGCCACCGACGCGCCGCTCAAGAGCTACCGGATTTTCGATTACGCCATCAACGGCCTCGAGGTTGGCCCGTGAGCATCGCCGCCCGTGGCAAGGTCGCGGTCTATGAGCGGCCCAACGAACCGTTTCAAATCCGGGAATACCCGCTGCGCGCCCCGGAACCGGGCGAGGTGCTGGTGCGGGTGCGCATGTCCACCATCTGCCGTTCCGACCTTCATTCCTACCAAGGGCATCGCCCGAACCCCTGCCCCGGCGTGCTCGGTCACGAGATCATCGGTGTCATCGAGTCGCTGGGCGACGGGGTGGACAGGGATTTGCGCGGCGACCCGCTCGCGCCGGGCGACCGGATCACCTGGAGCGAGTATTTCATTCCGGGCCGCAACTATTTCACCGAAGTCCTGGACTTGCCGCAAAAATCGCCCGGCGTAGACAAGTACGGCCACCGGGCGGCAACCGCCCCGCCCCATCATCACGGCGGTTTCGGCGAATACTGCTACATCCTGCCGCACTCGTGGATTCTGCGCTTGCCGGACGCACTGAGCGACGAGGAAGCCACGCCCATCAATTGCGGCGTGGCCACCATGATCGCCGTCACCGAGGCCGCCGGCATCCGCATGGGGCAAACGGTGGTGGTGCAGGGTTTGGGTCTGCTCGGTCTCTATGGCGCGGCAATCGCCAAGGCGCGCGGCGCGCGGGCCGTGATCGGCCTGGATACCGTCCCCGGGCGGCGCGAGCGGTCCCATCGGTTCGGGGTCGATCTCGCGCTCGACCCCGCGACCACCGATCAGGCCGATCTGTTGCGCCAGGTGCGCGAGATTTGCCGCCCCGAAGGGGCGGATGCGGTGCTCGAAGTCTGCGGCGTGCCCGAGGTCATCCCCATCGGCATCGAGATGCTGCGCGTCGGCGGCTCCTACGTGTTGGCCGGCGTGGTCAATCCGAACGCGCAGGTGACCCTCGACGCCAATCTGATCCTGCGCAAGCTGCTGACGCTGCGCGGCGTGCACAACTACCATCCGCGCAATCTCGTCGAAGCGCTGGATTTCGTGGTGGCCAACCGCCGGCGCTTTCCGTTCCACGATCTCGTCGATGGCCGGTATCCGCTCGACCGCATCAACGAGGCCATGGCCGATGTCGCCGCCCGGCGTGTGCTGCGGGCCGCCATCATTCCATGATCGATACAGAGACGATCAGGAGAGAACGTTCTTCCTCGGATCGAACGCATCCCGCACCGCCTCGCCGACGAACACCAGCAAACTCAACATCAGCGCCACCACCGCGAAGCCGCTGATCCCCAGCCACGGCGCTTGCAGGTTCTCCTTGCCCTGGCGCAGGAGATCGCCCAGCGAGGCCGAGCCCGGCGGCAGGCCCAGCCCCAGAAAATCCAGCGCGGTCAGGGCGACGATGGAGCCGGACAGGATGAACGGCATGAAGGTCAAGGTCGCCACCATCGCGTTCGGCAGCACATGCTTGAACATGACCCGCCCATCGCTCATCCCCAGGGCGCGGGCGGCGCGAACGTAGTCGAAATTGCGGGCGCGCAGGAACTCGGCCCGCACCACGCCCACCAGCGAAGTCCAGCCGAACAGCATCAGCACCAGCAACAGCGTCCAGAACCCCGGCACCACCACGCTGGAGACGATGATCAGGATGAACAACTGCGGCAGCCCGCCCCAGATTTCCAAAAACCGCTGGAACAGCAGATCCACCCGCCCGCCGAAATAGCCCTGCACCGCGCCCGCCGCCACCCCGATGACCGAGGAGGTCAGGGTCAGCAGCAAGCCGAACAGCACCGAAATCCGCAGGCCGTAAATCAGCCGGGCCAGCACGTCGCGGCCCTGATCGTCGGTGCCCAGCCAGTTCTCGGCGGACGGCGGCGCGGGCGCCGGGACCGGCAGGTTATAGTTGACGGTGTCGTGGCGAAAGCGGATCGGCGGCCAGAGCATCCAGCCCTGCCCGTCGATCAGTTGCGCCAAATAGGGATCGCGGTAGTTCGCTTCGCTGGGGAAAACCCCGCCGAAATCGGTCTCGGCGTAATCCTTGAAGACCGGGAAATAGATCGATCCTCGATAGTTCACCAACAACGGCCGGTCGTTGGCGATGAATTCCGCGCCCAGGCTCAACCCGAACAACAGCAGGAACAGCCAGAGCGACCACCAGCCGCGTCGATTGGCGCGAAACTGCGCGAAACGACGGCGGGTCAGCGGCGTGAAACGAATTCGGAAGCGCTCCGCCATCGCTCACCCCTCCCGCTTGGCGAAATCGATGCGCGGATCGACCAGATGATAGGTCAAGTCGCTGACCAGATTCAGCAGCAGACCGATCAAGCTGAACACGTACAGCGTCCCGAACATCACCGGATAATCGCGCTTGACCACCGCTTCAAACCCCAGCAACCCCAGCCCGTCCAGCGAGAAAATCACCTCGATCAGCAGCGAGCCGGCGAACAACATGCCGACCAATGTCGCCGGAAAGCCGGCGATCACCAGCAACATGGCGTTGCGGAAGACGTGGCCGTACAACACCTGCCGCTCGCTCAGTCCCTTGGCGCGAGCGGTGACCACATACTGCTTGTTGATTTCGTCCAGAAACGAGTTCTTGGTCAGCATGGTCAGCGAGGCGAAACCGCCGATCACCATCGCCGTCACCGGCAGGGTCAGGTGCCAGAAATAATCCAGAATCCGCGCCGGCCAACTCAAATCCGCCCAGTGGTCCGACACCAATCCGCGCAGCGGGAACCAGTCCAAATAGCGCCCACCGGCGAACACGATGATCAGCAGGATGGCGAACAGAAACGCCGGGATAGCGTAGCCGACGATCACCGCCGCGCTGCTCAGCACGTCGAAGCGGGAGCCATCGCGCACCGCTTTTGCGATCCCCAGCGGAATCGAAATCACGTAAATCAACAAGGTGCTCCACACCCCCAGCGAGATCGAGACCGGCAACTTATCCAATACCAAATCCAGCACGGCGCGGTCGCGAAAATAGCTCCTGCCCAGATCGAAGCTCAGGTAATCGCGGATCATCAAACCGAAACGCACGTAGGCGGGCTTGTCGAAACCGAACTGGCGGTTCAGTTCGGCGATAAAGGCCGGATCGAGACCCTGCGCGCCGCGATAGGCGCTGTTGTTGCCGCCCGCGCTCGGTTGCGCCACGCTGCCGCGCCCCGCTTCGACGCCCTCCCCACCGCCGACTCGGGCGGTGGCGGACACGGCGGTGTTCTTGATCTGGGCCAAAAGCTGCTCCACCGGCCCGCCGGGCGCGATCTGCACGATGGCGAAGTTGATGGCGATGATGCCGAGCAGAGTTAGCGGTATCAGCGCCAAACGGCGGAGGATATAGGCGAACATGCGCCGGATTACGGTTGGCTGCCAGCCTTGCGCCCAGCCAGCGCCGCGTCTTTAGCGGGATCGACCCACCACGCATCCAACTGGACGCCTTGCAGCGGTGTCACTGCCGGATAGCCGAACTTGTTCCAGAACGCGATGCGATCATACGGAATGTGCCAGTGCGGAATCACCAGATAATTCCATTGCAGCGCCCGATCCAACGCCCGCACCCGCGTCACCAGGCTGGCGCGATCCGGCGCGGCGATGACCTGATCCACCAACTTATCGATGGCCGGATTTTTCAGGCCCACCAAATTGCGGCTGCCGGGTTGATCGGCGGCGGCGCTGCTCCAGAATTCCCGCTGCTCGTTGCCGGGAGATAGCGACTGGCCCCAGACGTTCACGATCACGTCGAAATCGAAACTGCGCTCCCGATTCTCGTACTGGGCCGAATCGACGGTGCGCACGTTCATCTCGATTCCAAGCCGTTCCAGATTGCGGGCGAAGGGCAGCGCGATCCGCTCCCAGGTCGGTTCGGCGATCAGCAGCTCGAAGCGGAACGGCTCGCCGGTCTTGGCGTTGACCAGCTTGCGGTCGCGGAACATCCAGCCGGCTTCCTGCAACAGTTGCAACGCCTTCTGAAAATTGGCGCGGAGCTGGGCGTCGTCGCCGGCGCTTGGCGGTTCGTAAGCCGCGGTGAATACCTCCGGCGGCAACTCCTTGCGCAGCGGTTCCAGCACTGCCAGCTCCTCCGGCGAGGGCAGACCACGCGCCGCCAGTTCCGAATTGTCGAAAAAGCTGCGGGTGCGGGTGTATTGGCCGTGGAAAAGATTGCGGTTGCTCCATTCGAAATCGAAGGCGTAGGCCAGCGCTTGCCGGACTCTGGGATCTTGAAACAGGGGCCGGCGCAGGTTGAAGGCAAAGCCCTGCATCCCGGCCGGCCGCTGATGCGCGAAGGTCTCTTTCTTCACCAAACCCTTGGCCAGCGCCGGGAAGTCGTAGCCGGTCGCCCATTGTTTGGCGACGTTTTCCACCCGCAAGTCGTAGGAGCCGGCCTTTAATGCCTCCAGCGCGACCGTGACATCGCGATAATAGTCGTAGCGCAGCCGGTCGATGTTATGCAACCCTCGATTCACCGGCAGATCCTTGCCCCAATAGTTCGCGTCGCGCTGATAGACGATGAAGCGGCCCGGCTCGAACCGCTCGATCCGGTACGGGCCGCTGCCGACCGGTACGTCCAGCGTCGTCGCGGCGAAATCGCGATCCTGCCAATACTTCTTCGACAGTACCGGCATCTGACCGACGATCAGCGGCAACTCGCGATTCTCGCCGGGAGCAAAGGTGAACTTGACCTGCCGCTCGCCCAGTTTTTCCGCCTTGGCGACATTGGCGTAGTAGAACCGATAAAGCGGACTGCCCTTGCTCTTCAGGGTTTCGAAGGAAAACAGCACATCGTCGGCCGTGATCGGCGTGCCGTCGTGAAATTTCGCCTGGGGTCGCAGATTGAACGTCACCGAACCCCGATCTTCCGGCACGTCCACGCTCTCGGCGATCAGACCGTACTCGCTGAAGGGTTCGTCGGCGCTGCCGACCAGCAAGGTCTCGAACAACTGGCCGATGCCGGCGGCGGCCTGACCCTTGATGTTGAAGGGATTAAAAGTATCGAAACTGCCGATGGCGGCAAAGCGCGCCTCGCCGCCCTTCGGCGCGTCGGGGTTGACGTAATCGAAATGCCGAAAGTCGGGGCCGTACTTCAGTTGACCGTGCAAAGCGATACCGTGCGTCGGCGCACCGACGGCGACGGTCGCGAGCAGGGCGCCGACCCAACCAAACCAGATAGCCGCCAGCCCGAGGCGGTAACGGTATTTTGCGCGCGTCATCCGATATCCTTTACAGTTCGCCAGTTCAGTGACCCGTCTAAAACGATACCCAAAACACATAGGAGTTCATTATGGGCTTTCTCGCCGGCAAACGCGCCCTGATCCTGGGGGTCGCCAGCAACCGTTCCATCGCCTGGGGCATCGCCCAGGCCATGCGCCGGGAAGGCGCCGAACTCGCCTTTACCTATCAGAACGATAAGTTGAAGCCCCGCGCCGAGAAGATGGCCGCCGAACTGGGCAGTTCGATCACGATTCCCTGCGAGGTGGAAAGCGACGCGGACATCGCAGCGGTGTTCGAGACCCTCAAGCAACGCTGGGACGGGCTGGACATTCTGGTCCACTCCATCGCCTACGCGCCGCGCGAGGCGCTGGAAGGCGATTATCTGGAAGGCATCAGCCGCGAGAATTTCCGCATCGCCCACGACATCAGTTCCTACAGCTTCGCGGCGCTGGCCAAGGCCGCCCGCCCGCTGATGAAGGATCGCCGGGGCGCCATGATCACCATGACCTATCTGGGCGGGGTCCGGGCGGTGCCGAACTACAACGTCATGGGCTTGGCCAAGGCCAGCCTGGACGCCAACGTCCGCTATCTGGCGCAAACGCTGGGACCGGAGGGCATCCGGGTCAACGCCATTTCCGCCGGGCCGATCCGCACCCTCGCCGCGTCCGGCATCAAAAACTTCCGCAAGATGCTGGACACCTTCGAGCGCATCGCCCCCCTGCACAAGTGCGTCACCATCGAGGAAGTCGGCAACGCGGCGGCTTTTCTGTGCTCGGATCTGGCCTCGGGCATCACCGGCGAGATCGTCTACGTGGACGGGGGTTTCAACACCGTCGCGCTGGGCGCGATGGAATAAGTTCCCTCACCTCAGCCCTCTCCCGACGGGAGAGGGCATTCCACCCGGATCAAAGCCGGTCGGCGTAAGTCACGACCTTGGTCTTGACCCGCACGCTGTCCAGCAGGCCGTCGAATTGCTCGGAACCCTTCCCTCGGGCCAATTGCTGGGCGAGAGCCTTGCGCTCGTCCTCGGAAAGCGCATCCTTTTGGCCGGGGACGGCCCGCGCCACTGCCAAGACGACTTGATCGCCGTTCGCCAGCGGCGTGGCGCCCAGCGCCAGCTTGCCGGCTTCCGGTTGCGGCAATCGAAACGCGACGGCCAAGATGGCGCGATCGACGGCGGGCGCATCCCGCGTCACCAGCCCCGGATTTTCGAGCTTACCGCCAAATTCCGTGGCGAGAACCTGCAAAGGCGTGCCTTGGGCGACGCGCGCCTTCACGGTTTCCGCGTCCTTGGCCAAGGCTTCGCGGGCCTTGGTTTCGCGCAACGCTTTGACGATCTCGTCGCGCGCCTCATCCAGACTGCGGGGCGTCGCATCCCGATGCCCCTTGACTCGAATCACCGCCACATGGCCGTGCTCCAGCTCGATCGGCTCGCTGTTGAGGCCGCGCTTGAGCAGGTCCTCGGCAAACGCGCCGCCGATGACTTTGGGATTGGCCGCAATCCCTTCGCCGCCCTTGCGACCGAACCAGCCGCTCTCCTGGATCGGTGCGCTCAGCGCCTTCGCCACCGGCTCCAGACTGTCGGGATGCTCGTAGGCGATATTGGCCAAGTTCTGGGAGATCTCGTAGAACCGATTTTCCGCCTTCTGCTGGCGCAACTCCTTGGCCACGGTTTCGCGCACCTCATCGAAGGGCTTGACTTGGGCGGGAGTGATGCCGTCCAGTCGGATCAGGTGAAATCCCGCCGGCATTCGCACCACGTCGCTGATTTCGCCGGGCTGTTTCAGGGCGAACAGGGCGTTCTCCAGCGCCGGATCCTCGAACAGACCTTTGCCGATGGTACCCAAGCTGCCGCCTTCCAGTTGGCCGGAGCTGTCCGCCTTCGCTTCCTGCAACGCTTGATCGAAGCCCTTGGCGCCCGACCGGATGTCGGCGGCGATTTGTTGCGCCTTGGCGCGCGCCCGCTCCACCTCTGCCTCGCCGGCGCCGGGCGCCAGCTTGACCAGGACGTGCGACGCCTGGCGCTCCTCCGGCCGGCCGTACTTGGCGATCTGCTCCTCGTAGCTGGCCTTCAGCTCCTCCTCGCCGACGGTGATGCCCTCGGCGATCTGGGACAGCTTCAACTCGACGAATTGGACTTGAACCTGTTCGGGGTTGACGAACCGATCCTTGTTCTTCGCGAAATAATCCTCGATGGCCGGATCGTCCACCGCTGTCCGGGCGATGTACGGTTCCAGAGGCAACACCAGGTACTGCAATTCCCGTTGCTGCTTGAGCAAAGCGATGATCTGGTCGATCTCCGCCGCCGTCACCAAGGTCGATTCCACCACGCCAGCGCGAAGTTGCTCGGTGGCCAGAGATTGCCGCATCCCTTCCTCGAACGCCGGCGCGGTGAAGCCCTGGTTGCGCAGCAAGCGCTCGTACAGCTCCTTGTCGAAGCCGCCGCTTTGCCGGAAAACCGGCAACGCCAGGATCGCATCGTGCAGTTGCCGGTCGCCGATCCGCATACCCTGGTCGCGAGCGAGCTGGTTCAGCACGCGCTCGTCGATCAACTGCCGCAGCACGTCCTGCTTCAGCCGCCCCCCCTCCAGCAGCGCCGGGTCCGCGCTCCCGCCCAGCATCGCCTGCATCCGCTGGCGCTGTTGCTGATAAGCCCGCTGAAATTCCTGCAGCGTGATCTTGCTGTCGCCCACCACGGCGGCGTCCATCGGACCGCCCCCCTCGAAATAGTAGTTGATGCCCCATACCGCGAACGGGATGATCAGCAAGCCGATAATGGTATAGGCAAACCAGCCTTGGGCGTGATCGCGGATTTTCTGTAACAGCATGACGATTACCCGGTTTCAGGTCGGATCGCTCGGGCGATGGGGTTGGGACCATCGCCCGAACACGCATAAAAAAGGGTGTCTGGACGACACCCCCGAAGGTTGGCGGAGCGGACGGGGCTCGAACCCGCGACCCCCGGCGTGACAGGCCGGTATTCTAACCAACTGAACTACCGCTCCAATATTCGGAACCTTGGTGGGTGCTGAGGGGCTTGAACCCCCGACCCTCGCCTTGTAAGGGCGATGCTCTCCCAACTGAGCTAAGCACCCTCGGAAGAATTGATTATTTTATTCCATCGCGAAGGGTTTTTCCAGCCTTGAAGACCGGCGTTTTGCTGGCCTTGATCTCCATCTGCTCGCCGGTTTTGGGATTGTGGCCGGTCCGGGCGGGCCGTTCCCGGATGGAAAAGGTGCCGAATCCGGTCAACACCACGGCATCTCCACTCCGAAGCGACTTGCCGATGGTGGCGAGCACGGCATCCACGGCCTTTCCCGCCGAGACTTTGGACAGGTCGGTCGCCTGGGCGACGGCATCGATCAGTTCAGTCTTGTTCATGAGCCCCTTCCTATGAAGTGTTGTACGTTATTGGGCTTGGACGCCGTCACGCGAGGCGCGCGTCAATCCCGCCCTGGAGTTAGGATAGTAATTTTTCACGAGGAACTTCCGCCCGAACTATAACAAAATCGCCGAACGCCCGCCGGTGCAGCGCCCGCTCCAGCGCGCCGGAGCCGGTCGTACCGGGCTTTCCCGGCCGATTGGCGAAAGTCGCGTTCTTATAGCAGGGCGCTGAAAGCGGTGTCAATCGACGTCGCGCCTCCGGCTCAGTGCGGGCGCACGCCTTCCAGCGCGCCGCCCGCCTTTGCCGGGGAGTCCGGCGCGGCCACGGGCGCATCCGCCTCCGCCGGCTCCCGCGTCTTGGGCGCCGGCATCGCCTGCAGGGCGACCTCCAGCACCTGATCGATCCAGCGAACCGGGCGCACGTCGAGCTTGGCGAGAATATTGGCCGGGATCTCCGTCAAATCCTTGCGGTTCTCCTCGGGAATCAGCACCGTCGCGATACTGCCCCGGTGCGCCGCCAGCAGTTTTTCCTTGAGCCCGCCGATCGGCAGCACTTCCCCCCTCAGGGTGATCTCGCCGGTCATGGCCACGCTGGCGCGCGCCGGGATGCGCGTCAGCGCCGACACCAGCGCCGTGCACATCCCGATGCCGGCACTGGGGCCATCCTTGGGCGTCGCGCCCTCCGGGACATGGATGTGGATATCGAATTTCTGATGGAACTCCGGGTCGATGCCGAGCAGGTCGGCGCGGCTGCGGACCACGGTCAGCGCCGCCTGGATCGACTCCTGCATCACGTCGCCCAATTGGCCGGTGTGAATCAGTTTGCCCTTGCCCGGCACCAGCGCCGCCTCGATGCTGAGCAGCTCTCCGCCGACTTCGGTCCAGGCCAGCCCGGTCACCTGCCCGATCTGATCCTGCTCCTCGGCCAAGCCGTAGCGGAAGCGCCGCACGCCGAGATATTTTTCCAGCAGGTCGGGACCGACCCTTATGGTCCCTTCCGCCGGTTGCAGGGCGACCTCCTTGACGACTTTGCGACAAATCTTGGCGATCTCCCGCTCCAGATTGCGCACGCCGGCCTCGCGGGTATAAAAGCGAATGCCGTCGCGGATGGCGTCGTCGTCGATCGCCAGCTCCCCCTCGCGCAAGCCGTTGTTGGCGAGCTGCTTCGGAACCAGATAGCGGGACGCGATGTTGAGCTTCTCGTCCTCGGTGTAGCCGGGGATGCGAATCACTTCCATGCGGTCCAGCAAGGGCGGCGGGATGTTGAGCGAGTTGGCGGTCGCCACGAACATCACGTCCGACAAATCGAAATCCACTTCCAGATAGTGGTCGTTGAAGGTGTTGTTCTGCTCGGGGTCCAGCACCTCCAGCAGCGCCGAAGAGGGATCGCCGCGGAAATCCATCGACATCTTGTCGATCTCGTCGAACAGAAACAGCGGATTGCGCACGCCGGCCTTGGCCAAGTTCTGGATGATCTTGCCCGGCAGCGAGCCGATGTACGTCCGGCGATGGCCGCGGATCTCCGCTTCGTCGCGCACGCCGCCCAGCGACATCCGCACGAACTTGCGGTTGGTGGCGCGGGCGATGGACCGCCCCAGCGAGGTCTTGCCCACCCCCGGCGGCCCGACCAGGCACAGGATCGGTCCCTTGAGCTTGCGCGCCCGCTGCTGGACCGCCAAATATTCGAGAATCCGCTCCTTGACCTTTTCCAGGCCGTAATGATCGGCTTCCAGAATCTTCTCGGCCTCGGTCAGGTCCTGATGGATCTTGGTCCGCTTCTTCCAGGGCACGTTGACCAGCCAGTCGATGTAGTTGCGCACCACGGTCGCCTCGGCCGACATCGGCGACATCATTTTCAGCTTGTTCAGCTCCGACTGGGCCTTGCTTTTGGCCGGCTTCGGCATCCCCGCCCGCTCGATGCGCTCGGCCAGATCTTCGATTTCGTTGGGCGTGTCCTCCAGATCGCCGAGTTCCTTTTGAATCGCCTTCATCTGCTCGTTCAGGTAATACTCCCGCTGGCTCTTCTCCATCTGCTGCTTGACCCGGCCGCGGATGCGTTTCTCGACCTGGAGGATGTCGATCTCGCCCTCCACCAAAGCCAACAGATGTTCGAGACGCTCGGGCAGGTTCTGGATTTCCAGGATTTTCTGATTTTCATCGAGCTTCAGCGTCATGTGCGCGGCGATGGTATCGGCCAGTTGTTTGGGTAACGAGACGGCGGCCACCGAGGTCTACACTTCGCCGGGGATTTTCTTGTTGAGCTTGACGTACTGGTCGAAGGTGCCGAGCAGCGAGCGCATCAGCGCCTGCACTTCCTGCGACGCGCTCTCGTCCAGCAAGGATTCCAGCAAAGACACCTCGGCGATAAAGCAGGAATGGGTTTCGGTGAAACGGTGGATGCCCACCCGCTGCCCGCCTTCCACCAGCACCTTGACCGTGCCGTCCGGCAGCCGCAGCAGTTGCAAGACGTTCGACAGCGTGCCGACGGCGTACAGGTCGCCGGCACCGGGATCGTCCACTTCCGCGCTTTTCTGGGCGATCAGCACGATGCGCTTGTTGCTTTGCATCGCCAGATCGAGCGCGTGGATGGATTTTTCGCGACCGACAAACAGCGGAATGACCATGTGGGGATAAACCACCACATCGCGGAGGGGCAAAACCGGCATCAGCGCATGGCTGGGCAAATTGTCGAACTTGGATTCGTTCTGCTTCATGGCGGAGCCTCTGCGGTTGAACCGGACGGGGTGGACGGCGGCGCCGGCACGGCGAATCGAATGCGAGCGACGACATCATGCCCGAGGGGGATGCGGTCCGCGAACCCGGGAGCGGCCCCGGCGCACGATATCGCCGGAGGCCGACACCCGCTTCAATCGTGCGCGGCGGCGCGGCGCTCGGTTTTCTCGTAGATAAAATAAGGCTTGGCGCGACCGTCGACCACGGAATCGTCGACCACCACCTTGCTGACGTTCTGCATGCTCGGCAGATCGTACATGGTGTCCAGCAAAATATGTTCCAGAATCGTCCGCAGACCGCGCGCGCCGGTCTTGCGTTCCATGGCCCGGCGCGCGACCGCCCGCAGCGCGTCTTCCCGGAACTCCAGCTCGCTGCCTTCCATTTCGAACAAGCGATTGAACTGCTTGGCGATGGCGTTCTTCGGTTCCGTCAAAATCCGCACCAGCGCGATTTCGTCCAGCTCGTTCAAGGTCGCGACCACCGGCAGGCGACCGACGAATTCCGGGATCAGACCGTACTTGATCAGGTCCTCCGGCTCGACCTCCATGAGCACCTCGCCGACCGTCTTGCCGCCGTCCTTGCTCTTGACGTCGGCCGAAAACCCGATGCCGCCCTTGTCGGAACGGCTGCGAATCACCTTGTCCAGGCCGGCGAAGGCGCCGCCGCAGATGAACAGGATGTTGGTCGTGTCCACTTGCAGGAATTCCTGCTGGGGATGCTTGCGCCCGCCCTGGGGCGGCACCGAGGCGACGGTGCCCTCGATGAGCTTCAGCAGCGCCTGCTGCACGCCTTCGCCCGACACGTCGCGGGTGATCGACGGGTTGTCCGACTTGCGCGAAATCTTGTCGATCTCGTCGATGTAGACGATGCCGGTTTGCGCCTTCTCGACATCGTAATCGCATTTCTGCAACAGCTTTTGGATGATGTTTTCCACGTCCTCGCCGACGTAGCCGGCTTCGGTCAGGGTCGTGGCGTCGGCGATGGTGAACGGCACGTTCAGCAGCCGAGCCAAGGTTTCCGCCAGCAAGGTCTTGCCCGAGCCGGTGGGGCCGATCAGCAGGATGTTGCTCTTGGCGACCTCGATCTCGGTGTTTTTGGCGCGGTTGCCGCGCTGTAGATCCAAGCGTTTGAAATGGTTGTAAACCGCGACCGAGAGGACCTTTTTCGCCCGCTCTTGGCCGATGACGTACTCGTCGAGGACCCGGTTGATATCGTGCGGCTTGGGCAGCTTGCTGGTGGTGGCGGGCGCGGCCTCTTCCATCTCCTCGCGGATGATGTCGTTGCAAAGCTCGACGCACTCATCGCAGATAAACACGTTGGGCCCGGCGATCAGCTTGCGCACCTCGTGCTGGCTCTTGCCGCAAAAGGAGCAATACAACAGCTTGTCGTCGTCGCTCCTGTCACTTCGATCTCTGCTCATAAGGCCTTCCTCATCATCGCGCGGTGGGTCGAATTCGCTGGGGGCGGCGCTCCGTCGCTCGCCGCGCCGACAACGTCACCCGAGCACCGCTCGGGCCGGTCTGCGAATCGGACGCGGGGTCAATGGATTCGGTATCAAAGCTCGCTTGGGCCGCTCCGGTCGAGCGAGCGCGCGGCTCGCCGACGCCGAGGAAGAGGGCCGCAGATTCTCGCTCGCCGGCTCAAGTCGTCGGGGCGCGCTGGTTCAAGACAGCATCAATCAGGCCATATTCGACCGCTTCGGCGCCGCCCATGAAATTATCGCGGTCGGTGTCGATGGCGATCTTCTCGACCGGCTGGCCGGTGTGCCGGGCCAGAATGCGGTTCAGGCGATCCCGCACCAGCAAGATTTCCCGGGCGTGGATGTCGATATCGCTGGCCTGCCCCTGGAAGCCGCCCAGGGGTTGATGGATCATGACGCGGGAGTGCGGCAGGCAGAACCGTTTGCCCGCTGCGCCGCCCGCCAGCAGCAGCGCGCCCATGCTGGCCGCTTGGCCCACGCACATGGTGCTGACGCTCGGCTTGATGAACTGCATGGTGTCGTAGATGGCCAAGCCGGCGCTGACCGAACCGCCGGGCGAATTGATGTAGAGGTGAATGTCCTTGTCCGGATTCTCGGCTTCCAAGAACAGCAGTTGGGCGACCACCAAGTTGGCGACGTAATCCTCGACCGGTCCCACCAGAAACACCACCCGCTCTTTCAGCAGCCGCGAGTAAATGTCGTAGGCCCGCTCGCCGCGCGCGGTCTGCTCGACCACGATCGGCACGAGGTTCAGCGCGCGGATGCCGCTGGACGAACCGCTTTCAATCATTCCGCAGCCTCCTGACTCAAGGGTTCGGCCGGTTGTTTCGCGGGGGTCATGATCTCGGCGAAAGTGCTGGTTTTCTCGGTGACCCGCGCCCGCTCCAACAGCCAGTCCACGATCTGATCCTCCAGCGCCAAGGCGCGCACATTGTCGAGAGCCTTCGGCGTTTTTTCGTACCAGCGCATCACTTCGGCCGGCTCTTGATATGTGGACGCCATGGTCTCCAGATAATTCTGGACGCGCCGCTCGTCCACCTTGATTTGCTGGGCCGTCGCCAACCGGGAAATCAGCAGGCCCAAGCTGACTCGCCGCCGGGCTTCGGGCTCGAACAACTGCGCCTTGAGCCGCTGGGTTTTTTCGTCCTTGGCGTCGGCGGGAAAGTACAGCTGGCGGGCCAAGTGCTCGATTTCGGTCTCGACCAGCACTTTCGGCACCGGGATGGGGTTGGCGTCCAACAGCCCTTGCATGACTTGGCGCTTGACCGACGCTTTGATGCCGTCGCGCAGCTCGCGTTCCATGTTCTCGCGCAACGATTGACGCAGACCGGCAACACCGGCGTCCTTGACATCGAAGCTGGCGGCGAAGGCAGTGTCCACCTCGGGCAAAACGGTTTCTTCGACGGCGTGCAGCTTGACCGGGAAGCGCGCGGTCTTGCCCGCGATCTCCTTGACCTGATAGTTCTCGGGGAAGGTCAGATCGAACTCGGTCCCGGCACCCGCGCTCAAGCCGGTCAATCGATCCTCGAAATCCTTGAGCATGGAACCCTTGCCCAGCACCACATTGACGTTTTCGCCCTTGCCACCGGCAAAATTCTGGCCGTCGATGGCCCCCTCGAAGTCGATGCGCACCCGATCGCTCTCGGCGGCCGGACGCTCCACTTCGCGCCAGGTCGCTCGCTGCTGGCGCAGGTTCTGGAGCATGTTGTCCACATCCTGCTCGGTGATCTCTGCGGTCGGCCGTTCGACCGCGATGTTCTCGAATCCGGTCGGATCGAACTCGGGCATCACCTCGAAGGTGGCGGAATACTCCAGATCCTGCCCGTCTTCCAATGCCTTGGGCTCGATTTTCGGGCCGCCCAGCGGATTTAGCTTCTCCTGAACCAAGGCTTCGTGCAGACTGTGTTCCATCAGCTCGCCGACCGCTTCGTAGCGCACTTGGTCGCCGTACATCCGCTTGACCAGTTTGAGCGGCACCTTGCCCGGACGAAAACCGTCCACCTTGACCCGCCGGGACAAGGACAGCAGCCGATCCTCGATTTCCTTGGCGAGCTTTTCCGCGGGCACCTGCACGGTCACCCGGCGTTCCAGATCGCTCAGCGCTTCAACTGAAACCTGCATTATCGATACACCTCAAACCTGTTGATCGTTGTGGATCGGCGAACCACTCGGCGGCACCGCTCGCTCTCTCGGGGAACGCGGGCCGGGCAATCGCTCCTCGGGCGCGCGCTGGATGGTGCGAAAGGAGAGACTCGAACTCTCACGGGTTACCCCACTGGAACCTAAATCCAGCGCGTCTACCAGTTCCGCCACTCTCGCAATCGGACGCGGTTCCTCAAAAACTCAAGGAATCGAACGCGGTGGCCCCGCTATTGAACACGAGTATACAGGACAACATACCCCTCGGAATAGAAATCGGGTCGCCCCGAGGTTCGCGACGGCTGACGAGGAAAAAAACAGTGGGGAGAAAAGCATTCGGGTCTGGAAGATGGTGGGCCGTGTAGGACTCGAACCTACAACCAATTGATTAAGAGTCAACTGCTCTACCAATTGAGCTAACGGCCCAAAAGCGGTTGCGATGGAACCAAAAACGGCGCCAAAAAGCAAGATTGTTTGGGGTGGACGATGGGACTCGAACCCACGACGACCGGATCCACAATCCGGGGCTCTACCAACTGAGCTACGTCCACCATCGAAACTGAACCCACGTTAACCGACCGGGATCTGGCGCGCCCGGCAGGACTCGAACCTGCTACCCTCAGCTTAGAAGGCTGATGCTCTATCCGCATGAGCTACGGGCGCGGTATCGCGAAGTGCCGCTCGCCGGGCCACCCGACCCGGCCGATGGTCGGGGTAGAGGGATTTGAACCCCCGACACCCTGCTCCCAAAGCAGGTGCGCTACCAGGCTGCGCTATACCCCGTTGTCAGCCGAAACTGGCGGTTTACGCTTCCATGCCGAATTGGGAATTTTAATTTTGAACCGGATCGGCGTCAAGCCGGTTTTTCATTCCCGCCGCCAGAGTGTGCCCTTGGGCGTGTCCTCCAACACGATGCCCGCCTCCTGCAACAAGGCGCGAATCCGGTCGGCTTCCGCCCAGTTTTTAGCCTTGCGGGCGGCGTTTCGTCGATCGATCAGGGTTTCGATTTCCTCGCTCGCCATGCCGGCGGCGAGCGGGGCGGCAACCCCGCCACCCCCCTGCAGGAAATTCTCCGCTTCCATTTGCAACAAGCCCAGCCATGCGCCCAATTGCCGCAAGCTGGCGCCCAATCGCGCCGCCGCCGCCTCATCCTGTTCCCGCAAGCGGTTGATCTCCCGCGACAGGTCAAACAAGACCGCCAAGGCTTCAGAAGTATTGAAATCGTCGTCCATCGCCTGTTCGAATCGGGTGCGCCAACCCTCATCAACCGATGCCTCCACCAGCGGCAAACCGCGCAAGGCCGTGTATAGCCGGGTCAGTGATGCCTTGGCATGTTCCAGGTTCTCGTCCGCGTAATTGAGCGGTCCCCGGTAGTGGCTGGACAGAATGAACAGCCGCACCACTTCCTGCCGATAGCGCTGCAACACGTCGCGCACGGTGAAGAAGTTGCCCAAAGACTTGGACATCTTCTCCTCGTTGACCTGGACGAAGCCGTTGTGCATCCAAAAATTCACGTAGCGATGGCCGCTGGCCGCCTCGGATTGGGCGATCTCGTTCTCGTGATGGGGAAACTTCAAGTCCATGCCGCCACCGTGAATGTCGAAATGCTCGCCCAGGCAGCGGGTGGACATCGCCGAACACTCGATGTGCCAGCCGGGCCGCCCGGTGCCCCACGGCGAATCCCAGCCCGGTTCACCGGGTTTGGCGGTTTTCCACAGCACGAAATCCAGCGGGTCGTCCTTGGCCTCCTCGACCTCGACCCGAGCGCCGGCGCGCAGATCGTCCAGCTTCTTGTTGGCCAGTTGCCCGTAGCGCTCGAACCGGCTCACGTCGAAATACACGTCGCCGCTGGCGCCGACATAGGCGAAACCCTTGCCGATCAAGGTCTCGATCATGGCGATCATGTCCGCCATCGCGCCGGTGGCGCGCGGCTCGCGGGTCGGCGGCAGGATGCCCAGCGATTCCAAATCTTCGTGCATGGCCCGGATGAAGCGCGCGGTCAGCTCGTTGAAATCCTCACCGTTTTCCTGGGCGCGGCGGATGATCTTGTCGTCGATGTCCGTGATGTTGCGCACGTAGGTCACGTCATACCCTTTGGCGCGCAGCCAGCGCAGCACCACGTCGAACACCACCATCACCCGCGCGTGGCCGACGTGGCAGTAGTCGTAAACCGTCATGCCGCACACGTACATCCGCACCTTGCCCGGCTCGATGGGTCGGAAAACTTCCTTCTGACGGGTCAGGCTATTGTAAATCCGCAGCATGGATGATTCTCTCGTGAAAATGCGGGCTCTAAGGGGTGATCGAGCATCGCTCGCAAACATCGTCTGCGGTCAACAGCGGGCTCGCAGGCGACGGCGGACGGTTTCGGGCGGCAGCAGTTGCAGGATAAGCGCCAGTTCCGGGCCGTGGGTTTCGCCGGTCAACGCCGCCCGCAACGGCATGAACAGCGACTTGCCCTTGGCGCCGGTTCGCTGCCGCAACTCATCGATCAAAGGTTGATAGGCGGCGCCGTGCCGGTCGTAGGCCGCCAGAGCGTGAGCGTAGAATTCGGGATTCGCCGCCGCGATCGCGGCTCGACTGTCGGCGCTTGGCGTCAAATCCGCTCCGAACAACCGTTCCGCCCACAACAGCGCATCGGTCGGAAAGCGAACGTTCGGCCGGATCGCGGCGACAAACGCTTCGCACCGATCCGAAGGCACCCGCTCCCACACGGACGCGCCCATCCAGGCCCACAGTCGCTCTGCGGTCGCGCGCTGGACCCCCTCGGTCTGCCAGTGCAGCATTTGCGCCTCGTCGTAGCGGGCCGGGGCGCGACCCAGATGCTCGGTCGAAAACCCCGAGGCCAATTCGGCGGGCTCCATCCAGGCATCGCGATCGTAGGCGTGGCCGAGTCGCGCCAGATAATTCAGCAAGGCTTCGGGCAGATAACCGGCGGTGCGCAGCTCGCGCAGGCTGAGATCGCCCGCGCGCTTCGACAGCGGCCCGCCGTCCGCGCCGACGATCAGCGCCAAGTGGCCATAGCGGGGCGCCGGCAGCTCCAGCGCTTCCAGCAACAACAACTGACGCGGGGTATTGGCCAGATGATCCTCGCCGCGCAGAACGTGGGTGATCTCCATCAGCGCGTCATCGACGGCATTGGCGAAGAAAAATTGCGGCGTGCCGTCGGCCCGGCGGATCACGAAGTCGCCGATATCGTCGCTGGCGAACCGCTGCGGGCCGCGGACCAGATCGGCGAATTCGACCGCCCGACCGGTCGGCACGCGAAAGCGCAGCGTCGGTCGCAGGCCCCGTTCGAGCCGAGCGGCCCGCTCCGCGTCGGTCAAACGAGCGCAGGTGCCGGCGTAGCGCGGCGGGCGGCCCGCCGCGAGCTGGGCTTTGCGGCTGAGCGCCAGCTCGGCCGGCGCGCAAAAGCACGGATAGACCCGCTCGGCGGCTTCCAACCGCCGGTAATACCGCGCGTAGATCCCCCCGCGCGCCGACTGCGCGTAGGGCTCGCCCGGACCGCCGATCTCCGGCCCCTCCTGCCAGTCCAGCCCCAGCCAGCGCAAGTCTTCCAGCAAGGCCGCGACGTATTCGGGGCGGCTGCGCTCCCGGTCGGTGTCCTCGATGCGCAGCAAAAATCGCCCCGCTTGGCGGCGGGCCAGCAGCGCGTTGAACAGCGCCGTGCGGACGTTGCCGAGATGCAGGAGCCCCGTCGGGCTGGGCGCGAACCGTGTTTTGACATCGATGGCGATCATGGTGAAATCATGGTAACGGAAAGCGCCCGTCGTCACCAAATCTGGCGGCGGGCGCCATCACTGATTATCATCCTCCCGTAACTCTTGTAACCAGGTAGCTATCCGATGCGAAATTCATCCCCGTTACTGGCCGCAGCCGTCCTCGGCCTGATCGGCGCGACCGCCCAAGCGGGCCCGCAAGTCCGGCTGGACACCAGCCTCGGCGCCATCACCGTGGAACTGGCGGACGACAAGGCCCCCAAAACGGTTGACAACTTTCTCGCCTACGCCCGCGAGGGCTTTTATAGCGGCACCATTTTCCACCGGGTCATCGACGGTTTCATGATCCAGGGCGGCGGCTTCACCGCCGGCTTCCAGCAAAAACCGACCCGCGCGCCGATCCCGAACGAGGCCGACAACGGCCTCAAAAATCTGCGCGGCACCATCGCCATGGCGCGCACCTCCGATCCCGGTTCCGCCACCGCCCAATTTTTCATCAACGTCAAGGACAATCCGGCGCTCGATTACCGGGCGTCCACGCCGCAGGGTTGGGGTTATACGGTCTTCGGCAAGGTGGTCGAAGGCATGGACACGGTGGATAAAATCCGTAAAGTCGCCACCGGCGCGGGCGGCCCCGGCGGCCAGTTCTCCGACGTGCCGACCACGCCGGTCGTCATCGATGCCGTCGCGATCCTTCCCGCTCCGGCCTCGGCTCCGGCCTCGGCTCCGGCGTCGCCCGGCACTCCCCCAGCACCCGCGAAACAGTGAGTCAAAATCATGGTTAACCTGCACACCTCGCACGGCGTCATCGGCATCGAACTCGACCACGCCAAGGCTCCGGCCACCGCCGCCAATTTTCTGCAATACGCCCGCGATGGATTCTACGAAGGCACCCTGTTCCATCGGGTCATCCCCAACTTCATGATCCAGGGCGGCGGACTCGAACCGGGCATGACGCAAAAATCGACCCGCGACCCCATCCGCAACGAAGCCGACAACGGCCTGAAAAACGAGGTCGGAACCATCGCCATGGCGCGCACCTCCGACCCCCATTCCGCCACCGCCCAATTTTTCATCAACGTCAAGGACAACGATTTTCTGGATCATCGCGGCCCGACCAGCCAAGGCTGGGGGTATTGCGTGTTCGGACGGGTGGTCCAAGGCATGGAGGTGGTCGACGCCATCGCCAAGCTTCCGACCACGGCCAAGCGCGGCCACCAGGACGTGCCGGTGGACGACGTGATGATCACCAAAGTGGAAATCGTCGGCGAATAGCGCTCATGGCCACGCTGTTCGTCTCCGATCTGCACCTCGATCCGGCGCGACCCGCCATCACCGCCCTGTTCCTGGATTTCCTGGTGCAGCAGGCCGGGCGGGCTGATGCCTGTTATATTCTGGGCGATTTGTTCGAGGCGTGGATCGGCGACGATGACGACGCCGAACTCGGGCGGACGGTCGCCGGCGCGCTGAGAGCGCTGGCCGACTCCGGCGTCCCGGTGCATTTTCTGCACGGCAACCGCGACTTTCTGATCGGCGAGCGTTTCGCCGCCGCCGCCGGCGTCCGGCTGCTGCCGGAAAGCGAGGCGATCGATCTGTACGGCGAGCCGGTGTTGCTGCTGCACGGCGATACGCTTTGCACCGACGATACCGCTTATCAAGCGTTTCGCGCCCAGGTTCGCGATCCGGCCTGGCAGGCGCGGCTGCTGGAACTCCCCTTGGCGCAGCGGCGGGCGCTGGCTGGCCAGTTGCGCGAAACCAGCCAGCAGGCCACTCAACTGAAAGAAACCGCCATCACGGATGTCAATTTGGAGGCCGTGGATGGCGCGCTGCGCGCTCGCGGCATCCGTCGCATGATCCACGGCCACACCCACCGCCCCGCCATTCACGAATGGATGCTCGATGGACAGCCCGCGCGGCGGGCGGTGCTGGGCGACTGGTACGACCGGGGTAGCGTTCTGCGCTGCGATGTGACGGGCTGGCGCCTGGAACCGTTGCCCTTGCCCGGTATCTGAACCGATGATCTTGCTCCCTTCGCCCCATATCCGCTCGCTTTTGCGCAACGAGCCGGGCACCTTTCCCGCGTTGATGGATCTGTACGAATGCAATTACATCAACATGCGCCGCCTGCTTCCCGCCATGCCCGACCAGCCGGTCGATCTGGTGTCGCGGATACCCGGCAACCTGGATTTGCATCTGAGATTCATCGAGCGTTTTCGCTACACCAGCGAACTCAATCTGACCTACCGATTCAGCCAGTCCGGCGCGGTGTTCGCGGAACCCGACCTGCAAATCCGGGTGTATCACGATGCGCGACTGGCCGAGGTGGTGACCGCCCATCTTCGCCATCATCCGGCGTTTGACGCCGAATCCCTCGCCGTCCGGTTCGCCGATGGCACGCAACTCTATTCCCGCTGGAAAATCAACCGCTTTCTGTTCAAATGGCTGAACTACTGCCTGCGCCAAGGCCACCGATTCGCCGATTATCGCCTCTCCAACCGGCCCGAGGCCACCCCGACATAAGCGTTCGTCCCTTCGCCCGCATCGGGACAGGGATCAATAGCGGAATATTATTTGCAACGACTCGGCCAAAGCCTCTCCAATCCGACACCCCCTGGCGGCGAGAGAGGCCCGGCTGATCGCCCTCGTCATCGCCAAAAAATTGAGGGCTATTTTCTCCAGATTAGTTGACTAAGATTATCAGTTAATATAGTTTCCATACTCAATAGTCAGGAATTAACTTTCCGATTAACATCACCAGCAGGATCATATTATGAGACTTTCTACAAAAGGCCGGTATGCCGTCACTGCAATGATGCATTTAGCGATTCACGACCGCTATGGTCCGGTAACGCTTGCGGAAATCTCACAATGTCAGGGCATCTCCCTGTCCTACCTGGAGCAGTTATTCGCCAAATTGCGCAAGCGCAGCCTGGTCGAAGGCGTGCGCGGTCCGGGCGGCGGCTATCGGCTGGCGCGGTTTCCGGATCAGATCACGGTCGCCGACATCATCAGCGCCGTGGACGAGCGCCTGGATGCCACCCGCTGCTTCGGTCACGAGAATTGCCAGGAAGGCCGGCGCTGCCTCACCCACGAGCTGTGGACCGATCTCAGCCAGCAGATTTTCACCTTCCTGGAAGGTATCACCTTGGCCCAGTTCGTCGAGCGTCCGGCCGTCTGCGAGGTGGTGCGGCGCCAGAATGGCGCGCGGCGGCGCGAGCGCCCTTCCGTGGAGCAAATGCCGATCTCCATCGCCGCCATGTAAAGCCCTTTCCGGTGGCGCGATGCGGTTGCCGATCTATCTGGATCACGCGGCGACCACGCCGGTCGATCCGAGGGTCGCCGATCTGCTGGTTCGCTATCTGACTCTGGATGGCGATTTCGGAAACCCTTCCTCCACCACCCATGTCTTCGGTCGAATCGCCGCCCGAGCGGTCGATGCCGCCCGCGAACAGGTCGCCGCTCTGTTCGATGCGTTTCCGCGCGAGATCGTCTGGACCTCGGGAGCCACCGAGGCCAACAATCTGGCGATACGCGGCGCCATGCGGGCTTACGCGCGCCGGGGCCGGCATCTCGTCACCGGCAAAACCGAACACAAAGCCGTACTCGACGTTTGCCGGCGGTTGGAACAGGAAGGTTGCTCCGTCACCTATCTGGATCCCGAGCCGGATGGGCTGATCGATCTCGAACGCCTCGCCGGCGCACTGCGCCCCGACACCGTGCTGGTGTCGCTGATGCACGTCAACAACGAAACCGGGGTGATGCAGGGTTTGGCCGCCATTGGCGCGCTAACCGGTGCTCGCGGGATTTTGCTGCATGTCGATGCCGCGCAGAGCGCTGGCAAGCTTCCCATCAACCTGCGAACCCTGCCCATCGATCTGCTCAGTCTGAGCGCCCACAAGCTGTACGGCCCCAAGGGCATCGGCGCATTGTTCGTCCGGCAACACCCCAACCGGATCCGGTTGGAGCCTCTGATATACGGCGGCGGTCAGGAGCGGGGCTTGCGGGCGGGCACGCTTCCGGCCCATCAGATCGTCGCCATGGGCGAAGCCTGCCTGATTGCCCGCCTCGAAATGGCGGACGAGCGCGACCGCCTCCAGCGATTGCGCGACCGGTTGTGGTCGGCGCTGGCCGGCTTGGGCGATGTGACCTTGAACGGCCATCCCGATAGGCATTGGCCGGGCATTCTCAACGTCAGCTTCGCCGGCATCGCCGCCGAAGCGCTGTTGGCGGCGATGCCCGAAATTGCGGTCTCCACCGGCTCGGCCTGTGCGTCCGCCGCCAACGAACCTTCGCATGTGCTGAAAGCCATGGGCTGTGATGCCTTTCGGGCGCGGGGCGCGGTCCGGTTCAGCCTGGGCCGTTTCACCACCGTCGAGGAAATCGATTACACCATCGCGGCGGTTCGCGCCGCCGTCGGCCGGTTGCGGGAATTGTCGCCGTGTTGGGAGAAACGCCGCGCGGCATCCGGCACCGTCGATTGGACGGCGCCCTCGAATGGACTTGGCAAAGCAGACTCCGGCCCCGCCCATCTTCCGGCCCTCGCGAGATAATCGCCGATGCTTCTTCAAGAGCAGCGATTGATGGTGGAGTTGATCCGCGCCCGACGCTGGGCCGCGCTGGCCACCCAAGGCGCCGACGGCCCGGAAGCGTCTTGGGTGGCTTACATCCCGGAGGTCGATTTCAGCGGCTTTCTGCTCCATCTCAGCACGCTGGCGGCCCACACTCGCAACCTGCTGGTCAACCCCCGCGCCGGGCTGGCGATCAGCGCGCCGGAGCGGGGCGACGAAGACCCGCAGACGCTCGCGCGGGTGACGATCCAAGGGGAAGTCGCGATCCTCGCCAAAGATAGCGAGGATTACTGCGGCGCGGCGCGGCGCTACCAGGAACGGTTGCCGGCCTCCGTGCCGCGCTTCGGGTTCGGCGACTTCCATTTGCTGCGCCTGACCCCGCTCCGGGTCCGCTTCGTGGGCGGCTTCGCCCGCGCCTACACCCTGGACGGTTCGGGCCTGCGGGCGGCGGCTCAGCGCACCAGTTGATTGAGATCGAAAATCGGCAGCAAAATGGCGAGGACGATGACCAGCACCACGCCCCCCATCACCAGGATCAGCATGGGCTCGAAAATCCCCAGCAGGGCGGCGATCAAGGTTTCGGTTTCGCGTTCCTGCTGGATGGCCGCCCGCTCCAGCATGTTCTCCAGCCGGCCGCTGGCTTCGCCGCTGGCGATCAGTTGTACCGTCATCGGCGGGAAATAACCGCTGGCGCTGATCGCCTTGTTCAGGCTGGCGCCCTCCTTGACCCGCGCCGTGGCCTGCTCCACCGCCTCTCGCATCGGCAGGTTGCTCAACACTTGGGAGGATATGCGCAGCGCCTCCAACACCGGCACACCGCTCGCCATCAGGATGCTGAAAGTGCGGGCGAAGCGCGCGGTGTTGGCGCCCCGCGTCAGCCGCGCCACCAGCGGCATCCTCAGCAGGGCTTGATCGACCCGCCGCCGGAACCCGATCCGCCGCAGGGCGAGAACCCAGGCGACCACGCCACCGGCGAGCAGTGTCAGCAGCAGCCAGCCGTTCTGGCGCAAAAACTCGCTCACGGCGATCAGCCCACGGGTCAGTGCCGGCAACTGCTGGTTGAGGCTGCTGAACACCTGTACCACCTGCGGCACCACATAGGTCAGCAGGCCAGCGACGACCAGGACGGCGACACCGGTCAGCATCAGCGGATAAAACAGCGCCAACCCGACTTTCTGGCGCATCTGCTGGCGGGCCTCGGTGTAATCGGCCAAGCGTTCGAACACCACTTCCAGGTGGCCGGACTGCTCGCCGGCCGCCACCGTCGCCCGGTATAGTTCCGGGAATACTTGGGGGAAATCGCCCAGGGCGGTCGCCAGCGTATGCCCTTCCAACACCCGGGTGCGCACCGCCAGCATCAATCCACCCAAGCGCGCCCGGTCGGCTTGCCGGGCCACTGCGCCCAGCGCTTCCTCGACCGGTAAACCCGATCCCACCAGCGTCGCCATTTGCCGGGTGATCAGCGCCAGATCGGTCGCGTTGATCCGCAAGCCCCACATTTGCCGGCCGCGCCGCCGCTCCTGGCTGGCCACCTCCTCGATCCCCAGCGGATTCAGGCCGCGTTCGCGCAGCGCCTGCCGGGCCAGGCGGGGAGTGTCGGACTCGATCAAGCCCTTGCGCTGGCGACCCTTGGCATCGAGCGCGGCGTATTGATAGGCTGGCACTAATCCTCCCGCGTCACCCGCACCAGTTCCGCCAGAGAGGTATCGCCGGCCAGCACCCGGCGGCGACCGTCGTCGCGGATGCTGGGGCTGGACTGGCGCGCGTGGCGTTCGAGGTCCAACTCGCCCCGGCCCTCGTGAATCATGGTTTGCATCGTCTGGTCCACCACCAGCAGCTCGAAAATACCGGAACGGCCCCGGTAGCCGGACTGGTTGCACTGGTCGCAGCCGGCGGGCGTATAGACGGTCGGCGGGGCGGTCGGATTCACGCCCAGCACCTCGCAGTCGGCGGCGGTGGCGGTGTGGGGCTGCTTGCAGCGGTGGCAGAGCTGGCGCACCAGCCGCTGGGCCAGCACGCCGATCAGCGACGAAGACAGCAGGAACGGCTCCACCCCCATGTCGCGCAAGCGGGCGATGGCGCCCACCGCGCTGTTGGTGTGCAAGGTGGAGAGCACCAAATGGCCGGTGAGCGAGGCTTGCACCGCGATTTCGGCGGTTTCCAGATCGCGGATTTCGCCGACCATCACCACGTCGGGGTCTTGGCGGAGAATGGCGCGCAGACCTCGGGCGAAGGTCATTTCCACCTTGGTGTTGACCTGGGTCTGGCTGATGCCGTCGAGGTAGTACTCGATCGGATCCTCGACGGTCATGATGTTGCGCTTGCGGTCGTTGAGCCGGGTCAGCCCGGCGTACAGGGTGGTGGTCTTGCCGGACCCGGTGGGGCCGGTGACCAGCAGGATGCCGTGCGGGCGCTGGATCAGCCGGATCAGACGAGCCTCGCTGTTCCGCTCCATGCCCAGATGTTGCAAGTCCAGCCGGCCCTCGCGCTTGTCGAGCAAGCGCATCACCACCCGCTCGCCGTGCCCGGTCGGCAAGGTCGAAACCCGCACGTCCACCGGACGGCCCGCGACCCGCAACGAAATCCGGCCATCCTGCGGCAGGCGTTTTTCCGCGATATCGAGATGGGCCATGACCTTGACCCGCGAGACCAGCAGCGGACCCAGCGCCCGCGGCGGCTGGAGCGCCTCGCGCAGCACGCCGTCCACCCGGAATCGCACCATCAACCGGTTTTCGAACGATTCGATGTGGATGTCCGAGGCGCTTTCCTTGATCGCTCCGGTCAACAGGGCGTTGATCAAGCGGATGATCGGGGCGTCGTCGGCGCTTTCCAGCAGATCTTCCGGTTCGGGCAGACTGAGGGACACCTGGGTGAGATCGATTTCTTCACCCAAATCCTCCATCATGCGCGCCGCGCCGTCGCTATCGCCTTCATAGCTGTCCTGCAACATGCGCTCGAAATGTTCGGCCGGCACCATGACCGGCCGCAAGGGGGCGCTCAAAAAGCGGCGCAATTCGGTCAGGCTACGCGAGCTGATTCCCGGCCGGTAGGCGACGGTCACCCTGCCGTCCTCCTCGTCCACGACCAGCACGCCGTGGCGCTTGGCGAAGGCGTAAGGCAAATGACGGGCCGGATTTTCCCCGCTCTGGTCGGCGGGGGTGGCCGGCAATGGATCGGCGCTCATTTGTTGCCGAACCCCAATTCCGCCGGCTCCGCCGCCTTGGAGCCCGAACCGGCCGCCGGAGATGGCGCGACATTGGCGCCGTTTCCGACTGCGGCGGACTGTGGCGGAGCCGGCGGGGCCGGCGTGGTCGGCGGCGGGATGTTGAGAATGGTGCCCTGTCGCTTCACGTCCTCCTGCGGCTTCAGCGCCGGGGATTGCACGTCGGGCAGCAGATAGTCGTTGCCTTTCTCGCGGGCGGCGAGCTGCTGGTCGCGAATGTAACTGTACTTGTCGCTGGTATATAACGTGCTCTGCACCGGGTCCCGCAGAATCACCGGGTGCAAAAACACCATCAGATTGCGCTTGAGCCGGCTGGTATCGCGGTAGCGAAACAGGTTACCCAACAATGGGACATCGCCCAGCAGGGGCACCTTTTGCGCGCTCTCGTTGAGGCTTTCGTCGATCAGTCCGCCCAGCACCAGGATTTGCCCGTTTTCCACCAACACCTTGGTTTTGATCGACCGCTTGTTGGTGGTGGGGCCTTGGGTGGCCGCGTTGGCGGACGGCACCACGTTGGAAACCTCTTGGGCGATTTCCAGCTTGACGGCATTGCCCTCGTTGATCTGCGGTTTGACCTTGAGCGTGATACCCACGTCCTGCCGCTGGATGGTCTGGAAAGGGCCGCCGGATTGCAGGCTGCTACCGCTGCCATTGCCGGTCGAGGTGCTGCTGGTGGTCGAGGTGGTGTAGGTGCCGGTCACGAAGGGAACGTTCTGGCCGACCACGATCTCCGCTTCCTCGTTGTCCAGCGTCACGATGGTCGGTGTGGAGAGGACATTAGTGTCGGCGTCTTTGGCCAAGGCGCTGAGAAGAACAGCAAAATCGCCGCCGCCCACGCCCAACTGCATGCCGCGGGGAATTTGGTCCTCGGATATTTTGGGCAGGCTCGGCGCGGTGCCGGAAGGGGGGTTCAAGGCGAAGTCGATCGCCCCGGCCACGCCGAGCACGTTCGACAGGCTGCTGGTCCCGACATCGAAGTTGGTGAAACCGATCGCGTTGTTGCCGTTCACGCCCCATTGCACCCCCAGTTCGGCGGTCTTTGCGGCGGAACTCTCGGCGCTCACCGCCTCCACCAGCACCTGGGCGCGGCGCACGTCCAATTGCGCGATCACTGTGCGCAGCGAGCGAATGAGTTCGGGCGGCGCGGTGATCACCAGGGAATTGGTCGCTTCGTCGGCCTGAATATCGACCAAGCCGGCGCCGCCGCTGCTCCCGCCACCGCCCGGCGGCGCTTGGCCTTGCCCCGGCATCGGCGCGTTGCGGGCGGCTTCGTTGCTCAGATTCTTGCTGACGCCTTGCAACACGTTCACCAGCTCCTTGGCCTTGGCGTAGCGCAGGTAGACGACCTGGGTGTTGCCGCCGCTGTCCATCGGGGTATCGAGATGGGAAATCAGCGCCCGCAGTCGCAGGCGCGAGGCTTTGTCGCCGCTCAACAGAATGCTGTTGCTACGCTCGTCGGCGACCATGCGCGTCGGCGTGCCCACCCCGGCGGCCGGATCGTTCTTGGACTTGGTTTGCTCCAGCGCGGTCAGCACCCGGACGACTTCGGTGGAGGAGGCGTGGCGGAGCGGCACGATCTCCACCTCTTCGTTGCTGGCCAGATCGATCCGGGCGATGATCGCGGCGACGCGCTCGACGTTGGCGGCGCTGTCGGAAATGATCAGGACGTTGGTCGGGGTATAGGCCGCCAAATGGCCTTGGGGCGGGATCAGCGGGCGCAGGATCGGCACGATCTGGGCGGCGGACACGTTTTGGACCTGGATGATCCGGGTCACGATCTGGTCCGGTTCGACGCCGCGCTGCCGGTCGACGGTGGGGATGCTCTCCTGCTTGGCGCCGGCCGCCGGGACGATTTTGATCACGTTGCCGTTGGGAACGGCCGCGAAGCCGTGAACGCCCAAAACGGCGAGGAACACTTCGTAAAGCTCTTTCTCGTCCATCGACTTGGAGGAAACGATGGTCACCCGGCCCTTGACCCGAGGATCGACGATAAAATTCTTGCCAGTGAGCACCGACATGCTCTCCACCAAGGCGTTGATGTCGGCATCCTTGAGATTGAGGGTCACGGGTGCGGGGCTGGCCGCGTGGGAGAAAATCGAACCCAGCAACAGCGCGCCCAAGGCCAAACGGCGCATGGACTGCCTGCGAGAAGAGAGCGTTCCGCTCAGCCAGTTGTTCATGGTCATCGCCAATGGTCGACGGGGGCCGGACTCACGGATGCCGGCGCCCGATGTTGGTCATTCGATTGCCGGCCCGCCCAAGGAAAACGCCAAGGGTATTTCGGCGCCGTTGCGCAGAACCCGCACGCTGATTCGTTCCGCTCGCGTCAATTCCCGCAGCATGGCGAAGCCCTGCATCGGATTGTTGAGGCGGCTACCGTTGACTTCGGTTATGACATCGCCGTTGCTGAGGCCGAGCTGCTGCATCAATTGCCGGTCCCGCCCCGGCCGCAAGCGAAAACCCAGAAATTGACCGTTCAGGATATAAGGGCTGGCGAAGGCGACATCCTCCAGCGCCCGGAGTCGGTTCGCCACCGGGCCGCGCAACCGGGCCGCCACGACGGTCGCATCGACCGGTCGCGGCGCGTGGAAGCCGGTGGGCTCGGGCGCCATCCCCGGCTCGACCGGCATGGGCATGGGCATGGGTTCGGGCATCGAGGGTTCGACCGGCATCGCGGGCGGCATACCCTCCGGCACGGGCATCTTGCCGACCTCTTCCAGCCGGGGCAAATTGAGGGTTTCCTGCTGACCGCTGCGGGATACCACCACGCTGCCGCGTTGCACCTGGTCCAGCCGAGCGCCGCCGGGCAACGATTCGCCGACCCGATAACCCCGCTCCACGCCGTTGCCCTCGGCGATCAACGCCAGCGCCCGGTCCGTGCTCCGCTCGATGAAAAACACGCCGACCAAGCGCAGGTTGAGCGGCATCGCCGGGGCGGGTGGAGGTGGCGCCTCGACAGGCCGGGCCGCTTCCAGCTGCCCAAACAGATGCCACGCGCTGATCGCGGCGTAATCGGCCGGCTGGGCGATGGCATCCTGCCCGGAGGACGGTCCCGGCAACGCCGGTTTGCCCGTTCCGGCCAGCGGCGACAATCGGCCCCAAAGCATCGACGCGGTCAAACCCGCGAGCGCGTGGGCCAACGCGATCACCAAAACGGCGGTGACCAACACCGAGGTTACCCGCAGCCAATCCTCCGGGCGAGAAAACACCGGCCCGGCGCGCTTTTCCACCGCCAACAAGAAGTTTCGTGCGAAGTCCGCCAACGTTCAGACTCGAAGTGGGAGCTTGGTCATGGCGCTATCGAGCATAGCAAAAAACCGTGACAATCATGCCTGATTTTTCGTCCCCCACGGATGGAAAGCGGCCTTCACCCGTCCCGCTCGAAGCCGAGTCACCGGCGCATTTTGGCTCGATCCCTACCCTCGGGAATCCGGCCAAACACCCTCAGATTCGAGCGTCGGCGGAAGATCGCGCGGCGCCTCATCCGGGCCGAGCACCGCGAGGGGGCTACCCGTGGCCCCTGGCGCGGACTCGCGGTTGCACGACGGCCATCGCGGGACCCGAAACCGCCGACTTGGCGCGCACCCCGATCACCCGGCCGGATTGCGGCGGTCGCGGCAATTGCATGTGGGCGACCATCACCGCGCCCAATCGATCCAGCACCCCCAACGGCATCGGCGCGCTGTGCCGCTGGGCCAAATCGACGTGGATGACCATGAGTTCGCTGGTGGCGGACAGAAATCCTTTGCGAGCATGGTACAAGCGGTGGAAGTAATGGATGCGCTTGCTGTCGAAACCCAGCAGTTGGGTGGTGATGCGCATCGGATCGCCGGCCACCAGTTCCCGCTGGTAGTTGACGTGCGTCTCCACCACGAAGGCCGAGCAGTTATCGCGCTCCCGGTAATCCTGCCCCATGCCCAGGAAATCCATGAGCGCATCGGTGGCGTGGTCGAAAGCCAACACGTAGTAGGCCACGTTCATGTGTCCATTATAATCGATCCACTCGGAGGGCACCGCGTCGGCGTACAGGGACAGAGGGGTTTCGATCCGCATAATCGTTATTTGAACATCAATATCCGAGGAAAGCGCGGTACGCTACCCGCTTTTGGCAAGTTACGCAATTATTACTACGCGCCCCACGATCCGGCGCAGTTTTCGGGTTGGAAGCCCCCGAATCTGGCGTGGCGGAAGCGCCCCTCGCCCAGATTGGGAAACCGGCCGGATCGCCCTCCATGACGGCGAATTGCCGGTTGTTCGACCGAGAGCTTTAACCTTACCGACAGGAGCAGGTATGTCAACGAGCGGGCGGGTATTGATCGTGGCCGGATCGGATTCGGGCGGCGGCGCGGGCGTTCAAGCGGATTTGAAAACGGTGACCGCGCTGGGGGGGTACGCGGCGACCGCGATCACGGCGCTGACCGCGCAGAACACCCGAGGCGTATTCGGCATCGTCGGGGTCGAACCCGCCTTCATCGCCCAGCAAATGCAATTGGTGCTGGAGGACATCGGCGCCGATTGCATCAAAACCGGCATGCTGCACAACGCCGCCGTCATCGAAACGGTGGTCGAGACGCTGGATCGCGAGGCGGTCGGTATTCCAGTCGTGGTGGACCCGGTGATGTTCGCCAAGGGCGGCGACTGCCTGCTCGATCCGGCAGCCCGCGACACGCTGATCGAGCGACTGTTGCCCCGCGCCGCCGTCATAACCCCCAACGTCCGCGAGGCGGAGGCGCTGAGCGGCCTCGCGATCCGCCAGCCCGACGATCTGGCCGCAGCGGCCCGGCGCTTGCTGGAGCGAGGTCCGGCGGCGGTGCTGGTCAAGGGCGGTCATTTGGCGGGCGATACCGTCACCGACTGGCTGGTCTGGCGAAACGGCGAGGAAGCGTTCACCGCGCCGCGCGCTATCAGCCGCAACACCCACGGCACCGGCTGCACGCTGGCCTCGGCCCTCGCTACCGGGGTGGCCCAAGGGCTGGCGCTCACCGTGGCGGTCGAGCGGGCGCTGGCCTATGTGCGGGAAGCGATCCGCACCGCGCCCGGCCTCGGCAAGGGTTGCGGCCCGCTAAATCACGGGCATACGATGCGGCCTTGAGTTAAGCGACCAGAAAAATAACCATCGGATGCGCCCGTGGTTACATTCCCCGGAATACGTTTCCAGCGAACGCAACCACGGCGCGGAGTCAAGTATCGGTAAACGCGGACGAGTTACTTCTTGGGTGCGCGATAGCCCGCTTGCTCGGCGGCCTGCGCGCTCGCAAAGCAGTGTTTGGCCTTGGTGTTCTTGTAGTTGGTCTCGTCGGGTACGTGGTAGATTTTCGACTTGGAGACCTTGACCGGCGCGGATGCCGGGCAGGAACCATCCGGGTTGCCGGGAATATCCGCCACCGGCGCCGAGGGGGTGGCCGCAGACGCTGGCTTGGGAACGGTCGGCGCGGCCATTGGCGCCGAGGGGGGTGCCTTTGGTCCCGCCGGCACCGGCATTGCCGGCGCGGGATTGATCTTAATGGGTGGCGGCGCGCTGCCTCCGGTTGCGCTGGCTCCCGTTTCGGCGGCATGGACCGCGCCGAACCCACCGAGAGACGCCACCAGAACGGTCGCGAGCAGGCTTTTGACGGGCGCTTTAAGGCGTACTGAGAACATATGTGTTACCTCCGTTGTGAGTCGGGCGCATTATCGCCTTCTAATGGGTGAACATAAGCTTAACGCCTTCCGCTCACTATCCCACGATCCGCGCCCACCTCTCAACATCCCGCCTCGCCAACAGCCGGACCGCAAACTCCAGCGCCGCCGCAAGATTCGCTTCCGCCGCCGGACTCAGG
>RRZU011772967.1_pt1 | contig 35159 bp, 27 predicted proteins | sample 2165561 | NCBI WGS metagenome assembly RRZU01 (sample SAMN10456909, study PRJNA506462) | wastewater metagenome | isolation source: wastewater sludge | place: USA: Moscow, Idaho | reverse complement strand
ACTGGGCTGGGAACACATCAATTTGACCGGCGATTATCTTTGGCGCAGCAACGCCAAGCGAGGGGTGGGGAAGTTCAGAGCGCTACAACCGCTACCAAAGCCTTAACGTACTTTAAATTCCGTTTTCTGAAGCGACCCCATCAAGCAAGCCGCACAACTGCTGCACATGCACCCCAGCACACTATCCGAACGCGCACGCACTGGCGCAGTCCCTGCAACACGCTGGGGCAGGCGTTGGCTGTTCTCGCAAGCCTTGCTGCTTGAATTTATCGAAACACAATCATTGAAGAATTGCGCCTTTGAGCGCATAGGGCGTAACACATGGCAAACCTCTACAAACGCAAAGACTCCCCCTTCTGGTGGTACAAACTCCCGCCTATCCGTGGTGAGGCTAAACCACTATGCGGCAGCACTAAAACCACCGACAAGCGCAAAGCGCGGGAGTTAGTGGACAAGCTCAAGGCGCAACGTTGGGATTTGGACAAGCTCAATATCAAGCCTGCCTATACATGGGAAGAAGCGGCGGATAGATGGTTGCGCGAAACCAGCCACAAGCGCACACATAAAGATGACTGCAACAAGATACTCATTCTGCACCCCTACCTAGGGGGGAAAGCTCTGCGCGACATTAGCCGCGATGTGATAGACCATATCAAATACGACCGTTTGAAAACAGCCACACAAGGCGGCGTAAACCGCTACCTTGCCCTGATTCGCTCTATCTTACGCAAGGCGCGCGATGAGTGGGAAATGGTGGACATCATCCCAAAATTTACCTTATTCAAGGAATCGCCTGGACGAACTCGCGCATTGACAAAACAAGAGTTTGAACGGCTCTACAACGAACTGCCCGAACATTTGGCAGAAATGGCGTTGTTCTCTGTAGCTACAGGGCTGCGACAGGGCAACGTTAAAAACCTGCAATGGCGGGCGATTGATTGGAACAACGCTCATTTGGCAGTTGATGCACAAGAGCATAAAAACGGGCGTGGGCATGGCGTGCCTCTGAATACTGCGGCATTGGCTGTATTGCACAGGCAGAGGGGAAAGCATCCAGATTTTGTTTTTACTTATCAGGGTGAGCCTGTAGCCAATGTGGGCACGCGTGCATGGCGTGAGGCGTTAGAGCGTGCAAATATCAAAGATTTCCGCTGGCATGATTTGCGCCATACATGGGCAACATGGCAACGTGAACTAGGCACGCCAACGCATGAATTGCAGATTTTGGGTGGCTGGATATCACCGCAGATGGTGAACCGTTACGCGCATGTTGGGCAGTCCAGCTTAGTGCATGCTGCAAAAAGAATGGATAATGTGTTTACCAACTACATTTTGGCTACGCCCAAAAGAAAAGGGATGCGCTTATGACAGACGCATCCCTCGTAAATTCTGGCTCCTCAACCTGGGCTCGAACCAGGGACCTACGGATTAACAGTCCGGCGCTCTACCGACTGAGCTATTGAGGAACAGAGAACGAAATTATAGCCATAAAAATCGCGTTTTTCAACACCGTTTAAAAAAACTTTTCCAGGCTTGGGTAGCAAGGGCAGTTTTGCATGTTCTTTTGGCTCTGGCTGTATATTGTCTGCATACCGACCACTTCTGCAAAACGTTTGCTATGTCTATTTCCATTCAGCACCTTCCAGAGCAAGCCTGTTTTCAGGCGCTTGTTGATGGGCATGTTTGCCTTGTTGAGTATGCTTTGCATGGCAACGTTATGCACATTGTGCATACCCTTGTGCCGCAGGCTGTAGGCGGGCGCGGGGTTGCGGGCGAGATGACGCACTACGCTTTGGAGGCGGCGCAGGCTAACGGCTGGAAGGTGCGTGCCGTGTGTTCGTATACGGCGGCTTATGTGAAAAGGCACGCGCAGTATCAAGCTCTGCTGGTTTGATTCCGCCTTGGTTGGATTCGCCTTGGTGCGGCTGGTTGCGGCTTGATGGGTGTACGCACCATCACCAGCACCCGCACGGTGCTAGTACCAGTGCGGGTGGGCGTGGGCGCTGCGGGCGCTGAAGGCGCGGGTGGTGCTTGTGTTGCTCAAGCCTGTTTTTTCTTGCGCTTGCCTGCGGATTTGAGTGTGCGCTGCAGCCAGTGCTCAAAGTCGTCAATGTAGGTGTAGGTGGCTGGCACTACCAGCAGGCTCAGTACGGTGGATGTTACCAAGCCGCCAATAACGGCAATGGCCATGGGCGAGTTGAAGCTGGGGTCGCCTTTGCTCAAGCCCAGCGCCAGCGGCACCATGCCTGCTGCCATGGCGATACTGGTCATCAAAATAGGGCGGCTGCGTTTGTGGCAGGCATCTATCAGTGCGTCGCTGCGGCTTTTGCCTTGTGCTTGCGCCACGATGGCGTAGTCCACCAGCAAGATGGAGTTTTTGGTGACTAGCCCCATGAGCGTAATCATGCCTAGCAGCGAGGGCATGGAGAGTGCCTTGCCTGTTACAAGCAGTGCTACGAATGCGCCGCCAATGGATAGGGGCAGTGCCATCAAGATGGTGAGCGGCTGCATGAAGTCGTCAAACAGCAGCACGAGTACCGAGTAGATGCAGATGACGCCGATGGCCATTGCCAGCCCAAAGCTGCGAAAGAGTTTGCCCATTTCTTGCGCGTCGCCTTGCTCGGAGATGTATACGCCTTGGGGCAACTGTTTGAATATGGGCAGTTTTTTGGCTGCATCATTGACTTCGCCCAATTGCTTGCCTGCCAGCTCTACGGTGATTTTGAAGCTGCGGTTGCGGTTGATGCGGTCGATTTGCGAGGGGCCGCTTTCCAGGCTGACTTGGGCTACGGTTTCAAGCGGTACACCGATGCCGCCGCGCGCTGGTACGAGCAATTGGCGGATGTTATCGACGCTGCCGCGGTAGCTGTCTGGCAGTTTGACGCGGATGGGTACTTGGCGGTCGGGCAGGTTCATTTTGGCTAGAAACTGGTCGTAGTCGCCGCTGGTGGCTACGCGCACGGTACGCGCTATGGCGGCGGCGGTGATGCCCAGCGAGGAGGCGCGGTCGTAGTCGGGGCGGATGATGAGCTCGGGGCGTACCAGTGCCGCGCTTGATTTAACGCCGCCTATGCCGCTTAAGGTGCGTAGCTGGCGCTCGGCTTCGCGCCCAGCGGCGTTGAGCATGAAAGAGTCATCGCTCATGAGTGCTATGTCCATTTTGTTGCCCATGTCGGCACTGCCTACGGTGATGCGTGCGCCAGGAATGTCGGAAAGGGTTTTGCGGATGCGGTGTTCTATCTGTATGACAGATTCTTTGCGCTCTTTGCGTGGCGTAGTTACGACGGTAAGCACGGCTGTGTTGATTTCAGCTTCGGCGCCCGAGCCGCTAGGCCCGCTGGCACTGCTGCCCCCGCCAATCGATGAGAGCACGCGCACGATGTTTTTGTCAGCCACAACCAGCTTGCGCACGGTTTCTGCCAAATGCTGCGTTTGCGCCAGTGTGCTGCCAGGTGGGAGCTGCAATGTGACTTGTGTTTGGTCGTGGTCGCCCGCTGGCGCAAAACCTTTGGGCAACAAGGGTGCAAGCGAGATGGATGCGGCAAACATAACAAACGCTGCCAGCAGCGTGATGAAGCGGTGGTGCAAGCACCATTGCATGATGCGCATGTAGCGGCGCATGAATTTGCCGTCGCGCGAGAGGTCTGGCGGGGCGGCGGGGTCTTCTTCGGCAGGCACGATTTCACCCTTGTGCGGTGCCATGAGGTAGGCTGCCATCATGGGGGTGACGAGCCGCGCCACCAGCAGCGAAAACAGGATGGAGATGACCGCTGTCCAGGCAAACTGCTTGAAGAACAAGCCCACTATGCCGCCCATAAACGCCATCGGGAAGAAGACCGATACCAGCGCAAAGGTGGTAGCCAGCACTGCCAGCCCGATTTCGTCGGCTGCTTCCATGGCTGCTTCATACGGGCTTTTACCCATGCGCAAGTGGCGCTCGATGTTTTCGATTTCAACAATGGCATCGTCTACCAGCACGCCCACTACCAGCGTTAGCGACATGAGCGTGACGGTGTTGAGCGAGTAGCCAAAGAGGTAAATGCCGATAAAGGTTGGGATGATAGATAGTGGCAGTGCCGAAGCTGCCACCAGTGTTGAGCGCCATTCGCGCAGGAAGAAATACACCACCACCACGGCCAAGAAAGCGCCTTCGTAGAGCATGCTCATGCTGCCGTCGAAGTTGTTTTGCACCTGCACGATGTTATTGACTACGCGCTCGATTTTTACGTTGGGGTTTTGCCCGCGCAGCTCTGCCACGGCTTTTTCTACGTTGTGCGCCACTTCAATTTCATTAGCGCCTTTGGTGCGGTACATTTCCAGCGCAATGGCGGGTTTGCCATCTACCAGTGCTACAGAGCGTTGCTCGGCAGCGGTGTCGCGCACTTCAGCCACGTCGCCCAGGCGCACGCTGGTGCCGTTGGGCAGCGGTATTTGCATGGCAGCAAGCGCCTGCGCATTTTGTGCCGATGAGATGGTGCGCACGGTTTGCTCTGCGCCGCCTACTTCGCTGCGCCCGCTGGCAGCGTCTTGCTCGTTGTAGCTGATGCTGGAGATATCAGCCGCCGTTACGCCCAAGGCTTTCATGCGCTCGGGCTGCAAAATAACCTGCACTTCGCGCTGCACCCCGCCTATGCGCTTGATGAGCCCCATGCCAGGGATATTGAGCAGTTTTTTGTTTACGGCATTGTCTGCATACCAACTGAGCTGCTGCTCGGTCCAACTGCTATTGGGTGCGAGTTGCAGGGCATAGACCGCAAATGTGCCGCCTACCGTGTTTTCCTTGGTGATGACGGGCTCGCGGATTTCTACGGGCAGGTCCGAGCGTATCAGCGCTACCGCATCGCGCACCTCCGAGACGGCATCGGTCATGTTTTTTTCAAGCAAAAACTGGGTTGTGACCATGACCTTGCCATCGGTAATGGTGGTCATGATTTTGTCTATGCCTGTAACGGTGGAGATGGTGTCTTCGAGTTTGCGTGCAACCTGGTTTTCAAGCTGCGAAGGCGCTGCGCCTGGCTGCGCCACAATGACTGTGACTACAGGCATGTCCACGTCGGGCAGATTTTGCACGGCTGTCATCTTGAACAAAAAAGCGCCTGCCATGCACAGCAGCGCAAAAATCAAAATCGCTGGTATGGGTTTGCGAATGGAGTAAGAAGATATGTTCACGCCATGCTCCAATTAAGACTGCTTGCCAGTGCGGCTGCTGGCGGCTTTGGCTGATGGGGCAGATGGGGCGCTTAAGCCTGTTTTGCGCACGCCAGCCTTGCCGCTGCTTGCGCGTTGCACGCCGCTGGTACGCTGGGCGCTGGTGGTTGCGGCGCTGGCAGATGCGGCACTGCTGGGCGTGGCAGCACTGGCTGGCTGCTCGGCGGCGGTGCTGGCTGCATTGCTCGCTTCGGAAGCCGCCTCGCTCGGCTCTGGTGCGGCTGCGGGTGCGTTGGTTTCTGCGGCACTGCCTGAGTTGGCTGCGCTTGCTGCGGCATTGGCGCTTGCAGCATTTTCCGCTGCGCTGGCCGCGCTTGCGGCTGGGGCTGGGGCTACTACGCGCACCAAGTCGCCATCGCTCAGGAAGCTGGCACCGTTGAGCACCAGTTTTGCGCCTGCGGCAATGCCTTTGACTATCTGCACCTTACCACCAGAAACCACTCCAGTTTCAACCAGTTGCTGTTTGACCTTGTTGTCGGCTTGCAGCACAAAGACGTAATTAAAGCCATCACGCGCCATTACTGTGCTTTGCGGCACCATCAGCCCTTGGGCTGTGCCCACGGTAATCTCGCCGCTGGCATACATGCCTGCGCGCACGCCTGCATCGTGCGCATCGGGCAAGTCTACATACACAATGCCTACGCGCTTGGCGGCATCGAGCGTGGGCGAAATGCTGCGCACTGTGCCCGTAACGCTTTCGCCAGAGCTGGTGCGCACCGTTACTGCGTCGCCTACATGCACCCGTGCAATGTCTTGGCCCGATATTTCGGCGCGCCACTCTATGCGCCCTTGGCGCACCATGCGAAACATTTCTGTGCCCGCTTGCGGCACAGCGCCTACGGTGGCGGTGCGCGAAGAAATTACGCCATCGTCAGGCGCGGTGATGCGGGCAAAACCTTGCCGCGTTTTTTGCAATTGCAGTATGGCGCGGGCGGCTTGCACCTGTGCGGCTGTGGCTTTGGCTGCGGTGTTGAGCTGGTTGATTTGCTGCTGGCTTAAAGCGCCCGTGCCTTCTATGCTACGGGCGCGTTCGGCGTTGGATTGGGCATCTTGTGCCTGCGCTTGCGCAGAAAGCAAATTGGCTTGTGCTTGCAGCACTTCGGCATCAATGGTGTCGGTGGCGAAGGTGGCGAGCACTTGGCCTTTTTTTACTTCATCGCCCACATTGACTTTCAAGTCTGCCAAGCGCAAGCCTTGTGTTTGCGTGCTGATGGAGATGTCTTGCCAAGCTGCAATGTTGCCGCTGGCTACCAATAGCAGCGGCACTTCGCCGTTTTCTGCCACCACGGTTTGCACCGTTAATGCAGGGCGTGCGGCGGTTTTATCGGCCGCGTCGGTTTTGGGCGAGCACGCTGTAACAAGGCTGCCGCCCAAAGCAAGGGCTATGGCAAGGGCTATGAGTGAACGGTATTGGAGCTTTTTCATGGTTTTTTGCTGGCGGTGTGTTGCGATTTATTTAATGGCGGCTTGGGGTAGATTTGGGTAGCTTTAGGCGGTTTGTGGCGCTTTATGGTGTTTTGTTATGCGCCGTTTCGGGTGCGCTGGCTGGCGCTTGAGGCGTGGCGGCTTGGGCTGGCATGGCGGCGCTGGTTGCGCGTGCGGTGCGTGCGGCTTGGCCTGTGGCTATCAAATCGTGGTCGGCTTGCGTGGGGTTGGTTTGCTGCGTCCAGCCGCCACCCAAGGCACGGTAGAGCGCCACCCACGCGCTTTCTGTTTGCTGCTGCAAGGCTGATTGGCCAAGGCGGGCGTTGTTCAGATTGCGCCGCGCATTTTCAAGCTCCAGCATGCTGCCCATGCCCGCTTTGTATTTGGCATTGGCTGCGGCAAAAGCCTTGTCAAAGCCTTCTACGGCAATGTTGGTATTGGCTGTGCGCTGCTGGGCGCTGTGCAGATTGACCAGTGCGGTTTCCACATCGCGCACGGCATTGCGTAGCACCATTTGGTATTGCATTACGCTGGCCTCGTACTGCGCTTTGCTGCTGTGCAGGTTGGCAGAAATACGCCCCCAGTCGAGTATGGGCAGGGAAATGCCCAGCGGCCCCACGCTCCAGACGGTTTTGTAAATCTCATCCAAGCGCGGCTGGTGGCTGGTCATAAACAGGCGCGAGATAGATCCGCCTATGGCGAGGTGCGGAAACTGCTGCGCCCGCGCATAGCCCACGTCGCCACTGGCGGCGGCTAGCGCTTGCGCGGCAGCAAACACATCGGGGCGCTGGGCCAGTGCCTGCCCTGGCACGGCATCTACAGCCAAAGCGGGCGGCTGCGAGGTAACGGGCGTTGCCAGCCGCGTGCGCAAAACGTCTTCATCCATACTGGTTAAGGCGCTCAAGCCTTTGATGGCGGCTGTGCATTGCGCCTCAAGCTGGGTGCGTTGCGCCTGTGCTTGCGCTGCGCCTGCTTGCGCCAAGGCGTAGTTAGAAGGTGCGGCAAATCCTGCTTGGCTCAGTTGCCCCGTAAGCCGCGCCGTTTCTTCTTGCGAAGCCGCATCGGCTTGCAAAATCTCAAGCCCGCGCTGGCAAGAGCGCAAGGCAAAATACTGCCCTGCCACATCGGCAGCGAGCGATACACGCGCTTCGTGCCACATGGCTTGCGCTGCATCCAGCCGCGCATTGGCAGCACGGCGCGCATGGTTTAAGCCGCCAAACAAGTCAATTTCCCACTGCAACTGTGCGCCCAAGCTGTGGGTGTGCACTATCGTGCCAGCAAAAGGCTGCTGCGATGTGGGCGCGCGCGTTACGTTGGCGGCAACACCCACGTTAGGCAACATGGCCGACGTGCTGGCTGTAGCGCCAAACCGCGCCTGCGCAATGCGGGCGGCGGCACTGGCTAGCGTGGGGCTGTGCGTCTGTGCCGATTCAATCAAATCGGGCAGCAGCGGGTCGTTCCAGGCGCGCCACCAATCCAATAGTTGCGGCACGCTGCCGCCGTGGGGCAAATTGGGGTCGGTGCTGGTGTTGGTGTTGGTGCTGTCTGCATTGCTTGTGCTTGCGGCGGCTGCGCTTGCTGATGCGGCCTGCGGTGCCGACAAGGCAGGTTTGGCAGCCGATGCACCAAGGCTTGCAGCCTGTAGCGGAGCGCGCCACTTGGCGGGCGCGCTGGCATCTATTTGCGCGGGCGGTGCGCTTACACACCCAGCCAGCATTGCTGGCAACGCAACGGACACGCCCAGCCAGCGTATTGCAGCCCAAGCGGGCAACGGTGTAGATTTCATGCGGTGAACTCGGAAAATGAAAACAAAGGAAACTGCCGACAAAGATAATTGGCGACAAAAAACCAACAAGCCTGCTACAGGCAGTGCTGGCAGGCTTGCTACAAATGCATGAACGCTATGGTACGCCCTGCGCCCTTTGTTGCTTGCGGTATGCACGCTCGCTTTCTACCAGCGCGAGCGCGTAGCGCACATGGCTGGCTATGGCTACCGAGGCAGCATCTGCACGCTGCAAAATATGCGGGCAGGTGATATGCACAATGCTTTGCGTCATCAAAATAAAAGGCATAGACACCACAGCCAGCACCAGCCGCTGCACGCCTTCATCAACTTGCTCCAGCCCCAAGTGGCGGCAAAACAGCGCCGCGAGCGCATCATGCACTGGCGCTATGTTTTGCTCAATTTCCTGCTCCCACTGGCCCGTTGGTTCAAGCATTTCGCGCATATGCAAGCGCAAGCATTGCAGCATGCGCTCGCCCTGCCCTAGCGGGAAAAGCTGGCGGCTGAAATAGGCTTCAATTGCTTGCTGCAAAGTCAAATCAGGGTTGCTAAATTCGGCAATTCTTCCCTGCGAATTGAGCCCAGAATAGGTTTCTCTAAACGTGCTGCGGTACAAGCCTTCTTTGTCGCCAAAGTAGTAACTGATAGCCGAGATATTGGTGCCCGCAGCCTGTGCAATGGCGCGGATGGAGGTTTTCTCAAAGCCATTTTCAGAAAAAAGGCGCAAAGCCTCCAGCAACAAACGTTTTTGCGCCTGTATACCGTCGCTACGCGCAGGCTTGTGCGGCTCTGCGGTGGAAATCTGTTGGGTACCTGCCTGCGTCATTTTCTTGGGTGTTCGCCTTAAATCAATCGTTTGTTTTTTTATTATAGGTTATTTTTTACGATAAAGCAAATTTTCCAGACTGGATAAGAAGGTTATATCCAGTTATCTTTATCCAGATAATGGCTTTTAATTCAGTTATTGATGTAAATACGCCGTATTTTCTTAGGCAAAAGGCGATACCGCTTCAAACTGAAAATCACACCCAGCCGCGCAAGCTGGTGCATGGTGGCTTGCCTTGAGGTGTGTTTGTGGCTTGTGTTTGTGGCTTGTGTTGGTGGCTTGTGTTTGTGGCGTTCCAGCCCTGCCAGCCATATGCTGCTCATAAATGGCGCTGGTGGTTGTGCTGTGCTGTGTGTTGTGTTGCTGCTGTTTGCGCCCAAACTCCAAGGCTGTTAGCACTTGGCTTGTGCGGCGGTCTTGGTTTATGCACAAAAAGACAAAAGTCAATGCAAGCAGTATTTATGCGGGTTGCAGCACGAAAATGCCCTGCAGGGCGCATGAATACTGGTTACGGCTTCGTTTGCAGTGTTTGTTTGCAGTTTTGGCTTGTGCCTTAATGCGCAATTTGCACAAATATTTCATTGGGCTTGACCATGCCCAATTCATAGCGGGCTTTTTCTTCCACGGTTTCAAACCCGTCTTTCAAATCGTTGATTTCAGACTGCAAGCGTGCCACTTCTGCTTCAAGCTGGGCATTGCTTGCCTGCTGCTTTTCTAGCGCCTGCCGCATATTGCTAACCTGCTGCACGCTGCCGCGCCCAGTCCATATCTGGTATTGCAGCATGCCTAGCAGCAAAGCCAAAATGACAGGTACGGTGTAGCGGGCAGATGGGGTTGGCATTGTTTTTTTCAGTGGTTAAATCAACATTCAGCAGGCATTAGCAGCATCAGCGCAGATTGTAAAACGCCTTGCGCCCTGGGTACACGGCTACGCAGCCCAGGTCTTCTTCTATGCGCAGCAGTTGGTTGTATTTGGCCATGCGGTCGCTGCGGCTCAAGCTGCCTGTTTTGATTTGGCCAGCGTTGAGGCCTACAGCAATGTCGGCAATGGTGCTGTCTTCGGTTTCGCCGCTGCGGTGGCTGATAACTGCCGTGTAGCCCGCGCGTTTGGCCATTTCAATGGCTTCAAACGTTTCGGTGAGCGTGCCAATTTGGTTGATTTTTATCAAGATGGAATTGGCTATGCCTTTTTCTATGCCTTCGGCCAAAATTTTGGTGTTGGTGACAAACAAATCATCGCCCACCAATTGCACTTTTTTGCCCAGTTTGTCGGTCAGCAGCTTCCAGCCTTCCCAGTCGCCCTCGGCCATGCCGTCTTCAATGCTGATGATGGGGTATTTCTCTACCCAGCTTGCCAGCATGTTGCTCCACTCGTCGGCACTAAGCTGCAGGCCGCCTTCGCCTGCCAACACATATTTGCCGTCTTTGAAAAACTCGCTGCTGGCGCAGTCGAGTGCCAGCACAATGTCTTGCCCTGCGGTGTAGCCTGCATTTTCAATGGCTTGCAAAATAAGCTGTATGGCTGCTTCGTGGTTTTCTACGTTGGGCGCAAAGCCGCCTTCGTCGCCCACGGCAATGCTCATGCCTTTGTCGTGGATGATTTTTTTCAGCGCATGAAACACTTCTGCACCGTAGCGCAGTGCTTCGCGCAAAGAAGGTGCGCCCACGGGAATAATCATGAATTCCTGCAAATCCAGATTGTTATTGGCGTGTGCGCCGCCATTAATCACGTTCATCATAGGCACGGGCAACTGGTAGCCGCCCATGCCGCCAAAGTAGCGGTACAGGGGCAGGCCGCTTTCTTCGGCGGCAGCGCGTGCCACTGCCATGCTCACGGCTAGCATCGCGTTGGCGCCCAGGCGGCTTTTGTTTTCGGTGCCGTCCAAGTCGATGAGGGTGCGGTCCAGAAAAGCCTGCTCGGAAGCATCCAGCCCCAAGATGGCTTCGCTGATTTCGGTGTTGATGTGCTCCACTGCTTTGAGCACGCCTTTGCCCAGATAACGGCTTTTGTCGCCATCGCGCAGCTCAATGGCTTCGCGGCTGCCTGTAGACGCACCACTGGGCACAGCGGCACGCCCCATTACGCCAGATTCAAGCAATACATCGCACTCTACGGTAGGGTTGCCACGGCTGTCGAGAATTTCACGGCCAACGATATCAACAATTGCACTCATGGGTAGTCTTTCGGGAAATAAAGCTAATAAAACAAAACTGCCTGATTGTAAGCATTGCCAGTGTGTAAATATTGCCTGCCAGCTTGGGCTTGAAGCAAGGCTGCCCGCGCATGCGCAGCGGGCGCTACAGGTGGCGCTTGGCGGCGGTAAATTCTTGCAAGGTTAGCGCATAAAACGCCCAAAAATCGCCTGGAAAGAGTTGGGCAAAACGGTCTTCTGTGGGCATGTCGGCGCGTTGTGCGTCGGGTACAAAACCCAGTCGCTCAAGGATTTTTCTGGAGGCGGGGTTGCCTTGCTTGAGGCAGTGCGAATGCAGCCGCTGCAAGCCCATGTGGGTGAAAGCGTGCTGCACGGTGATTTGTGCGGCGCGTTGACCTATGCCTTTCCCCCAAAAGGGGTAGCCTACCCAGTACGCCAATTCTGCGTGTTTGGCTGCGTGGTCGATTTTTTTGAGCATGGCTACGCCAGCAATTTCGCCTTTGTGCAAGATGGTGAAATTTTTTTGCGGGCCTTGTGCGTTTTGGTTGTCTGCCAGCCAGCCCGTTATCACTTCGGGCGGGCACGGGTGGGGGATGGAAGATGTGGGGCTGATATGGGCATCGTTGGCCAGCGCGTGCAGTGCGTCGCAGTGCGCTTTTTGCAGCAAAGCCAAAGAGGTGTCGTGCAAATCAGTGCTCATGGTTCAGCGTTCTTTCAATAAGAGCCTATTGCTCAGGCAATCTAGCAATCGGGCTATCTGGCTATCGGGCAAACAGGCGTTCAGGCCTGAAAATCGTTTTCCAGCAAGCGGCTGCGCTTGGTAACTGCATCAAGCTCAAGCAGGTTTTCAAGCAAGGCTTGCATGTGTTTGAGTGGCACGGCGTTGGGGCCATCGCTTTTGGCGTTTTTGGGGTCGGGGTGGGTTTCCATAAACAAGCCCGCCACGCCCACGGCTACGCCCGCACGCGCCAGCACAGGCACCATTTCGCGCGCGCCGCCGCTGGCATGGCCCAAGCCACCAGGTTTTTGCACCGAATGCGTTACATCAAACACCACGGGCGCGCCTGTTTTGCGCATCTCGGCCAAGCTGGTCATGTCTACTACCAGATTGTTGTAGCCAAAGCTCACACCGCGCTCGCACGCCATAAAGCTGTCTTCGGGCAAGCCTTTTTCGCGTGCCGCTTCACGCGCTTTGGCGATGACATTGACCATGTCCCACGGTGCAAGGAACTGGCCTTTTTTGATGTTCACTGGCTTGCCCGACTGCGCCACTGCGCGGATAAAGTCGGTTTGGCGGCACAAAAAGGCAGGCGTTTGCAGCACATCAACCACGCCAGCAACGGTGGGGATTTCTTCAACCGTGTGTACGTCGGTGAGGATGGGCAGGTTTAATTCTTTTTTGACTTTGGCCAAAATCGCCAGCCCCGCATCCATGCCAGGGCCGCGAAAGCTGCTGCCGCTGGAGCGATTGGCTTTGTCGTAGCTGCTTTTGAAGATGAACGGTATGCCCAGCTTGGCTGTGATTTCTTTGAGCTGCCCGGCCGTGTCCATCTGCAACTGCTCGCTTTCTACCACGCACGGGCCTGCTATCAGGAAAAAGGGGCGGTCAAGACCGATATCAAATCCACAAAGTTTCATGCGTTGCCTCTACGGGTAAAAAAACTGGCTGCAAAAATGTTGCTGCAACTATGCGCTGCAGCCATGCGCTGCAAAAATGCGCGGCTTATGCTTTCTGATGTAACAACGCTGCCTTGATGTAGGCGTTAAACAGCGGGTGCCCCGCCCACGGCGTAGATTTGAATTCGGGGTGGAACTGCACGCCCATGTACCACGGGTGCACGGTTTGCGGCAACTCAACGATTTCGGTGAGGTGCTCGCGCTGGGTGAGCGCCGAAATCACCAAGCCTGCCGCACGCAACTGCTCCAGATAATTGACGTTGGCTTCGTAGCGGTGGCGGTGGCGCTCGGTAACCACGTCGCCATAAATGCTGTGCGCCAGCGTGCCAGCGGCCACGTCTGAGCTTTGTGCGCCCAGGCGCATGGTGCCGCCCAAGTCGGAGCTTTCGCTGCGCTGCTGGATGGAGCCATCGGCATCTTTCCACTCGGTAATGAGGGCAATAACGGGGTGGGGCGTGTCGGCATCAAATTCGGTGCTGTTGGCCTGCGCCAAGCCTGCCACGTGGCGGGCGTATTCGATGGTGGCAACCTGCATGCCCAGGCAAATGCCCAGATAGGGCACTTTGTGCTCACGCGCATAGCGGGCAGCGGTGATTTTGCCTTCTACACCACGCTTGCCAAAGCCGCCCGGCACAAGGATGGCATCAAACTGCGCCAGCTCTGCTGCCACGTTATCGGGCGTGATGGTTTCGGAATCAAGATAGGTGATGCGCACTGCGGACTGGTTTTTAAGCCCTGCGTGGCGCAATGCCTCGTTGAGCGATTTGTAGCTGTCGCTCAAGTCCACATATTTGCCCACCATAGCCACATGCACGGTGTGCTGCGGGTGCTCTACGGCGTGCACCAAATCGTCCCAGCGCTTGAGGCTGGCGGGTGGGGTGTTTAGGCGCAGTTTGTCGCAAATCAGGCCGTCAAGCCCTTGCTCGTGCAGGATGCGGGGCACTTTGTAGATGGTGTCTACGTCCCACATGCTGATAACGCCCCATTCGGCTACGTTGGTAAAGAGGCTGATTTTTTCGCGCTCTTCGGCGGGAATGGGGCGGTCGGCGCGGCATATAAGCGCATCGGGCTGGATGCCGATTTCGCGCAGCTTTTGCACGGTGTGCTGGGTGGGCTTGGTTTTGAGCTCGCCCGCAGCGGCTATCCACGGCAGGTAGGTGAGGTGCACAAAGGCAGTGTTGCCTTGTCCCAGCTTCAAGCTAAGTTGGCGCACGGCTTCAAGAAAGGGCAGCGATTCAATGTCGCCCACGGTGCCGCCAATTTCGACGATGGCAACGTCTACGCCTTCGTCTGTGCCAAAGCCCGCACCGCGCTTGATGTATTCCTGTATCTCGTTGGTAACGTGCGGGATGACTTGCACGGTTTTGCCCAGATACTCGCCACGGCGCTCTTTTTCAATCACGCTTTGGTAAATGCGCCCAGTGGTGAAGTTGTTGGTTTTTTTCATGCGCGTTTCAATGAAACGCTCATAGTGCCCCAGGTCGAGGTCGGTTTCAGCGCCGTCATCGGTCACAAACACTTCGCCGTGCTGAAAGGGCGACATGGTGCCGGGGTCGACGTTGATGTAGGGGTCGAGCTTAATCAGTGTGACTTTAAGGCCGCGCGATTCAAGAATGGCGGCCAGAGAAGCGGCTGCTATGCCCTTGCCAAGCGAAGATACAACTCCGCCAGTAACGAAAACAAATTTGGTAGTCATGGCCGAAAGCGCAGAGATATGCGGGCGCACCCGCGTGGTGGAAATGCCGATTATAAAGAGAGGGTTTGCATCGGGTGCGTTAAAGGGTTAAATATGCTGCATTTGCCTTTTTTCTATGATTTTTTGGGCTTAAACCAAAGCACATGCCGCAACAAAGCCTGTGCAGCCTAACCAGTGGTTATACAAAAAAGCCTGCAAGCAGCGTTTGCGCTCGCGCCCGCCAATGAGCCAGATATGCCACAGCGCCTGCGCCACAGCCGCCAGCAGCGTAGCAGCCCAGACAACGCGGCTATAGCCCCAAGCAGCCTGTGCATACTGCCAAAACAGCCCCCACCACAGCCCTATGTGCAGCAGGTAAAACAGGGCAATGGCGGCTACTTCCCAGCGCCCCAGCGTAATGGCTGATGTTTTGATGCCGATTTTCAGGTCGTCATCGCGGTCTACCATGGCGTATTCGGTGTCGTAAGCCAGTGTCCAGCACAGGTTGGCCAGCAGCATGACTGCCATCGTCGCCCAAGGCACGCTGCCACGCACGGCAGCATAAGCCATAGGCATGCCCATGCCAAAAGCCAGCCCCAGCACCGCTTGCGGCATGGCTACGTGCCGCTTGGCAAATGGGTAGGCCAGCGCAATGAGCAATGCGGGCACTGACCAGACGATAGCCTGCCAGTTGGTAGTAAGCACCAGCGCAAACGCTGCCAGCAGCAGCGCCGCGCCTACCAGCAAGGCTTCGCGCACGCTGATTTGCCCTGTGGTAACGGGGCGCTGGCAGGTGCGTTTGACGTGCAAATCGAAATTGCGGTCTGCCACATCGTTGATGCAGCAGCCCGCGCTGTGCATAAGCACCGTACCCAGCGTAAATACAGCCAGCAAATGCCAGCCAGGAAAGCCGCCAGCGGCCAGCCACAGCGCCGTGAGCGTGGGCCACAGCAGCAGCAGCCAGCCCGTTGCAGGCGTAAGGCGAATCAAGGCAAGGTACAAGCGCAAGCGCTGCTGCCACTGCTTGCCGTGTTGGCTGTGTTGGCACAGATTGGGCTGCATGGGCATGGTTTTGGCGGCTTTATGACAAGCGCTGCACGCCATTTAAGGGGCAGGCGTAAATGGCGTTGCGCAGTGCTGCAATAGCTTCGTAGCGGGTAAAGCTGCGCCGCCATGCCAACACAATGCGCCGCGATGGTATTTCGCCCGTAAAGGGGCGGTAGCAGAGGAAGTTGCTGTCGGCAACAGGGCTGCCTGCATGGGGTGCGGGCGGGTGTTCGGTATCGCTATTTGCGCTGCTTGCGCCCCCAGCCGCAGTGCTGGCAATGCGCCCGCTGTCATGCGCTTGCACGATATGCGCTGGCACGCTCAAGGCTGGCACGAGTGTTACGCCAAGACCTGCCGCAACCATGTATTTGATGGTTTCAAGCGATGAGCCTTCAAAGTTTTTGCGCAAGCCCTGCGCATGGCTGGCAAAGCTGGCAAATTCGGGGCAAGCCTGCATGACGTGGTCACGAAAGCAGTGCCCTGCGCCCAAGAGCAGCATGTTTTCTTCATCCATTTGTTCGGATGTGACGCTAGACTGCTGCGCCAATGCGTGCTTACTGGGCATGGCAGCCCAAAATGGCTCGTCATACAGCGGCGCAAGCGCCAGCCCCGTATCGGCAAACGGCTCGGCCATGATGGCGCAGTCAATCTCGCCCGTGCGTAGCATTTCAAGCAAGTTGGTGGTGAATTGCTCATGCAGCACCAAGGGCATTTGGGGCGTTTGCAGCATGTTTTGGCGTATCAAATCAGGCAGCAAATAAGGCGCAACGGTGTAGATAATGCCCAGACGCAAAGCGCCATCAAGCGGGTTTTTGCCGCGTTTGACAATTTCGCGTATCAAATTGGCTTGCTCAAGCACCTCTTGCGCTTGCTGTACCACTTCGTAGCCTATAGCTGTGGTTGTAACTTCGCTGGCGCTGCGCTCAAAGAGTTTGACATCCAGCTCGTCTTCCAGTTTGCGCACCGCTACAGACAAGGTGGGCTGCGCCACAAAGCATGAATCGGCCGCACGGCCAAAATGCTTTTCGCGCGCCAGTGCAACGATGTATTTAAGTTCGGTCAGCGTCATAGGGGCAAAGATTCGACAAAGTAAACCAAAACAAAACGGGCGTGTGCGCCACTGCCCGCCCAAACGCAGGCTAGATGGCGCAAAATAGCCTGCTAAGCAAAGACTGCATAAAGCCTGCATTGCAAACCGCGCCCATGCAGCTTCTTGCAGATGATATCCGAGCATAATTTATGCCACACCTACCACACACGCCGCGCAGGCAAGCAAGCTATGCCCGCGCCCTTTTATACCATGCACTTTTTACAGGATAACCCATGCTAACGCTGCTTTTACGCTGGTCGATATCGGCTGCAAGCCTGATGCTTATTGCCTATGTGCTGCCAGGCATTACCCTGCACAGTTTTTGGTCTGCCCTTGTGGCGGCGGCAGTCATCGGGCTGCTCAACACCATTTTGCGCCCCATACTTATTCTCTTGACGCTGCCCGTTACGGTGCTCACTTTGGGGCTATTTTTACTCGTCATCAATGCCCTGATGTTTTGGCTTGCAGGCAATATTTTGGCGGGCTTTAGCGTAGCGGGCTTTGGCTGGGCGCTGCTGGGTGCCTTGCTTTACTCGGCAATAGGCATGGCAACCAACATCACGCTGGGCGACTTGCAAATCAAGCGCCTGTAATGCCCGTGCTTGCGTGCATTGCCGTGTGCATTGCCGCATGCAACACTTGGCGGGCTGCCAGCTTTTGCGCCGCGCCATTGTGCCAACCCCTAGCCACAACACACCCAGTCACTTTTTCGCCCCAAGCCCCTGCCGCCCCCAAGCAGGTACACTGCAAGCCCTCTTTGCCACGCTTAAACAATGTCACCCTCCAAACGCCCGCCCGCCAAACCCAAACGCTCTACCGCAGCCAAAGCGCCCGCAGCCGCACCCGCGCCTGCCAAGCCCGTTACCCCAATGGGCTGGCTGCACACTGCCCGATTTTTAACCACTGCCGCGCAACTCGACCAAGTGCCAGAGCTTGACATACCCGAAATCGCTTTTGTTGGGCGCTCTAACGCGGGCAAATCCACCTGCATCAACACCATCACGCAAAAAAAGCAACTCGCTTTTGCCTCCAAAACGCCTGGGCGCACCCAGCACATCAACCTGTTTGCGCTGGGCAAACAAGGCGCAACCGACGCTGTGCTGGCCGACTTGCCTGGCTACGGCTACGCCGCCGTGCCCATGGCCGACAAACTGCGCTGGCAGCGCGTCATGGCCAATTATTTGTGCGAGCGCCGCAATCTGGCAGGCATCGTGATGCTGTGCGACCCGCGTCTGGGGCTAACCGAGCTCGATGAGATTTTGCTCGAACTCATCCGCCCCCGCGTTGAAAGCGGCATGCCCTTTTTGATTGTGCTCACCAAGGCCGACAAGCTCACCCGCAGCGAAGCCGCCAAGGTTTTGAGCATTACGCAATTGCAAGCCGCTGGCGGGCAAGTCATGCTCTTTTCGGCGCTGAAAAAACAAGGCGTGGAAGAAGTAGCCCAACTGCTGTGGGACTGGACGCACCCCGCTGGCCAAGCCGCCACCCACACCGAAGCAGAGCAAGCCAATGGCGCTGATGCTGATGCTGATGCTACGCCAGATACAGAGCCCACGCCATAAGCAACCGCACAGCCAGTTGCGCCATTTGTGCCATTTGCGCAAGTCACGCCACGGGCGCTAGAAGCATCTGGCTGGTGTTGTTTGAGCTGCGCTTGTCTGTTGCGGCGAAAAAAGCCACAAGCAGTATTTATGCGGCTTGCAGAGCATTTTCTCTCTGTAAGCCGCATCAATACTGCTTGTACTCATTGTGCTGCTTTGTTTATCGCCGTTGCGGGCACGGCTTTTGCGCCTCTATGCAGTGCAACAAGCTGCAATGCGGTGGAGCAGTGGGGCGGTGGCGGCTAATACGCTGGCGGGCTAATGTGGTGGTGGCGTGTGCGCCCGCTTACTCGCCTGGCGTAAGCGTATAGCCCAAGCCGCGCACGTTGCGGATTTGGATGGTGGAATTTTTCAGCTTGCGGCGCAGGCGGTGGATATACACCTCTAGCGCATTGGAGCCAGAAGCCGTCATGCTGGCTGCTTCTGCCGAGTCGCCCTGCCACACTGCCATAACGTCTTCGCGGCTAACGACTTGGCTAGCGCGCGATACCAGCAGCGACAACAGCGCCCACTCGCGCTGTGTTACCTCCAGCATCTCATCGCCCACCCATGCCAGAGGCAATTGCGGGTCGAGCCGCAGCAGCTTGCCGTTGCCCGCAGGAATTTGCAGCGAGCCGCCAAACGCGGGCAAACGCGCACGCCGCAACAGCGCGGTAATGCGTGCCAGCAGCTCTTGCATGTCAAACGGCTTGGTGAGGTAGTCATCTGCGCCTGCGTTTAAGCCACGCACGCGGTCATCAATGCCATCTCGCGCCGTCAAAATCATGATGGGCATAGCGCCAAAACGCTGCCACGTCCACTTCAGCACCGTAATGCCATCGACCATAGGCAGCCCCAAATCCAGCACCATGGCATCAAAACGTTGCCGCTCCAAAATCTGCTGTGCAGCAATGCCGCCTTCTACCGAGGTAACGGTGTGCCCGCCTTGGGCAAGCTGTTCTGCCAGAGCTTCGCGCAACAGGGCATCATCTTCTACGATAAGTAAATTGGCCATAAGTGAATAACTTTCGGGCAGCCGCAGTGCAAAACTTCTGCACTGTGACCCTTTGGGGTTGGGGTTTTATGAATACCCGTTAATTACGGGAAATTCTGCTACATCTCTTTGACCCAGATTGTTCGTTAGGGCTTGCAATGGTGTCAGATAGTTTTTGGGGCAGTTTGCTCGTTTGCAAGCAACCCATAGCCATGCTATTGGCGCGAAACAAGCGGGCAAAATGGCCAAAAATACACCCATAGCACGCAAACAGGAACGAAGTTCCGCCTCATCAACAATCTGGATTTCATACAGGCACCGCTGCGATTTTGCCCTATATCTGTGCTGATTTTGGCTAAATCCGCATTGCCTGCAGGTCCGCTTGCTACATCGTAATAATCATACAACGATTATTCATAGATTTTATACAAATCACAATACAGAGCTGTTGTTTCAGACAGCAGCGTTGCCTTCTTTGCCACATCAACAGCATGGGCTGTCTTGCTCGCGCTGCTGCGCTTGCCGTAGCTGCTTTGAGCCAATATGCACGCCGCCAGTTGCCAGCGCTTATGGCCTCACCTTTAAATCAACATTAACTACTATTGGCTTCGCTTAAACTACTTTTATCCGCTGTTGGCGTGCGTTTAAGGCAACTGCTTTGAAAAAGGAAAAATCAAAGCTGCAAAGTAGCAACGCTGCAAAACCACAAATTAAACAGCCAAAGTAAGCAGCTAAAGCAAGCAGCATGTAAAGCCCTGCTTTGCGTGCTTTGGCAGCAGGTGCAAAAAACAAAGCCCCAATCGCCTTGGGGCTTTGTGTGCGCCAGTCGGGCTGCGCTTGGCGCTGCTTGGGGGCAGCGAGGCTATTAACGGAATACGACTGTTTTGTTGCCGTGCAGCAAAACGCGGTCTTCCAGGTGGTAGCGCAGGCCGCGTGCCAGAACGGTTTTTTCAATGTCTTTGCCCGAGCGCACCAAGTCTTCCACGGTGTCGGAGTGGTCGATACGGATAACGTCTTGCTCGATGATGGGGCCTTGGTCTAGCTCGGTGGTGATGTAGTGGCATGTAGCGCCAATGAGTTTTACGCCGCGCTCCCATGCCTGGTGGTAGGGTTTTGCACCGATAAAGCTGGGCAGGAACGAGTGGTGGATGTTGATGATTTGCCCTGCGTAGTCGTTACACATTTCGGGTGGCAAAACTTGCATGTAGCGTGCCAGCACCATGGTGTCGCCACGCACTTCGTCGTAGATGCGGCGGATTTCTTCGTAAGCCGAGTCGCGGTTTTGCGGGGTGACGGGCACATGGTGGAATGGGATGCCGTGCCACTCGACGAAGCTTTTCCAGGTGTCGTGGTTGGAGATGACGCAGGGGATTTCGATGTCGAGCTCGCCAGATTTCCAGCGCGAGAGCAAGTCGTAGAGGCAGTGCTCTTGGCGGCTTACGAGCACAACTACGCGTTTTTTAATGGCCGAGTCGGTGATTTTCCAGTCCAGTTGCATTTCTTTGGCCAGCGGCGCAAATCGCTCGCGAAATTCGGCCAAGTGAAATGGCAGCGAGTCGGCCTTGATGGTGATGCGCATAAAGTAGCGGCAGCCTTCGGTGCACTCGTCCGAGTAGTAGTTGGACTCCAGAATGAAGCCTTGGTGCGATGCGATAAAGCCAACGACGCGGGCAACAATGCCGACTTGGTCGGGGCAAGAGGCGGTAAGGGTGTAATAGTGTTTTTTTGGCATTTTTTTAATCTCGTACTAAAAATGACAATGGCGCACGGCGCGCTGCTTGTGGCAAACGCGCTAGAACGCTGCCCGATTATGGAGCATTCGGGTATTGGTGCGGGAAAGTAGGTGTTTAGTCAGGTGTTTAGCGGCGGCTGCCGTTGGTCCAGATTGCGCCTGTGGTGAGAGCGCCGTCCAAGCTGACATTGACCAGTTTTGCGCCGCGCAAGTTTGCCCCAGAGAGGTCAGAGTTATCAAGGCTTACGTTGATGAGCTCTGCACCTTGGAAGTTGGCTCCGCGCAAGATGGAGTTGGAGAGGTCTACATTGGTGAAGCGATGGCCTGCAAAGTCGGCATTAGCAAGGTTGGAGCCTGACATATCGGCATTGACGTGCTCTTTGCCGCTGGCTGTGGCTGCTTTGCCTGTTGCGTTTTTTTGCGCTGCGGCGGCTGGTTTGGTGGCAACGGCTGCGCCATTGGTGGTGACGGCTACGCCCGGGGCTTGTACCGATACGCCTGCGCCTTTGGTGCTAACAGATGCGCTCGGGGCTTGCACGCTGGTGCCTTGGCCGGGTTTGGTTTTTACGGCTGCACCGTTGGTGGTGACTGATGCGCCTGGGGCTTGCACGGTTGCGCCCGCGCCTTTGGTGGCAACAGATGCGCCTGGGGCTTGCACGCTTGTGCCTTGGCCGGGTTTGGTTTTTACGGCTGCGCCTTTGGCGGTGACTGATGTGCCGCCTGCGCCTACTTGCACATTAACGCCCGGGGCGGTGATGCTTACGCCTTGCGCGAATGCGCCGCTTGCGGCTAGCAGCAGCGTGGTGGATATGCTGGCGCGTAAAGCTGTTTGGATTTTGCTTGTTTGCATTGCTCTTTCCTTGGTTTGAATCTGCATGTTTTGTATGCCGCCTGCGCTGCTTGGTGGGCTGGCGCGGGCGGGGTTAAGGCAGCTTTGCTGCTTTGCCCAGAGGGGTAGCCTGCTTGATTTGCGTGGCTGAAGATAGCAGGTTTGCCCAGTTAGCACCAGTGCATGCACCTGAAAGACTGCGCGGCTAGCAGGGTCAAAATCGTGCGCCGTTTGCTTGCTGGGTGGGTGCGCTTGCTGGCGATATATTACAGGCGTATTAATGCTTTTTGGTGGCTTTTTTGTGACATTTTGGTGCTGTGTGGGGTGTGGTTTGTGTGGCTTGTGTGGCTTGTGTGGTTTAGGTGGAGGTTGTGGTTTGCGCGAGTACGGCTTGCAGTGTTTTGACGCGCGCTTGGTGCAGTTGCTCTTTGATGCGTTCGCCCAAGGCAGCGGGCTGATGGGCGGGGCTGACGGGCGCGGCGGTGGTTTGCGCGGCTGCTTGCTCGGTTACGCTGCGGGCGATGGCGGCTGCATCAATGTTTTGCAGGGCTTGGAGCAGTTGTAGCAGGCGCGGTTTTTGCGGATAGTGCAAGTCTTGCATGCCCAGTCTGCCGCGTGCGTCGCATTCGCAGGCGAGCAGTGCTTGGGCAAAGCGCTCGGGCTGGCGAAATGCGTCGCAGCGCTCTAGCAGGCGCACGGTGGCGGCTGCGCCAAATTCTGTGCTGCTGTGGATGTTGCCGTGCTCACGCGCTACCAAGAGCGCCAAATCGCGGCATGGCGTGGGTACGCGCAGGCGCTCGCACAGGGGGCGCAGGAGTTTTACGCTGCGCTGCTCGTGCCCGATGTGGCGCGGCAGCATTTCGGGCGGCGTGTTGCCTTTGCCCAAATCGTGCCCCAGGCAGGCAAAGCGCACGGGCAATGCGGTGTGCAGGTGGGCGGCTACGTCGAGCACGAGGAGCAGGTGCGCGCCGCTGTCTATTTCGGGGTGGTGTTCGGCGCTTTGGGGTACGCCAAACATGGCATCGACTTCGGGCAGTATGCGTGCCAGTGCGCCGCACTCGCGCAGTACGGTAATCATGCGCGAGGGGGTGGGTTGCATGAGCCCACGGCTGATTTCTTGCCAGACGCGCTCGGGCACCAAGTGGTCTACTTCGCCTGCGGCAACCATTTGCTGCATCAATTGCATGGTTTCGGGCGCAATGGTGAAGTCGGCAAAGCGGGCGGCAAAGCGGGCTACGCGCAAGATGCGCACGGGGTCTTCGGCAAAGGCGGCGGTGACGTGGCGCAGGGTTTTGTTGTGCAGGTCGCGCTGGCCGCCGTAGGGGTCGTGCAGGGTGCCGCAGGGCGACTGGGCGATGGCGTTAATGGTGAGGTCGCGCCGCGCCAGGTCTTGCTCCAGGGTTACGTCTGGAGCCGCATGCACGGCAAAGCCTTTGTAGCCGTGGGCGGTTTTGCGCTCGGTGCGTGCCAGTGCGTATTCTTCGTGGGTGGCAGGGTGCAAAAAGACGGGAAAGTCTTTGCCCACGGGCAAAAAGCCGTGTGCCTGCATGAGCTGCGGGCTTGCGCCCACAACAACCCAGTCGTTGTCTTGCACGGGCAAGCCCAGCAGGGTATCGCGCACTGCGCCGCCTACGCGGTAGATGGCGGCGGGCGGGGGCAGTTGCAGTGCTGGTGGCTGCGCTGCGGCGGCTGTGTTGGCGGTGCTGGTGGTGGCGGCTGCGGTGGTGGTGGTCTGGTTGGTGTTCATGCGGTTTTGATGCGGAATACTTCTACGCCCACGCTTTCGCAGTCGGGGTAAACGTCTAGTTTTTCGGTAGCCACGCGCACGGCGCGCACGGCAGGGTGTTGCAGCAGCAGGGCGGCCAAGTCATCGCACAGGGTTTCTTGCAGCCCGATGTGGCCTGCGGCTATGCGCTGCGCGATGGTGTTGCGGATGAAGTCGTAATCGAGCACCTCATGCAGCGCGTCGTGCTGCGGGGTAGATTGGCTCAAGGCAACGTACACATCGGCATTGATGCGCACCCGCTGCGGCGCGCGCTTTTCGCTTTCGTACACGCCTATGCCCATGCGCGTTTCGTAATTGCGCAAAAACAAGCGGCGGCAAGTGCTGGCAAGCGCCTCGCTCCAGTGGGCAGGAGCAGGGGCGCAAAGGGGGGGCGATGTCTGAGTCATGGCAACCTTGGGCAAATAAATCTTGTGTAACGGCAATGCTGCTGATTGTGCTGCAATTTACACCACCTGCATTACGCCGCTTTGACCCACGCACAAGCGCAATGCACGCACGCAAGGCGCAAACACCAAGCAAGCAAGCAGTATTTATGCGGCTTGCAAGCCACTTTTACCTTGCAAGCCGCATAAATACTGGTTCAAGGCATTTTCAAACAATTTTGGTATTCCCTTTTGCGACTTCTGCGTAACTTCTGCGCCTTTTGCGTTCGCCCCCGCAGTCCTCCGCCCAAAGCAAAGCCGCAAAAACCCCCGACAACCAGCCCCCATGCGCCTTCCCAGCCATTTATGCCCCGCAAGCCGCATAAACACTGGTTCAAGCCTTTACCAAAACAATTTTGGTATTCCCTTTTGCGACTTCTGCGTAACTTCTGCGCCTTTTGCGTGCGCTCCCGTATTCTTGCCCCCGTCTTCTTGCCCCCGCATTCCCACCCCAAACCCGCGACAATTACGCCATGCCCACACACCACCACTACACCAACCAGCACGCGCTCGCTGCCCACATCCGCCAAGCCATCATCCAGGCAGGCGGCTGGCTGGCGTTTGACCAGTTTATGCAACTTGCCCTATACACCCCCCATCTGGGCTACTACGCCCACGGCAGCGCCAAACTCGGGCATTTGCCGCGTGACGGCAGCGACTTCGTAACCGCCCCCGAAATCAGCCCCCTGTTTGGGCAAACACTCGCCGCGCAAGTGCAACAAGCCCTGCACCACACCCAAACCGACACCATCTGGGAATTTGGCGCAGGCAGCGGCGCACTGGCAGAGCAAATACTCGACACCCTGGCCACCCAAGGCACAGCACCGCGCCAATACGCCATAGTAGACATCTCTGGCAGCCTGCGCCAGCGCCAGCAGCAGCGATTGGCACGCTTTGGCGACTTGGTGCAATGGCACACCCAACTGCCCCCAGCCATGCAAGGCGTAATCATCGGCAACGAAGTACTCGATGCCATGCCCGTAAAACTGCTCGTGCGCACGCACAACATCTGGCACGAACGCGGCGTAACCGTTGCCGACCTGCCCAGCGCACCTACAGCACCTACAGCACCTACAGCACCTGCCGCACCCACTGCACCACCAGCCGCCCCACACACCAGCGCCCCATCCACCCCGCACGCAAGCAGCCCCGCAAACACCCCCGCCAGCCACCACTTTGCCTTTAGCTGGCACGACCAGCCCACCACCCTGCGCCCGCCTTATGAAGTATCAGGCACGCACCACTACCTCACCGAAATCCACCCCCAAGCGCACGCCTTCATCCGCACGCTAGGCGAGCGCCTGCAACGCGGCGCGGCATTCTTTATCGACTACGGCTTTGGCGAAGGCGAGTACTACCGCCCCCAGCGCCACATGGGCACCCTCATGTGCCACCAAGCCCACCGCGCCGACCCCGACCCCCTGCACGCCGTGGGCGACAAAGACATCACCGCCCACATCAACTTCACCGACATAGCCGTAGCCGCACAAAACGCGGGGCTAGACCTGCTGGGCTACACCACGCAAGGCTGGTTTTTGCTCAACTGCGGCATAGCCAGCCACATGCAACAAGCCCCCCTGCCCCAACGCGCACTGGCGCAACGCCTGCTGCTGGCGCACGCAATGGGCGAGCTCTTCAAAGTCACCGGCCTATCCAAAGGCGCGCCGTGGAGCGCATGCGGCTTCACACAAGGCAGCCGCTTGCGCTCGCTGTAGCCAGATAGCGCAACAGCCAAAGCGCAGTACAACGCCGAACCGAACCGAACCAATCCAGAGCAGAACAGAGCAAACAAAACAAAAAAACAGGCACAGGGTTTAAAACCTGTGCCTGTTTCTTTTTATCTGCCTTTGCCGCTGGTGCAAAAGCAGCTACCAAAGGCGCTCACTCAAAGGCGTTGCAGCTTAGAAAACATATTTCACAGCCACATGCCCCGTTACGCCTTGGCGCTTGCCTGTGTGGCCTTGCACGCCTAGTTCAAAGCTCAAGTCTTTGTTTTTTACGGGGGTGATTTTGATGGCTGCTTCTGCTACGCCTGTGTGCCCTTTGAGGCTGGGCGCGGCAATGGGCAGGCCGTGTACGCTGGCGTTGGCTTCGGTTTGCCTTATGGATGAGCCGCTTTCCAATCTGGATGCCCAGTTGCGCCAGCAAATGCGTGCCGATATTCGTGCCTTGCAGCAGCGCCTTGGCATGACGATGGTTTATGTCACGCACGACCAGACCGAGGCCATGACTATGGCTGACAAGGTGGTGCTGATGCGCAGCGGCAATATCGAGCAAATGGGCACGCCTGCCGAGCTGTATGAGTCGCCTGCCAATACGTTTGTAGCGGGCTTTATTGGCTCGCCCCCCATGAACTTGCTGCCCGCGCACGAAGGGCGGCAGTTGGGCATACGGCCTGAGCATATTCGTTTGGGCAGCGTGCAAGAAGGGCTGGCAGCTACCTTGCAAAGTATTGAGTATTTGGGCGCAGAGTCCCTGTTGAATTGCCGCCTGGAGCAAGAAGGCAACGTTATTGTGCGCCTGCCTGGGCGTGTGTCTTATGCCGTGGGCGACCAAGTGGGGCTTGTCTGGCAATGCGAAGACGCGCACTACTTTGATGCTGCCAGCGGCAAGGCGATTGTGTGAAGTTGGCATAAGCAGTAGTTGTGCGGGTGCAGCCAAGCCCGCCCAAGTTGCCAAGGCGCAGTGCGGATGTTTTGCATTGGGCTTTGGGTTGTGTGGCTTAGTTTTGCCACCTTTTTTAAATCGTTTTACCTTGTTTTTAACCACACTCAGGAGAACCCTGTATGAGCATTTTGTCTTCTACCCGCGTTAAGCGTTTTGCAAGCCGCGTGAGCTTGGCAGCAAGTCTGGCAGCAGGCTTGGCCGCCGCGCCAGCACTGGCAGCAACAGATTTGACTTTTTACTACCCCGTAGCCGTAGGCGGCCCCGTTACCAAAACCATTGACGACATGGCAGCCGCTTTTAACAAAGAAAACCCCGATATCCGCGTTAAACCCGTTTACTCGGGCAGCTACCAAGACAGCATTACCAAAGTGCTTACAGCCAACAAGGGTGGCGATGCGCCCCACCTGGCCGTGCTGCTATCTACCGATATGTTTTCGCTGATTGACGAAGGCGCGATTGTGCCGTTTGACGAAGTAGCAACCAGCGCCAAAGACAAAGCATGGATGAAAGGCTTTTACCCAGGCTTTATGAAAAACAGCCAAACGGGCGGCAAAACCTGGGGCATACCTTTCCAGCGTTCCACCGTTGTGATGTACTGGAACAAAGAACTTTTTGCCAAGGCAGGGCTCGACCCCGAGCGTCCACCGCAAAACTGGAAAGAAATGGTTGAGTACGGCAAAAAACTCACCCAGCGCGACTCAAGCGGGCGCGTCACCACATGGGGCGTGCAAGTTCCATCTTCAGGCTTTCCTTACTGGCTGCACCAAACCTTTGCCATTCAAAATGGCGTGGAGCTGATGAACTCTGCTGGCAACCAAACCTATTTCGACAAGCCACAAAACATTGAAAGCTTGCAGTACTGGGTTGATTTGTCGCGCAAGCACGGCATTCACCCACCAGGCGTAGTTGAGTGGGGCACCACACCCAAAGACTTCTTTGAGCGCAAAGCCGCCATCATCTACACCACCACAGGCAACCTGACCAACATCCGCAACAACGCGGGCTTTAAATTTGGCGTAGCCATGCTGCCCGAAAACAAGCGCCGTGGCTCACCCACAGGCGGCGGCAACTTCTATATGTTCAAAAAAGCCACACCGCAAGAGCGTGCTGCTGCGCTTAAATTTGTGCAGTGGATGACCACGCCCGAGCGCGCTGCCGACTGGTCCATCTCCACAGGCTATGTGGCCGTAACGCCCGCAGCGTGGAACACCCCTGCCATGAAGAAATATCTGGCCGACTTCCCCGCCCCCACCGTGGCACGTGACCAGTTGAAATTCGCCGTAGCCGAGCTTTCAACCCACGAAAACCAGCGCGTAACCAAAGCGCTTAACGACGGCATTCAAGCAGCCCTGACTGGCACAAAAACACCAGCCAAAGCCATGCAAGATGCCCAACGCGAAGCCGACCGCATTTTGCGCAACTACCGCTAAAGCCTAAGGCGTAGCCAAGCACCCTGCTGCAAGCGCACGCAACACGCGTTTGCAGCAGGCGCTAACAAACGCCTGCAATAGCGAGCACACACGCAAGGCAGCCACCCGCGCCTTGGGAAAGCTCTGATTTATTCTTTTCAAGCAAGCGAAAAATAAGCGACAAATTTAAAAAAAGCCGTCATTGCCGCGCAATTGCGTTTTACAAAAAAAATGCGTTTTACAAAAAACTGGAATAAATCAGCGCTTCCTTAACCCATCCAACTCCGATGCTCCGCACCACCCCATCCACCAACGCCCTGACACCCCACAGGCAAACCACATGACCACCGCGCCCGTCTGCTCTCCGCCTTCTACACCCACCCGCGCCCGCCGCATGGCTGCGCTGCACGGCTGGCTACTGCTGCTGCCCGCAGCCGTGCTGCTTGTCGCATTCACCCATTACCCTGGCATAGCCACCTTCTGGCACAGCTTGTACAGCACGCCGCGCGGCAACAACCCCAGCCGCTTTATCGGGCTGCTGATGTATGAAGACATGGTGGCAGACCCGATTTTCTGGATTGCGCTGAAAAACAACCTGATATTTGCCGCTGGCACCATCGTGCCCTCCATAGCGCTGGCACTCGTCATGGCGATATGGGTAAACGGCCGCATCAAAGGGCGCACCATACTGCGCCTGGCGTATTTCACCCCCACCATGCTGCCCATGATTGCAGTAGCCAACATCTGGCTGTTTTTCTACACCCCAGACTACGGCCTGTTTGACCAAATACGCGGCCTGTTTGGCCTGCCCTCGGTAAACTGGCTCGGCAGTGGCGACACAGCCTTGGGCGCAATCATGCTCGTTACCGTCTGGAAAGAAGCGGGCTTTTTCATGATTTTCTATCTGGCAGCCCTCCAGCAAATACCGCCCGAGCTCAACGAAGCCGCGCAGCTTGAAGGCGCCAACCGCTGGCAGGCATTTTGGCGCGTCACCTTCCCGCTGCTCATGCCCACCACGCTCTTTGTGCTCATTAACGCCATCATCAACGCCTTCAGGCTGGTAGACCACCTGTTCGTTATGACACGCGGCGGCCCCGACAACGCCACCGCCTTGCTCCTTTACTACATCTACGAAATCGGCTTCAAGTTCTGGGACCAGAGCTACGCAGCCGCGCTAACCGTTGTCTTGCTCGTTATGCTGGCAATCGTTGCGCTTGTTAAATTCTTCTGGCTCGAACGCAAGGTGCATTACCAATGAGCACAACCACACCCACCACCACACCCGCCGCCCTCTCGCCCGCAGCAAGCACACCCGCCGCCAGCGCCCCCAAGCGCAGCGCCATCACGCTCGACCTCACCCTCAACACCATTGCCGCCTGGGCGCTAGGCATATGCTGGCTCGCGCCCTTGCTCTACACCATCTGGACCGCATTTCACCCCAGCGAATACTCCGCCAGCTTCAGCCTAAGCGCACCGCTTACGCTCGATAACTTTCGTGCCGCATGGGCAGCCGCGCCATTTTCCAAATACTTCCTCAACACCAGCGTACTCGTAGCCACCGTGCTCGCAGGCCAAATGGTGCTCGGCACACTGGCAGCCTACGCCTTTGCCCGCTTCGAGTTTCCAGGGCGCGACATCGCCTTTGCGCTCGTGCTCATCCAGCTCATGATCATGCCCGACGTGCTCGTAGTAGAAAACTACCGCACCATCCACGCCTTGGGGCTGGTCGATACCATCCCCGCCATGGCACTGCCCTACATCGCATCGGCCTTTGGCATATTTTTGCTGCGCCAAACCTTCAAAACCATACCCAAAGAGCTAGAAGATGCCGCCCGCATCGAAGGCTGCGGCGTGCTCGGCATACTCTGGCGCGTCTACGTGCCACTGGCCAAACCCACCTACCTCGCCTACGCGCTCGTATCAGTCAGCCACCACTGGAACAACTTCCTATGGCCACTCATCGTCTCCAACTCGGTCGAAACCCGCCCACTCACCGTAGGGCTGGCCGTATTTGCAGGCACCGACCAAGGCATAGACTGGGCCATCATCACCGCCGCCACCCTCATAGCCTCAGCCCCGCTGCTGCTAGCCTTCCTCATCTTCCAGCGCCAGTTTGTGCAAAGCTTCTTGCGCGCAGGCATACGCTAAAGAGGCGCTGGTTTGCCCCAGCTTCACATCAAAACGCCATCTCCACCATTCCCCCGCAGAGCCCGCCCCTCCCCCGCCGTCATTCCCGCGTAGGCGGGAATCCACGACTGCGCTTCTTATTACGATGGATTCCCGCCTGCGCGGGAATGACGGGGTTCTGGCTTGGTGCGCTAATGGCGGGCGGATTGCTGCGGGTGGCGGGTGACTGTGGTTTTGCTACGAAGCTGGGTTAAATCAACTTGCCCTAAGCCCACGCAAACCAAAGCAAAGCAAAGCAAACCACTGATAACCTGCCCCCATGCGCCTTCCCAGCCATTTATGGCCTGCAAGCCGCATAAATACTGGTTCAAGGCTTTTTGAAACAATCTCGGTATTCCTTTTGCGACTTCTGTGCAACTTTTGCGCCTTTTGCGTTCGCTCCCGTATTTCCTCTGCGAACCCTCTGCGTTCGCTCCCGCATTTCTTCTGCTTCCGCCCCGTGTTTGGCTAGCACAGCGCTGATTGATTTATCGCGCAAGAGCAAATCATCGCTTGCCTTGTGGCAAATCAAGGCTGCCGCGTGCCAAGGCTTGCGCAGCCAAAGCACGGCAAGCAGCAGCATGTTGCTGTAAACCACAGCAACAGCAATATCAACAGCAATCAATAATCCAGCCGCCCAGGCTGAATGGCTTGCAGTATGGTGGTGGCGATTTCTTCAATCGACTTGGTGGTGGTTGAGAGCCAACGCACACCAGCGCGGCGCATCATGGCTTCGGCTTCGGCCACTTCGTAGCGGCAGTTGGCAAGGTCGGCGTATTTGGAATTGGGGCGGCGCTCGGCGCGTATTTCGCTCAGGCGCTCGGGGCGTATGCTCAGGCCAAAGAGCTTGTTTTGGTGCGGCAGCAAAGCGGCAGGCAGTTGCTGGCGCTCAAAGTCATCGGGCACCAGCGGGTAGTTAGATACTTTCAAGCCGTACTGCATGGCCAGATACAGCGATGTGGGCGTTTTGCCGCTGCGGCTCACGCCCACCAGAATAATGTCTGCGCTGTTTAAATCCTGAATGGTTTGCCCGTCATCGTGCGCCAGGCTGAAGTTGATTGCCTCAATGCGTTTGTTATAGGCTTTGCTTTGGCTGATGTCTGAAAAGCGCCCCACGCGGTGGTTGGACGTAGCGCCCAGCTCTTGCTCCAGCGGCGCAACAAAGGTGGCTATCGTATCAAACACCAGCGCTTGCGCTTGCTCGTGCACAATGCGCGCGGCTTCGGGGTTGACCAGCGTGGTAAACACGATGGGGCGACCCGCTTCGCAGTGGGCGCTGTCGTTGATTTGCGCCACCGCTTGCTGCGCTTTTTCAGCGTCTGAAACAAACGGCAAACGCACACGCCTAAACGGCTGGGCAAACTGCGCCAGTATGGAGTTGCCAAAAGTCTCGGCAGTAATGCCTGTGCCGTCAGAAACAAAAAAAACGGTGCGCTGCGAAGTGGTATTAGACATGGTGAGCGTGAAATTGAGGGGGTTTAAAAAGGCAATATTTTGCAAAGTGTAGGGCAGATATGCGGCTGCACCAGCCGCAAGCGGCAAAACTGGCGCATCAAATCATGGCAAAAAGCATATTTACCCCGCTGTCCTGCCCTACAATCTGCGCAGGTTCGCCATATTTGCGCGGGTTTTGCATTGCTATGCAACACAAGTTATAACAACAAGCCAGAACAACAAGCCATAGCAACAAGCACCAGCCCGTAACGCGCAGACTGCCATAGAACACAGATTTTTTAACTTTGGAGAAAATCCCATGTCCGCACTCTTTAGCCCGACCGATTTGGTCGTACCGTTCGAAAAACTACGCATGACCGACGTAGACAGCGTAGGCGGCAAAAACGCCAGTCTGGGCGAGATGATTTCGCAACTGCCCCAAGGCGTGCGCGTGCCCACAGGCTTTGCCACCACTTCGCACGCCTTCCGCCAGTTTTTGCAGCACGACGGCCTGCAAGCCAAAATCAACGCCAAGCTCGACGCACTCGATGCCGACGACGTAAACGCGCTAGCCGCCTGCGGTGCCGAAATTCGCGCACTGGTTGAAGCGCAACCCTTCCCCGCCGACCTGGAAGCCGCCATTCGCGCGGCTTTTGCCACTTTAAGCGGCGGCAACGCGCAAGCCAGCTTTGCCGTGCGCTCATCAGCCACAGCCGAAGACTTGCCCGATGCCTCATTCGCAGGCCAGCAAGAAACTTTCTTGAACGTAGTAGGCATTGATGCCGTACTGCACAAAATGAAAGAAGTCTTTGCCAGCCTGTATAACGACCGCGCCATCAGCTACCGCGTACACAAAGGCTTTGCCCACGCCGACGTAGCCTTGAGCGCAGGCGTGCAGCGCATGGTGCGCTCCGACACAGGCGCAGCGGGCGTGATGTTTACCATGGACACCGAAAGCGGCTTTCGCGACGTAGTCTTCATCACCAGCAGCTACGGCCTGGGCGAAACCGTGGTGCAAGGCGCGGTAAACCCCGATGAGTTCTACATCCACAAACCCATGCTCGAAGCAGGCAAACAAGCCCTCATCCGCCGCAACCTGGGCAGCAAACTCATCCAGATGGTGTTTGCCTCTGCCGAAGAAAAAGCACAAACAGGCCAACTCGTTAAAACCGTAGACGTTGCCCCCGAGCTACGCAACCGCTACTCACTCACAGACGAAGACGTACACGCCTTGGCACGCTACGCCCAAGTCATCGAAAAACACTACGGCTGCCCTATGGACATTGAATGGGGCAAAGACGGCACCGACGGCCAGCTCTACATCCTGCAAGCACGCCCCGAAACCGTTAAAAGCCAGGCCGAAGGCAAAGTTGAATACCGCTACAAGCTCAAAGGCAACTCGGGCCAATCTGCCACCGTGCTGGCCGAAGGCCGCGCCATCGGGCAAAAAATCGGCACTGGCCCCGTGCGCCTGGTAAACGACATCAGCCAAATGGACACCGTGCAAGCGGGCGACGTACTCGTCACCGACATGACCGACCCCAACTGGGAACCCGTCATGAAACGCGCTGCCGCCATCGTTACCAACCGTGGCGGGCGCACCTGCCACGCCGCCATCATCGCGCGTGAACTGGGCATACCCGCCGTAGTCGGCTGCGGCGACGCTACCGAAATCCTCAAAACAGGCACACTCGTCACCGTAAGCTGCGCCGAAGGCGACACAGGCCACGTCTACGACGGCCTGCTCGAAACCGAAATCACCGAAGTGCAGCGCGGTGCCATGCCCGCCATCTCCACCAAAATCATGATGAACGTGGGCAACCCGCAACTCGCCTTTGATTTCTGCCAGTTGCCCAACGCAGGCGTAGGCTTGGCGCGGCTTGAATTCATCATCAACAACAACATCGGCGTACACCCCAAAGCCATTTTGGACTACCCCAACATCGACTCCGACCTGAAAAAAGCCGTAGAAAGCGTAGCCCGCGGCCACGCCTCGCCCCGCGCCTTCTACGTCGATAAAGTCACCGAAGGCGTAGCCACCATTGCCGCGGCCTTCTGGCCCAAGCCCGTCATCGTGCGCATGAGCGACTTCAAGAGCAACGAATACCGCAAACTCATCGGCGGCAGCCGCTACGAGCCCGAAGAAGAAAACCCCATGCTGGGCTTTCGCGGTGCAGCGCGCTACATCAGCGCCGACTTTGCCGAAGCCTTTGCCATGGAATGCGAAGCCATCAAACGCGTACGCAACGACATGGGACTAACCAACGTCGAAATCATGATTCCCTTCGTGCGCACACTCGCCCAAGCCGCCAAGGTAAGCGAGCTGCTGGCCAAACACGGCTTGCAACGCGGCAGCGGTGCAGCGCCTGACGGCAGCGGCGGCCTGCGCCACATCATGATGTGCGAAATCCCCAGCAACGCCATCCTTGCTGACGAGTTCCTGCAATACTTTGACGGCTTTAGCATCGGCTCCAACGACCTGACCCAGCTCACACTTGGTCTGGACCGCGACAGCGGCATGGAACTACTCGCTGCCGACTTTGACGAACGCGACCCCGCCGTAAAAGCCCTGCTCGCACGCGCCATAGCCGCCTGCAAAGCGCAAGGCAAATACGTAGGCATCTGCGGCCAAGGCCCCAGCGACCACCCCGACTTTGCCAAATGGCTGTCGCAAGAAGGCATCAGCTCCATCTCGCTCAACCCCGACACCGTCATTGCCACATGGCAAGAGCTGGCCAAAGGTTAAAACCACAAGCCAAAAGCTGGGCAAAAGCCAATCAACTTCTGCAATAACCAGCTTCGGCTTGCATCCCCAAGCTAGCAAAACGGGCGCACCAAGCGCCCGTTTTTTTGCACCATTGCCAGCCCAATCCCGAGCAAAAAGACAAAATCTACGCAGAGAGCGCAGAGGGAATACGGGGAGCGAACGCAGAAGGCGCAGAAGTTACGCAGAAGTCGCAAAAGGGAATACCAAAATTGTTTGGCAAAGGCTGGAAGCAGTGTTTATGCGGCTTGCAGGGCATAAATGGCTGGGAAGGCGCATGGGGACTGCTTGTCGGTGTTTTTGCGGTTTTGCTTTGCTTGGGCTGGAATGAATGCGGGGACGAACGCAGAAGGCGCAGAAGGCGCAGAAGTTACGCAGAAGTCGCAAAAGGGTATTTCAATGTTGCGTCGTAAACGCTGGAAGCAGTGTTTATGCGGCTTGCAGGTCTTAAATTGTTGGGAAGGCGCATGGGGGCTGCTTGTCGGTGTTTTT
>RRZU012263117.1_pt1 | contig 35186 bp, 26 predicted proteins | sample 2165561 | NCBI WGS metagenome assembly RRZU01 (sample SAMN10456909, study PRJNA506462) | wastewater metagenome | isolation source: wastewater sludge | place: USA: Moscow, Idaho | reverse complement strand
TTTAATTTGTATATACCTTTGATTGCACATTCAGGTTTTTGGTAAACATGTAAAAAGGGTTTTTCTTCAAAACAATTTTCGGCAAGAATAGAATTTTTCGTATATAAGACTTTGTACCAACTAAAAAATGCTATGTCATTTTTTTGGGGAGATTGTTTCCATTTACTTATTATGTTTTTTGTAAGTGCTATATTGTCATCTATTGAATAACAAATTGCATCGTTTCCAGAAACTCCAAATTTTTTAGCAAGAGTATCTTTTTGTAAGTGTTGGTTTTCTTCTGCAAAACTTATAATATAACAATATCCTGAAGAAAACGATCCATGTGATGTTCCATCTTGTGTTTGAAATTCGGCCTGACCTTCACTTGCATCAGAACGAGCATCCGAAGAACTATTCGTATAATTACTTAAATTCCCAAACCGATACCTTTGAGAAAGAAAGCAATCCAAATATTCTTGTCTTTGAAAGAAACGACAAAGCTTTTGGCTTGGCACATGATTTGAGCCAATAGATTTTGTCTGAGCTGTTATTTTTTCAAATTCCGTCATTTTTTTCTGAAAAGTATTAGAAAATAAAGTGGTAAAAGTTGAAGGGAAAACTCGATGAAGGTCATCGGCAATTCTAGCGTATTGCCAGCCTGAGTTTAAAGAAGTCAGTTGAGATAATCAGTTGAATCGGTTGAAGGCTTCTATTTTGCAGCTCCATTATCTTGCCGTGGAACTAGGCTGGAGCCGCTGTTGCAGTGGCGAGAAAAGGGCATCTTGAAAGATTGCACTATGTAAGATGCCCCTGTCTGTGTGAATCACACACTCTTTTTTTAGAAGAGTTTAGCTCCATTTGGTACCGGCTTATCGGGCCCAGCTAAGACAACGTCCCCGTTCTCATCGGGAAAGCCGGTGACAAGGCATTCCGACTTGATGGGGCCAATTTGTTTGGCAGGGAAGTTTACAACGGCCATCACTTGCTTTCCGGGCAGTTCTTCTAAGCTGTAATGCTTTGTTATCTGGGCACTTGATTTTTTTACGCCCAGCTCAGGACCAAAATCCACATGGAGGATGTAGGCCGGTTTCCTGGCTTCGGGAAATGGCAATGCCTTAATTATGGTGCCAACCCGGAGTTCTACCTTGCTGAAATCAGTCCACTCTATGGTTTGCATGGTGTTTTTCATGCGGCCAGGGCCTTTTGCAGATTTTCATCGAGCTTTGCCAAGAACTCTTCCGTAGTGAGCCATTTCTGCTCAGGGCCGATGAGGAGGGCTAAATCCTTGGTCATAAAGCCGGCTTCAACCGTTTTGACGCAGACCTCTTCCAGCTTTTCGGCAAAGCGGATAAGTTCCGGGTTGTTATCAAAGCGGCCCCGATACCAGAGCCCACGAGTCCAGGCAAAGATGGAGGCAATGGGGTTTGTTGAGGTCTTGTTGCCTTTCTGGTGTTCACGGTAGTGGCGGGTGACAGTGCCGTGGGCAGCTTCGGCTTCCACGGTTTTGCCATCTTCTGTTAAGAGCACTGAAGTCATGAGGCCAAGGGAACCAAAGCCCTGGGCAACGGTGTCGGACTGTACATCACCATCGTAGTTTTTGCAGGCCCAGACAAAACCGCCTTCCCATTTCAGCGCACTGGCCACCATATCGTCAATTAAGCGGTGCTCGTAAGTAATATTGGCCTCTTTGAAACTCTGGGCAAATTCCTCTTGAAAGACCTGCTGGAAGAGATCTTTGAAGCGGCCATCATATTTTTTTAAGATGGTATTTTTGGTGGAAAGATACAGCGGCCAACCAAGGGTCAGGGCATAGTTCATACAAGAACGGGCAAAGCCACGAATGGAGTCATCCAGGTTATACATGCCCATGGCACAGCCGGATCCGGGGAAGTTGAACACTTCATGGGTGATGGCTTCGCCGCCATCAGCCGGTTGAAAAGTCATGGTCAGTTTGCCTGGCCCTGGCACAAGAAAATCAGTTGCCCGGTACTGATCGCCAAAGGCATGGCGGCCAATGACAATGGGTTTTTTCCAGCCGGGAACCAGGCGGGGAATATTGTTGCAGATGATGGGCTGGCGAAAGACCGTGCCGCCAATAATATTGCGGATGGTGCCGTTTGGCGACTTCCACATTTTTTTTAAGCCAAACTCTTTCACCCTGGCTTCATCCGGGGTAATGGTGGCGCACTTGACGCCAACTCCATACTTTTTAATGGCCTCGGCCGCTTCAATAGTCACCTTGTCGTCTGTGGCGTCCCTGTTTTCCATGGAAAGATCATACAAACGCAAATCAATATCCAGGTAGGGCAAAATGAGCTGCTCTTTGATGAATTTCCACATGATGCGAGTCATTTCATCGCCGTCAAGCTCAATTACCGGGTTCGCCACCTGTATCTTTTTCATCCGCAGCTCCTTATAAAAAATTGTAAAAAAAAAAGGCGGGTTGCCCCGCCTTTTGTCGACCAGTTTAGTCGCGGTGCTTGGCGCCTAGCTCCAGGCCAACATCAAAGGCCCTTGCATTATCTGCATGGAAAGAACCAGGGAACTTGGTTTGCAGTATTTTACTCACCGATTCTGTTTTGACAACAGGATAGATGCCCAGAAGGGCTCCTAAAATGGCAATATTAAAGACCACCGGTTTGCCAATCGTTTCCATAACGGTGTTGTACACGTCCAGTTCAATCTGGCGGGCGTCCAGCATGCGGCCAGTTTGCACAAAGCGCTTGTCGGTGATCAGTATGCCGCCGGGGCGCAGTACAGAGCCGAATTTATTGTAGGCCTCCTGGGTCAGACAGATGAGCACACCGGCCTGTGTTATTTTGGGGAAGTAGATTTTTTTATTGGAGATGATAACATCTGCCCGTGTTGCACCACCCCTGGCAGCTGCGCCATAGGACTGAGACTGTATTGCTTCCAGCCCTTCACAGATAACAGCCGCTTCGCCCAGAATAATCGCCGCGCTGATCAGGCCCTGACCTCCAGAGCCGGTAAACACTAATTGATGCGTTGTATTCATGTTTTACCTCTTCTCTGCTTTGGCAATAATCTTGTCGTATTCGTGACAGTATTCGGGCCGCTTCTCATCAAGGAAAATGCCGCGTTCCATCAGGCTTGGATCTTCCTGTTTTTTCGGTGAGCCAATGGGTATGGTACGGTCTTTAAAGACTTTGAGCATGTCAACGGGCGAACCAATTTTATTCTTGCGGCCAAAATAGGTGGGGCATTGGGTGAAAATTTCCACCACTGAAAAGCCTTCGTGCTGGATGGCTGCCTTGATAATATCGCTTAACTGATTGACATGGTAGGTAGTGGTGCGGGCCACAAAAGATGCTCCAGCTGCTTTGGCCAGTTCCACGCAGTCAAAGGCATTGTCAATGTTGCCGTAAGGAGCGGTTGTTGCCTTAATACCTTCCCCGGACATGGGAGAGAATTGGCCGCCTGTCATGCCGTAGGTACGGTTATTCATGATAAGGGCGGTTATATTGATGTTTCTGCGCGCGGCATGGATGAAATGATTGCCGCCAATGGAAAGGCCATCGCCATCGCCCATGGGCACAATAACGTTTAACTCCGGCTTGCTGAGCTTGACGCCGGTGGCAAAGGCCAGGGCGCGTCCATGAATGGTGTGGAGGCTGTGAAAATCAACATAGCCTGAAATTCGAGCAGAACAGCCAATCCCCGAGACCATAACCAGATTACGTTTACGGATGCCGAGCTCTTCCACGGCCCGGATCAGCCCATTTAAAATAGTGCCATGGCCGCAGCCCGGACACCACATGTGCGGGAAAAATCGTTCCCGAATATATTCATTTGTAGACATGTTACACTCCCTTACCCTGTATTGCGCGCAGGGTCTGCCGGATATCCTGTTCAGTTATAAGACGACTGTCGATACGGTTAATCAGATAAACCCTTCTTGGCTTATCAACAGCCAGTTTGACCGCCTGAGTTATCTGCCCGGTGTTCATCTCAACCACACCAATAACCTCGGCATTTTGTGTGTAGTCGCGAACAAGCTGATCCGGGAAAGGCCACAGTGTCTGCAGTTCGAGAAGACCGATGCGCTCGCCCCGTTTGCGCATTCTTTCTACCAGGGCCAAGGCGGCCCGCGCGGAGGAGCCGTAGCTGATTAAAACGGTTCTGGCATCTTCTAAATGGTGCGCCACGTGGTAATTTAAAGAGTGGGCGGCAAAATCAATTTTGCGCATCAGATGGCGCATGAGTTCTTCCACGAGCTCCGGTTTATCGGTGGGGAAGCCCCACATGTCGTGGTAGAGACCGGTAACATTGTAGCGATGCACGCCACCAAAATCACTCATGGGCAAGCGGCCATCTTCGCGAGGCAGATAGGGATGGTAGTTGATGCCCTCACGCACGCTGGTGCGCAGGCGGCCAACCAATTCAATCTCGCCCGGCTCCGGGATAACCAGCTTTTCCCGCATGTGACCAACCACCTCATCAAAGAGGAGGATAACCGGTGTACGATAGGTCTCTGCTATATTAAAGGCCTCAACGGTCATACGGAAAACATCCTGATGATTGGATGCCGTTAAGGCGACTATGGCATGATCCCCATGGGTGCCCCAGCGCGCCTGGTTAACATCACCCTGGCTGACATGGGTGGGGTTACCGGTGGATGGGCCACCTCTTTGTACGTTGACGATAACACAGGGAATCTCGGCCATCACCGCATAACCTAAAGACTCCTGCATAAGCGAAAAGCCCGGGCCGCTGGTGGCGGTCATAACTTTGTGGCCGGTCAGGGAGGCGCCTATAATGGCACACATGGAGGCAATTTCATCCTCCATCTGGATGAATTTTTTACCAGCTGCCGGGAGTTTTTCAGAAAGGGATTCAGCAATCTCTGTTGATGGCGTGATGGGGTAACCGGCATAAAAGTCCAAACCGGCATACATTGCCGCCATGGCACAGGCTTCGTTACCCTGAACAAAGCAAATATTGTGCTCAGCCATTATGCTTCCTCCTTTTCGGTGTCTTCTGTCACCACAACAATGGCCAAATCCGGGCAGATTCTTTCGCAGAGCTTACATGTAATGCAGTTTTCCGGATGCGCTGCCACGCATTTTTCCATGTTATCCAATTCCAATACGCCCTTTGGGCATAAACCAACGCAAATGCCGCAGCCTTTGCACCAGTTCCTGTTAATCAGGTGTTCTTTGAGTTTCTTTTTGGCCATGATAAAATATTGTACCTCCTACAGTAATGAACGGTCGGCCATACGACTAACTTTCGAGTTTTGTGTTGATCCACTGCATATACTCCTTATGCGTGGGTATTTTGCCAAGCAGACCGCTGATGACGGTCAGTTCAGTTGAAGCGAGAAAGACCTGGCTGTTGTCGCCAAGTCTGTTATCAAAGTTTCGTGTTGAGGTGGAAATAACCCGTGCTCCAGGTTTGACCCTAGCCTGGTTACCCATACAGAGGCTGCATCCGGGGATTTCGATACGGCAACCCACCTGGGAAAAGGTGCTGAAGTTGCCCTCATCCATCACTACTTGCTGATCCATGCGAGTAGAAGGCGCTACCCACATGCGACTTTCTGCATAGGCTTCTCCGGCCACGAGTTTTGCTGCCCGGCGCAGGTGAGAGAGGTGTGTCATGCAGGAACCAATAAATGCCTCGTCTATTGGTGATCCCGCTACCTCACTTAAAGGACGGACATCATCTGGGTCATTGGGGCAGGCGAGCAGGGGCTCAGTTATGGTATTTAAATCAATCTCGATTTTCGCCAGGTACTCTGCCCCTTTATCGCGTTGTAAGAGAGTGGGGTTGAGGAGCCATGCCTCCATAGCGGCAATGCGTCTTTCTAAGCAGTCCTTATCTTTATAGCCTTGTTCCACCATGGTTTTTAAGTGGGTGACATTAGCTGTCACATTGCGGCAAACCACCTCAAGCGGCAGAGCCATGGCACAGGCAGCGGCGCTGCGCTCGGCCGAGGCATCACTTAATTCGAAGGCATCTTCCACTGTCAGGTCATCAAGGCCTTCTATCTCAAGAATTGCCCCGGCAAAGATGTTCTTTTTGCCTTTTTTGGCCACGGTGAGCAGACCCTTCTGGATGGCCACATAGGGAATGGCATTGACCATGTCGCGCACGGTAATGCCGGGTTGGCGTTTGCCGTGGAAGCGCACCAGGACCGAAGAGGGCATTTCCAGGGGCATAAAACCCAAGGCAGCGGCAAAGGCCACTAGGCCGGACCCAGCCGGGAAGGAAATGCCCAAAGGAAAGCGAGTATGGGAATCGCCACCGGTGCCCACAGTGTCAGGCAGAAGCATACGGTTTAACCAGGGATGGATGACACCATCGCCTGGTTTCAGGCTAATACCGCCCCTTTCAATGGTACTTTTTTCCAGATGCTGCCAGCGTTTTAGATCGCTTTTTTTCGGGTAGGCCGCAGTGTGGCAAAACGACTGCATATAGAGATCTGTTTTAAAACGCAGACAGGCCAGCTCTTCTAATTCCTGCACGGTCATGGGGCCAGTGGTGTCCTGGGAGCCCACGGTGCTGATCACAGGTTCGCACAACATGCCAGGGATCACGCCCGGCAAGCGACAGGCCTTGCCAATTATTTTTTGTGCCAGGGTAAAGGCCTGGCCTGGAACCGGCTGAGGGTTCTTTGCCTCAACAAAACAGGTTGGTTCTTTGACCTGCAGGGCAGCGCAGGCGGCCCTTGTCAGATTGCGGCCGATAATTAAATTCAGCCGACCCCCTGCCCGGTATTCGTCAAGCAAGGTGGCTGGTGGCATTTTCATGGGAACTTCTTTGCCATCCGCCGTACGCAGCTGCATTTTTTCCAGAGAAAGAGAAAGTTCATCCCCGCTTTTTATCTGGTCCACGGCGCATTCCAGCGGCAAAACCCCGGCATCACGGGCCGTGGCATAGAAGATAGGGGCAATGACACTGCCCAACACCACGCCTCCCCGTCGTTTGTTCGGGCAAGCGGCAATGTCCTCGCCTATGTGCCAGGCCAGGGAATTGATGGCAGACTTGCGAGAAGAGCCTGTGCCCACCACATCACCGGCAAAGGCCACTTTTGTTCCTTTTTGCCGCAGCTTGCCCATGGCGGCAAGGCCGTCCGGGAAGCGTTTATAGCCAAAAAAGGTGGCATGCAGGGGAATATCCGCCCGGGATTGGGCCTGATTGCCCGGAGAAAAGTCATCGGTATTGATCTCGCCATCCACCTTGTACACCGTTAACGCCAAAGTGGCATGCAGGGCAGGGGCCTGGGTGAACCATTCTGCCTTTGCCCAGGAGTTCAGCACTTCCTTGGCAAAAGGATTGGACTTGGCCAGTTCTGCTACGGTGCCAAAGGCCTCGTAAATTTTAATATTTTGCTTCAGAGCTGCTGCTGCCTCGGCGGCACAGGAACTGTCCTTTAAAAGATGGATGAGGGCTGAGACATTGTAGCCACCGCCCATGCTGCCCAGGATGGCAACGGCATCTTTTTGAGAAATGACAGGCGAGCTGGCAGCCCCGGTGGCAACTCGTTCCAGCCATTCAGCCTTGACCCGGGCCGCTTCCGCCACCCCAGGCTCAATTCTGTCTCGTAGGAGACTTGCGAGAAAGGCCAGTTCTTCGTGCTCTTTTTCAAGCATTTCCGTCAAGGCCAGCACCTGGGACGCATCAAGGGGCAGGGGAGGAATCCCTTGCTCCTGCCGCTTGCTCTCTTCCTGTCTGTATGCTGTCAGCATGTGTTTTCCTCCTCAGTGATCTTGCAAAATTAAATGGAGACTTTTGGGAAAATCCTTTTCTATCTGTACAAGAAACTTTTTCCAGGAAAGCCCATGACGATAAAAGGCCATGGAGGCAATTTTCTTCGTGAGAATGGCATCCCGGTAGGCCTGCAATTCTGGCGTGCTCAGCGTTTGCATAATGGCTGTTGGCCCGAGTTTATCAAAAAGTATGGGCGGCACATACGACTTAAGTACCAGGTTGACCAAGAACTCATCGCCAAGAATTTCCTTTATCCTGCTCATCAGGGTATCCTGAAAGGCAAAGATATGCTCGCTGGCCAGTTTGGAGAGCTCAAAAAGGGGCCAGGTCTTATCCTGGGCATTCCATTTCAAAAGGAGTTCGGTTTCCAGGCGGGCATATTGAAAGACCATATCCTGAATATTACGAATAAGTGCCCACCTGGTCGGCCCGTCTTGGATGAGCGTTTTTTCGTAGCGATCCTGCAATAAAAAGGCGGGTAAAACCTCGGCAACCGAGCTACTGAATACGCCACCCTTGTTCGCAGAAAAGTCTTTTATCTGCAAAATTGGCGTCTCTTGTGCAATAACGCGTCTGGCCGCATCATCAAAAAAGACATTTGCTCCTTCAACAATAAAACGCAACTCAGCAAAGAGAGAGAGAAACTGGCGCACATTGGCATGATTGATGGTATCCTTAAAGCCGCCGCAGGGAATAAAGGCCTGAATGTTCGCCTTTTTAAGAAGAAGACGGTTCGCCGGATCGGTGAGGAAGTTCCGGTGAAAAAGGGCTCCGTCTTCTATGATGCGTCCATCGGGCAGGGACACCCGTTTGCCTTTAATGGGCACCATGAAGCCGTTTCTGCTCAATTTTTCCACAGGAAAGGCGGTGGAATTTGCTCGTGGTTTACCGTTTCTGGCAAAGGCAATTTCAGAAAGGGCCTGTTTGTCGAGACCTTCTGGGTCAAAGAGAATTGAGCCACCGTCAATGACCACGCAGATTTTGCCAGCGTAACACTGTATTTGGTTGGCACCCAGGTCGCCATCCGGGCCGCCGGTTATCATCAGGTTCAGTGTCTCTTCCTGCTCTCCGGCATGGGCAAGAAGGGCGCGAAAAGAGCTCATCACGCCTGTGGTGGTCATGCCGCTTGTACGGATACGTCCACCTATTAAGCCAAATATCTCATCCATGTTTGTGGTAAGCAGTTCACGCTTGCCTTCAATCTGCAGCTCAACTCCCTTTTCATCGTGATCAAAGAGGCCAAATACCTCACCACTGTCCAGCTGACCGTAGGTGTCGTGGGGTATACCTATGCTTTTGCCGGTAGTGATGGTTCGCCAATATTGGTAGCCGCGCTCTTTGGCGTTTTCTGCTACCATGTCCATAAAAGACGCCGTACCTTCGTCGGGGCCGAAGAAAATAAGCTCCGGGGCACCTAGATAGTCAACTATGTAGTCATTAGCTTGCATCAAGTCGAGGATGCCTTCCGTATAGTCAACAAGTGCCTCTCGTGTGTAGCAGGCGTATTGCGGGTGGGGGATAACCACCCCTTTTGAGCCACTTTCACAAATATCCTTGTGCTTCAGGCGCTGGGCAACCGGGCCCAGGGCATAGTTGAGTAGGACCGCATTATCAAGTGCGCTCTGGTAATTGGCCCGGGTGATGCGCAGCATGCGCAGGCCGCCACGGGCAATGTCGGCGGCCCGTAAATGGGTGCCGCTGGCGTAATGGCCGTTCACATAAAAAATGCCGTGGATATACTGACGAAAGACGAGAGGATCAAGGACGTCATTATCAAAGCGGAAGGCGAAGGCCCGTTTTTCCGGTTTATAAAAGTTGGTTTTCCGGGTGCTCGTAATCAGTTTGAACATGAAACGGAAAATATCATAGGAAAGACTTGCGTCAATAAAGCGCGAGGCAATTATCTGTTCAAACTCTGCCCATTTAAGCTGCAAAGCCTCCTCGGAAAAATGCTGCTTGTTCTTGGGGCTAAACTTTGCTTCAAAAACGCTGTAGAGAAATTGGATGAGATCGGGATTTTTGTAGACGATATTTTCAATGAGAGAAGGGGTGTAGATGGCCCTGTTTGAACCTTGCAGCCTTTTGCTGAAGGTTTCCCGCTGATCGTCGTTATCTAAGGCCTCCAGGAGCTCAAGGTCAGAGTGATTTTCGCTTTCCTGGTAGATAAAAAGGTGGCAAAAATCCATGGCATTGCCAGCAAAGAGCATCTCTTCAAAGTTGAGGATGTCATGGAGGTACAGGGTGTCGGCTTTTCTTACCGCGTAGGAGAGGAAAGAGCGTAGCGCTGTTTTGATGTCTTCTTCCTGGGAGCGACTTAACTCCCCTTGGATATACAGGGAGCAGATAGAGGATGGCACGGCATCTTTGCCCAGATAAGGCTCCCAATAGGCCCGCACCAGGGTAAAGCCATAGTCTGCCAGGAGTTTGCGCAGGGTTGGCAATTGGGGCGTTTCAAAGTCACTGTTGAACATCAGACGGGTTTCCCCGGTCTCCGGCAGATTGTAAAGCTCTATAAGCGGCAAGGTTGATTTTTCGTTTGTTTTTAAGAAGAGCTCATAGCGTTGCCTGGTGGGCTTGGGGGTGACGTTGAAGTCTCCGGCCAGGTGGAAGAGAAAACGCGATTTTTTAAAATCGGTTAGCTGGTAATCGGCCACAGTTTCCGGGCGGATGATATAGGTTGAGTAACCGCTTTCCGGGCTGTAGTAGTATTCACGTCGGTGCCCGGACATCTGATTTTCCAGGAGGTTTTCCATGGCCTCACGGGTCTCTTCCGAGGCAATGCGGACACGTAGGGTTGCCTGCTCTGCATCCTGGTCGAAATCGACCTGGGCAACTCGACCATGCAGGCGGATTTTGCCATCCACTGTCTTTATGCTTAAGGCAATGGCCTCCAGCAGTCTGGTGAGCGATTCTTTGGTTATGGTCGCAAAGAAATACTGGGGGAGCCCAAGTTCACTTAAGAGGATGCCTGCAGCTTGATTGATGCTTTTTGCGGTAAGCAGCCCACCGGCAGAGAGGTCAATAACCGCTTCATAGAGAAGTCCTGGATCAAGGCCCAGTTCTCTGGCTTTGGTGATAATGGTTTGTCCTGGCATACTATTGTACTCCTTATTGTCAGATGAGATCTTGCAAGACAACGCCCTTAGCAAGTTCACACTGCATTTTTTTATTATCGCTTAGTTGCGTGCGAATTTCTCGAAAAAACCTCAACCAATCGTCGTGTAATTGGTGGGCTTTGTCAAGTAAGGCCTGTTCAAATCTGATGGTTCCGCCCGGTTGCAACTGGGCAAGCCGCCAGAGCTCACTCGTTAACACCGTGGCAATGCAGGGGTAGCCGCCGCTGGTCTGTTCACGAAAAAGCACAATGGGCTGACCATTGGGAGGAATTTGTATGTTACCCGGTGCCATGGGAACAGAAAGCATGTCCTTAGGTGCCTTGTTGTCTTTTTTGACTGCCTCACCCAGCAGGCGGCAGCCCATGCGGTTACTCTGGGAGCTAACGGTGTAGGTGGTGGAGAAGAACGCCTGGCCGTATTCGCTAAACCAGTCATCATGAGGGCCAGCAAGAGCCAGCAAGACAAGTGTGTTACTGTAGCGAGGGATCCAAGGGAGCATACGTGAACCGTGCAGTCCTTTGGTATTTGCCTGTCCGCTGGCAAGGATATCGTCAACCTGGAGAGTTCTCCCCTGATAACCCCCAAACTTTGCCCCCAGACAGGTGGAGCGGCTGCCCAAAATAAGGGGTACATCAATGCCGCCGGTAAGTGCCAGATAGGAGCGGCAACCATTGACGGCAAAGCCAAGTTTGATCCGGTCACCCGGCAGTAGCCGGTGGTTCATCCACTGGCGGGCAGTTTTGCCGTTTATGGTGAGCTGCATATCTGCCCCGGTCACGGCTATGTTCGTTTCAGAGAGCACTTCCACCTCGGCACCTAACATAGTCATTTCCAAAGTAGCCAGCTTAGCCCTGTTCCCGACAAGCCAATTGGCAACATTATGGGCATACAGGTCCATTGCTCCGGATGCCGGAACTCCAAGATGTGCCTGGCCAATGCGTCCCCAGTCCTGAACCGTGGAGGAAGCGCCAGGGCTTATGATGCGAAGCACCCTTGTCATGGTTTTTCTCTTCTTGCCAAGGCGTAAAAATCTTGCGGGGAAATAGGGCAAAAACGGATGCTGTCGCCAGCCTGGTATAAAGTGGGCTCTTTTTTTGTGGGATCAAAGAGACAAAGAGGCGTGCGGCCAATAATTCGCCAGCCGCCCGGGCTCTCCTGCGGGTAGACTCCGGTTTGTCCATCGGCAATACCCACAGAGCCGGTGGCAACCTTAAGCCGCGGTGAGGCAAGTCTCTGGATATGCAGTTTGTGGTCTAACCCACCCAAATAGCAGAAACCAGGTGCAAAACCAATCGCATAGATACGATACAATGGTGCGCTATGCCTTTTTATGACTTCGTCCACATGTAAACCTGTATGCTGGGTGACATCGGCCATGTCCGGTCCAAAATCACCGCCATAACAGACAGGGATTTCCACTACCCGCACCTTTGGTACCGCAGCAGTTATCTGTGAGCTCTCCAGGGAGATGATGAGTGTCTTTAGTTCTTCAACCTTGATTTTGGCCGGTTCATAGCGCAGTGCTAAAGTGGAATAGGAAGGAATGATCTCTCTGATGGCGCCGCAGTCTTTTTTTTGTATAAGAAGGGCCAGGTGCCGAACTTTTTCATTCAGGACAGGGTCAATATCCTGACCGTATTCAACAAGGAGAGTGCAATCTCCACTGATGCGAAAAAGTGGGGACGCAAAACATGCGGAGAGGTTATGCTGAACCATAGTCGAGGTTATCAGCTGAGCGCTTCTGCTCGCACTGTAATTATTTTATCTTCCAGCCGTTGGCGGATGGCGGCAGCAAGGGCAACGCTGTTTGGGGTGTCGCCGTGCACACAGAGTGAGTGCACTTTAAGGGAAATAACTTTGCCGCAAGTGGTGACAACTTGACCTTCTTCTGCCATACGCAAGGCCCGCGCTGCCACTTCACCTGGGTTATGGATTACTGCACCGGGTAACTTGCGGGAAAGTAGTTCACCATTTTCTGTATAGGCCCTGTCCGGGAATGCTTCAAAAATGGCACGAACACCTGCATTCTGCGCAACTTTGCTCATTTCTTCCGCCCTTGGGCCAGCCAGAATAACCAGCAGTAAATGAGGATTGGTGCGGTGGATGGTCTCGGCAATGACGTGGGTCAGATCGGGATCTGTCGCTGCCATATTGTACAAGGCACCATGAGGTTTAACATGGTGCAAAGAGGTGCCCTCTGCCTGGCAAAAGGCTTGGAGCGCCCCTATCTGGTAGGTAAGGTAGTCCCTTATTTCCTCGTAGCTGCAATCCATCTTTCTGCGACCAAAACCAAGGAGGTCAGGAAAGCCCGGGTGTGCGCCTATGGCAATGCCGTGCTCTCTAGCAAGGCGAACTGTCCGCCGCATGACCAAGGGGTCACCGGCATGGAAGCCACAGGCGACATTGGCTGAGGAGATAAAGGGCAACATTTCTTCATCCATGCCCAGGCGGTAAGCTCCGAAGCTTTCGCCCATATCGCAGTTGAGATCTATAATTTTTACCATGACTGTATGACAGCAGTTTTGTTGCCTTTAGCGCATGAGATTGGGCAGAACCATGACGATCTGCGGAAATATGGTGATGAGTACCGTGGCCAAGAGCATAAGGAAGAAAAACGGCATGGCGCTCTTGGCGATCACAAAAAGATCATCGTTATTGAGTGAGCTAATGACAAAAAGGTTAAAGCCAACGGGTGGTGTAATTTGGGCCAGCTCAATCATGAGAACCAGGTAAATGCCAAACCAAACCGTATCAAAACCCGCAGCAGTCACCAGGGGCAGGACAATGGGAGTAGTCATGACGATCATGGAAAAGCCATCAACCAGGGCCCCTAAAATGATATATAAAAGACTCAAGATAACTATCAGCATGAAGGGCGAGAGCCCCATCTGAGTAACCAATATGGTCAGTTTCTGTGTTATTCCAAGATAACCCACAACTGCTGTCAGATAGGAAGCACCCAACACGATGAGCATGATCATTGCGCTCGTTTTGATGGCTCCCATCAGGCTATCAGTAAAGATGCTCCAGCTTATGCTTTTGCTGAAAAAGGCGAAGACAAGGGCGCCAATCACGCCCACTGCTCCTGCCTCGGTGGGAGTGGCCCAGCCTGCATAGAGGCTACCGAGCACAAGGAGAATTAGGATAAAGACCGGGAGTATCTCAGGGATAGCTATCAGGCGATCTCGCCAACTGTGATGATCGTTGCCTGCCGGGGCCAAGGTCGGATTGAGCAGGCAGCGTAGACCAATGTACAGACTGAATATCGCAGCCAACAGGATGCCGGGGATAATGCCGGCAATGAAGAGCTTGCCAATGCTCACATTGCCGATAATGCCGTAGACGAGCATCATCATGCTGGGTGGAATAAGAAAGCCCATAGTACCTGCCCCGGCTAATGAGCCGGTGGCTAAGGCCTTGTCATAGCCGCGGGACTGGAGTTCCGGTACAGTTATTTTGCCAACAGTTGCCGTGGTCGCGGCAGAAGAACCACTGACCGCTGCAAAAAAAGTACAGGCCAGAATGTTGACATGCAAAAGCCTGCCTGGGATCTGATCCATCCAGGGTGTTAGCCCTTTAAACAGACTTTGCGATATGCGGCTGCGAAAGAGAATTTCACCCATCCAGATAAAAAGGGGCAGGGCCATCATGGCAGAGCCACTGGTATTATTCCAGGCCGCATTGGCCAGAATGGAACCGTAGGGCAGGTCGGTAAAGAGGATAAAACCGCTCAATCCAACCAAAAGAAGGGAGAGGCCAATCCAGAGACTCATCCCCATAAAAAGGATGAGGAGGGCGCCAAGGGCAAGGGCAACGATCGTTATGTCCATGGTATCTTTCCTCTTGGCGACATTAGCGGCCCAGTTCTTCGCTTTCTTCTAATACCATCAGTCCCTCGGTATCCCCGCGGAGCACGTAGATGCTCCTTAGCAGTTCAGCGAGAAATTGCAGAGCCAGCATGGTGGCGCCTAAAGGCATAAAAAACTGGGGGATGGCAAGGTAGGTAACCGAGATCTGAATGGACTGTGACTTGGTGACAACTGAATCCCAGAAAAAGGAAGTGCAGATGAAACTCAGGTAGGCCGTGACGAAAAAGCCAATTGAAAAACAGACTATATTAAGAAATTGCTGCCATTTTGTGCCAAGCGACTGAAAGAGAAGGGTCATGCGAATGTGGCCCTTCTCTTTTAGCGTGTATCCCAGGGCACAGAAGGTGAGGCCGCACATGAGGTACCCCATGTACTCATCGGTGATGTACAAAGTGCGATGAAAAAAGCTTCGCAGCACAATTTCCGTACAGATCATGGCGAGGGCACCTAAAAGCATCAGTCCTGCGAGGGCACCGCTGAACGAATTCAGACGGTCGATCAAACGAATGAGGCTTTTCATGTGTAATCTCGGTTATCTACAAATGGCTTACATCCCGGAAGCCGCAGAGGGTTGCTTGGGCCCGCCATATTTATTCATATACTTCATGTACAGCTCCTGTGCATCAGGAGGCGCCGTCTTGTACCAGTCTTGGCGAATGCTTTCGGTCTCCTTCATTAGCTCATCTCTCAATTGGGCAGAAACAGGTGGCATGCTCATGCCATGCTTAGCGCACTCGTTTTTTTCCATTTCGTCGACCAGGGTTATCTTGTACCAGAAGGTTTTTTCCAAGTCATCGGCGGTGTTCACCAAAATTTTCTGTTCTTCTGCACTCAATTTGTTAAAAACATCCAGGTTGATGGTGACCATGTTCTGCGGAAAGGCAATGTTGATCATATTGTAATACTTCAAGACTTGCCAGAATTTGGTGTCTGTGGCAACCGACGAGGTAGCGATGGCAGAATCTATAGTGCCATCTTCTAAGGCCTTAAATACATCAACAAATGGGATGACGTGGGATTTGCCCTTGAGCAGTTCGATGACCTTGGCACCGTTTTGGTCATAGGTCCTGGTTTGTAGCCCAGCCATATCTGATGCTTTGAGAATGGGGCGTTTTGTCCACAGTCCTGCAGCCGACCAAGGAGCCATATACAGTATTTTCTGGTTCCACTTCTTGGCATAGTTATCAAAGTAGGGACGGGCCATCTGGTCAAAATTTTGGACTGCGGTAAGGTCTTTCAGAAAAAAAGGTAAGGTGATGATTTGGAAAAATGGCTCCTTGTCTTCCACACCAGTGATGAGCATGTCAGATATATTCACACGGTTATCACGTACAGCTTCTAAAAGGTCCGGACCCTTAAATTGTAAGGAGTTTGAATCTTTCACCTCTATAATTACTGACCCACCGGTGGCCTTCTGTACTCTATCGGCATATTCATGCAGAAATTGGCTGTGCAGGTTCTCTTTGGGCCAAATAGAGTTAGCGGTAAGCTTGGCTGCCGCCTGGGCAGATTGCACTGAGATAATGAAGATAAAGAGCAGGATGACTGGAAAAGCAGGTCGTTTCATGAGGCATTTCTCCCAATTCGATGAATTTTTTATGCTACCGTAGCGTTTATATTGTCATAAAAATCAGTGTTCGTGTGCCAGGAGAGCTGCCTTGAACAAAACACGCTCCTAAAGAACACAAGTTACCGACCAACTTTTTTTAAATACTCTTCGTAAAGCGCCTTCCCTTCTGGGGATGCCTGCTTCAGCCATTCCGTGCGAATAACCTCTGTAATGTTGGTCAATTCCTTGGTAAACTCAGGAGATGGTACGATTTTTTCCATACCGTTTTTGGTGCAATCGGCAATTTTTTCATTATCCAAGGCCTCAATCTTATCCCACAATTCTTTCTCCAGATCATTGCCAGCCTTGATGAGCGCATCCTGCGTCTTTTTATCAAGCTTGTTAAAGGCTTTGAGGTTCACATTCACCATGTCAGTGGCAATGGTAATGTTGATAGGCTCATAATATTTCATAACCTCCCAGAATTTGGCGTCAACAGCAGTGGGTGATGAGGTGATGACAGAGTCGATCATGCCGGTTGCCAGAGCAGAATAGACCTCGCTGAAGGCGAGGGCGTAAGGCGTACCGCCAGTAGCCTCCACCACGAGGGCCCCGTTTTTATCATAGGTGCGGGTTTTCAAACCCTTCATATCGGCAACCGAGTGCACTGGTTTTTTTGTCCAGAGGCCAGCGCCTGGCCAAGGTGAAATATAGAGGATCTTCTGGCCCCATTTCTCAGCGACCTTGTCATAATAGGGGCGGGCAATTTTATTGAACAAACGCAGCTCTTTGAAGTCGCGAGTGAGAAAGGGCAGGGTGCAGATCTGAAAGATCTTTTCCTCTCCGGCCACACCGCTGACCAGCATGTCAGACACCGGCACCAGGCCATCTCGCACCACCTTAAGGAGTTCCGGCCCTTTGTATCCCAGCACACCGCCGCCAGTTACTGTAATCTCAACTTCTCCGCCAGTTGCATCCTGTACTTTTTTGGCAAAATCCTGCAAGGCGATAGTTTGGTGGTTTTGCGGAGGCCAGACCGAATTTGCCACCCATTTTGTCTTGGCTGCGACAAAATTTGTCTGGATGGCCAAGAGAAAGATCAGAGCCAGTGCGGTAACTGTCAGGTTCTTCATAAATTTCTCCTTTTGTGAATGAGCTGTACTTAAATAGTGCGCAAGTTATGGTGCACATAACTGTTTGTTAGTCGATAACATTACGCACTCATGTAAGCTATGATCCTCTGCTGGAAGGTATTAATATGTTTCAAAAGTGTTGATTCCAACATCGGTTCGTTTCTTTGCTTCATGGCCTCTATGATCAGGTCATGTTCGTGGATAACCGATTTGTAGTGCTCTTGCAAGGATAAGGAAGGAAGGGGGGCCGTGTCATTGGAATAAGAGAGATAAGCGAGTTTTTTCGCTTGGTTACGTACATCGCGGACAGCCCGCAACAGGAAGTGATTACGGGCGCTATCCGTAAAGGCAAGATGGAAAAGGTGATTTGCTTCCACAAGCCCGAGAAGATCATTTTGCTCAATACACCTGGCTACATCCCTATTTGCTTTATACAAAGGGCCAAGTTCAGGCGTAAAGGAACTGCTGCAAAGTAACGGAACAATGGCAAGATCGAGAATTTTCAAGGTCTCAAACATAGCCCTTGTTTCCTGCAGCGTAATAGGGGGAACCATGGCTCCCCTATTTGTCTGAATTACAACCCAGCCTTCCCCAGAAAGACGCAGTAGCGCTTCTCGGATGGGAGTTCGACCAATATTTAAATCCATCATAATGGTCTTTTCCTCCAGTAGTGTGCCGGGAGCATATTGCAAGGTAATAATTTTTTTGCAGATTTGTTCATAAGCAGACGCCCCGAGCGACTTGGAACTCTTTGGTCTCTGCTCACCTAGGGCAGTTTTCATGTCTTCCTATACAGCTATTATATTGAGCATTGTATGCCAGTATGTGCTTTCTTCTTGTACGACAATGTGGTGCCAATCCGCCTCATATGCTTATTATATATTTACTTGTATACGTCAAGTATTTTCCGCAGGGAATTAGTTTTCAATATTGTAATATTTTAAACTTTCTTCATTCAAATTTGATATTTTATTGTTGTTTATGTGCGCCAGTTATTTTCTTAATTGTCTAAATTTATGTAAAAATTCTTAATTTGTATAAATTGGTCTATTCATTGCATGTGAAGTGTGAAAGGCACATTGACAACGTGGAAATTAACATGACCGCGTAAGAAAAAAGAAATTTTACGGAAGGGGTGGAGCATGAAGTATGTAATGGCAATTATTAAACCTTTTAAATTGTATGAAGTGCGGGAGAAGTTATTGGCATGCGGCATAACAGGTATGACCGTCACTGAAGTAAAAGGTTTTGGACGGCAAAAAGGCTATACAGAAACTTATCGAGGAGCGGAATACACGGTTGAATTCTTGCCAAAAGTAAAGCTTGAGCTGGCTATAGATGATGAAAAAGTTGACGAAGTCATCAACCAGATCCGTGAGGCTGCTAACACAGGAGCGATTGGTGATGGGAAAATTTTTGTCTTTGATCTGGAAAAGGCAACTCGTATCCGCACCGGAGAAACCGGGCCTGAAGCATTATAAGAGGAATGAGAGCATGAAAAAAATAATACTTTATAGTGTGATGGTTTTGGCTGTTTTGCCATTTGTCTTTCCCCATTTGAGTTTTGCCGCTGCAGATGCCCCTGTCCCGGATAAAGGCGACACCGCCTGGATGCTCATATCAACAGTACTTGTCGCTCTTATGACAATTCCCGGAATAGCTTTATTTTACGGCGGTCTTGTCCGCAGTAAGAATATGCTCTCCATTCTCATGCAATCATTTAGTATCTTCTGCCTGGCTATGGTGTTGTGGGTACTGTACGGCTACAGCATTGCTTTCACCGAGGGGAACGCCTTTTTCGGCGGGTTGAGTAAAATTATGCTAAAAGGGGTTGGCATAGATTCCGTTGCTGGCACCTTCAGTAAGGGAGTTGTTATACCCGAGCTTGTCTATGTCTTTTTTCAGGCAACATTTTCGGCTATTACCCCGGCACTGATTGTTGGTGCCTTTGCCGAACGGATGAAATTTTCCGCTATTATGTTGTTTACCATAATCTGGTATACTTTTGCTTATTTGCCAGCTGCACACATGACTTGGTTCTGGGCAGGCCCTGATGCCTATACCGATGCCCTGGCAGCTGCCAAGGCGACCGCCAGTGCGGGCTTTCTCTTTCAAAAGGGAGCAATTGACTTTGCGGGCGGAACGGTTGTGCATATTAATGCGGCAATCGCTGGTTTAATTGGTGCCTACATGTGCGGAAAAAGGGTCGGCTATGGCAAAGAATCCATGGCTCCTCATAGCTTGACCATGACCATGATCGGTGCCAGCTTGCTTTGGATAGGTTGGTTTGGCTTCAATGCCGGCTCTAACCTGGAAGCAAATGGACTAACCGCCCTTGCCTTTGGTAATACCATGATCGCCACCGCTGCCGCCGGACTTATGTGGATGTTGGTTGAATGGATGGTGAAAAAGAAACCTTCTTTGCTGGGCACAGTTTCGGGTGCAGTCGGTGGTCTTGTTGCCATTACCCCTGCCTGCGGCTGGATTGGTATTGGAGGAGCCATGGTGCTTGGTTTAATCAGCGGTGTTGCCTGTTTTTGGGGCGTAACTGGCCTGAAAAAGATGTTGGGCGTCGATGATGCGCTGGACGTCTTCGGTATCCATGGCGTTGGCGGTATACTGGGTTCTTTATTGACAGGTATTTTGGCAAATCCTGCACTTGGTGGCATGGGAATTTTCGATTATGCCAGCGGTCAAGTATTACCCTATTCAACCTCTAGTCAGTTGATCAGCCAGTTGTGGGGAGTTTGCCTGACGATTGTCTGGTCAGGCGCGGTTTCTTTCCTTGCCTATAAGGTGATTGATGTAACAATCGGTCTTCGTGTTAGTGTCGATGAAGAACGCAGAGGCTTGGACACAAGTTCACACGGTGAATCTGCCTACCATTTCTAAGATCTTATTTCTGAAGAAATACAAAAACCTGGGTGCAGCAATCTGCCCCAGGTTTTTGTATTTAAAGACAAAACAGCATTTAGTTAAGAAATTTTTCGTTTTGGTATTTTTTTCCCAGTCTGCAGTTTATGCACCCTTTTTGCCTCGGTTGAGAGACGTTCAATACTGCGGACAATGAGTTGTTCCTGCGCTGAACGCTGCTCCCCTTTTGGAGTGGGATGCCGCTGGATATAGGTGCCATCAGGTTGCATATCCCAAGCTCCACGATGATCTCCAAGCTGCAAGTCAAGGATTTCCCGAAGCTGTTCCTGTAGAGGGACAGTCAAAACGGGGGTAACCATCTCTACCCTTCTTTCTAAATTGCGCAGCATGAGATCGGCTGAACCAATGAAATATTCCTCCTTGCCATTATTATTGAAATAGTAGATGCGGGCATGTTCCAGGAAACGCCCTACTATGGAGATAACGTTGATATTTTCAGAAAGCCCTGGAATGCCTGGTCTTAAAAGGCAACTATCGCGGATGATCAGATCAATATGCACACCCGCTTGGGAGGCCTTGTAGAGGGCCTTAATGATGTCGATATCAGTTAAGGCGTTACATTTAAATTGAATAAGGCCACTATTTCCCTTTGTCTGATGTTCTATTTCTCTCCGAATTTTATCCAAAAGGGCTTTTTTCAGAAATTTGGGTGAAGGCAAAAGGGTGGTGTAGTTGCGTACCGGCGCGTAGCCAAGTGTCAGGAAATTAAAGAATTCAGTCAGGTCGTGTCCGATTTTTTCATTGCAGGTGAGAATGCCCAAATCGCTATAGAGACGAGCCGTGCCTGCATGGTAGTTGCCTGTACCAATATGGGCATACCGATTAAGGCCATTGTAATCCCTGCGTACAACAAAAATGACCTTCGAATGGGTTTTTAACCCGACAACACCATAGGTGACGTGTATTCCCGCCTGTTCCATAGCCGTTGCCCAATGGATATTGGCTGACTCGTCAAAGCGAGCCATCAACTCAACCACCACCGCCACCTGCTTACCGTTGTGTACGGCATCAAGAAGATACTGGATAATCTGTGAATTGGCGGAAGTGCGGTAGAGGGTCATCTTAATGCCCAGCACCTTAGGGTCAATACTTGCCTCCTTTAAAAAATGCTCCACCGACGAGTCAAAGGATTGATATGGGTGCTGCAACAAAAAAGGGCCTTCCTCACGAATGAGGTGAAAAATGTTTGAGGCACCATGGGCAAGTTTGTAGTGATCTACTGGCTGATGAGGAGGGTAGTGAAGACCAGGTTTATCGATATTGGCAATCTCCATGAGATTGCGTTTTGCCATGGTGCCCTCCACGACAAAGACATCTTTTTTCGAGTCAAGATGCAGTTGGGAGGCAAGCATTCCCCGGTGCTGGGCACTCATGGTCTCATCCACTTCAAGGCGAACTATCTCTGCAAACTTCCGTTCCCTAAGAGCTGACTCTATGGTTACTAGTAAATCAGTTGCTTGATCAGTCGATTTCTCCGTAATGGCATTTCGAGTCACCCTGAACTCTGCACAGCTTTCTACTACCATGCCGGGAAAGAGCATCTCAAGATTATTGGCAATTACGTCTTCAAAAAGTACGAAGACCTGGCGTCGTGGCTCAACTTTGATGAAGCGAGGAATCCCCGCTCCCATGGGAACTTTTATTCTGTTGAGGAAAATATGGTCATCGTCAGCATGCCGGGTCGCCACCAGGAGGTTCAGGGAAAGATTGGAAATAAAGGGAAAGGGGTGGGCCGGGTCCATGCCTTGCGGTGTCAGAAGTGGATATATGTTGTCTTTAAAATAAAAAGACATAGTTTCCTGTTGCCTGGCTGTTAACTCTGTATATTTGCAAATATAAATATTTTCTTTGGCAAGAAGTTGCAGCAAGACCTTCTCCATATCCTCTTGCTGGGCTAGCAGGTCTCGGACAACCTCATAACTCTCGTCAATTTGCTGTTGGGGGGAACGACCATCGGTGGACAACTGTTTCACCCTTGCTCCCACCTGTTGTTTGAGCCCGCCGATTCGCTTCATGAAAAATTCGTCAAGATTGGAACCGATAATAGCCAAAAACATCACCCTTTCTAAAAGGGGGTTGCGATCATCAACGCATTCATTGAATACACGGCGATTAAATTCAAGCCAGGTCAACTCACGGTTTAGGTACCAGTCTGGTGAGTTGAGGTGAAAGGGAAGACGCTTTTCCTTTGGGGCGTCAGGGGTGGCGTTGCCTGTTTCCTCTGGTTGCTGATTACTCGTAACTTTTTTCATACAGAGCTCCCACATAAAGCATCAGGTTAATTTTCTGACAGTATAATGCTTTATCTATGTGTGGCAAAGGCCTGTCAGAGCTCTAATGTAATTTTAATCAAATCAGCTTTTTTTATTTCTTGGAGTTAGTTGGACTTTCTCAAGGTGATTGGGAAAAGCATGTAAACTGGCGGCTGCAGGAATAAAAAATGGCTTGCTTCTTTTACTCCTCTTGGCGATAATTATTCTTAGGTGAGATTTAATTGTTGAAACATTGTTGCAGTGCAAAGAAGGGGAAGGTAGAGTAACATACTCATATCTTTATAGATATTAATTATGTCCTTGCCCTGGTTTAGCGCAACTTTCACAGGAGGTATGATAGTGGAAAAGAAATGTCCAATGAGCAAAAATGGTTTAGGAGAGCCCTTGCCCAGTAAAAATGATGCAAAAGGAAATATGCCGAAACTAACAATGGCAAACGGCGCACTGGTGGAAAGCAACCAGGATTCCTTGACAGCCGGAGCACGGGGGCCGGTAATGCTGCAAGATGTTTGGCTTATAGAAAAGTTGGCTCATTTCGACAGAGAAGTTATTCCCGAGCGCCGTATGCATGCCAAAGGATCGGGGGCCTATGGTGAATTCACTGTCACCAATGACATCACTCAATACAGCAAGGCGCGAATTTTTTCTGAGGTTGGCAAGAAAACAGAGATGTTTGCGCGTTTTTCCACAGTTGCCGGTGAACGGGGCGCTGCTGATGCCGAGCGGGATATTCGCGGTTTTGCTCTGAAATTCTATACGGAAGAAGGCAATTGGGACATGGTGGGGAATAATACGCCGGTCTTTTTCTTTCGCGATCCAATTAAATTTATTGATTTAAATCACGCCGTTAAGCGCGACCCTCGCACAAATATGCGCAGTGCTAACACCAACTGGGATTTCTGGAGTTCACTGCCAGAATCTTTGCATCAGGTGACGATCATTATGAGTGACCGTGGTCTACCTTCTTCATACCGGTTTATGCATGGCTTCGGCAGCCACGCCTTCAGCATGATTAACGCTGACAACAAACGCGTTTGGGTAAAATTTCATTTCCGTTCACAGCAGGGCATCCAAAATCTGACGGATCAAGAGGCTGCCATGGTGGTTGGCATGGATCGAGAAAGCCATCAACGCGATTTATATGCTGCCATTGAAAAAGGCCAGTTTCCCAAATGGAAAATGTACATCCAGGTGATGACGGAAGAGCAGGCCAAGGCCATGCCCTACAATCCCTTTGACCTGACAAAGGTATGGTATAAGGCCGAATTTCCGCTGATTGAGGTAGGAGAGTTTACATTAAACCGCAACCCGGATAACTACTTTGCCGAAGTTGAGCAAGCAGCCTTTAACCCTGCCAGCGTCGTTCCAGGGATCAGTTTTTCTCCTGATCGCATGCTGCAGGGCCGCCTTTTTTCCTATGGAGATGCCCATCGGTATCGACTGGGTGTTAATCATCACCAGATCCCGGTAAACTACCCCAAAGGGGTAAAAAAGTATCACAGTTTTCATCGCGATGGCCTGATGCGGGTGGATGGGAATCTGGGAAGTGAGCTGCACTACGAGCCCAACAGTTATGGCAACTGGCAGGATCAACCGACTTTTCTCCAGCCGGATCAAGCGGGAGGTGATATTCAACGTTATGATTTTCGCGAAGATGACCATGACTATTATAGCCAGCCAGGCAAGCTTTTTAGGGCTATGACAGCCACACAAAAACTGGCACTTTTTGCCAACACGGCTCGTGGTATGGGAGATGCAAGCTTGCAGATTAAGCATCGTTGGATTAATCACTGCTATTATGCAGATCCTGATTATGGCAGGGGAGTGGCAGAGGCCCTGGGGATTGATCTTGCTGTTGTTGATCTCAAACTCCCGGCAAGGGTGAGCAGGGAGGCCAATTATGAGGCCAACAATAAACACCCGGAACTGGATATAGCTGCGCCACCGCAAGAGGTGCATATTGCCGGAGGAGAGCCAGAAATGGGCTTTGAAACAAATGGAGATGTGAAGGCAGCAATAGCTCCTAAGGATGATCCGTTCTTGCTCTAAATTTAAAGCGTTTTTGTCACTTTAGATAAAAAACGCGTGTGCCTGTGCGCAGACGCGTTTTTTTGTTGCGAAAAGTGTTTAAAGGGCAAAATTTGCGCAGTGGTCCAGAACGGCATTGAAAAATGGTGGGTTACACTTTGGATGCAGATTCTGCTTCCTGCGCGACTGCAGGCACCCGCTCAGTGGTGTCAGCTATGAGCAGGCTCTGAAATGATGCCCGAGCCTTGGGCGAGCCAATAACAGCCACCAGATCTTTTTTTTGCAACTGGTAACCTGGTTCAGGGTTTAATTCCATCTGTTCATCCCGCAGCACTCCCACCACTAATGCCCCAGTTTTTGCGCGGATTGAGGCCTCGGCAAGCGATTTCCCGCAGAGGTAACTATTCTTTTGTACCACAAACCACTGCATGTCGAAATGTGCCTCTGCGCTGCGTAGCTGCGCCAGGATTTTATACTGCTGAGGAACTTCTTGATGCCCGTTATTTGTAGAGAGGAACTGCTGACGAATTGGCTCGGTATAGTGATGTACCTCTTGCACTGGTAATCCCAGGGTAAGCAGTGCCTCTCTGGTCATTTCAAGACCTGCCTCAAATTCTGGATAAACCAGGTTCCTAACCTGCAGCTTTTCAAAAATGGGTAGAAATTCTGGGTCAATAAGACGGGCTATAACCTGGATCTCTTGTTGCTTGGCTCGGGCTCTTTGGATAGCTGCCTGTTCAACAACAATGTTTGGAATGCTGACCACTAAGAGCACGGCCCGGGAAATTCCGGCCGCATCCAAAACAACATCCTGGCTGGTATCACCAAAAATAAGGTTAAAACCGGCATCCTTTGCCAGCTCAACCCTACGCTGATCAAGTTCAATTATCACAAATGGAATGGAGAGGTTTTGCAGGATGGTTGCAATCTGCATGCCGATGCGTCCACCCCCGGCGATGACCACATGGTTTTTGAGCTCATCACTTTCAAAGTTGAAGGTCTGTAAGGTTTCCTTGGGGTGGTGCTTTTTTTGCAGGCCATAGATGCGGCTGGTCTGACTGGAAAGCAGCGGCGTTAAGACCATGGTAAGCACGGCTGTCGTCAGTACCAGATTGTAGAGTTCATTTGAGATGGAATTGGTGGAGAGGCCGATTCTGGCAAGCACGAAGGAAAACTCACCCACTTGGAAAAGACCCAGCCCCACGGCAATAGGAATCACATTGCCGTAGCGAAAGAGGCGGGCCAAAGAGGCAAATATGGTGGCCTTTCCTAGGGAAACAAGCACCACAAGCACCACTATCTGGCCCAGATGATTCCAGAAAAAAACGGGATCAAGCAACATACCCACTGAAGCAAAAAAAAGCAGGGAGAACATGTCACGCAGCGGGATAACGTCACTTAAGGCCTGGTGGCCATAGTCTGACTCTGTTAAGACCATGCCGGCAATGAAGGCACCAAAGGCAAAGGAAAGTCCAATCTTATACGTGGCAAAGCCAATGCCCAGGGCAATGGCAATAACCGCCAGGAGAAACAGTTCGCGGGAACCCAGGGCAACAATGTATTTTAGTAGAATCGGCAGGAGTTTGGCGCCAAAATAATACATACAGAGCAGAAAGACGGCGGCCTTGGCCAGGGCAACCGCAAGGGCAGGAAGGCCAGCCGAGGGGTCATTGATAAGCGGCAGGAGGATCATCATCGGTACGACGGCTAAGTCCTGGATGATAAGCATCCCGATCATAACCTTGCTCGACAGAGTTCCCATCCAGCCCTGGTTCATCAGAGTTTTGAGTAAGACCATGGTGCTGGAAAGAGAGATGAGGGCTCCAAACCAAATGGAGGTGGCCAAATCCCATCCCATCAATTTACCAATGCCCATGCCCAAAAAAACAGTAAAGATAATTTGTAGTGGGGTACCAATAAAGGCGATTAATTTGACAGGTTTGAGGTCTCGGTAGGAAAATTCCAAACCAAGAGCAAAGAGTAGGAGGGCTACGCCAATTTCAGCCAAGAGCTCTATATCGTGAACTTCGGTGATGGTCAGCCCGCCGGTATGTGGTCCCAGGAGAATACCGGCCATGATATAGCCCAGAATAAGTGGTTGGCGCAGCTTCTGCATAATGAGTCCGCAGAAAAAAGCAGCAAGCACAAGCAAGATAATGTCAGCGGCAATACCCATGTTCGTGTCTATTTAGTGAATATAGTGAAAATCGTTTGCGTGAAATGGATAATAATTGATGTCACTATACCATCTATTGCCGGGAAATTTAAGAAAACTGTGCCTGGAAGACTGTGAAGAAAAAAGCTGCTTGGTAGGCAAGGAGGATTAGGGGGGAGAATAGGAACGGCTGGATAGGGATTAAGCCCTCAGTGGCAGGGCCTGCCTTCTTATAAAATAAAACGAGGCATTCCGATTACTCGGAATGCCTCAATGCAGCTACAGCAAGTGTTGATAATTAATTAAGCGTGCTTCTTCTCAGGTGCTTTCAAGGTGGCCAGGATGACGACTGCCACTGCAAGAATAACAGCTGAAACCACGAATGGGACTAAGAAAGAACCGCTCATTGCCTGTAGTTTGCCACCGAGGTAAGGGCCACAGAAACCAGCAACGCCCCAGGCGGTGAACAGAAGCCCGTAGTTGGAACCTTGTGCTGATGGGCCAAAGTAGCTCAGCAGGGTTGCCGGGAACAGGGTGAACATGGCACCGTAGTTCCAACCAACGACAGCGGCGATCAGTGCCAACATGGCTGCGGATTTCCCCATGGGGAAGAGGGCCAGGAAGGCTACAGCCTGCAGGGCGAAAAGCACGACAAAGAGCTGTTTTGTGCCGAATTTGTCGGCGATAGGGCCAACCATGATACGAACAGCCGCGTTGGCGATGGCAAGGGCGCTTGGAGCACCGGCAGCGGCCATGGCAATAGCGTCCGCCTTATCTTTGGGCAGTGGTGTGGCGGCATCCAGGCTGAGTTTGAGTTTTTCCACAATGGTCATGGCATCAATGCCATGTTTGGCAATAAGGCCGATGCACATTAACCCGGCAAAGGATCCGCAGAAGTACGCAGCCCAGAGGAGCCAGAACTGGGGAGTAGATTTTGCCTCGGCATAGGTGTAGTCGCGATACTCTTTTGGGGCTCCACCACCAGCAGCAGGTGCTGGTGGATTCCAACCAGCCGGCTTATAGCCAACGGGTGGGAGCTTCAGGCAGAAGGCAGCCGCTATGTTTAAAACAAACAAGGCAATACCAACATACTTGAAAACCGGTAGGGCGCTACCATTACCAATGGTCGGTGAATTGATCATATAGGTAGCCATGGGGGCCATGATAAAAGAACCGAGGCCAAGGCCGACGACGGTAAAGCCGGTTGCCAGAGCGCGGCGGTCGGGCCACCATTTTGGTGCCGTGGCGATGGGTGGTAGGTACACGCAACCTCCACCAAAACCTGCGATAACGCCATAGTAGAGATAGAGCAGATAGAGCTGCGTTTTGGTGCTGGCACCAGCAGCCAGCTCTTCAGGGGTAGGTGGTTTAATGGTGGAGACCATAAAAAAACCAAAGGCCATGAGAAGGCCACCAAAGAGTACAACGTTTTTGGGGCCAATTTTGTCGCTTAAACGGCCAGCCGGGAAGGTCACGAGGCCAAAGACCAGACAGATGATGGCAAAAGCTAATGCAACTTCGGGAACGGTCCACCCGAATTGTTTCATAAGAGGTTTGATGAAAACACTAAAAGCGTACAACAGTAAACCACAAGACGTACTACCTAAAAGACCTCCAAGTAAGGGTATCCATCTTGGAAATGTAGTTTGTGTTTGAGACATTAATCCACTCCCCCTTTAAATGTAGTTTTGTTGAGCTGCATTATACATGCTACATCTTAACCCTTCTGCTCTTTTGAACGCTTTTTGTTCCCCCTTTTAGCTGAATTTTTATGGATTGACTGGCTCTTAGTGGCCCGCCCCCCAATGTAGCAATAGAAATTGAGAAGGAATGGGGCGCAGACGATAAAAAACAGGATAACATTTAGTTTTTTATCTTTTCAAATAATTGGCTGTCAGTGCCAAGCACTTGAGGACCATTGAACCTCAACCGTAAAAATACAAATAAACTGCCGGTCAAACGATACCCTAACCGGATATAATTCTAAACTGCCTTCTCAACAGCAAATTCAATAAAATTCTCTCCGAAATAATGGCGTTATAACAACCCGTATTCCCTGCGTCAAGAGATAAAAAGTTGAGTTCAGATAACAAAATGGGAAGAAAAATCGAGCGTGAATATTGCCTGTTCCCTTTCTGAAACAAGAAAGCTCTTCATGCTCATGCTGGGACATGTAATATGAATAATATTTTGATATTACATGGTTTTTTTTGTTGGCTACATCAGTTTTTCAAGAGAAGACGCCTTAACCCTTTTGAGAATACATACAGTCAATTATGTCGTTATTATGTATACTCCCCTCCATATTTTCTGTGGTGCGCAGCTGCAAGGGCGATAAGCGTTTTTCTGCTGCACTTTTGCCGCTTCCTCTATTTTTATTGAGTAGGAGTACAAAAAATGAGTGCTGAGATTATTCTCATGTACCTGGTAATTGGCCTTATTGCTGGGATTTTAGCAGGCCTGCTCGGTATTGGCGGGGGGCTTGTTATTGTGCCGATGCTCGTGTTTAGTTTTGGCAAGGAGGGCATTTCTTCTGAGGTAACAATGCATCTCGCCTTGGGTACATCCCTGGCAACAATTATAATTACCTCTATTTCAAGTTTTATGGCGCATAATAAGCGGGGTGCCGTCGATTGGTCCATTGTTCGCCGTATAGTGCCAGGCATACTCGTTGGTACTTTTATGGGTGGTTTTGCGGCGGCAGCACTTTCCACCAAGTTCCTGAAGATCTTTTTCTGTGTTTTTTTATATGTGGTTGCCACCCAGATGCTCTCTAACAGAAAGCCCAAACCATCGCGCAATCTGCCAGATAGTGGTGGGATGTTTGCTGTGGGATCTATTATAGGCGCCATCTCAAGTCTTGTCGGTATCGGTGGCGGCTCCCTCTCAGTACCTTTCATGCTTTTTTGTAATGTGACAGCACATAAGGCTGTTGGCACGGCATCGGCTATAGGTCTGCCCATTGCCGTTGCCGGAGCTGTTAGTTACTTTGTAAATGGTTTTGGGGAAGCTGATCTGCCTCCCTACAGCTTAGGTTATATCTATCTGCCCGCCTTTTTTGGCATTGTCTGTGTCAGTTTCCTCACAGCTCCTCTAGGGGCCAAGCTTGCCCATGCCCTACCAGTTGATATGCTCAAAAAGGTCTTTGCCATCTTTCTCTATGTCGTGGCAACGCGTATGCTCTGGTCTCTTTTACATTGAAAAGAGAGGCAATTTTGATGCACCCCCTGGGGTGTTTTTCAGCACGCATAATTCGGGATATGACGCAAAATGCTTGATGCAAATGAAGAGTGGTTGCGAAAACTGACAGAGGGACTCAACTCTTGCCACCTCTGCCCGCGAAACTGTGGCGTTAATCGGTCTGTTTTACCTACTGGATACTGCCAGTTGGATGCGGAGTGTCATATTGCCGCCCTCGTGGTTCATCACGGTGAAGAGCCGGTTTTGAGTGGAAAAACAGGAATATGTAATGTGTTTTTTTCCCATTGTAATCTTCAGTGTGTCTATTGCCAGAATCACCAGATTTCCCGCAACAGCACTCCGTCCCTCGGAAAAATAACCCTACAGGCTGCGGTGGACAGTATTGCCCGTTTCATTGATAGCGGGATCATGCGTCTTGGCTTTGTCTCACCCTCCCATCAGGTTCCCCAAATGGTCGCCATTCTTAATAATCTCGCACGCATGGGATATCATCCTGTTGTTGTGTATAATTCTGGTGGTTATGACTCTGTGGAGACCTTAGGGCAACTTGAGGGGCTCGTTGATGTATATCTGCCTGATTACAAGTACCGCGATGCGGATCTCGCAAAAAAATGGTCTGGTGCTCAGGATTATCCTGGGGTTGTCGCTGCCGCCCTTAGAGAGATGTATCGTCAGGTTGGACCGGTGTTGCATTTAGATGATGATGACATGGTTACTCGCGGGATGATTGTACGTCATCTGGTCTTACCGGGTGCCCTTGATAACAGCCTTGCCGTAGTGCGGTTTCTAGCTGATGCTCTTTCCCCTAAGTTGGCCCTCTCCTTAATGAGCCAATATTATCCCACGTCCATGGTCGCAGATCATCCGCAGCTTGGGCGTCGTCTGAACAAAGAGGAGTATGAACAGGTACTCAAAGAAATAGAAAAACTAGGGTTTTCTCAGGTTTTTGTGCAAGAACTTGGAAGCGCCGACTGTTACCAGCCAGATTTTTCACAAAAAAAACCATTTTGTGACTAGTCTTTATTGGTCAAGCTTTTGGAAAGCGGCCAGAGATTTGGGCAGTTCGCCAGTATGTGTATCGTCGTAGACGAAGAATATGTAGTCTGGGTGTAAATGCTCTGGCAATTTGGCAAAGACTTCTTCAATCTCATTTTGTTGTATTACATTTAAGTTCACATAGTCCATTTCATGAAAGGCCCTGGCCAGATGCGGGGCAAAATCAATGGTAAATGAGTTGCCTAGAAGAAGGGCCTTTTTCTGGGTAAGGCTATTTTCTGTCGTATAATGGATCAAGGTGCCATATTTGCTGTATTGGCTTAACCACTCTAAATCTTGCATTTTGGTGGGCCGGTTAGCATAGGGATAATCATATCCCATGATCGGTCTGTTAAATCCAAAAAAAGTTGCCAAATCGTCTTTAACCTGGGCCACCTGTGACGGGTCATTAAGCTGAAGGGTCTCTGTCACTCCGGTGTCTTTTAACAGCGTTCGGGTAAAGAGATAGGTTGATTTTCCCGTCCAGTGATACCGTTCCTTCGGGAAAAAATACGGCTCGTTTTTATGCTGATAAAAGAGTTCGTAGGGATAAAACAGGGTATATTTTCTCTCCGCGGCACTCCTGCGTAGCAGTTGTTTTAACAGGTTGTCATTCTTTCCGTAAGCCAGGCAGGCATCTCTATATTTCTTGTCCACATTTAGAGGCAATTTGTCCGGATAGATTACCGGTGTGGACGGTACTAAGGCAAAGATGGTTTTATACCCGCGGCTTGCATAGTAATGACTGGCATGGCTCAGAATATTGTTAACTGAATCAGTAAGTTGTGGGGTTGGGGCACTCTGATCTTCGCAAAGAACCTGATAAACGGTGTCCTTTTTTGTGACTTGGAAAGACTGGAGAAAGACATGTCCATCCTTGCCTATGGTAATATTTTGCAAGGGGGGATCTTTGAACACGTAGTAGCGCAGTTTACGATAGGCCTCATTGGCCTCTTGGCGAAATCCCACATGGTCTTTGACGTAGTCATCGACTCCTTTAATGTAATCTGCAGGTTTTTCTTTAAACAGCCTATATGGCGGAAAAACAGTCATATTTCTGTTTTCTAGATTTTTCATTGTGGCCTGGTTCTTCAAAATTAAGCCGACTACAGCTGGTATGCTTAGAAAGAGAACCAGGAGGGCAATGAAGATAGGCGTATGCCCATACATCTGAAATTTGCGCCGCGCGTCTTTTCCCATACTGATTAAAACCGGAAGTAAAGGAAGGGGCTGTAGGTCCCTGCCAGAATATATACGTAGCAGAGAATAAAAAGAGCACCCATCGAAAGAACCCGCCAGCAACGAAAGATGAGAGTAGTTGCTCCCCCCTGAGTGCGGGAGGAATTCGCAAATACCCTGGCTTGGATTCCCTTGCCAATCCACTCCATGAGGGGCGTGGCAAAGAGTAACCCGAGGAAGAAGGCTGCCATTTTTTCGTGGTTAACGAGTTGCGGTAAAGTCTGTGCATGGGGTGAACTTTGCAAACCCACCATGGCCCTGTAAAAAAGTCCGGCCTGACCAATATTGTCTGCCCTGAAAAGCACCCAACCGGCCATAACCACAAGCATTGTGTATGTATGCCTGAACAGACGTGGACACTTGGCAATTACTTTCTTGCCGCCCAGGCGTTCGAGAACGAGAAAAGTGCCATGAAAGACACCCCAGGCCACAAAGGTATAGGCGGCGCCATGCCAGAGTCCGCACAAAAAAAAGACAATGAAGAGGTTAAATAAGGTTCTGCCCTTGCCTTTGCGGTTTCCGCCCAGGGGAATGTAGAGATAATCGCGAAACCAGGTGGAGAGAGAAATATGCCATCTGCGCCAGAACTCTGTAATCGACTGGCTGAAATATGGGTAACGAAAGTTTCGCGGTAGTCTGAATCCTAAAATAATGCCAATGGCAATGGCCATAAAAGTATAGCCACAAAAATCGAAATAAATCTGCAAGGTATAGGCAATTACACCTGCCCAAGCCGTGCTTGCATTTAAGGCATCGGGTGCAAGGGAAAAAATAGTGTCGGCAATTGCCCCTACGTTGTTGGCAATAAGTATTTTTTGGGCCAGACCAACAACGAAAAGACGCAGTCCAAAACTAATTCTGTCAACAGTAAAACAACGTTTTTTCAGTGCTTTAGCAATCGTGTGGTAACGTGCAATAGGACCGGCCACCATATGGGGGAACATGCTAATGTATAACCCCACATTTAATGGTGATTTCGAATAGCCTGTAACTCCTCGGTACACATCGACCAGGTAGGAAATGCCGTGGAAGGTAAAGTACGATATGCCAAGCGGCAGATGGGGATGATAATGAGAGCTACTTTCTAGGTGAAAAAGGTCAGGTAAAACAGTGTTGAGTAAGAAAAAAAAGTATTTGTAATAGAAGAGCAATGAACAGTTGGCTGCCACTCCGAGTGCCAAGGCATATCGTCTAAGCGAACGTGAAGGGGCTCTTCCTATGAGCAGGCCAAAGATATAGTTTATGAGGATAAAGGCGAGCAAAATGCTCGTGAATTTGGTCTCACCCCAATAGAAGAAAAGTAGACTGAAAAGAAAGAAGGTGAGGTTTTTCCAGGGCAGAAAAAAATATACGGCAAGAAAAACAGGCGCAAAAAACGAGAGAAAAACAATGGATGGGAAAAGCATGGCCGTATGGAATTAATAGGGTAAAGCAGAGGTTTTTTTGCGCATACAGGAATCTGTCATGGTTGAGGCATTGGCTTCTAAAATGTAAACATCACTTAACTTCTGCCTATCTATTTCGTCAAGTATTTCCAGCGTGCTAGCCCCTATGAAGGTGAAATAAATCTGTATTTTTTTGGGGGCACCCTCAAGGAGTATTTCCATCTTTTAGATTGAACTTTTTTTTGTGGGAAGATGGAGATTCGTTTAAATTGTAAATATTTGTTTGCAATGGAAGGGCAAACCAACCATTTGCACTTAAATATCTTTTGTAATCTATTGTAAATACTAAAAATATATTTTGTCTTGTTTGCAATTCATTTCAGAAGATAGCCACTTTGTCATTCTTTTGTAATCATTACCTCTTCTTTTTTCTTGCTAGAATAATATTTGCAGAAAAATCGGTTAGTTATAAGTTTAAATTGTAAGGATTTATTTGCAATGATTGCTTTTCACTCTTTGTATTTTTCTTTGTATTAACCATCAATTATTATTCTTTTGTGTCAAAAATGAAATGAAGCAAATGTGATGTAGTAATTGATAGTTATCTATTTAGAAGATGGTAGTTTTCAGGAGAGAGTAATGGCAAAGAAGAAAAAAATAATCAGTCAGGCAACGGTAAAAGCCAATCGTCCCAGCCTTCTTATGGTTTTAGAGCCGCGCATTCTTTATGACGGCGCTGGCGTGGCGGTGGCAGCGGATCTGAGCAGTGATGCGTATCTTCCTCAAGATAGCGGAGCAGATGGAGCTGCCGCAGATGTGGTGGATGCAAGTCATCATGCAGAAGCAGCGGCAGACAAAGGCGCCGACGCAACTGACGTCGCGACAGCAGATACCGCAGCGAAGGTAGAGGCAGTGGTGCCTGCTGTGAGTGGCCAGGAGCAAGGGGCAGGGCAGGAAAGTAGTGGCACGGCAACTGCAGATACCAGCGCTCAGCCTATTGCGGAGAATGCAGGCAGCGGTGACCTTTCTGATGCATTAAGTGCCGCGCATGCTGAAACAGACTCTTCTTTGAGAGGAAACAACCAACATTACATACAGTCGACTCTTTCAGATCACACAGATGTTTCTAGTGATGGACAGGAAAATGACCATGCCGGTGAAGAGAGCAGTCTTCCTTTAAACGTTGATTTTCTAGATAGAGACAGCGCCGCCCCAATTTCCCAGGTAGTCTTTGTTGATACCAGTGTTGATGGTTATGATAAACTTGTTGCCGGCATAGTGGATGAAGCTGGTACTGGCAAAGGCGGTATAAACCCAACAGGTACGGTGGGCTCCAGTTCGTACATCGTATCCGGATCGACCTTGGTAGTCAGTCTGGGCAAGGATCCTTTTGCAGATATTGATGCGGTCTTGTCGAACTTCACGGACCTTGAAGCAGTCCACTTTGTTTCCCATGGTAAGGAAGGAGAGCTCATCATTGGCGACAGTCATATTAACGAGGCCAACCTGACCGAGTATTCCGGTTTTGTTTCTGACCTGCGAGATTCCCTTAG
>RRZU010319677.1_pt1 | contig 35192 bp, 30 predicted proteins | sample 2165561 | NCBI WGS metagenome assembly RRZU01 (sample SAMN10456909, study PRJNA506462) | wastewater metagenome | isolation source: wastewater sludge | place: USA: Moscow, Idaho | reverse complement strand
TCCACCAGCTTGCGGGCGTGCGGGTCGACCTCGGTTTCGACCCGCTCCAGCAGCGGCTGAAGATCGGCGGTCGATTTGCCCTCGGCTGCCAGCAGACCGATGACCGAGCGCAACTGCTGGCGCTGGCGGATCAGCTTGACCTGCTCGTCCACCTGCTTGTGGTAGCCGCGCACGGTGTCGGCGATTTCGGCCAAATAGCGAGCGCGGGCCGCCGGCACGATCACGGTCTTGCCAGTGGCGGCTTTGCCCTCGGCGGGCGGCAAGCGGCCCGGCTGCAACGCCAGGCCCTTGTCGCGCAGCAATTCGACCACGCCCTGATAAAGCGCCGTCACCCCGTTGTCGTTGAAGCGGGCGGCGATGGTGCCGTAGACCGGCATCTCCTCCGGGGATTGGGCGAACCCCTTGCGGTTACGCTGCACCTGTTTGCGCACGTCGCGCAGCGCGTCTTCCGCGCCCTTGCGGTCGAACTTGTTGATCGCCACCGCGTCGGCGAAATCCAGCATGTCGATCTTTTCCAACTGCGAGGCGGCGCCGAATTCCGGGGTCATCACGTACACCGAGCGATCCACCAGCGGCACGATGGCGGCGTCGCCCTGACCGATGCCGGAGGTCTCGACGATCAGCAGGTCGAAGCCGGCCAGCTTGCAGGCGGACAGGATGTCGCTCAGGGTTTCCGGCACCTCGCTGCCGGCGGCGCGGGTCGCCAGCGAGCGCATGTACAGGTTGGGGCCAGCGATGGCGTTCATGCGGATACGGTCGCCCAGCAGCGCGCCGCCGGTCTTGCGGCGCGACGGGTCGGCGGCGACGACGGCGATTTTCAGCCGGTCGCCCTGATCCAGCCGGAAGCGCCGCACCAGTTCGTCGGTCAGCGACGATTTGCCGGAGCCGCCGGTGCCGGTGATGCCGAGCACAGGGACGGCGCGGGCTTTGGCTTGGTCGAGAATCTGCTGGCGCAATTCGGGCGCGACGGTGCGGTTTTCCAGCGCGGTGATCAGTCGGGACAGCGCCCGCCAGTCGCCGGCCTTGATCTCGTCCAGCGTTTTGGGCGCGTATTGGCCGGGGTCGGTGTCGCAGACCGTCAGCATGTGGTCGATCATGCCCTGCAAGCCCATCGCCTGACCGTCTTCCGGTGAAAACAGCCGGGTCACGCCGTAGTCGTGCAGCTCGCGGATTTCCTCTGGCACAATCACGCCGCCGCCGCCGCCGAACACCTTGATATTCTCGCCGCCGCGCTCGCGCAACAGGTCGATCATGTACTTGAAGAATTCGACGTGGCCGCCCTGATAGGAGCTGATGGCAATGCCTTGGGCGTCTTCCTGCAAGGCGGCGGTGACGATTTCCTCCACCGAGCGGTTGTGGCCGAGATGGATCACTTCCGCGCCGCTGCCTTGCAGGATACGGCGCATGATGTTGATGGAGGCGTCGTGACCATCGAACAGGCTGGTGGCGGTGACGAAGCGGATCTTGTTGTGAAGGGTGGCCTTATCGGCGCCGGGCTGGGGAAATTTGAATTGGCTGACGACCGCGGACATTGGGTGGGTTCTCCTGTCGGTAGTTATGAACACAATCATACGCTTTTACCGTGCGGCGGCGAGGGTCGGCGCTAAAGCCAGCGTCGGGTCGGCGCTGCCGGCTGTCGTGATGGCCGCAATGATATAAAGAACCCGACGGCGAGGTTTGCCAATAGAGTTGCAATTTTTGCCAGCCGGAGCGCCAATAGAGTTGCAATTCGCGCCATTCTGGCTAGGATCGGTATTCGATATGCACTCACGAGCCGAGCGAGTATGCCGGTGATTCCCGAGATCGCGATAACGCCCGTAGCGTTCGTTCGCGCTATCGTGGCGGCCTATCGCCGCTATGACAAAGACCCTGGCGGCGCGCTGCGGCGGGCCCGCATCGCGCCGGAATTCCTGTCCGACCCGCAAAACCGCGTCGCCGGGTCGCAAATGCAAACCCTGTTCGGGATTGCCATCCAGGAGTTGGACGATGAGGCGCTGGGCTGGTTTTCGCGCCGGCTGCCGTGGGGCAGTTACGGGATGCTGTGCCGGGCTGCCCTCGGCTCGCCAACCTTGGAAATCGCCCTGAAACGGTGGTGCCGCTATCACGGCTTGCTGACGGATGACATCGCGCTGAAATTCACCGTCACCCGGTCGGCGGCATCCATCGCGATTCAGGTCAACCGGGACTTGGGGGAAATGGAGGAGTTCTGTTTCGCCACGCTCTTTCGGTATATTCTCGGCTACGCCTGTTGGGCGATCAATTCGCGGATACCGTTGTTGGAAGCCTGTTTCCCTTTCGATGCCCCGGAGCATGTGAGCGTCTATCAGGCGCTATTCCCCGGCCCGCTGCATTTCCGCTCCGAGTCGGCCAAGATCGGTTTCGATCCTCAATACGCCGCGTTGTCGATTCGCCGGGATGACCGGGCCTTGAACAAGATGCTCCAGCACGCCGTTCCCCTCACGATCTTTCCCTATCGGCGGGATCGGCTGCTGGTGCAACGGGTGCGCGACTATTTGAGAATGCGGCCCGATAACCCACATACTGGCGAATCGCTCGCCAAGGCGTTGCACGTTTCGCCCAGAACGCTGCACCGGCAATTGCAGGAGGAAGGTGCGTCGTTGCAAGCGCTAAAGGACGAAATCCGGCGGGATCGGGCGGTCGATCTGCTCAATAGAACGTCCCGGCCCATCAAGCAAATTGCCTTGGCGGTGGGATTTCTGAACGAAAAGAGCTTTTCCCGCGCATTCAAGCAATGGACGGGGGCAACGCCGGAATCCATCCGGAACAAAGGCCGACATTTCGCTTCGTGACGGTTTATGAAAACCGACAATCTGTTCTATCGGATTTTCAAAACGTTGCCTGTCCTGGCCTTGGAATTGGCCGGCGTCGCTGTCGCCAATCCCGCCGGCTACGGATTTCGCGCCGAAGAGGTCAAACAAACCGCTTTTCGTTTGGACGGACTGCTGATTCCGCCCGCCGACGATCCGGCCGCGCCGCTGATTTTCCTGGAAGCCCAGGCGCAACCCGACGACGATTTCTACGGCCGGTTCTTTTCGGAAATCTTTCTCTATCTGTACCGTTGCAATCCTCGCCCGCGCTGGCGGGCGCTGGTGCTGTATCCTCGCCGCGCCATCGAGCGGTCGGACCCTTGCTACGCTTCGCTGATGACCCTGCCGGAAGTGCGGCGGGTGTATCTCGAAGATTTGGCGAAGATTTCCACGCCCAGCCTTGGCTTGCAACTTCTGCAACTGCTGGTCGTCACCCCACGGGATGCCGCCGAACAGGCTCGACATCTGACTCGACGGCTTCGGCTCGCCGACAAACCATCACCTTTGCCTTTGGCTGAAGCGCTGGACCTGATCGAAACAATTTTGGTCTACCGTTTACCCAAGCTGACTCGACAGGAGATTCAAGCCATGCTCGGATTCACCCAAGCCGATCTGAAGAAGAGCGTCTTTTATCAGGAAGTTTTCGCGGAGGGCCGCCAGGAGGGCCGCCAGGAGGGCCGCCAGGAGGGCCGCCAGGAGGGCCGCCAGGAGGGCCGCCAGGAGGGCCGCCAGGAGGGCCGCCAGGAGGGCCGCCAGGAAGAGTGCGTCGCATTGATTTTACGGCAATTGCAACGGCGCTTTGGGCGCCTTCCGGCCAAGCAAGCGCGCCGAGTTCGCGGCCTGTCGCTGACGACCGCCGAAGCCTTGGCCGAAGCTCTGCTCGATTTTCAGACTTTGGACGATCTTGCGGCTTGGCTGGACAGTCAAGCCGATCCGCCGGCTTCTTGAAACGCTCGCTTTCCTATGGCGCGGTGAAACGAGGATGAGGATCGAGCGGGAGACTTTGACTTTGACCGATGCCCTCGGCGTCCAGCACGCGCCGGTTGGCGCACCTGCCCGCATCGTCTCGCTGGTGCCCAGCATCACCGAATTGCTGTTCGCGTTGAAGCTGGGCGATCAGGTGGTGGGCCGCACCCATTACTGCATTCACCCGGCCCCGCTGGTCATGCCGTTGCCCAGCGTCGGCGGCACCAAGAAAATCCGTTACGCCCGGCTACAGGCGTTGCGGCCCACCCACGTCATCGTCAACATCGACGAAAACCCGCGCGAGCTGGCGGAGCGGCTGATGGCCGACGGTTTGCAAGTGATCGTCACCCATCCGCTGAGCCCGGAAGACAACGTGCCGCTGTACCGGCTGCTCGGCGGGATTTTCGACCGCGCGGCGGAAGCGGAGGCGCTGGCGGCGCGGTTCGAGCGGGCATTGGCGGAATTGCGGCGAGTCGCTTGGCCCCGGCGGCGGGTGCTGTATTTGATCTGGCGCAAGCCGTGGATGGGCATCGGCCGGGAGACTTATATCGCCCGGATGTTGGCGCTGGTCGGTTGGGAGACGCTGCCGGTGGAGAGGGAGGCGCGCTACCCCGAACTGGCGCTGGACAAGGCGCTACTGGATGCCGCCGATCTGATCTTGTTCAGTAGCGAGCCGTATCGCTTTTTGCCCGAGCATTTGGAAACCTTCGCCCGCGATTACGGTTGTCCGCCGGAAAAACTGCGGCTGATCGACGGGGAAATGACCTCGTGGTACGGCAGCCGGGCGATTCAGGGATTGCGTTATATGGGGCAGTTTGCCCGTGAGATTTTCGGGACTGCTGGTTGATCGGATATCGCTTAATTGCATCAAGCTTTTTCCAGTACGACCCAATGCTCGAATTACTCAGCCGGGGTAAGTTTTCACTTAGGTCCGGTTAGTCACCCAGCTTGCTCTAGCCACGGGTGAGTTGGAACTCGGTCTTCTTAGTTGAAAGATCAGGTATTTTTGTGAATAAACCGCTCATATTAACCCCTTCAGTTTCATACTCAACTCGCAAGCCGCTGTAGTCGTTTTCAATCTTGAGTTCCAATACTTTGTTGCTGCGCTGAGTCAATTCTCGCAATAACTCACTACGCAGGGCAATATTGTCATCGAGTAGTTGCAGATTATTTGATACAACACATTGCTGGAACGGCGTAGGTAAAGTTTTTCCATTCTCAATGATTTTAAATCCGATATCAACTTTTGCTATCGTGGCATCGAGGGCAAAAAGTGTCCGGTACTGGTTGATGACAATGGCTAAACCAGGAGCCGAAACGGTTGCATAACGAAGCTTGTAAGCTTTAGCGAGAAACTTGATGAAGTCGAAATCGAGAGCATTGTACAACGCAGGTTGGCAATTGCGGACGAGATTATAAAGTGATGACCCCAAATGCTCTGACCGAGACAGGCCATGCACTCCAATAACAGCCTTGAGATGCTTCTCCACCGCAGTAGCGGCCATCATGGCCCCATGTTCCAAGAAACCACTACGAAGTAAGTGCCTAGCAACGAGATAGTCGCTGTGCGCAAGACCGAGATAGCCAAGGATAATTCTCCCGTTAGGAGTAGCTGAAGTTTTCATTTAGTCAACGCGGCTAGCAAATGATTAGCTGATTTCCGTTTATTTTCTAGATGGTTAAGAAATACAGAAGCACACAAATCTGGAGCAGCACTTTGATTTATAGAGGGCAGCTAAGCCAAGCCACCCCTTTTTCCACCGCCATCACCGCTTCATAATCCCACCCAATACCCCCCGCAAAATTTGCCGCCCCAGTTGATTGCCCATGGTGCGCAAGGTGGATTTCGCCATCGCCTCCAATGCGCCTTGCCGGCGACTGGTGCCGAGCAGCCAACCCTTCACCAGACCGCCGATGCCGTCATCTTCCTGCTGAGCGGCCTTACCCTTGCCTTTTGGTTCCGCCGCCGCGCCGGACGCCGCCGCTTGGGCGCGTCGCTGGAGCAATTCATGCGCCGATTCTCGATTGACCGCCGTATCGTACTTGCCCCCAATCGGCGAAAGCTGGCGCACGCCGGCGCGCTCGGGGTCGGTGATGGCGCCGATCCGACAGCGCGGCGGGGCGATCAGGGTGCGCTCCACCGGCAAAGGCACGCCACCTTCCTGGAGGGTGGTCACCAGCGCCTCGCCGACGCCAAGCTGGGTGATGACCTCCGCCACGTTCAAGCGTTTGTTGGGCGGAAAAGTCTCGGCGGCCGTTTTGACGGCTTTCTGGTCGCGCGGGGTAAAGGCGCGCAAAGCGTGTTGAACGCGGTTGCCGAGCTGGCCGAGCACCTGATCCGGCACGTCGTCGGGGAACTGCGAAATGAAATACATGCCCACGCCCGTGGAGCGGATCAGGCGCACCACCTGCTCGACCCGCTGGCGGAGCAGCGAATCGGGCGCGTCCGCGAACAGCAAATGCGCCTCATCGAAGAAAAACACCAGCTTGGGTAAGTCCACATCGCCCACTTCGGGCAGATTTTCGAACAGTTCCGACAGCATCCACAGCAGAAACGCGGCGTAGAGCCGGGGCTTGAGAATCAGTTGCTCGGCGGACAACACGTTGACCACGCCACGCCCGCTCATGTCCCGGCGCAGAAAATCCGCCAGATCGAGGGCGGGTTCGCCAAAAAACCGGTCGCCGCCATCTTGCTCCAGCCGCAGCAGCCCGCGCTGGATCGCGCCGATGGATTGGGTGCCGACCAGACCGTACTTCCCCGAAATCTCCTTGGTATTCTCGGCGACGAAGGCCAGCATCGAGCGCAGATCGTCCAGATCGAGCAACAGCAAGCCGTTGTCGTCGGCCACGGTGAACGCCACCGTCAGGACGCCTTCCTGGGTGTCGTTGAGTTCCAGCACCCGCGCCAGTAGCGTGGCGCCCATTTCGGAAACGGTGGTGCGGACCGGATGGCCGTTCTTGCCGTACAAATCCCAGAACACCACCGGATTGGCCTGCGCCGCCCAGTCCTTTATGCCGAGCTGTTTCAGCCGGGCTCGCAGCTTCTCGCCCGCTTGCCCCGCTTGGCTCATGCCGGCCAGGTCGCCCTTGACATCGGCCAGGAACACCGGCACCCCCAGCCGGGAGAAACCTTCGGCCAGCACCATCAGCGACACCGATTTGCCGGTTCCGGTGGCGCCCGCGATCAAGCCGTGGCGGTTGGCGTACTTGCCGAGCAGGTAAACGTCCCGGTCGCCCTTGCCGAGATAGATATCGTTCATGGTCGTCCTCTTGAGTCAGCCGTGGTCGAGGCGGTGACGCCCCTACAACTTGTGCGTTTCCGGCGTCAAACCCCGCTCGCGATACTGTTTGAACCGCTCGCGCGACTTCGCCAGCACCTCGGGATTCTGGTCCACCAGCTCCACCACCCGCTCGTAGCGCTCGAAGCCTTCGGGCAGCCGGTCGGCGCAATTGATCAAGACCTGCGCGCCGGCCTCGGTCGGCAAGATCGTCCCGACCAGCACCGGCGACGCTTCCTCGCCGGCCAGCGGATAGCGTTCGTGCGGGATGAAACTGTCCTGCCGGAAGGTCCACAGCAGATCGTCCAGCGCCGTCGCCTGCGCCTCGGACGCCGCGAGCAGGTAGACGGTGTGGCCGAGGCTGTACGCCTTGTCCGCCAGCCGGCAGGCCAGCAACGCCCGGCCGTTGTCCTTGTGATCGGGCAGCACGTAGAAATCGACGCGGGGCACCTCAAGCCTCCCGAGCCGCCTCGGCCGCTCGATCCAGCAAATACTGGGTCAGCAGCGGCACCGGCCGCCCGGTCGCGCCCTTGGCCTTGCCGGTCTTCCAGGCGGTGCCGGCGATGTCCAGGTGCGCCCAGTGGAATTTCTTGGCGAAGCGCGACAGGAAGCAGGCCGCCATGATCGCGCCGCCGTCCCGGTTGCCGGCGACGTTGGCCATGTCGGCGAAATTGCTGTCCAATCCTTCCTGGTAGTCTTCCCACAGCGGCAGCTCCCACACCCGGTCGTAGGCGGCGTGACCGGCGGCGGTCAGCGCGTGCGCCAGCGGCGGATGGTTGCCGAACAGGCCGTGCGGATGGCGGCCCAGCGCGACGATGCAGGCGCCGGTCAGCGTGGCGACGTCGATCACCGCCGCCGGTTCGTCGCGCTCGGCGTAGGTCATGGCATCGCACAGGATCAAGCGGCCCTCGGCATCGGTGTTGAGGATTTCGATGGTCTGGCCGGACAGGCTGGTCACGATGTCGCCGGGTCGGCTGGCCCGGCCGCCGGGCATGTTTTCCACCGCCGGAATCAGCCCGACGACGTTCAGCGGCAACTTCAATTCCGCGCAAGCCCGCAGCGTCCCCAGCACGCTGGCCGCCCCGCACATGTCGTACTTCATTTCGTCCATGCCTTCGCCCGGCTTGAGCGAGATGCCGCCGGTGTCGAAAGTGACCCCCTTGCCGATCAAGACCTGGGGTTTGGCCGGCGCCGGCCCTTGCCGGTAGTCGAGCCGGATCAGCTTGGCCGGCTGGGCGCTGCCGCGCGTCACCGAGAGCAGCGCGCCCATGCCCAGCCGCTCCATGTCGGCTTCCTCCAGCACCTCGACCCGCAGCGCCGGGAATTCCCCGGCCAACGCCTGGGCTTGTTCGGCCAAATAGCTTGGCGTACAGAGGTTGGGCGGCAGGTTGCCCAAGTTCTTGGCCAGGGCGACGCCGGCGGCAATCGCCACCCCTTCGCGCACCGCCCGTTCGCCATCGGACAGTTCCCGCCGACCAGGCACGCTGAGTATAATCTTGCGCAACGGCCGGCGCGGTGCATCCTTTTTGCTTTTCAGCGAGTCGAAGCGATAGCGCGCTTCCTCGGCCGCCTCGACGATTTGGCGAATTTTCCAATTGAGGTCGCGACTCTTGACCGCGAGGTCGGTCAGATAAGTCATCGCCTCGCCGGCGCCGGTATCGTTCAGCGCGGTGGCGGCGTGGGCCGCGATCTTGCGGAAGCGGCGGTCGTCGATTTCGCGCTCCCGGCCGCAGCCGATCAACAGCACCCGCTCGCACGGAGCCTCGGGCACGTTGAACAGCAGCAGCGATTGGCCGGGCTTGCCCTCCAGGTCGCCCCGGCGCAACAGGCTGCCGAGATAGCCGCCGCAGGCGGCGTCGAGCTGCTCGGCGGAGGGCGTCAGCCGCCGGGATTCGTAAATGCCCAGCACCAGGCAGGCGGTGCGCTGTTTTTCCGGATTGCCGCTTTTGACCGAAAATTCCATCGGTAGGCTACTCCCGTGTTCGACTCGTGGTGGCGCTCGTCGTGACGAGGGCGCGAATCCGGTGAGTTTAGCCAGAAACCGTGCCTTCTCACAGTGACCCGCCAGGGAGTCCCGTCGGGCGTGCCTTCCATCATCGATCGTTATCTGATTCGCGAGATCGGCATGACCCTGCTGGCCACCCTGCTGGTGCTGCTGGCCATGGTCCTCAGCCATCGGCTGTCCGGTTATCTGAGCAAGGCCGCCAGCGGCTTGCTGGCGCGGGATTCCATCTTTCTCCTGGTGGGCTTGCAGGCCGGCCACTTCCTGGTCGTGCTGGTGCCGCTGGCCTTCCTGCTGAGCGTCATGCTGACCTTGGGTCGCCTGTACCGCGATCACGAAATGGTCGCGCTGGCCGCCTGCGGCTACGGCCCGCTGTCGGTGTACCGGGCCGTCTTGCTGCTGGCGGTCCCGCTGGCGCTGATCACCGCCGGCCTCTCCCTCGGTCTGGTGCCGCTGACCATGGATTTACAGTTCGAGGTATTGGCCAAGGCCCGCAAGGAAGCCGAGGTCTCGATGTTCGCGCCGGGAACCTTTCGGGAGGTGCTGAACGGTCGCCATGTGGTCTATGTCGGCGCCCTGGACGAGCGCGAGCTGCGCAACGTTTTCATCCAGACCCGCGAAGCGGATGGCGACCTGAGCATCACCACCGGCGAAAAGGGCCATCAGCGAATCGACGAGGACGGCTCTCGGCATGTGATTCTGGATCACGGTTACCGTTACCGGGGCAAGCCCGGCCAGGGTGACTACGAGATGCTGCGCTTCGAGCGCGCCACGGTGCGGGTGGATACCGCGCCGCCGCCTCGGGCCTGGCAGTACCGGGAAGCGCTGCCCTCCCGGCAGTTGCTGGGATCGAGCGAGCCGGTCCTGGTCGCCGAGTTGCAGATGCGCCTCAACAGCCCGGTCCAGGTGCTGACCATCGCCCTGTGGGCGCCGCTGCTGGCCCGCGCCCGCCCCCGCGAGGGCCGCTACGGCCGGATCGTCGCGGCCGTGCTGATTCAGGCCATCTATTTCAATCTGGTCGGCGTCGGCGAATCGTGGCTGATCCAGGGTATCGTGATTCCGAGTCTCGGCCTGTGGTGGGTCCACGGCCTGTTCGCGCTGCTCGGCCTGGGCCTGCTGCTCCGGTACTACGCCCGCACCCCAGGTTTCCGGGCGCTCCGCCCCGCGACCCGGAAAACCGGCGAGACGCGATGATCCTCGACCGCTACATCTTCCGCACCGTCGCCGGCGCGACCCTGGCCGCCCTGCTGGTGCTGCTGCTGCTCGAATCCTTTCTGACCCTGTTGGCGGAATTGGAGGAGGTGGGCAAGGGCGACTACGATTTCGCGGCGGTGCTGCGCTACCTGGCGCTGATCCAGCCCCAGCGCCTGTACGAGCTGTTCCCGATGGCGCTGCTGGTGGGTGGCCTGCTGGGCATGGGCGCGCTGGCCGCCGGCAGCGAGCTGATCGTCATGCGCGCTGCCGGCCTGTCGCTGACCCGCTTGACGCGCTCCGCCCTGCAAGCCGGTCTCCTGCTCAGCGTGGCGGTGCTGGCGATCGGCGAGTTCGCTGCCCCGCAACTGGAAAAATCGGCCAAGGAGCAGCGCGCCATGGCCAAGAGCGAGAATATGGCGATTCGCGGCGGTCGGGGCTTCTGGGCGCGGGATGGCGACCACTTCATCCACGTCCGGGCGGTGCTGCCCGGCATCCGCCTGGTGGATGTTCACCTTTTCAAGATCGGTTCCGAATCCCGCCTCGAAACGATCACCGCCGCGCAAGGCGCGCGTTACCAGGAAGGCCGCTGGGTGTTGGAGGGCATCAGCCGCAGCACCCTGAACGGCGACGCGGTGCAAACCGAACAGTTGAGCAGCCTGGCGGTCGCCTCGGCCATCAGCCCGAGAATTCTGGACGTGCTGGCGGCCAATCCGAACGATCTGTCGATTCGCGATCTGTGGGTTTACGTGGGCTATCTGGAGCGCAACGGGCTGGACGCCCAGAGCTACCGGCTGGCGCTGTGGCGCAAGTTGCTGGCGCCGCTCAGCTATTTGGCCATGCTGGTGATCGGCATGCCGTTCGTGTTCGGCCCGCAGCGCTCGGCCGGCACCGGCCAGCGCCTGCTGGTCGGCCTGCTGCTCGGCCTGGCGTTCTTCATGGCCAACTACCTGCTCGGCAACGTGGTGCTGCTGTACGGCTATCCGCCGCTGGTGGGCGCGATCTTGCCATCGCTGCTGTTCCTGGCGGCCGGATTCCTGGCGCTGCGCCGCTTGCGCTGATCAGTTTTTGCGCTTGGGCAGCAGCACCAGCTCCGTTTCCGACACGCGGTCGGGCAGGCGCAGCGCCAGCCCCAATATCAGGCAGGCAACGCCGGCGAGCAGGCTGGGTCCGACCCCGACGCCGAGAACCCGATACAGGTAGGCGGCGACCGGCACCGGCCAAAGCCCGGCGACCAAAAATCGCAGCAGCGCCTGCCACCAGCCGATGTTTCGGCCATCGGGCCGTTGCACCCGCAACCGCCAGGCGCGCATTCCCAGGGTTTGGCCGCCGTGGACCCAAAACCCGCCGTAAAAGAAAAAGCAAACCAGCAGCAAGTAGGTGGAAAAAAACGGATTGCCTTGCAGCGGACTGTGGCGCGCGACGCTTTCGCTACCGAGCAGCGCCACCGCCAGCCCCAGCGCCAGCCCCGTCGCCCCGAGCAGCACCCCCGCCAGCAACAGGCCGTCGTAAACGAGGGCCGCCAGCCGGCGCGGCAACCGGGCCGGCGCGGGCGCGAGCGCGGGCGGATCGGAATCCGGCGCCGGGTCGGCGTTCATCGGAAAGCAGCTTTCGAACCCAAGCGGTCCGCAAGCCTCTATTTCGCCGGGCTGGCCGGCGGTTTCCCCGCTGGAGCGGCGGTTTGACCCGATGGCGGACCGCTCTCCGTCGGGCGGGGCGGTTTTCCGATCGCCGTCGGTTTCCCGCCGGCGGGCTTGGTCGCGGGATTCTGGTCGCTCGCGGCCGGTTTGCCGCTCGCCTTGCCGCTCTTGCCGGCACCGGACTTGGCCGGCTCCTTGGCCGGCTCCTTGGCCGGCTCCTTGGCCGGCTGCGCGGCGAGATCGCCGCTGGTCGGCCGGGGGCTGCCCAGCCAGCCGTTGATCTCGGCGATGTCCGCCTCCGACAGTTGGCCGGCGGCTTGACGCAGCACCAGGTAGTTGGCGATGTAGGAATAGCGGGCGGTGGCGTAATTCGACTCCGCGAGATACACATCGCGCTCGGCGTTCAGCACGTCCACGATGGTTCGGGTGCCGACTTCGTAGCCCGCTTGAGTGGCTTCCAGCGCGCTGCGGGTGGAGACGCGGGTCCGGTCGAGCGCCTTGATCTGGCTGATGGCGGTTTCCTGACCGCGATAGGCGTTGCGAACGGTGCGGACGGTTTCGCGCTGCTGGTTTTCCAGGCTCTGCCGGGACGCTTCGTAGTTGTACGCCGCCTCGCGGGACCGCGAGGACACCGCGCCGCCGCTGTACAGGGGAATGGTCAGTTCCAGGTTGACCTGACTGCTGGCGCCATTATTGCCGAGGCCATTGTCGAAGTCGAAGCGGCTGGCCCGCAAATCCAGCGTCGGATAGTGGCCGGCCTGTTGCAGCTTGACGGTTTCCCGGGCTTGATCGACCCCGAAGCCGGCGCTGCGTAATCTCAGGTTGTTTTCCAAGGCCATCCGCACCCATTCCTCGGGATCGTTCGGCTTGGGCAGGGCCAGCGGCATGCGTTCGCTGAGCAAATTGAGTTGCGCGTATTCCTGGCCGGTCAACTGGCGCAGGAGTTCGCGGGCGTCCGCCAGCTTGTTGATGGCGTCGATTTCCAGGGAGACGGCGGCGTCGAAGCGGGCCTGAGCGTCATAGACGTCGGTGATGGTCGCCAGCCCCACCTCGAACCGCCGGTTGGCCAGCTCGAGCTGGCGGGCGAAAGCATTCTTTGCGGAGGTGGTATAGGTGAGATTGTCCAGCGCCGCCAATACGCCAAAGTAGCCTTGCGAGACCCGCAGAACCAGCTCGTTGCGGATGTTGCCGAGATCCACGTCGGACTGGCTGACCGTGGCGTCCGCCAGCCGTTGCCTGACCTGGTTGCCTCGATTATACAGGGGTTGGACCAGGCTGATGCCGTAATTGTGGCTGTCGAACGACGACGGGCTTCGCCCCCCGCCCGCGATTCCGAAGGTGTTGCCCTGCTCGACCGTGGCTCCCACGCTCGGCAGCAACAAGGCCCGCGCCTGTGGCTTGGTTTCCTGCGCCGCTTCGCGACTGGCGGTAGCGGCCTTCAGCACCGGATCGCTTTCCTGGGCCTGCCGATAGACTTGCAGCAGGTCCTCCGCCCTCGCCGGCTGGCTGCAGCACGCGGCGACGATTCCGGCCAACACCAGACGCTTTATTTTGGGCATGGCTGACGGGATCTCCTGTGAGCGAGCATGTTAACGGTCTCTAATATAGCAGACGGGCGGCGCCGGTAAAAACCGCGCGCCCGGCGGGGGCGCGGCGCGGCTCAGCAGAGGGGAGCGGTCGGATCGACATCCCGGGACCGGGCATCGACTCCGCCATCCAGATTGACGGCTCGCTCGAAACCGGCCCGTCCGAGAAACAGGGCCGCCCGAAGGCTGCGCGCGCCGTGGCGACCGATCACGGCCGTCTCCCGCTCCGGGTCAAGTCCGCGCCACGCGGGGAGCGGGCGCTCCATCGGCATTCCGGCCGAGCCGTCGCTTCGGGCAAGGCAAATTCCCGACGCTCGCGCGCGTCCTGCGGCAGCGGAGCCGGTTCTCGCGCCAACCGTCGGTGCGGTTCGGCGGCGGTCGACCGCCACGGGCCGCTCAGAACACGAAAGCCTTGGCGGTCGCCGAGTTGCGCAGGGGAGGCAGATAGGTGTCGAACAGGCTTTCCCGCAGCCACTCTCCCTCGCCGATCCGGGTGATCAGCAACGCCTCCATCACCGGCGGCTGGCCGGCCACGACAAACAGCCGCCCGCCCGGGCAGAGGCTTTGCCGCCAATGGTCGGCGACCGCCGCCACCGATCCCGTGACGGCGATGGCGTCGTAGCGCCGCTCGCCCCAACCGCGACTGGCGTCGCCGACATGCAGCGCCGCGTTGGACAACCGGTGGGTCTTGAGTTTCTGGCGGGCGGCTTCGACAAAGTCGGGGACGATGTCAACGCTGACCACGCTGCCGGCTAGCCGCGCCAGACAGGCGGTCAGATAGCCGCTGCCCGTGCCGACTTCCAGCACGTGGTCGGTCGGTCGCACCGCCAGCGCTTGCAGCAGGCGGCCCTCGACGTTGGGTTTCAGCATGAACTCGCCGTGACCGATGGGGATGGCGACATCCCCGAACGCCAGATTGCGGTAGCGCTCGGGGACGAAATCCTCGCGCGGCACGCAGGCGATGGTGTCCAGCACCCGCTGATCCAACACCTCCCAGGGTCGGATCTGCTGCTCGATCATGTTGTAGCGCGCCTGCTCGAAATTGAATGCGGTCATGTTCGGGTCCTGTCAACGCCGGGTGGTTTTTCGGGATTCTGGCGGGGGCAGCGCCCCTCGGTTTGGGGTCGGAGCGATTTTAACATAAGGCGGGCGCCAGGCGGCTGCCTTGAAGATGGAGCGGACAAACGGGATCGGCTCGCCCGAAGTCGGCGACCGAAATGACCTCGCCTTTCCGACGGTCCGCGCCGAAGGCGCGAGGCGGCCGGCAGCGCCCGACAAATTCAACTTGACAGTCGTGGCTGACTTCCACGATACATCCCGCTCGGCGGATCGATTGAGGAGGACCCATGAGCGACGAGTTGAACGGCACGATGATGCAACACTTCCACTGGTATTCCCCGGACGATGGCACGTTTTGGGACGAGGCGGGCCGTCAGGCGGCGGCGTTGGCCCAGGCCGGCTTCACCGCCGTGTGGCTGCCGCCGGCCTACAAAGGAATCGGAGGCGCGAGCGATGTCGGCTACGGGGTCTACGACCTGTACGATCTGGGCGAGTTCGAGCAAAAAGGCTCGGTTCGCACCAAGTACGGAACCCGTCAGCAATATCTCCAAGCCATCGCCGCGCTGCGCGCCGCCGGGCTCCAGGTCTACGCCGACACCGTGCTCAACCACCGCATCGGCGGCGATGCCACGGAAACGGCGCGAGCCACGCCGTTCCTCCAGGACGACCGGGTGCATCCGCGAGGGGAGCTGCGGGAAATCGAGGCGTACACCCGTTTCACTTTTCCCGGACGCAAGGGCCAGCACTCGCCCTTCGAGTGGCACTGGTGGCATTTCGACGCGGTCGATTACGACGCCAAGGCCAAGGAATCGGGCATGGTTTACCTGTTCGATGGCAAGCAGTTCGACGATCAGGTTTCCCTGGAGAGGGGCAATTTCGCCTACCTGATGGGTTGCGATCTCGATTTCCAGAGCGAGGAAGTGCGAGACGAGCTGGTCCGGTGGGGGCGGTGGTATCTGGACGCCACCGGCGTCGATGGCTTCCGGCTCGACGCGATCAAGCACATCGCGGCCTGGTTTTTCCCGAACTGGCTGGACGAGATGGCGGAGCACGCGGGTCGGGACTTGTTCGCCGTCGGCGAGTACTGGTCGCCCGATGTCAACGCCCTGCATCTGTACCTGAACCGCCTGGGGCCGCGCATGTCCCTGTTCGACGTGGCGTTGCACTACAACTTCCATTTCGCCAGCCGCATGGGCGGCAATTACGACATGCGGCGCATCCTGGACAACACCCTCATGCAGCAGCGGCCGTATCAGGCCGTCACCTTCGTGGAAAACCACGACTCGCAACCGCTGCAAGCCCTGGAATCGGTGGTCGAGCCCTGGTTCAAGCCCTTGGCCTACGCCATGATCCTGTTGCGGCGGGAAGGCTATCCCTGCGTGTTTCACGCCGATTATTACGGCGCCGAATACGAGGACCGGGGGCGGGACGGCCAGCGCTATCGGATCGTGATGCCCTCCCATCGCGCCCTGATCGACACGTTCCTGCACGCCCGCCGCCACTACGCCCACGGCTCTCAGTACGACTATTTCGATCACTGGAACCGGGTCGGCTGGACCCGGCTGGGCAACGCCGAATTCCCCAAGGCCATGGCGGTGCTGCTGAGCGACGGCCCCGGCGGCGGCAAATGGATGGAAGTCCGCAAACCCGCCGCCAAGTTCGTGGACCTGACCGGGCACGTCAAAGAGCCGGTTTACACCAACGAGGCCGGCTGGGGCGAGTTTCAATGTTTGGGGGGATCGGTTTCGGTGTGGATCGAGGAATAGCCGGCCTCGCGCTGGCACGGGAAAATGCGCCCTCCCCCTTGTCAAGCCCCCTCGCATTGGTTAACCTTCCGCTCCTAATCGCTCAGGCGCGTAGCTCAGTTGGTTAGAGCACCACCTTGACATGGTGGGGGTCGTTGGTTCGAGTCCAATCGCGCCTACCAGTTTTTTTGTCTGAGCCGCAAAGCAGACGGGTTTTAGAAAGGGCGCGCCTTCCTTCCAAAAGAAGGGCTTTGGGTGCGCCCTTTATTGTTTCACCCCAACCAAACAAGCGGATCGAGAGATATTGCAGCAATGCCGATCATCACGCTCCCCGATGGCAGCCAGCGCGCGTTCGACGCGCCGGTGAGCATCCGCGAGGTCGCCGCCGCGATCGGGCCGGGCTTGGCCAAGGCTGCCCTGGCCGGCAAAGTGGACGGCCGTTTGGTGGACACGTCGCACGTCATCGACCGGGACGCGACCGTGGCCATCATCACCGAGCGCGACCCGGAAGGCTTGGAGATCATCCGCCATTCCGGCGCGCACCTGCTGGCGCACGCCGTCAAACAACTTTATCCCGGCGCCCAGGTCACCATCGGCCCGGTGATCGAAAACGGTTTTTATTACGACTTCGCTTTCGAGCGGCCCTTCACCCCCGAGGACTTGGAGCGCATCCAGGCGCGGATGGAGGAACTGGCCGCCCAGGATATTCCGGTGGAGCGCTCGGTGATGCCGCGCGGCGAGGCGGTCGCTTTCTTCCGGGCCATGGGCGAAGAATACAAGGCGCAAATCATCGCCGACATCCCCTCGGACGAGCCGATTTCGCTTTACCGGCAGGCCGATTTCATCGATCTGTGTCGCGGCCCGCATGTGCCCTCCACCGGCAAACTCAAGGCGTTCAAACTGATGAAGGTGGCGGGCGCTTACTGGCGCGGCGATTCCCGCAACGAGATGCTCCAGCGCATCTACGGCACCGCTTGGCTGGACCAAAAAGCGCTGAAAGCCTACCTGCACCGGCTGGAAGAAGCGGAAAAGCGCGACCATCGCCGGGTCGGCAAGGCGCTCGACCTGTTCCACGTCCAGGAAGAAGCGCCGGGCATGGTGTTCTGGCACGACCGGGGTTGGCGGATCTACGTCGAAATCCAGAACTACATCCGCCAGTTGCTGCGCGAGCACGGCTACCAGGAAGTCCACACCCCCCAGATCGTGGACCGCAGCCTGTGGGAGCGGTCGGGGCATTGGGATAAGTTCCGCGCCGACATGTTCACCACCGCATCGGAAAATCGCGACTACGCGATCAAGCCGATGAACTGCCCCTGCCACATCCAGATTTACAACCAGGGCCTGAAGAGCTACCGCGACCTACCGCTGCGGCTGGCCGAGTTCGGCTCCTGCCACCGCAACGAGCCGTCCGGCACCCTGCACGGCTTGATGCGGGTGCGCAACTTCGTCCAGGACGACGCCCATATCTTCTGCACCGAGGACCAGATTCAAGCCGAAGTCTCGGCGTTCATGGACCTGCTGTTCCGGGTCTACGCCGATTTCGGCTTCGACGAGGTGCAGCTCGCTTTGGCCACCCGGCCGGAAAAGCGGGTCGGCAGCGACGAGGTGTGGGACAAGGCCGAAAAGGCGCTGGAGCTGGCGCTGAACCGTACCGGGCAGCCGTGGACGCTCAAGCCCGGCGAGGGCGCCTTCTACGGCCCCAAGATCGAGTACGTGTTGCGCGATTGCCTGGACCGGCTCTGGCAGTGCGGCACCATCCAGGTCGATTTCTCGATGCCGGGCCGGCTGGACGCGCACTACATCGCCGAGGACGGCGCCAAGCGGGTGCCGGTCATGCTGCACCGGGCCATTCTCGGCTCGCTGGAACGCTTCATCGGCATTCTGGTCGAGCACTATGCCGGCGCGCTGCCGGCCTGGCTGGCGCCGGTGCAAGCCGTGGTGCTCGATATCACCGACCATCAGGCGGAGTATGCCGCCAAGGTCGAAAAAATCCTTATGCAACAAGGTTTCCGCGTCGCAAGCGACTTGAGAAACGAGAAAATCGGCTTTAAAATTCGCGAGCACACGCTACAGCGCGTCCCCTATCTGCTGGTCGTCGGCGACCGCGAGATGGAGACCGAGACCGTCGCGGTGCGCACGCGCGCCGGCCACGACCTGGGTGTCATGAATCCGGCGGCTTTCGCGGAACTTTTGCGAGCCGACATCGCCCGGCGCGGCCGAACCGAATAATCACTGGAGGACAGCAACATCGCCGCAAACAATGAACTCCGGCTCAACGACGAGATCACCGGGCGCGAAGTGCGCCTGATCGATCAGGACGGCGAGCAGGCCGGAATCGTCCCCCTGGTGCAAGCCAGGCGGATGGCCGAGGAAGCTGAACTGGATTTGGTGGAAATCTCCCCGAACGCCAAGCCGCCGGTTTGCCGCATCATGGACTACGGCAAATATCGGTTCGAACTGGCCAAAAAGCAGAGCGAAGCGCGGAAAAAACAAAAGCAGATCCAGGTCAAGGAAATCAAATTCCGTCCCGGCACGGACGAAGGAGACTATCAGGTCAAACTGCGCAACCTGATCCGTTTCCTCAGCGAAGGCGATAAAGCCAAGGTGACGCTGCGGTTTCGGGGCCGCGAAATGGCGCACCAAGATCTGGGGATGAACCTTCTCAAGCGCGTCGAAGACGATCTCGCCGCTTACGGCTCGGTGGAGCAGCGGCCCAGGATGGAAGGGCGGCAGATGGTGATGACCATCGCGCCGACCAAGAAAAAATGAGCCCGCTTCGGGTGATCGGCTTTTCCCGCTCCGGGACGCGCCGGGGTCGATCCAGAATTTTCTTTTGAAATCGCGGAGTCATGCAATGCCCAAGATGAAGCCGAATCGCGGTGCGGCCAAGCGCTTCAGCCGCACCGGGTCCGGTAAGTACAAGTGTTCCCACTCGCACCTCCGGCACATCCTGACCAAGAAAACGACCAAGCGGAAACGCCAGTTGCGCGGCACCACCATCGTGGCGGCCGTGGATACCCCGGCGGTGCGCCGGATGCTGCCCTACGATTGATGCCGCCGGACCGGAGAGTTAAGCCATGCCCCGAGTGAAACGTGGTGTTACCGCCCACGCCCGCCACAAGAAGGTTCTCAAGCAGGCCAAGGGTTATCGCGGCGCCCGCAGCAAGGTGTATCGGGTCGCCAAACAGGCCGTCATCAAGGCCGGCCAGTACGCCTATCGCGACCGCCGCCAGAAAAAGCGGGATTTTCGAGCGCTGTGGATCGTCCGTGTCAACGCTGGCGCCCGCGAGAACGGGCTGTCCTACAGCCGGCTGATCAACGGCTTGAAGCAGGCCGCCATCGAGATCGACCGCAAGGTGCTGGCCGATCTGGCGGTGCTCGACAAGCCGGCGTTCGCCGAACTGGCCAACCGCGCCAAGGCCGCGCTCGGCATCGCCTGAGCCGCTCGCCGGATCGAGATCGATCCGGCGGCATCGGGAATTCCGAACGGGGGAAGGGCTGCGGCCCTTTCCCTTTTTCGTTTGCCATCGCTGAGAGACCCGCCCGCGTGGACGCACTGTCCGAACTCATTCAGGCCGCCCGAACCGCCATCGCCGGAGCCGGCGATCTCGCCGCTCTCGACCGGGAGCGCGTGCATTATCTGGGCAAGAAAGGCGCGCTCACCGAGCGGCTCAAGGAACTCGGGCGCTTGCCGCCCGAACGGCGGCGCGAGGCCGGCCAGGCCATCAACGAGGCCAAGCAGGCGCTGGAAACCGCCCTCGCCGCCCGCAAGACCGCGCTGGAAGCGGTGGCGCTGGATATCCGGTTGGCGGACGAGGCCATCGATGTGACGCTGCCGGGCCGCGGCCAGCGGCCGGGCGGCTATCATCCGCTGAGCCGAACCTTGGCGCGGATCGAGGCGCTGTTCGCCCGGATCGGCTTCGCGGTCGCCGAAGGCCCGGAGGTCGAGGACGATTTCCGCAATTTCGAGGCGCTCAACATCCCGCCCCACCATCCGGCGCGGGCGATGCACGACACCTTTTATTTCGATGCCCACACCCTGCTACGGACCCACACCTCGCCCGTGCAAATCCGGGTCATGGAACGGCAGGCGCCGCCGGTGCGGGTCATCGCGCCGGGGCGGGTTTATCGCTGCGATTCCGATTTGACCCACTCGCCGATGTTCCATCAGGTCGAGGGTTTGCTGGTGGACGAGGAGGTGAGCTTCGCCGACCTCAAAGGCGTGCTGGACGATTTCCTGCGCAACTTCTTCGAGCGCGATCTGGGGGTGCGCTTTCGGCCCTCCTATTTCCCGTTTACCGAGCCCTCCGCCGAGGTGGACATCCAGTGCGTGATCTGCGGCGGCGATGGCTGCCGGGTCTGCAAGCACAGCGGCTGGCTGGAAGTGCTGGGCTGCGGCATGGTGCATCCGGCGGTGTTCGCCAAGGTCGGCATCGACAGCGAGCGCTATACCGGCTACGCCTTCGGCATGGGGGTCGAACGGCTGACCATGTTGCGCTACGGCGTCAACGATCTGCGCTTGTTCTTCGAGAACGATCTGCGCTTTCTGGGACAGTTTCGGTGAGGCAACCCGCATGAAAGTCAGCGAACGATGGTTGCGGGAATGGGTCGATCCCGCGCTCGCCACCGCCGAACTGGTGGCGCAATTGACCATGGCCGGCCTGGAAGTCGATAGCGTCGAACCCGCCGCGCCGGACTTTCAGAAAGTCGTGGTCGGCCGGGTGGTGGGCCTGATCCCGCATCCCGACGCGGACCGCTTGCGGGTGGCGACGGTGGACGTGGGCGGCGCCGAGCCGCTGCAAATCGTCTGCGGCGCCCCCAATGTCGCTGTCGGTCTGTGCGCGCCGACCGCCTTGATCGGCGCGGCGCTGCCCGGCGGGTTGAAAATCAAGCCCTCCAAGCTGCGCGGCGTCCAGTCGCAGGGCATGCTGTGCTCGGCCAAGGAATTGGGTCTGGCGGAAAGTGCCGACGGCTTGCTGCCGTTGCCCGACAGCCGGCCCGGCCGGGACGTGCGCGAGTTGCTGGCCTTGGACGATGCCTTGCTGGAAATCGAGCTGACGCCGAATCGCGGCGACTGTCTGGGCATGGAAGGCATCGCCCGCGAGGTCGCCGCCCTCAACCGCCACGAGCTTCGCCCGCTGCCGGTGGAGGCGGTGGAGCCGGCGGTGGACGCCACCTTTCCGGTGGTGCTGCTCGATCCGACCGATTGTCCGCGCTATGTGGGGCGGGTGATCCGGGGCGTCGATCCAGCCGCCGAGACGCCATTGTGGATGAAGGAGCGCTTGCGCCGCGCCGGCATTCGCAGCCTGGGACCGCTGGTGGACGTGACCAATTACGTGATGCTGGAACTCGGCCAGCCGATGCACGCCTTCGACCTGAACCGGCTGACCGGCGGCATCGAGGTGCGCCGCGCCCGGCCCGGCGACCGGCTGGAGCTGCTGAACGGCGTCGTGGTGGAACCGGACGCGGAAACCCTGCTGATCACCGACCGCGCCGGTCCGCTGGCGCTGGCCGGGATCATGGGCGGCGAAATCAGCTCCTGCACCGACACAACGCGCGACGTGTTCCTGGAAAGCGCGTTTTTCGCCCCGGCCGGCATCGCCGGCCGCGCTCGCCGTTACGGCCTGCAAACCGATTCGTCCTATCGCTTCGAGCGCGGCGTCGATTCGCGATTGCAGCGTCGCGCCGCCGAACGCGCCACCCGCTTGCTGATCGACATTGCCGGCGGCCAACCGGGACCGATCGTGGAAGCGGTATCGCCCGAGCATCTGCCGGCGGAGCCGGCCATCCGGCTGCGGCCGGAGCGCATCCGCAAGCTGCTGGGGCTGGACATTCCCGCCGCCGAGGTCGAAGAAATCCTGCGCCGGCTGGGTATGGCGGTGGCGGTCGAACCCGACCATTGGCTGGTGGCGCCGCCGAGCAGCCGCTTCGACATGACGCTGGAAGTCGATCTGATCGAAGAAATCGCCCGGATTTACGGCTACGGCCGCCTGCCCGGCAACCGTCCCCTGACCCGGCTGGAGATGCCGCCGCAGCCGGAAAACCGGGTCGAGCTAGCGCGGCTGAAAGAAACCCTGGTGCAGCGCGGCTTTCAGGAAGCCATCACCTACAGCTTCGTCGATCCGGTTTTCCAAAAACAGCTCGATCCCGACCGGGAACCGCTGGCGCTGGCCAATCCGATTTCCGCCGAGCTGGCGGTCATGCGCACCAGCCTGTGGCCGGGTTTAATCAAGGCGCTGATTCACAACCAGAAGCGCCAGCAGTTACAGGTACGGCTGTTCGAGCACGGGCTCAACTTCGTCCAAACGGACGGCGGGCTACGGCAGGAGCCGTATCTCGGCGGCGTGATGGCGGGCACCGCCCTCCCGGAACAGTGGGGCGTACCCGGTCGGCCGGTAGATTTTTTCGATCTCAAAGCCGATGTCGAAGCGTTGCAGGTTCTGACCGGCGAGCCGGAAGCGTTCGCGTTTGTCGCCGCCCCGCATCCGGCGTTGCATCCCGGTCAGAGCGCCAGGATCGAACGGGCCGGCACGGTGGTGGGTTGGCTGGGCGCCCTGCACCCTCGGGTGGCGCGGGAATTGGATGTGGAGGGCGATGCCTTCGCGTTCGAGTTGCGGCTGGATGCGGTACAACCGGCCCGGACGCCGGTTTTTGGCGAGCTTTCCAAGTTTCCCGCCAGCCGCCGCGACATCGCCATCGTGGTGGACGAAGCCGTTGCCGCGCAAGCGATTTACGACTGCATCCGCCAGCGCGGCGGCGAATTGCTGCGCGAAGTGCGGCTTTTTGATGTCTATCGGGGCAAGGGCGTGCCACAAGGCGGGAAAAGTTTGGCTTTGGGATTGATTCTACAGGATTTCTCGCGCAATCTTACCGATAATGTAGTCGAGGAGACCGTTTCCGGCATCATCGCGGGACTAACGGAACAGTTTGGCGCAACGCTTAGGGTTTAGGAGCATGGCACTCACAAAAGCTGACATGGCGGAAAGATTGTTCGAGGAACTGGGCATCAACAAACGCGAAGCCAAGGAATTGGTGGAGATTTTCTTCGAGGAAATCCGCAGCGCCCTGGAGCTGGGCCAACAGGTGAAGCTTTCCGGATTCGGTAATTTCGATCTGCGGGACAAGAATCAGCGGCCCGGCCGCAATCCCAAAACGGGCGAGGAAATCCCCATCACCGCCCGGCGGGTCGTGACCTTCCGGCCCGGCCAGAAGCTCAAGGCGCGGGTCGATGCCTTCAAGGGCGAGGCCCAGTAATGGCGACCAGTGCCAAACGCTTGGCAAAGCCAAGCAGTTAAATTAATATTACCAATCCTCACGGCGGGCGATCCGCCGTGACATCGGGGCGTAGCGCAGCCTGGTAGCGCACCTGCATGGGGTGCAGGTGGTCGGAGGTTCAAATCCTCTCGCCCCGACCAATCAAAACAAGCACTTAGCTTAGAATTTGAACCTAGGCTAAGTGTCTTTTTATTTTGATACGGAAAATGTGCCCCACAAAGTGCCCCACAATTTTCAAAGCTAGGGGGCTTGGCTACCCCGTAAATTATTTTCCCGTGATTGTTCCTGAACTGGGGAAACCCGCCAAATTTGGCCTTGGGAAGCGGTTACAGCCACTTTCGCGCCGTGCCTAACTCTTTCCCTACCCGAACGGTTACGCGCCTAGAATCTCCCCCGCTGGGGTCGGAATACAGTTAATTGCACGGGGTAAGATGGCTGGTTGCCTAGCTCTACCGCTGGAAAGTTCAGATTAGACCTATTAATCTGAATCTTGGGGGGAGTCACGGGTTTGTTACGAGTCTTCCGATGCTTTCCCGTCCCAAGAGTCCCCCTATCGGCCTACTCCTTCAAGCCAGCCTGAGCTATTATTTAATGAATGCTAGAGACCGTGCCATTGCCCCTGTTGTGGGATGAACGGACAGCAAGGCGCAACCCCAATGATCGAATGCGTTAAGCAACAAATAAACCAGACATCAACTATACGGTTAGACTTTCAACGATAAAAATGAGGATTAAATCATGGCAATTTGGAAAACCTACAGAGTAACTGACATTCTTACGGAAATCGAAGATGAAAAATTTGTTCTTCCAGTTATTCAACGTCCTCTTGTGTGGGGTGAAGAAAAAATGGAGCTTCTTTTTGATACTTTACTTAAAGGAGATTCTTTTGGTGGTGTAATGGTAATTGAAGAAGAAAGAGATACTAAACCCTTATTTAATTACAGAACATTTACAAAAGATGGTGGATTAATTGCTTCAAGACAAGTTGATAGTCTGACTCAACTTCAGAATTTTGTGATTGACGGTCAACAAAGACTTCAATCTTTTTATATTGGTCTAAAAGGAAGTATTAATGATAAAGTTTTGTATTTTGATTTATTTAGCGATTATAACGAAGAGTTCGAATTTAAATTTGAAAACGACACTCAGAAATTACCTAAACAGTCAAAAGATAATTCGTCAAGTAGAACAATATCAGAGCATTTTTGTTTTTTAGCAAAAAGCTTACTCAAGCGTCTTAAAGATACTAATGATGAAGATCAAGTTTCAAATGAGATTATTAAGGCACACAGTATCACAAATGATTTAAAGAAAACACATATAACTAAAAATGTGAAGGCATTTTACAAGAATGTAATTACATCTGAAACTATTGGAATTTCAAGAGTAGTTATAAACAAATCGCTCGACGAAACTGTGAATAGACAACGGATAGTTGAGCTATTCAGAAGATTGAATGATGGAGGAACTAAGCTTTCATCATTTGATTTAGTTGCTTCGATTCTTAAAGGGTTTGCTTGGGAAATGGAGGGGTTTTTAAGAGAAATATTAGAGCATTACGAAGAAATTGGTTTATCGCAAGATAATCTGATAAAGCTAATTTTTATACTTCAAGATAATCATAATAAAGAAATGGCGTCTATTGATGCTAAAGATGCAGAATTTGCAATAAAAAATAGAGAAAGAATTAAGTGTGTATTAAAAAGTTTAAAAGATTTTCTAACTTACTCAAAGCTCTACGATTATTACAAGGACGGGAATCGTTCATTCATTCCTTTGTTCTTTATTGCCTATCATATTTATCACAAACCAATAGATAATAATTGTGTAACCAATTTCTTCAATAATTTTGATACAGGAAATACGGAATTTCCTAAAATAAAAAAATGGATTTATCATTCTTTAGCTAATGGTGTTTTCAAAAGCAAAGGAGTTGGTTGGATACCATATAAAACTGGAATTAAAAAACTACTTGAAAAAATAAAAAATTATAAAGGTAACGACTTTCCTATTGACGAATTATTTGGAGTTTATACAAGTTATCCAATTACATTTACGGCGCTATACGATAGTTCTAATTTAGATAAACTTGATAGTTCCTTTGTTTTTTACTTGATGTACGATCAAGCTAAAGTGATACGAATACAGGACGTTGATCATATAATGCCAAAGTCGATACTAGAAGCTTTAAAATTTGATGCTTCTAAAATCAATAGTGTCAAAAACTATCAACTTATTGATTATGGAACTAATAGGGGCGAAAAAAATGGAAAAGCATTTACGGATTGGGTTAATAACCCCTCTTATGTAACAGATAAAGCAGCATTTGTGAAATTACATCTTATTCCAACGGATGAAACTTTGTGGCAAGAAAGTAAATTTGAAGATTTTATTGAAGAAAGATCAAAATTAATATTATCAAAACTTTCAAAATATATAATTTAGCGTTTTTTCCATAAATTAGCCTAACTGGCTGTTGCAGCGAACTCTGCCACGTTCCGCCACTGAACTTGGACGTTAGGTATCTTTGATTTTTCGGTAACGATTGTTGTGAATTACTAAAGGCACTGGAGAATTTTTAGAATGTCAAAATTTTTAGGGTTTATTTATTGGTTACTTGGATTTTTTTGGGACAATTTGGATGATGAAACAAAGAAAAAAATTATCGAAGCAATTATTAATAAATTTGAAGAGGTGCTTCGTCATTTTTATGAGTGGTCGAAGAAAAGACAGGAGAATAAATCATGAGTAGCCTTAACGAATTCATAAATGAGTCTAAAGGAAAAGAACTTATAGCGGACACTAGATTAATTTTAGTTCAAGAGATAAGTCAAACTTTAATTCCGTTTTCAACTTCAATTGAAAAAAGGAGGCAATTTGCAGAAGGGGTATCTAATCTAGTTGAGAGTAAAGATTTTCTTTCTGAATTTAGCAATGAAATTGGTGAGCCATTGGAACATGAGTCTGAAGCTGAATTTGTCAAGCGCGGTGTTGATACGTTGCGCAAACTACTTTACAAGAAATTTGATATTGTGGATTAGCATGTAGAGAAAGCAGTACGAAGCGAAACCCGCCTAACGGTCATGTCGTTGGAACGTCACCCCGGACGATGAAAGTCTGTACTTTCATGGCAACTGGGTGCTTTGTACCGGAGACCACGCCGTTGACTTGAATTTTTCGGGTAAAAATTTTGTCATAATTTTGTTATTGGTCTTTCCCTATCCCAAAATTCTATCCATGTTCTCGCCTTGCCCGGTTCCTTCCCCCCTACCCGGATGGGTACGTGCCTAGAATCTTCCCGTGTTGCTTCGGAATGCAGTTAATTGCACTGAGTAGGGGATGATTATTTTTTGGCGAGTATGCCTGAATCCCTGAAAACCGCTTGTTACTTACCTTTCCCGTGGAAAAATTCAAGATTAGTTTCTGATTGTTGATCTCTGTCTATATCTATTAGCGTCTATAGTAACCATTGGTGCTAGTTCTTTGCGAGCAAGCAAAATCAAATAATTATGATTGTCAGGTTGCTAGGCCCAGAAGATGCCACTTCAGCAAAATCAATGACTTGCTGAATCAAACTAGCACCAATGGTTAGTAGATATATACTCTCTACCCCCCCACGAAAAATTAAGTAACTAGCTCATAGCTATGAGTTTGTAAAGACTGTAAATAATAAGTCTCGTTTATATTCAATCCACTTTCCCCAATGTTCTTTAGAGTGCCCCAACTTTAACGAGTGAGGGGTAAACACTTCTAGCAAGTGTTTACGCGCTTCCTTACCTTGTTGTCTGTATGCTTCTTGTCCAGTAATACCCTGTTGAATTGATTGAGTGAACGAATATAGAGTCTTATCTTGGTTGGCAAGTTTGAGTGATTCCAACTTGCTTTTTGGAATCACTAATAGGGGTTTAAAGGGGCTTTCTATTGTATGTAATTGATTCATTGTTAAATTTGTCCCACGAATCCTTGCCTCTACTCTCGTTATGGGATGCGAGACTATCTTGCTCTTTTTTTCTTGAAGTTGCTTTTGCTTATCGTAAATAATGAATGTACGGTTACTGTATTTAGCACCTAAATAGAGCGTACCGTTATCTTTAAACAAGGTATTTTGATTGCTGATTCCTGAAGCTAGGAATATGTAATCAGACATAGGTTTATTTATGTCCATCGCTAGTTCTAGTAGTTGAATTTTGAAAGTCTCATATACCGTATTTTCTCCAAATAACTCCACGCATAAGAAAGTGAAGTCTATCCAAGATTCCCAGTCTAGTTTGGATGGATTAAAGTCTATCCAAACTATAGCCCCATTCTTATTAGCCCCAAACTTAATATAGATGCTGGTTTTTTCTGGATAGTGTTTTAAGAATATCGTTTGATATTTTCCTACCCTTCTATTTAATTCACCTTGTCCCCACAAAAACATAGCCCTAGAGACTGCTAGACTGAAATTTTCCTTTTCTTCTAATGTAGTGAAGGATTTAGACAAGACCAACTTATCTAATTTTTGATGGATGATAGTTATCAAGGGAAATACTCCCTCTCATAACTAGAATATGTCTTTTACTTTAGGCTAACTTATTAATCCTATTACTATTCCCCCAAAAATCCAGACTTTAGGTGAACGGATAACCGATATACTTTTTTGTTGGAATAAGACATAATACAACTCTCCTAGCTTTACAATCTTGAATGGATTTAACCCGTCTCCCACAAGACGGGTTTTTTTGCTTACAGTCCTAACGCTTCCTTGACTACATGGGTAGGCCACCAAGCCCGCTTACCGTCTTTATTGGGTTTCGGGAATCTTCCATCCCTAATTCTGTTCCAAAGCGTAGAAGCACTCCAACCTGTAACGGCTAGAACATTGCCCGTTGTGTATCTACCGGGCATGGTTAAGGGGATAATTGGGGCTTTGACTTTTGCATGTCCGCAACGTCTTTTGCTGGCGGGCATTTTTAAGAATTTATCGGCCTTAATTGCTTTAGTGTTGATGGTTACTGGCATGATTCACGTACTCCCTAAAGATGAACGCGCATAAATGCAAAAAGGCCATGTGGTGCGCTGTTGCCATTTGGCCTTTGCGCATCACATGACCTTTTAAGCCATGCCCTATGAACTAAGGGTCTGAAGCTGATCCCCCCTCATACTTCGGGGAACTGTGAAATAGATTAAGGTGACTTAATTTATATGTCAAGGGGGTATTTTTACGCTACTTTGCTTCCGAAATTCCCCACGATTACGTTGTCTGATAGCAAGGTTTCAAGCCGTTTTCCCAACAAATACCATGCTTCTTGCATTTGTTTACGTGGTTCTTGACGCTGGTAGATTCTTTTCAGCTTGTTTTCTTCAACGTGATTCAAGCAGCGTTCTATGATTTCAGAGAGTACCCCACAATGCCCCATTAGGGTTGCTGCTGTACGTCTAAGGTCATGGGGTGTCCAGTGTCCCCCTGATAATTTGAGCGTACCTGTGGCCTTTGTGCGATGTTTTAGAGGATTTTCTAGCTGTCTATCTAAGACTTGCTTGGTAATGCTCTTGATGTAAACCGGGCTATCCCCACGGCTTGAAGGAAGTACCCAAACAGATTTATTCCCGCTGATTTCATGCAGGGTTTTGAAGTGTGTCAAGGCGAAAGGGGAAAGGTTGACGGTGTGGGGTTTACCGTTTTTTGAGTTTTCAGCGGGTATTAACCATGTTCCCGCGTCTAGGTTAATGTTTGTCCATCGGGCTTTAGTAACTTCCCCAACACGGCAAGCCGTGGCAAGGATAATCCATAGAACCGCTTTGGTAGAGTCTTGAAGATTGGCGTTGTCCATCGCTTCCCGCAATTCTTTCAATTCATGCTTGTCGGGATTGGTAGGGTCACACAAGATTCTTTCCCGTGGTTCCTCTTTCCCGCCAATTTTGGCGCGTTTGGTGCCATCTAATGGATTTTTTTGTACCCATTCCCGTTCATCCTTGGCGTACTTGAAAAATTGATTGAGACTGGCATGAAGACGGTTAGCCATGATTGGGGCACGTTTCGCCACGTTATGAAGAATATCAGCAAGCATAACTTTAGTGATTTCGGATACGGGTACATCCTTCAATTTTGGGAGTACGTCCTTGGCGATAGCGCGCTTAAGGTCTTTCCCGCCGTCCTTGCGGTCGCTGATTTCCTTTGAGCCATACCACTCGGTAAGAGAGGATTCCAAAGTACGTAGAGCGGCTTTTTGAGCTTCAATATGGGCAAGTTCAGCTTTCTGTTCAATTGTTGCCCGTTCCTTGGTTAGCTTGCGTTCATCGTTCGGATTCTTGCCCGTGGCAAGGGTGGAAGCTGCTGTATCTCGTTCCTTGCGGATGTTGGCTAGGCTTACTCCCTTTCGCCATGTCCCACAGGTATAGTCATGATGCTTGCCACTATGGCGGAACCGCCAGCGAAAAAGTACGCTGATGGTTCCGTCCTTGCCCATGCGGACTAGGCCACGAAGATTGTCACCATCGAATAGCTTTTTGCCGATATCGGCGGAAGTCAGATTTTCGAGTTCCTTGACTGTGAGTGACATTGGTTGTGCCTTGGGGTTAAGGGTAGGGTATGGGGGCACAAATTCCCATGTGCCCCACAATGTGCCCCACAAAAAGAGTTGCTTGAAGCTAGATGCTATGGGTATGCTGATGAGCGTATTCTATCGGTAAGCGATTAGAATAGCTAGAAAATTTGGATGATTCTGAGGAAAACTTAGATGCTTGAAAATGGGCAAAGATGGGACAAAAACTTAAATGGGGTGCAGGTGGTCGGAGGTTCAAATCCTCTCGCCCCGACCAATCAAAGCGACGGCTTGGCGTTCACACGCCAAGCCGTTTCGTTTTCGCCCGCCCCCCATTCCGGCGGTGAGCGATAAACTGCCGAGGCTATCCCTTCATCCCGCCCAGCATGATACCGGCGATGTAGTACTTCTGCAGGACCACAAACAGCACCATCACCGGCAAAACGGTCAGCACCGACCCGGCCATCATCAGCTCGGTATCCTGGACATGCTCGCCCAGCAGGTTGGCGAGCGCCACCGGCAGGGTATAGCGATCACTGTCGGTCAGCACGATCAGCGGCCACATAAAATCGTTCCATGCGCCGAGAAAAGTGAAAATCGCCAGCGTCACCAGAATCGGCTGGCACAGCGGCAAGATCAGCGACCAGTAAATGCGGAACTCGCCGGCCCCGTCCATGCGCGCCGCATCGATCAAACTGTCGGGGATCGCCAGCAGGTACTGGCGAATCAAAAAGATGCCGAAAATGCCGGCCATGCCGGGCACGATCACCCCCCAGTAGGTGTTGATCAAGCCGAACTGCTTGAGCAGCAGGAACAGCGGCAGCATCGCCACCTGCGCGGGGATCACCATCGCCGCCAACAAACCCCGGAACAGCCGGTCGCGGAAGCGAAAGCGGAACTTGGCGAAGGCGTAACCGGCCATCGAGTTGACGAACAGCGCGATCAGGGTCACGGCGCCCGCGAGCAAGGCGCTGTTGAGCAGGTAGCGGGCCAAGTCGAGACGGGTGAACAGCGCCGCGTAGTGCTCGAAGGTGATGGCGCTGGGCCACAAGCGCGGCGGGTAGCTGTTGGCCTCGCCGGGCGGCATCAGCGAAGCCGCCAGCATCCACAGCAAGGGCAACAGCGTCAGCGCCACGCCGAGCGCCAGCAGACCGTACAGCAGCACAGCGGCAAAAACGGAACGCGCCCGGACGGTGACCGGGTATCGGCTGGGCGAAGTCATGGCATTGCTGGCTCGCACCGTTGAGTTGGCGGCAGAGAGGCTTCCGGTTTCACTGCAAGCGATCGTGCACGACCGACGCAACCGGCCCGACCGAGGCTGCTGGCACTCGCAGCTTGCGGTGCCTAGATCGCGTCGGCAGCCCCACCGCCGTGCATGGGGTCCGGGCAGCCAAGCGCGCTGACCCGCACCGATACCGCTGTACTTTTGGCCTGACCGGATGTTGTGGCCGGGCCAATCTGGTCTTGATCCGCAGGCCAAATCACCGTTGGCCGAGAACCAAGACCGGAACGATCCCCCCAATCTTTTTAATATTTACCATAAATATCATACATATAATAGATATGGCAAGAATATTGATGACCGACGTTCGACCGCGAGGCGCTCGGCCGCTTTCATCCGCCCGCCTTCGCGCCGGCCCGCAGCGGTATCGACGAGACGCCGACCGAACGAAAAATCACCAACGCAACCAGAAACCAAGGAAAAATCGATGCAACCGACAACATCACCCGATCAGCCCGCAGATGCGGCCGAATTCAACTATCACGTCGCGCGGCATCATGAAGCTCGCTGGAAACGCGAGGAGCGGCTGCGCCTGGCCGTCCAGCGACGCGAAGACAGGCCGCGTCACCGCGAAGACCGACGGGCGTCCCGGCGCCGGCGATGGGATGACGACCGATGACTAGATCGGGCGCCGCTCCGGGCCAGAGAGAAGAACGCATCGATGCCAAGCGGAGTTTCGGCGCGGGCGGAAAGGGCTCGGATATCGCCTATCCGAGCCCTTGTCTCGACTGGCGCGCCCGGAGAGATTCGAACTCCCGACCCCCTGGTTCGTAGCCAGGTACTCTATCCAACTGAGCTACGGGCGCTTTGATTGGGGAAGCGAAGGGGGCGAGCCGATTCGGACAGCATCGATGTTCGCGCCGCTTCGCGGAAATTGGCGGAGAGAGAGGGATTCGAACCCTCGATGGAGTTTTATGTCCCCATACTCCCTTAGCAGGGGAGCGCCTTCAGCCGCTCGGCCATCTCTCCGGCAAATGCCGACTCATCAAGCACTGCAAGTTCTAAAGGATAACGCCTTCAGCCACCGCCGTAAAGTCCAGAGCATCAGATCTCGGGTTGCGTGACGTTGCCGGGGGGGACGCCGCCGTCCTGCTCGCGTTTGATCCGCTCGTAGATTTCTTCGCGGTGCACCGCAATGTCCTTGGGGGCATTGACTCCGATGCGGACCTGATTACCCTTCACGCCCAACACGGTGACGGTCACCTCGTCGCCGATCATCAGCGTTTCTCCAACTCTGCGCGTCAAAATCAACATAATCAAGCTACTCCTTGTTCTCCATCAAAAGCACCAGGCCATTTCGCGGTTTTTGGCAGCCCGCGTTGTGATTGATTTCACTCTCGCCGCAGATCGAACGATGCGTTCAGACGGCTTTTTCCAGCTCGAACGCCTCGTGCAGTGCGCGGACCCCGAGTTCGAGGTATTTTTCATCGACCACCACCGAAATCTTGATCTCGGAGGTCGAAATCATGCGGATGTTGATACCTTCCTTCGCCAAGGCTTGGAACATCCGGCTGGCGACCCCGGCGTGCGAGCGCATGCCGATGCCGACCAGGGACAGCTTGGCGATCTTGTTGTTGCCCGACACTTCGCGGGCGCCCAGTTGGGCGGCGTGCTCCGCCAGGATTTCCAGCGTGCGCTCGTAATCGTTGCGATGCACCGTGAAGGTGAAATCGGTGGTGTCGTCGCGCCCGATGTTCTGGATGATCATGTCCACTTCGATGTTGGCGGCGGAGATCGGCCCCAGAATGTTGAAGGCGATGCCCGGCCGGTCGGGCACGCCGAGCACGGTGATCTTGGCTTCGTCGCGGTTGAACGCGATACCGGAAATCAGCACTTTCTCCATGGGTTCGGCCTCGGTCGCTTCCTCGAACGTGATCAGCGTGCCCGGACCTTCCTGAAAGGTCGATAGCACACGTAGTGGGACACTGTGTTTGCCGGCAAATTCCACCGAGCGGATTTGCAGCACCTTGGAGCCCAGGCTGGCCATTTCCAGCATCTCCTCGAAGGTGATGCGATCCAGCCGACGGGCTTCGGGAACCACGCGCGGATCGGTGGTGTAAACCCCGTCCACATCGGTGTAAATCTGGCATTCGTCGGCCTGCAGCGCGGCGGCAAGCGCGACGCCGGTGGTGTCGGACCCGCCCCGGCCCAGGGTGGTGATGTTGCCTTCCTCGTCCACGCCCTGAAATCCCGCGACCACCACGATCCGCCCGGCGTCGAGATCGGCGCGCATGGCCTCGATTTCGACATCCTGGATGCGAGCCTTGTTGAAGGCGTTATCGGTGAGAATGCGGACCTGCCCACCCGTGTAGGAACGGGCCGGACTGCCGCGCTTCTCCAAGGCGATGCACAGCAGCGCGATGGTCACCTGCTCGCCGGTCGCCAGCAACACGTCCAGCTCGCGCGGGCTGGGGCGCGGGGTGATGCCCTTGGCCAGCCCGATCAAGCGGTCGGTTTCGCCGCTCATGGCCGACACCACGACCACCACTTTGTGACCGCGCTCGCGCCAGCCGATCACTTTATCGGCAACATTTTCGATGCGTTCGATGTTGCCCACCGAAGTGCCGCCATATTTTTGAACGATGATCGACATGATGTCCCGACAAACTCCCGCTCAAATCCGATCCGCGACAAGGCCAAAAACCGAAGACGCCATTAAAGCGCGTAAGTATAACGAAAGATCGGCAATCTCCAAAAAATATTCATGTCGCATCGCGGCAACGAACACCCTTGATACAAACAAGAGAATGCCAATCTGGCAGGACGTTGGCGACAGGGAAGCGGGATCGACGCCGGCCGGTTCCGAGAGGATGCGTTCAGGCGAGCCGGTCGCGCACCCACTCCGGCACCGAGCGCAGAGCAACGTCCAGTTTGGCCGGATCGGTACCCCCGGCCTGGGCCAGATCGGGGCGGCCGCCGCCCTTGCCGCCGACCTGCTGGGCGACGGCGTTCACCAGATCGCCGGCCTTGATCCGCCGGGTTTCCGCCGGCGTCACGCCGGCCACCAAGCGCACCTTGCCGTCCTCGACCGTGGCCAGCACCACCGCCGCCGCCTTGAGCTGGTCCTTGTAGCGATCCACCGCCTCGCGCAGCGTCTTGGCGTCCACGCCGTCCAGCCGGGCGGCCAACACTTTGATGCCGTCCACCTGCACCGCCTGGCCCAGCAAGTCGGCCCCCTGGCCGCTCGCCAAGCGCCCTTTTAGCTGCTCGATATCCTTTTCCAACTGCCGCGCCCGTTCGACCAGTTGCCGGACCTTGTCGGGGAAGTTGTCGCGGTCGCCTTTGACCAGTTGCGCCGCTTGGCGGGCGCGCTCCTGGAGGGAGGCCACGTAATCCAGGGCGCGGTCGCCGGTCACCGCTTCGATGCGGCGCACGCCGGCGGCCACGCCGCCCTCGGACACGATCTTGAACAGGCCGATGTCCCCGACCCGGCGGACGTGGGTGCCGCCGCACAGTTCGGTGGAAAACTCGCCCATCCGCAACACCCGCACCTTGTCGCCGTACTTCTCGCCAAACAGCGCCATCGCGCCGGTGGCGATGGCCTCTTCCGGGGCCATGATCGCCGTTTCGACCGCCACGTTGCCGCGAATCTGAGCGTTGACGATGCGCTCGATGGTTTCGATCTGCTCGACGCTGATCGGCTCGAAGTGAGAGAAATCGAAGCGCAGCCGCTGCGGGTCCACCAGCGAGCCTTTCTGGGCGACGTGCGCGCCCAACACCCGGCGCAGCGCGGCGTGCAACAGATGGGTGGCGGAGTGATGCAGGGCGGTCGCCTGACGTTTGGCCGCATCCACCCGCGCCGATATCGTGGCGCCG
>RRZU011904564.1_pt1 | contig 35260 bp, 31 predicted proteins | sample 2165561 | NCBI WGS metagenome assembly RRZU01 (sample SAMN10456909, study PRJNA506462) | wastewater metagenome | isolation source: wastewater sludge | place: USA: Moscow, Idaho | reverse complement strand
GTGCTGGCAAACCGTGCCCCCGAAATCGACCCCGGGGATGCGACTGCCGAACTGCTCCGCGACCCCGCCGCGCAGCGCCGCATCCGCGCCGTGCGCCGCCAGTTCGAGGCCCTGCGCCCCGGCCGCATCACCACCACCGGCCACCGCGACGGCGATGAACTGGACAGCGACCTGACCGTGCGCGCCGCCGCCGACCTGATCGCCACCGGGCAGGGCAGCGACCGCATCTGGCGGCAATCGCGGCCCGAGGCGCGCAATCTTGCGGTCTCGATCCTGCTCGACGTGTCGCTTTCGACCGAAAGCGCGGTGACGGGCCGCGCCGTGATCGAGATCGAGCGCGAGGCCCTGACCGCGCTGGCCTGGGGGCTGGCCGCCTGCGGCGACAGCTTCGCCATCAACGCGTTTTCGTCGCTGAAACGCGACCGCGTGTTCCTGAGCACCTGCAAAAGCTTCGACGAACCGATGAACGCCGTGATCGAGCGCCGTCTGGCCGGCCTGCGCCCGCGCTTTTACACGCGGCTGGGCGCCGGCATCCGCCATGCCTCGGCCGGGCTTTCCGGGCAGGCGGCCAAGCGGCGGCTGCTTTTGGTCATCACCGACGGCAAGCCCAACGACCTTGACCATTACGAGGGCCGCCACGGCATCGAGGACAGCGCCCGCGCCGTGCGCGAGGCCCGCATGATGGGCCATGCCGTCCATGGCATCGCCGTGGATCGCGACGCGAAAAGCTGGTTCCCGCGCATCTTCGGTCAGGGCGGCTTTTCGCTGATCCCGCATCCCGACCACCTGCTGGCGGCCTTGCCTGCGATCTATCGGCAACTGGTCGGCGGATAGGGCGGCGCGATCCGCGCCTTGCCCCGCCCCGCCACGGCTTGCCCTGCCGCGCCCTGCCCGCTGCGGACCCGCCGCTTGCGGGTCAGTCCTGCGCCAGCAGGCGCAGGGTGGCGATATCGTCGATCTCGGCCTTGCTGGCATCGACCCTGACGCCATGTTCGCGCAGCCGCGCGAAAGCGCGCGACAGGCTTTCCGGCTGCATGCCCAGATGGCCGGCGATCAGGCGCTTGGTATAGGGCAGCCGCACCTCGCAGGGGCCGGTTTCCTCATCCGTCAGGTCGGCCAGGAACTGCGCCACGCGCTGCACGCCGGTATGGGCCTTAAGCCGTTCGATCTGGTCGACCAGCCCTTGCAGATGCACGAAGGTCGAGGCCAGCATGCGGATGGCGAATTCCTGGTTCTCCAGCAGGAACTGGCGCAGCCGCACGCCGTCGATCTGCAGCAGCGTGCTGTCGGTGATGGCCTCGGCGGTGACGGGATAGGGCTCGCCGCGCAGCACCATCGCCTCGGCGAAACTGCGGTTGCGGCCCATGATGGTCACCACCGCCTCGGTCCCGTTCGGGGTCATCCGCGACAGCTTGATAAAGCCGCTCAGCACGATGAACACGGCGCGGGCGGTGTCGCCCTGCATGAAGATCGTCTCGCCCTCGCTATAGGTGCGCCGGACGGAATCCTTCAGCAGCTTGTCGCGCATGTCCTCGCTCAGCCCGCTGAGCAGGACGGACTTTTTGACCGCCTCTGGCAAGGGCGACTTCATTGACAGGACCTTTCTGCTCGCGATGGCGCAATTTGGCACGCCCGGACCGCAAGGGGAAGCGTCAAAATCCCGGCGATACGGCGCGCGTGGTCGCAGGGTGCTGACACGGGCGCCCTTGCCGCGTAGGCTGGAAATCAGGCGGACACCGCTGGCAAAAAGGGGAACGAAATGGACAGACTGGACAGCGGCGGACAAAGCTTTTCCCTTGCCAGCGCCACGCGCGAGGACAGCTCGCAGCAGCATCTGGACGACCGCGCGGCCGAGCTTTTCGGCCTGTTTCTGGAACGAGAGCGGGATTTCGGCTTCAACCCGGCGGTCGTGGTCGAATATCCCGATGCCGCCGATCCGGCGACCAGCGCCTTTCTGAACGACCCGCTGACGCAGATCGCAGCCCGGCGCGCGGCGCTGGCGCAGTCGGGCGACCCCGTCGCGCGGGTGCTGGTCCTGACCACCCATGCCGACCGGCTGGGCCCGGCGCTGACCGGCGCGGGCTATCAGGTGCTGCCCATCGACATGCCTGCCGGCCCCGACCACACCGCCGCCTTCGCGCGCGATTTCCCCGAGGCCGGCCCCGAGGCCGAACCGGGGCGGACGCTTTACCTTGAGGTCGTGAACGAGGCCGACGAAAAGATCCGCCCGGGCTTTGCGCTGACGATGACCGATGCCGCGGGGCGGCTTTGCGGTGGCGCCAGCGGATCGCTGCACCGGCGCGATGGCCGCCTTTACGCCTATCTGGCGACAATGACGGTGGTGGCGGGCCTGCCGCCCGGCACCGGCACGAAGCTGGCCGGGGCAATGCTGGATTTCCTGCGCGGGCTGGGCGTTGCCACGGTGCATCTGGGCACGCAGACGGCGGGGCCGTTCTATGAACAGGTCGGCTTTCGCGTCACCCGCCGCCTGATCCCGGAACTGCGCAATCGCCGCACCGCGGACGGGCGCGTGGTGCCGCATGATCTGGTCATGCTGGAAATGGACCTTTAGGCGCTAAAGGAAACTCTGCGGGTCGATATCGACCGCCAGCCGCAGGTTCGGGGGCGCCTTCGGCGCCATCGCCAGCCATTGCGAGATCGCGGCCTGCACCGGCGCCTGCCGCGCCGCGTGGATCAGCATGCGCACCCGGTAACGCCCGCGGATGCGGGCGATGGGCGCGGGCGCCGGCCCCCAGACCTCGGCGCCGATGGCTTGCAGCGGCGCGTTGCGGCGGGCCAGCGCATGGGCGTAATCCTCGACCACGGGCTGGTCGGGATGGGACAGGATAATCCCCGCCAGCCGGCCAAAGGGCGGCATCCCGGCCGCCTGCCGCCCGGCGGCCTCGGCGTCCCAGAATACCTCGTCCTGACCGGAAAGGATGGCACGGATCACCGGATGTTCGGGCTGATAGGTCTGCAACAGCGCCAAGCCCCGCGCCTCGCCGCCCTCGCGACCGGCGCGGCCGGCGACCTGCCGCATCAACTGGAACGAACGTTCGGCCGCGCGCATGTCGGCGCCTTGCAGGCCAAGGTCGGCATCGATCACGCCGACCAGCGTCAGGCGCGGGAAATTGTGGCCCTTGGCGACAAGCTGGGTGCCGATGACGATGTCGGTTTCGCCCGCGCCGATTTCGGCGATCGCCTGTTTCAGCGCGCGGGCCGAATGGAACAGGTCCGAACTCAGCACGCTGGCGCGGGCGTCGGGGAAACGCTGGGCGACCTCCTCGGCCAGCCGCTCGACGCCGGGGCCGACGGCGGTCATCTTGCCCTCGACCCCGCAACTTGGGCAGGCGGTGGGAATGGGCTTGGTCGCGCCGCATTGATGGCAGACAAGGCGGTTCTGAAAGCGGTGCTCGACCATGCGGGCATCGCAATGATCGCAGCCGATCTGCTGGCCGCAGGCGCGGCAGGCGGTGACGGGCGCATAGCCGCGCCGGTTCAGAAACAGCAGCGACTGTTCGCCCCGCGCCTTGCGCGCGCGGATTTCGGCGGCAAGGCGCGGGCTGATCCAGCGGCCCTTCTCCATCTCCTCGCCGCGCAGGTCGATGGTGCCCATCTCGGGCAGTTCGGCGGTCCCGTAGCGCGCGCGCAGATCGATGCGCGCGTATTTCCCCAGACCCGCGTTCACCCAGCTTTCGACCGAGGGCGTGGCCGAGGCCAGCACCACCTGCGCCTGCGCGATGCTGGCGCGCAGCACCGCCATGTCGCGGGCGCTGTAATAGACCGTATCTTCCTGTTTATACGAGGAATCATGCTCTTCATCGACGACGATCAGGCCAAGGTCGGCAAAGGGCAGGAACAGGGCCGAACGCGCCCCCACGACCATGCCGACATGGTTTTCGGCCGCCATGGTCCACAGCCGCCGCCGCTCGCCCCGGGTGATGCCGGAATGCCATTCGCCGGGGCGCGCGCCGAAACGCGCCTCGACCCGGTTCAGGAATTCGGCCGACAGCGCGATCTCGGGCAAAAGCACCAGCGCCTGCCGGCCCTTGCGCAGACATTCGGCGACAGCCTCAAGATAGACCTCGGTCTTGCCCGAGCCGGTGACGCCGCGCAAAAGCGTGGTGCCGTAGCGGCGCCCATCCATGGCGTCGCGCAGCCGGGCGGCGGCCTCGGCCTGATCGGGGGCAAGGGGCTTGCCGGGCAGGTCCGGGTCAAGGCGCGGATAGGGCGTGTCGCGCGGGGCCAGCGTCTCGGCCAGCGTGCCGGCGCGCACCAGCCCCTGCACGACGCCGGCGCTGACGCCCGCCAGTTGCGCAAGCTCGGCGGGCGCAAAACCGGCGCCGCCGTGATCGGCGATCACGCGCAGCACGGCGGCGCGGGCATCGGTCATGCGTTCCGGCGGCGGGCCTGCCGGATGGATCACCCGCCGGGCCGAGGGCGGCTGATCCAGATCCGGCGCGCGCGTCGCCATGCGCAGCATCAGCGGCAGGGGCGTCAGCGTGTATTCGCCCATCCGGGTCAGGAACTCGATCATCTCGGGCGTCAGCGGCGGCGCATCGACCAGCCGTGCCACCACCCGCAGCCGCGCGGGGTCGAAGTCGCCCGCGCCCGGCCCCCAGACCGCCCCCATCACCCGCCTTGGCCCAAGGGGCACGACGACAAGCTGGCCCAGCCTGACGCCGCCCTCGGGCGCAAGATAGTCAAGGATGCCGACCACCTCCTGCGTCAGCACCGCGATCCGCGTGCCATGCGGGTAAAAAGCCGGCAGGTCCGTCATCGGAAACCGGCACCCGCCGCCACCGCCATGCAGGCCGGCGCCGCCGCACGGGTGGCGGGCGGCATGTCGGACGGCCTTGGATCGCGGGACGGCATGGCGTTTCTCCGGGGGTGTGGCGGGGCGCCGGCCGCTTGTGCCACGACCCCGCCCCATGCCGCAAGGCGGCGCGGCCCGGACTTCACCCCCGGGACGTTCTGCGCTAAGGCTGTGGCAGAACCGACAGCAGGGACGCCGATGACCAGCGACGCACAAGCCGAAACCCTGTCCCAGGACGAACGCGCCCGGCTTCTGGCCCGGCCCGAGCTGATCCTTGCCGACCGCGACCTGATGCGCGCCCTGATCGGCGCCCGCGAAACCGAGGTCGGCGAGAACGTCATCGACATCCGCGGCCGCGCCATGCAGGCGCTTGAGACGCGGTTGGACCGGCTGGAAAGCACGCATGAATCGGTGATCTCGACGGCTTATGAAAACCAGACCGGCATGAACACCGTCCACCGCGCGGTGCTGTCCCTGCTTGAACCGATGGATTTCGAGGGCTTTCTTGAAAACCTTGAAACCACCGTCGCCCCCATCCTGCGGGTGGAAACGCTGCGGCTGGTGATGGAAACCGGCGGCACCCTGCCCGAGCCGGAAAGCTCGGGGCCACTGGTGATCGTCCCCGAGGGCGCGATCGCCGAACTGATCTCGGGCGGCCGGCGGATGCCGCGCGGCGACGACATCGTGCTGCGCAGCGCGGTCGCCGAAACCCTGCCCATCCATGGCGAGGCCCGCGCCCCGATCCGCTCCGAGGCGCTGATGCCGCTGGATCTTGGCCCCGGGCGGCGGGCGGCGCTTTTGCTGATCGGCTCGGCCGATACCGCGCGCTTCAACCCGGCGCAGGGCACGGACCTTTTGCGCTTTTTCGGGCAGGCGTTTCGGCTGGTCCTGCTGTCCTGGCTGCGGCAATGACCGCGGGGGCCATGCCGCCGCTGGCGCTGGCCCCGGTGATGTCGGATGCGCTGGCGCGCTGGCTGGACAGCGAACGCGCCACCCGCGACCGCTCGGACCACACGATCCGGGCCTATCAGGCCGATTTGCTGGCATTCCTGTCGTTTCTGGGCGGCCATCACGGCGCCCCGGCCCTGCCCGCGACGCTGGCCGAGCTGACCCAGACCGACATGCGCGCCTTTGCGGCGGCCGAGCGCGGGCGCGGTCTTTCCGCCCGCTCGCTGGCGCGCAGGCTTTCGGCGACGCGCAGCTTCATCCGCTGGATGTCGGACCGCCACGGCTTTGACGCGTCCCGGGCGCTGGCCTCGCGCGGGCCGAAATACACCCGTTCGCTGCCCCGGCCGCTGGCGCCCGAACAGGCGCAGGACCTGCTGGACCTTGCCGGCATCACCCACCCCGAGGCATGGATCGCCGCCCGCGACACCGCCGTGCTGACGCTGCTTTACGGCTGCGGGCTGCGCATTTCCGAGGCGTTGGCGCTGAACGGCGCCGACTGGCCCCTGCGCGAGGCGCTGACCATCCGCGGCAAGGGCGGGCGCGAAAGGCAGGTGCCGGTGCTGCCAGTCGCGCGCGACGCCATCGCCGCCTATCTGCAACTTGGCCCCTATCCCCTGGAACGCGACGGCCCGCTGTTTCGCGGCGCGCGCGGCGCAAGGCTGGGCCAGACGGCGGTCGCGGGCGCGATGCGGGTCCTGCGGCAGGGCCTTGGCCTGCCGCCGACGGCGACGCCGCACGCGCTGCGCCATTCCTTCGCCACGCATCTGCTGGCGGCGGGGGGGGACCTGCGCACCATTCAGGAACTGCTGGGCCATGCCAGCCTGTCGACGACGCAGGTCTATACCGGCGTCGATGACGCGCATCTGCTGGCCGTCTATCGCGCCGCCCATCCTCGCGCCTGACCGCCGCGCCCTCATTGTCCCGGGGCCCATACCGCCTGCGGCGATCTTTACAATTCCGGCACGGCAGATCATCACGGCCGCATGTTCGAGCTGTCCCTTGATCTTGTCCTGATGCTGGTCGCCGCGGCCTTTGCCGCCGGTTTCGTCGATTCCATCGCCGGTGGCGGCGGCCTCATCACCGTGCCTGCGCTGCTGCTGGCGGGGCTGCCGCCCGCACAGGCGCTGGCCACGAACAAGGTGCAGGGCGTCTTTGGCGCGGCGACGGCGGCGCTGTCCTATGCAAGGCGCGGCCTTGTCGACCTGCACAGCCAGAAGACCGAGGCCATCGTCGCCTTCATCGCCGGGCTGTGCGGGGCGCTGATGGTGTCATGGATCCCGACCAGGGCGCTCAGCTATGGCCTGCCGGTGGTGCTGATCGGCATTGCGGTGTTTTTCGCGCTGAAGCCCGGTCTTGGCGATACCGACCGGGCAAGGCGCATCTCGCCCGCCGTCTTCACCGCCACCTTCGTGCCCGCCATCGCCTTCTATGACGGGCTTCTGGGGCCGGGCACGGGCGCGTTCTTCATGCTGGGTTTCGTCATGCTGGCGGGCTACGGCATTCTGCGGGCGACGGCGCATACGAAGCTTCTGAACTTCGCGTCGAACCTTGGCGGGCTGGTGGCGTTCTCGATCGTCGCGAAACCCCTGTGGATGCTGGGTGCGGCGATGGCACTGGCGCAGATCGCCGGCGCCATGCTGGGGGCGCGGCTGGCAATGCGCGTCGGCGCGCGCGTCATCAAGCCGCTGCTGGTCGTCACCTCGACCGGGCTGGCGCTGCGGCTGATCTGGCAGCTTGTCGCCACCGGCTGAGGACGCCTAGCCGGGAAATCCGCTGGCCCGCCGCAATTCGCCCGTCTCAAGGCCCCGCCAGTTCCGCAACGGCCCGGTCAGGTATTTCGCCACCACCGGGTCGCCCGGCTCCAGTATCCCCAGATGCACCATCAGCGCGGTTATGGCGGCCTCCGAGCCGCGGGTGCCGCCATCGGCGACCTTCAGCGCCAGGCCAAGCCCCCGCTCGGGGATGATGCCGACAAAGACCGCCTCGGCCCCGGTCTTCAGTGCCACGCGGCCCTTGGCGGCACGCATCAGTTCGGTGCAGGCGCGGCCTTCGCCGGCGACCAGTTCGGGATGGGCGATCATCGCCTCGACCAGCCGGCGCTGCGCATCGCCGCGCGCACCGCCGCCGGGCGCGGCAAAGCCCGCCATCGCCCGCGCCAGCCCCCCGACCGTGCAGGCGAAGTTCGGCGCCGAACAGCCATCGATGCCCCAGCCGGGCGAAATCTGCTCGGTCACCTCCTCGAAGGCGTTGCGCACGGCCTGCTGGACCGGGTGATCGATCGCGACATATTCGGCATCGCCGCCCAGATGCCGGTTCAGCGTCAGGAACCCGGCATGTTTGCCCGAACAGTTGTTGTGGATCTGGCAGGGCGCCGTGTCCGAGCAGATCAGCCGCCGCGATTCCGCAGGGTCCTTGGGCATATGCGCGCCGCAGCGCAGATCGCTCTCGGCCAGCCCAAGACCGGTCAGCCACGTCTCGACGCGGCTGGTGTGGATGCGGCCGCCATTGTGGCTGGCGCAGGCCAGCGCCAGATGTTGCGGCCCCAGACCCGCCGCATCGGCCGCGCCGCTTTCGACCAGCGGCAGCGCCTGGATCATCTTGCACGAGGATCGCGGAAAGATCACCGCGCCCGGATCGCCCCATGCCTCGACGATGCCGTTCCGGTCGGCGATCACCACATGCCCAAGATGCGTGCTTTCGCGAATCCCGCCACGCCACAATTCGATCAGTTTCGCCGCCGTCATGCGTCATTTCCTCTGACATTCGCGCGATTTTCCATGAAAGGGCTTTTTCGCGCCGCCGATTTCGCATTATTTTGCTGCGAGATGGTTGAAAAGACCACCGTCATCGGCAACAAGCCGGATAAACCGGACATGGCAGGAGGCCAGAGCATGTTGAAATCCGCGCCGCGCGCAGCAGCGGCAGTTGCCGCACTCATGATCGCCGCGTCGCCGGTCCTTGCGCAGGACTCGACGAACGTGGTCGCGACCGAAGGCGACTGGACCGTCTTTTCCGCCAAAAGCCCCAAGGAATGCTGGGCCGTCTCGGCGCCGAAATCGACGCAGAACCTTGATTCCAGCGGCAAGCCCAAGGACGTGACGCGCGGCGACATCCGCCTTTACATCGCCTATCGCCCCGGCCAGTCCGGCGAGGTGTCGTTCTCGGGCGGCTATCCCTTCGCCCCGGATTCCGCGGTCGAGGTGAATATCGGCGGCAATGTCTTCAAGCTGTTCACCGAGGGCGAAAGCGCCTGGACCGGCTCGCCCTCCGAGGACGGCAAGCTGATCTCGGCGCTGCGCGCGGGGTCGTCGGCGGTCGTCTCGGCGCGTTCGGCGCGCGGCACGGTCACCAAGGACACGTTCAGCCTGTCGGGAATCACCGCCGCCACCAACAAGGCGCAGGCCGCCTGCAAGTAAGCGGCGCCGCGATTTGACGATGACAGGGGCTGATGACAGGGGCTGCGGCCCCTGTTTTCTTTTGCGCGCATCTCGCCTATATATCCGGTTTCGCCCCTCGCCCGGACAGATGCCACCATGACCGCCCAGACCGCTGCGCCCATCACCCAGGACCTGCTGACCGTTCCGCGCAAGCTGCCGGAAACGGCGCGCACGAATATCGTCGGCCTGACCCGCGACCAGCTTCACCATGCCCTGATCGAGGCCGGCACGCCCGAGCGGCAGGCGAAGATGCGCGTCGGCCAGATCTGGCAATGGGTCTATCACTGGGGGGTGCGCGATTTCGCGCTGATGACCAACCTTGCCAAGGACTACCGCGCCTTTCTGGCCGAAAAGTTCGAGATCTCGATCCCCGAGATCGTCACCCGGCAGGTCAGCGCCGACGGTACCCGCAAGTATCTGCTGCGCATCGCCGGCGGGCATGAGGTCGAAACCGTCTATATCCCCGAGGAAAACCGCGGCACGCTGTGCATCAGCTCGCAGGTCGGCTGCACGCTGACCTGTTCCTTCTGCCACACCGGCACGCAGAAGCTGGTGCGCAACCTGACCGCGGGCGAGATCGTCGGGCAGGTCATGGTCGCCCGCGACGACCTTGGCGAATGGCCGAAACCGGGCGAGCCCAAGGACGAGACCCGGCTTGTCAGCAACGTGGTGCTGATGGGCATGGGCGAGCCGCTTTACAATTTCGACAATGTCCGCGACGCGATGAAGGTGGTGATGGATGGCGAAGGGATCAGCCTGTCGCGCCGCCGCATCACGCTGTCGACCAGCGGCATCGTGCCGGAAATCGCCAAGACCGCCGAAGAGATCGGCTGCCTGCTGGCGGTCAGCTTCCACGCGACCGAGGACGCCACCCGCGACCGGCTGGTGCCCGTGAACAAGAAATGGAACATCGAAACCCTGCTGAACGCGCTGCGCGACTATCCGCGGCTGTCGAACTCGGAACGCATCACCTTTGAATATGTGATGCTGGACGGGGTGAACGACAGCGACGCCGATGCGCGCCGGCTGGTCAAACTGATCCGCGGCATCCCGGCCAAGATCAACCTGATCCCCTTCAACGAATGGCCCGGCGCGCCCTACAAGCGCTCAAGCTGGGAACGGATCGAGGCTTTCGCCGATATCGTCCACAAGGCCGGCTACGCCAGCCCTATCCGCACCCCGCGCGGCGAGGACATCATGGCCGCCTGCGGCCAGCTCAAATCCGCGACCGAACGCGGCCGCAAATCCGCCGCGCAGATCGCCGCCGAGGCCCGCGCCTGACCTTGCGGGGGGCGGTGCCCGGCCGCATTGCCGCATGGATATTTATATGAAGAAGAAATCAGGGGCGCGTCTCGTTGGGGGCGGCCTTGATCTTCTTCCATGTTCAAATATCCAAAAAACGGTGCCGCAAGCACGATGCGGGCATTTTTCACGGCTTTGTGCGGGGCCAGCCGGAACTTGCCCTGCGCGCCTGCTGGTCGTAGAAGCGAAGCGACCCCCGGAATGAGGCCACCCATGACCCACCCCAAGCCTGTCGTCCTTTGCATCCTCGACGGATGGGGCATTTCCGACCGCCCCGAGCAAAGCGCCCCGGATCAGGCGGATACGCCGAATTTCGACCGGCTGATGCGCGAATGTCCGAATGCGACGCTGGTGACCTTTGGTCCCGATGTCGGCCTGCCCAAGGGGCAGATGGGCAATTCCGAGGTCGGCCACACCAATATCGGCGCCGGCCGCGTCGTCGCCATGGACCTTGGCCAGATCGACCTTGCCATCGAGGATGGCAGTTTCTACAGCAATACCGGCCTTGGCGACTTCATCGCGAAGCTGAAGGCGACCGGGGGCACCGCGCATCTGATGGGCGTCGTCTCGGACGGGGGTGTGCATGGGCATATCCAGCATGTCGTCGCCGCCGCGCGCGCCATTGCCGACAAGGGCGTGCCGGTGGTCCTGCACGCCATCACCGATGGCCGCGACGTGCCGCCGAAATCGGCCATGGGCTTCATCACCGAGTTGCGCGGCGACCTGCCGCGCAGCGTCGAGATCGGCACCGTCACCGGCCGCTATTACGCCATGGACCGCGACAACCGCTGGGAACGCGTGAGCCGCGCCTATGCGGCCATGGTCCGTGGCGAGGGCCTGCCCGCCCCCGACGCCCCCACCGCCGTGGCCGAGGCCTATGCCCGCGGCGAGACAGACGAATTCATCCAGCCGACCATCATCGACGGCTATCAGGGTGCGCGCGATGGCGACGGCGTCTTTTGCCTGAACTTCCGCGCCGACCGCGCGCGCGAGATCCTGGCCGCCATCGGCCAGCCCGATTTCGACGCCTTCGACACCGTGCACCGGCCGGAATGGGCGGCGCTTCTGGGCATGGTCGACTATTCGGCGAAGCATGACGAATACATGACCGCCGCCTATCCCAAGCGGCAGGTGGTGAACACGCTGGGCGCCTGGGTCGCCGCAAAGGGCCTGCGCCAGTTCCGGCTGGCCGAGACCGAGAAATACCCCCATGTCACCTTCTTCCTGAACGGCGGCAAGGAAACGCCCGAGACGGGCGAGGACCGCTTCATGCCCTCAAGCCCGAAGGTCGCGACCTATGATCTTGCGCCGGAAATGGCCGCGGCCGAGGTCAGCGCCAAGCTGGTCGAGGTGATCGAGGGCGGCTACGATCTGGTCGTCGTGAACTTCGCCAATCCCGACATGGTCGGGCATACCGGCAGCCTGCCCGCCGCCATCCGCGCCTGCGAGGCGGTGGACAAGGGCCTGGGCATGATGCTGGCGGCGCTGGAAAAGACCGGCGGCGCGGCGGTGGTCATCGCCGACCACGGCAATTGCGAAACCATGATCGACCCGGTCACCGGCGGCCCGCATACCGCCCATACCACCAACCCGGTCCCGGTGATCGTCTTTGGCGGCCCGGCCGGCGCCAGCACCCGCAAGGGCCGGCTGGCCGATGTGGCGCCGACGGTCCTGGACCTGATGGGCCTTGACCTGCCACCCGAGATGACCGGGAAAACCCTGATCGAGCGCGCATGAGACCCAGACTGCTTTTGCCGCTGCTGGCGGCCTTTGGCCTTGCCTCGATGGCGCCGGCCCAGCCCGCGACGCCGGTGCAGGAAGACAGCCAGCTGAGCCAGGCCGCGCAAGAGGCCGCCGCCGCCGCCGAGACGCTGCGCGGCGCCCTCGGCCAGATGGATCAGGCCCTGACCGAGGACGATCAGGTGGTCGCCCTGACCCGCATGATCCGCGCCTATGAACAGGGGCTGGCGGCGCTGCGCGACGGCCTGCGCCGCGCCGGCATCCGCGAGCAGGAAATCCGCGCCGACTTCGACGCCCGCCGCGACCGGCTGAGCCGGGTGCTGGGGGTGATGACCGCGATGCAGCGCTCGCCCGAGACCGTGCTGCTGCTGCATCCCGCCGGACCCGAGGCCTCGGCCCGCGCGGGGATGATCCTCAGTTCCGTCGCCCCCGGTCTTGAGACCGAGGCCCGCGACATGAGCGAAAAGCTTGAGGAAATCCGCGCCGTCCGCGCCATCCAGCTGAGCGCCGCGAACACGCTGGCGCAGGGGCTGGCCGATGTGCAGGAGGCGCGGCGGCTGCTGGCCTCGGCGGTGACCGACCGTTCCAGCCTGCCGGTGCGCTTCGGCTCGGACCCGCAGGAGCTGACGGCGCTGCTGCAATCGGCCGATACGCTGGACGCCTTTGCCTCGGGCATCGCCGGGATGGAGCAGGACGTCGGCGCCCCCATGGCCGATTTCGAGGGCGCGCAGGGCAGCCTGCCGCAGCCGGTCATCGGCACGGTGCTGCGCCGCTATAACGAACCCGACGCCGCGGGCACACGCCGCCCGGGCGAGATCATCGCCACCGGCCCCGCCGCGCTGGTCACGACGCCATGGCCGGCGACGATCCGCTATCGCGGGCCGCTGCTGGATTACGGCAATGTGATGATCCTTGAACCCGCGCGCGGCTATCTGATGATATTTGCCGGCATGGCGCAGGTCTTTGGCGAAACCGGCGACGTTCTTGCGGCGGGCGAGCCGGTCGGCCTGATGGGCGGCAAGGAACCGTCCGCGCAGGAGTTCGGCGCCGAGTTCGTGGCCGACGCGGCGACGGGCAGTGGCGCTGGACAGAGCGAAACACTGTATGTTGAACTGCGCCGGGGCAAGGAAACACTGGACCCCGCCGAATGGTTCGTGATGAATCCGATCATTGGCGAGACTGCTCGCGACACAACCGGCCAGAATGCAAGCGGCCATAACCCTATCGGTCAGGACGGAACGGAATGAAACACTATCTTCTGGCAGGGGCGATCGGCACGCTTGCGGGCATCACCGTCGCCACGCAATTCGCCGGCCCGCTGGTCGCGCAGGAAACCGGCAAGAACGCCTCGGTCTATGAACAGCTTGACCTGTTCGGCAACGTCTTTGAACGCGTGCGCAGCGACTATGTCGAGCCGGTGGACGACAAGAAGCTGATCGAGGCCGCGATCAACGGCATGCTGACCTCGCTTGACCCGCACAGCTCGTTCCTGTCGGCCAAGGATTACGAGGACATGCAGACCCAGACCCGCGGCAGCTTCGGCGGCCTTGGGATCGAGGTCGGGCAGGAAGACGGGCTGGTAAAGGTCATCTCGCCCATCGACGACACCCCCGCCGCCGAGGCGGGCGTGAAGGCCGGCGACCTGATCAGCCATGTGAACGGCGAATCGCTGATGGGGCTGACGCTGGACGAGGCGGTGGAAAAGATGCGCGGCCCGGTCGGGTCCGAAATCAAGATCACCATCCTGCGCCAGGGCGAGAAAGAGCCTTTCGACCTGACCATCGTGCGCGACACCATCAAGCTGACCGTGGTCAAGACCCGGATCGAGGGCCACGCCGTCGTCCTGCGCGTCACCACCTTCAACGACGAAACCATGGACACGCTGCGCAGCGAGATGGCGAAAGCCGTCAAGGATGCCGGCGGCATCGACAAGGTCACGGGCTTTGTCCTTGACCTGCGCAACAACCCCGGCGGCCTGCTCAATCAGGCGATCGAGGTGTCGGACGCCTTCCTCGACAAGGGCGAGATCGTCTCGACCCGCGGCCGCAAGCCCGAGGAAAGCGAACGCTGGAATGCCAAGCCGGGCGATCTGGCCGAAGGCAAGCCCATGGTGGTGCTGATCAACGGCGGCTCGGCCTCGGCGTCCGAAATCGTGACCGGCGCGTTGCAGGACCACCGCCGTGCCATCGTCGTGGGCACCAAGTCCTTTGGCAAGGGCTCGGTCCAGACGGTGATGCCGGTGACGAATGACAGCGCCATCCGCCTGACCACCGCGCGCTATTACACGCCCTCGGGGCGGTCGATCCAGTCCTTGGGCATCCAGCCCGACATCATCGTCGAGCAGCCGGCGGCCAAGCCCGCCGACGAGGCCGCCGCCGACAAGCCGCGCAGCGATTCGAAGTTCCTGAGCTCGGAAGCCGATCTGCGCGGCGCGCTGAACAACGATTCGATCACCGACGAAGAGCGCAAGCAGATCGAGGCCGAGGCCAAGGCCGTCGAGGCCACCGCCAAGCTGCGCGAAGAGGATTATCAGCTTGCCTATGCGGTCGATATCCTCAAGGGGCTGGCGACGATGGACTTCAGCGCCGACAAGGTGACCGCCGACGCCAAGCCCGCCAATACCGGCGAAGGCTCGGGCCAGAAGGCCAAGACCGAATGAAGGCGGATGAGACCGGCCCCTCGGGCCTGCCCTATCGGCTGGGCGCGGGGGTGGTGTTGCTGAACGGCAAGGGGCTGATCTTTGCCGGGCAGCGCATCGACAACCCCGGCCCGGCCTGGCAGATGCCGCAGGGTGGCATCGACAAGGGCGAAACCCCGCGCCAGGCCGCGCTGCGCGAGCTGACCGAGGAAACCGGCGTCAGCGCCGATCTGGTCGAGGTCATGTCCGAAACCCCGGACTGGATCACCTATGAGCTGCCGCCGGAACTGCTGGGCCGGATCTGGAACGGAAAATACGGCGGCCAGAAGCAGAAATGGTTCGCCCTGCGCTTTCAGGGCACCGACAGCGCCGTGAACATCGCCACCGAACACCCCGAGTTCGAGCGCTGGCAATGGATGCGGGCGGCCGACCTGATCGACAGCATCGTGCCCTTCAAGCGCGACCTTTACCTGCGCGTCTTTCAGGACTTCCGCGAATATCTGGCCTGATCTGCACCTGATCTGGGCCTGATCTGCACCTGATCTGGGCCTGACCCGATCCCGAACGCGACCGCAAGCCCCCTTGCGGTCGCGTTTTGCTGTCTGCCTGCCCTGCCCGGTGGCGGCGATGCGGCAGGGCCTTTCATCCCTTGCCCGGACAAGCCTGTTGACGCAGGGTCAGCGACTGTCACAAAGTCGGGATACGTTCATCACGAATTCGTTACACCCGGCTGCAATGAAGCGCCTGACCATAAAACGGGAGCCTTCCATGACATTCCGCATTCTTACCGCCTCGCTCGTCGGCACATTCCTTGCCACGGGCGCCTTCGCCGAAGTCGCCGTCGCCCAAAAGGACAGCAAATGGTTCACCGACGCGCAGGCGCGCATCGCCGAACTTGCGGCCGTCACCAACAATACCGGCCGCGCCAGGAACGTCATCCTGTTCATCGCCGATGGCAACGGCGTCGGCTCGAACTATGCGACCCGCCTTTGGGTCGGCCAGAAGAAGGGCGGCCTTGGCGACGATTATGTGCTGCCGCAGGAAATGTTCCCGAACGTCGCGCTGGTGAAGACCTATACCACCAATGGCCAGTCCCCCGATTCGTCGCCCACCGCCAGCGCCATGAACACCGGCGTCAAATCCCGCAACGGCACCGTGAACCTTGACGATGCCGGCGCCTATGAGGATTGCAACGCCGCCGCCAAGGCCGGGCTGACCACCTTCGCCGAGGTCGTCTCGGGCATGGGCAAGTCGGTGGGCATCGTCACCACCGCGCGCCTGACCCACGCCACCCCGGCGGCGGTCTATGCCAAATCCGCCCATCGCGACTGGGAGGACGACACCAAGCTGCCGCCGAACTGCGCGCAAAAGGACATCGCCGCGCAGCTTGTCGATGCCATCGACGCCGGCACCGTGGACTTTGCCATGGGCGGCGGGCGTCAGCATTTCCTGCCCAACGGCATCACCGATGACGAGGGCGGCAAGGGCCGGCGCATCGACGACCGCAATCTGGTCGAGGAAGTCAAGGCCAAGGGCTGGCAATATGTCTGGGACGACAAGACCGCCGCCGCCGCCGATCTGGCAAAGCCGGTGCTTGGCCTCTTTGAGGCCAGCCACATGAAATACGAAACCGACCGCAAGGGCGAGCCCTCGCTGGCCGAGATGACCGAAATGGCCATCAAGAACCTGTCGGCCAACGACCAGGGCTATTACCTTGAGGTCGAGGCCGGGCGCGTCGATCACGCCAACCATGACGGCAACCTGCACCGCACCGTCACCGATGGCGAGGCCTTTGGCGAGGCCATCGCCAAGGCCGTGTCGATGGTCGATACCAAGGACACGCTGATCATCGTCACCGCCGACCACAGCCATGCCATCAACTTCAACGGCTATTGCGGCCGCGGCACGCCGATCACCGGCCTGTGCTACGAGGTGGACGACAACGGCATCAAGCATACCGGCAAACCCTCGGTCGGGCTGGACGGCAAGCCCTATACGGTCGGCGGCTACCTGAATGGCGCGGGCTCGATCCTGCATGAGGACGAGGCGACGAAGCAATGGTCCGGGGCGCGTCCCGACCTGACGCAGGAACAGGCGACCAACCCCGATTATCTGCAACAGGCGCTGATCCCGCTGCCCTCGGAAACCCATTCGGGTGAGGATGTGGCGGTATTCGCCACCGGGCCGTGGTCGCACCTGTTCCGCGGCGTGATCGAGCAGAACGTGATCTATCACGTCATGGCAAAGGCCGTCACCGCCGAGTGATACGCGACAGACCGGGTCGGGCCAGCGATGGCCCGCCCTTACCCGCTTTCGCGGGCGCCGCATGGGCGTGATCTTTTCGGGACGTCCTGCTGTTTGAGGAAATGACCGCGCGAAAATACGCTGGCCGATGGTGCAGGACCTGCGCGGCCAGCCGTCACGCTCAGCCGTCACGTTCGGGCCGCAGCCCCAGCGCCTGCATCAGGCCCGCAACGTGGCTGCGCCCGACCGCCAGCTCGGTGCCGTCCTCAAGCCGCACGGCCAACATGCCATAGCGGCGGCGCACCAGCCCGGCGATGGCCGCCTGCCGGACCAGAACGCTGCGATGGATGCGCAGGAAGCCCATCGGCTGCATCCGCTTCTGCATCGCGGCCATGCTGTCGGCGATCATGTGCGACTGGCCGCCGATGAAGATGCGCATATAGTCGCGTTCGGCCATCACATAGTCGATGCGGTCGATCGCGATGCGCCTTTGCCCGTCGCGCGTGCGCACCCACAGATCGCGCGCGGCGCAGTCCGGCGCGACCTGCGCCCGCAGGCTGGCCACCATGCCCTGCAATTCCGCGATGCGGTCGCTTTGCCGGCGGGCGGCGACGGCGCGGCGGCCGCGGGCCACGGCCTCGGCAAGGCGCGGCATCTCGACGGGCTTGGTCAGGTAATCGACCGCCGCGGCGTCAAAGGCGCGCAACGCGAACTGGTCGAAGGCGGTGACAAGGATCACCGGCGGCAGCGCCGCGCCCAGCCGCTCGATCACCGAAAAGCCGTCGCCGCCGGGCATTTGCAGGTCCAGCATCAGCAGGTCGGGGCACAGGTTGCGGACGGCGGCAACGGCCCCATCGCAGTCGCCGGCCTCGCCCACCGGCACGATGCCGTCAAGTTGCGCCAACATGCGGATCAGCCGGCGCCGGGCGATGGGTTCGTCATCGACGATCAGCACGCGCAAGCCGGTCATCGCGGCACCGGCAGGTCAAGCTGGGTCCGCAGCCGCCCCGGCGCGACGATCCGCGCCGTGCAGGCGGCATCGCCCGGAAAGCGCGTCGCCAGCCGGTCCGAGACATTGCGCAGCCCGATCCCCATGCCCTCGGGCGCGCCGGTCCCGTCAGGCGCTCCGGGAACCGGGTTTTCGATCCACAGCGCCAGCCGCCCGCCGGGACCGACCTCGGCGCCGATTTCCAGATCGGCGCGGCCGGGGGTGCGGGCGACGCCATGCTTGATGGCATTCTCGATCAGCGGTTGCAGGATCAGCGCCGGCACCGGCACGCGGGCCGCGTCGGGCGGCAGGTCCACGCGCAGGGCAAGCCGGTCCGAGAAGCGCAGCTCCTCGATGGCAAGGTAGTCAAGCTGCAAGGCGATCTCGTCCTTCAGCGCGACATCGGACAGCGGGTCCAGCGCCAGCGTCCGGCGCAGGAACCCCGCCAGCCGCAGCACCATGTCGCGGGCGGGTTCGCGCGCGCCCTCCTCGATCAGGCCGGCGACCGAATTCAGCGTGTTGAACAGGAAATGCGGGCTGATCTGATATTGCAGCGCCCGCAATTGCGCGGTCGCGGCAAGCTGGCGGGCCTCGGCCAGGCGGCGCTCGGTCTCGCGGATCTGGCTGGCATATTGCAACGCCAGATACAGGCAGGACCAGCCGAACAGTTCCGAGGTGGTGAAGGTCACGACCGAGGCGACGTATTGCGGATCGATGGGCGCGACATCGGGCCGCGTCATATAGATCTGCAAACCCCGGTCCACCACCGCCGAGACGCAGGCCCCGATCAGCGACAGCACGCAGGCGACCAGCGCCTTGACCCCCAGCCGCATGGCCGAAATGCGCCACAGGACAAGGCTGATGATAATGGCAAGCGTCGCGTCGGCGGCCATGCCGACCAGCTTGGGCAGCGCGCTGGCCACCGGATCGAAGCCGGCCATCCACCAGATCAGGCTGGCGACGATGAACAGCGTGCCGGCAAAGCCAAGACCCAGCACCACCACGTCGCGGCCAAAGGGTGCGGGGCGGGATGGCGGGACAGGTGCGGCAGGCAGGGTCATGCGCCCATCATCGCCGCCGCCCATGGCCGTGTCGAGCCACGCCCGTCGCCGAATTACGGTCGTTCGTCGTTTTTCGGGCGCGTCCCCATGCCGCAGGCAGACCCGGCCCCAGGATGGGACCGGGCGGACAGGTCGTCAGGCGGCCAGACGCTCGGCCACCAGCTTGATCAGGGTGCGGTGATCGGCGTCGAAGTTGCGGATGCCCTCGGCCAGCTTCTCGGTCGCCATGGCGTCGGCGTTCATCTGCCAGCGGAACTTCGCCTCATCCATCGAGACCCGGGCGACGCCGGTCGCGTTCTGCGGCGACAGTTCGCGCGTCAGCACGCCCATGTCATTGCCCAGTTCGTCCAGCAGTTTGGGCGAGATCGTCAGGTTGTCGCAGCCCGCCAGCGCCTTGATCTGGTCGGTATTGCGGAAGGACGCGCCCATGACCACCGTCGCGATGCCGTTCGACTTGTAATAGTCATAGATCGCGCGCACCGACTTGACGCCCGGATCCTCGGCGGGGGCATAGCTGTCGCGGCCCTCGGCCTTCTTGTACCAGTCGGTGATGCGGCCCACGAAGGGCGAGATCAGGAACACGCCCGCATCGGCACATGCCACCGCCTGCGCCATGGAAAACAGCAGCGTCAGGTTGCAGTCGATGCCTTCCTTTTGCAGGATCTCGGCGGCGCGGATGCCTTCCCAGGTCGAGGCCAGCTTGATCAGGATGCGGTCCTTGCCGATGCCGCGCGCCGCATAGTCGGCGATGATCGCCCGCGCCCGCGCCAGCGAGGCGTCCCTGTCAAAGGACAGGTTCGCATCGACCTCGGTCGAGACGCGGCCGGGGACCAGTTCGCTAAGCGCCGCGCCCACGGCGACGGTCAGGGTGGCGGTCACGTCCGCAGCGCTTTTGCCGGCCTTGCGGCCTGCCTCGATCTCGCGCGCGATCAGCGCCTCGGAGGCCGGATCCTTCAGCGCCGCCAGCACCAGCGAGGGGTTGGTCGTGCAGTCGATCGGCTTGTATTTCTTGACCGCGGCGACTTCGCCGGTGTCGGCAACGACGACGGTCATCTCTCTGAGTTGATCAAGAACGCTGGTCATCTCGGCCTTCCTTTCATTGCGATCCGCTGCGGCCGGCTGCCGCTGAATCAGTCCGTGTGCAGGATGTAATCCACCGAACCGCCTGATTGCGCAACCACCCGTCCGTTGGGAAGGTCGTTCTGATCCAGTTTGAAGTCGATTTCGGCCTCGGTCAGCTTATAGCCCAGCCAGCGCTGCCGCAACCGGCGGCGCAGCTCGGCCTCGGGGACGTCGATCAATACCGTGGCATCGAAACAGGGTCGCAGGCTGCGCCAGGGATCGGCGTCCAGCGTCAGGTAATTGCCCTCGGCCAGGATCAGCCGCACCTCGGGCCCGATGATGCGCGCGCTGCCGCGCGAGATTTCAAGGTCGCGGTCAAAGACCGGCACGGCCACGGCGCCCTCGGCCGGGTCGCGCAGCCGCGCAAGCGCGCTGCGCAGCCCGCCCACGTCGAAGGTGTCGGGCGCGCCCTTCCACGGGCGCCGCCCCATCGCGTGCAGAACCGCGTCGTCATAGTGAAAGCCGTCCATCGGCAGGATGGCGACCGGCTGGCCGGCCAGCGCCTGCGCAAGGCTTTCGACCAGCGTCGACTTGCCCGAGCCGGGCGCCCCCGCGATTGCCAGCACCTGCCGGCCCGGACGCGCCAGCAATGCGCGCGCCACCCGGACCAGCCCTGCAAGATCGACGCGTTCCGCCATCAGATCAGCCTGTATTGTTTGGCCTTGTTTCGCAGGAAGGGCAGGCCCTTGTCCATGACTTCCTGAAAGCTGTTGGCGACCGGGCGCCAGACGGCAAGGCCGTAGCCCACCTCGGGCGGCATGTTGATGAAGCTTTCCATCGCCAGCCCGCCCTTGAAGCCGATGGCGGCCAGCGCGCCGTAAACCTCGTCCCAGGCGACGGTGCCTTCGCCCGGGGTGCCGCGGTCGGATTCGGACAGGTGGATGTAACGCAGGTGGTCGCGCGCATCCAGGATGCCGTTCGCCTGGCCCTTTTCCTCGATATTCATGTGATAGGTGTCCAGATGGACGAAGATATTGTCGGCGCCCACCCGCTCGATCATGTCGACCGACTGGCGGGCGGTGTTGATGAGGTGGTTCTCATAACGGTTCACCGCCTCGATGCCGAAGGCGATGCCCAGCTTTTTGGCATGTTTCGCGGCGGCGTCCAGCGCGCGGGCGATATTGTCGTATTCCGCCTCGGTGGGCGGCACGCCGGTGCGTTCGCCGATGCCGCCATAGGTCACGCCGGACAGCGCCTCGCAGCCCATCGCGGCGGCGACGTTCATCGCCTCGATCAGGTGGGCGATGGCGCCGTCGGGGTTGACGCTGGCCCAGTTGCGTTCCGGCAGCCCCAGCGAGGCGACCGCGCGCATCCCGTGCTTGTCCAGAAGCGCGCGGGTATGGGGCGCATCGACGCCCGGCGCGTTCAGCAGCGCGATCTCGATGAAGTCCATCTTGTAGGCGGCGGCGGCGGGAATGGTCCTTTCGGCCCCCGCGCGGTCCCAGTTCATGGTCCACATGCTGGTGTGAACGCCGAATCCTTCCATGGTTTCAGTCCTTTCTGCGGAATAAGGTGGATAGCTGGCCGGATCGCAGGATCATTACGGCGACCAGGAACAGGCCCCAGACTGCGGTGGCAAGATGTTGGTTGGCGCCGACCATGTTCAGCCCCGACGACAGGATTTGCAGGATCAGCACCGACAGGATCACCGGCGCGACCTTGCCATGGCCGCCAAAGGGATCGATGCCGCCCAGAAAGATCGCCAGCACGGTGACCAGCAGCAGCGCCTCGCCATGGCCGACGCGGACCGAGTTGAAGCGCGCCGCCATCAGGATGCCGGCGACGGCGCAAAGCATCCCCGACAGCGCATAGATCTTGACCAGCGTGCGCTTGGTGTCGATGCCGGAATATTCGGTGGCGCGGATGTTCGAGCCGACCATATAGACCGAAAACCCGTGCCGCGACCGGCGCAGCATGATGTGCCAGATCAGCGCCACGATGCCGAACAGGATCAGCGGCACCGGCACGCCCAGCAGGGTCCCGTGCCCCAGCACCGCCAGCGACGGTGGAAAGCCCGAGATATCGCCGCCACGGGTCAGGAACTCGCCCAGACCGCGCAGAAAGATCATCATCGCCAGCGACACAAGGATCGGATGCGCGCCGATATAGGCGATGACGACGCCCATGACCGCACCCGCCAGCGTGCCGACGACCAGCGCCGCGACCGAGCCAAGGATCAGCGCGCCGATCCCCGCCTCGGGTCCGCCGAATTGCAACAGCACCCAGGCCAGCGCCAGCGCCGAGATATTGGCGGTGTAGATGATCGCCAGGTTGAACCCGCCCGAGATCATCGGCGCCAGCATCGCCAGCGTCAGCACCCCCAGCAGCGGCGCCTGAAACCCCATCGAGGACAGGCTGGGCATGGCCAGGAATTTCGGATTGGCGACGGAAAAGCCGAAGACCATGACGGCCATCAGGATCAGCAGGCCAAAGCTTTCGCGGCCAAGGATGTCGCGGCCGCGCTGGATGATGCCGTTCATGCCCGGCCCTCCTTGCGTGCGGGGCGCAGGCCCGCGAACGAGATGTTCGAGGTCGAGATCGCGACAAGGATCGCCGCGCCGATGATCATCTTGAACGCGAAGGGCGAAATGCCCAGCAGGTTCAGCCCGTTCTGCGTCACCGCCACGAACATGACGCCAAGGATGCAGCCGGTGATGGTGCCGCGCCCGCCGCCAAGGCGCGCGCCGCCCAGCACCACGGCGGCCAGCACGTCAAGTTCGCGCCCGCGCAGGGCGTTGGGGACGACCTCCTGCACGATATTGGCCTGCATCAGCCCGGCGATCCCGGCCATCAGCCCGCACCAGCCGAAGGCCAGCGCCTGCATGACGGGGATGCTGACCCCGGCGCGGCGCGCGCCCTCGGGATTGTCGCCAAAGGCGTAAAGCTGGCGGCCCAGATTGCTGCGCCGGATCAGCGCCCAGGTCAGGCCGACGCAGACGACCATGACGGCGAAGGGCAGCGTCAGTTCCGACCAGGTGCCGTCGGCGGACTGGTGCTCGAACAGGATGACGCGGCTGGTCCACCAGTCGGGCAGCGAATAGATGCTGCGCCCGCCGCTGAAATACATCAAGAGCCCGAAATAGGCGTTGAAGGTGGCAATCGTCACCACGATCGAGATGATGCGGAAACGCTGGATCAGCCCGGCATTGATCAGCCCAAGGCCGATGCCCAGCAAGCCGCAGGTCACGAAGCCCAGCACCCAGTTGCCGCCGCCAATGCCGATCAGGAACTGCGCCGCCAGATACTGCACCACCGACGAGGCGACGGCGAAGGAAATGTCGATGCCGCCCGCGATCAGCACGACCAGCAGGCCCACCGCCCAGATCAGGTTGACCGAGTTGTTGTTCAAGAGCGCCGTCAGGTTGCCCATGGTCAGGAAGGTATCGGTCGTCAGCGACAGTGCGACGCACAGCGCCAGCAGGACCACCAGCAGCCGGAACTCGACCTGACGGTTGCGCAGGAGATTACTCATAGATCGCCTCCTCCAGCGCGTGGACCGAGGTCTGGCGCGGGTCGTATTCGCCGGCGATGCGGCCATGGGCCATGTGCAGCACGCGGTCGGCGTTGTGGAATACCTCGGTCACCTCGTCCGAGATCAGCAGGATCGCCAGACCCTGCGCCGCCAGATCGCGCACGATGCGGAAGATGCCCGCCCGCGCGCCGACATCGACGCCCACGGTCGGGCTGTCCAGAATCAGCAGCCGCGGCTGGGTCGCCAGCCATTTCGCCAGCACGACCTTTTGCTGGTTGCCCCCCGACAGCGTCGAGATGGCGTTTTCCGGCGGCCCCATCCTGATGCCCAAAGGCTTGATCCAGCTTTCGATCAGCCCGGTCTTGGCCGGGTTCGAGATCAGCCCGAAACGGTCCAGCAGCCGGTCCAGAACCGCAATCGCGGCATTGTCGGCGATGGATTGCTTTTGCAGCAGCCCCAGATGCAGCCGGTCTTCAGAGACATAGGCCATGCCCTGCGCGATGGCCTCGCGGATCGAGGCCGGGTCATAGGGCTGGCCGTAAAGCCGCATCTCGCCCCGCGCCGGGCGCGACATGCCCATCATCGCATGGGCAAGCTCGGTCCGGCCCGCGCCCAGAAGGCCGATCAGGCCGACGACCTCGCCCTGCCGCACGGTCAGGTCGATATCCTCGAACTGGCCGGGCAGCGTCAGGCCGCGCGCCTCGAAGACGGCGGGGGCGGCGCCCATGTCGCGGGCGGCGACCTCGTCGGTCAGGACATGGCCGGTCATCAGTTCGCCCAGCCGGGCCTGCGTCATGCCCGTGGTCGGATAGACGCCGACCAGCTTGCCATCGCGCACCACGGTGACGCGGCTGGCGATATCCAGCACCTCGGCCAGCCGGTGGCTGACAAAGACGATGGCGACGCCATCGGCGGACAGGCGGCGCACGATCTCCAGCAGGCGGTCGGTTTCGGACTGGGTCAGCGAGGCGGTCGGCTCATCCATGAAGATCAGCCGCGCCTCGTTCATCAGCGCGCGGGCGATGGCCACGACCTGACATTGCGCGATGGGCAGCGTCTCAAGCCGCGCGTCAAGGTCCAGCGAGACGCCCAGCCGCGCCAGCACAGCGGCGGCGCGCGCCTTCATGCCGCGGTAATCGACGCCGCGCGGACGCAGGCCCACCATCTCGTCAAAGGCGATGTTCTCGGCCACGCTCATGTTCGGGAACAGCGCCAGATCCTGCCAGATGACCGAGACGCCGCGCGCCCGCGCCTGCACCGGCGTGATGCTGTCAAGGCTTTCGCCGAACAGCTCGAACGCCTCGGCGGATTCGGGGCGGTAAACCCCGGTCACGATCTTGATAAGCGTCGATTTCCCGCAGCCATTCTCGCCGGCAAGGCAATGCACCTCGCCCTCAAGCACCTCGAAATCGACATGATCCAGCGCCTTGACGCCCCCGAATACCTTCGAGACGCCTTTCAGGCGCAGCGCAGCCCTGCGTTCGGGCATGTCCTGTCCCCCCTTCCCGTCGGACCGCGGGCGCAGCCGCCCGCGGCATGATCACACGGCCCGCAAAGGGGCCGGGGCGAAAGGGGCGTCAGAGCCCCATCTCGGCCAGCTTGTCGACGGTGTCCTTGTTCAGTTCGATCAGGTTGTCGGTGATGATGTCGTGGCCCTCCACGTCCGGCTGGATCACGCCAAGGCCGGGGATATCCTCGCCCGCCTTGATCTCCTTGCCGTCGGCCAGCATCTTGCCCAGCGTGACAAAGACTTCGCCGGCCTGTTCGGGGTTCCACATGTAGCCGCCGGTCAGCGCGCCGTCATGCACCATCTTGCGGCCCTGCCCCGGCGAGAACGGGCCAAGCACGAAGATCTCGCCGATCTTGCGGCGTTCCTCGACGGCGCGGCCGGCGCCGATGGGACCCTGGCTGCCAAAGGCAAGGAAGCCCTTCAGGTCGGGATTGGCGGCGATCAGGTCCAGCGCGGTCGAGCGGCTGTCGTCGACGTTCTCGGCCACGCCGTAACGGTCGCCGACCAGTTCCAGATCGGGGCGGTTGGCCTTCATCCAGGCGATGGCGGCGTCAGCCCAGGCGTTGTGCAAGGGCACGGTCAGCGAGCCGACGAACACCGCATATTTGCCCGGACCGGGGATCTTTTCCGACAGCAGCTTGGCATGCGCCTCGCCAAAGCCCTTGGCCGAGGCCAGTTCAAAGTCCCAGTCGACGTTCTTCAGGCCCGGGCCTTCATGCGCCAGCACCTTGATGCCGGCGTCGCGGGCCTTTTTCAGCACCGGCTCAAGCGCGGCCTCGTCGTTGGGGACCACGCCGATCACGTCGACGCCCTTGGCGATCAGGTCCTCGATCGCCTGCACCTGCAATGCCGGGTCGGCCGAGACCGGGCCGATCATCTCGGCGGTCACGCCCAGTTCCTTGGCGCGTTTCTGGATGCCCTGATCCATGGCGTTGAACCACGGAATCCCGCCGATCTTGACCACGACGCCGATATCCTGCGCCAGCGCGCCGCCCGACAGGCCGGCCGACAGGGCGACAGCGCTGGCGAAAGCCAGAAGTCTTTTCATCTCTTCCTCCCATCCGGGCAGAAACCCGGTCCATTTCGGTGCCCTGCCTTTGCACAGGGCTTTGTGCAATCGATTGTGCATCCCGCTTCAAAAAAAGACCGCCGCTGTTTCGCCCGCAGACCAAAACCTGGCGATCGCCTTTGCACAATCGATGTTGCCAACTAACATCGATTCGCGCCAACCTGTCAAGAAATTCGCGAAGGACGCCCGGGTGTCAAAGCCGACGCAGAAACAGACGATCTATGACATCGCCCAGCAGGTCGGTGCCTCGCCCTCGACCGTCAGCGCGGCGCTGAACGGGACGTGGAAGGCCCGCCGCATCAAGGAGGAAACGGCCCAGCGCATCATCGCTCTGGCCCGGCAGATGGGCTATTCGGTGAACCTTCAGGCGCGCGGGTTGCGGACGGCGCGCTCGGGCCTTGTCGGGCTGCTTTTGCCCGAACACAACAACCGCTTCTTTTCCGATCTCAGCCAAAGCTTCACGCTTGAGGCGCGCTCGCGCGGGCAATGCCCGGTCATCATCGCGACCCAGCGCAACCCGGCCGAGGAAATGCAGACCGTGCAGGACCTGCTGGCCTATTCCATCGACGCGCTGTTTGTCGCCGGCGCCGCCGCGCCCGGGCAGATCAGCGATTTCTGCCGCGCGGCCGGGTTGCCGCATGTCTTCATCGACCAGCCCTGCCCCGGCGCCTCGTCGGTGACCACCGACAACGAGGATGGCGGCCGCCGGCTGACGGCGGCGATCATCGGCACCATGCATCCCACGGGCACGCCCGCGCGCGACAAGGTCTATCTGATCGGGGGCGATGCGCGGCTGCATGTGACCTCGCGCCGCATCGCCGGCTTCCGCACCGAGATCGCGGCGCATTTCGGCCATTGCGACGAGGACCAGATCCTTGCCTGCGGCTATGCGCTTGAACCGGCGCTGGCCAGCATCCGGGCGCTGCATTCGGAACTGGGCGGCCTGCCCGCGGGCATCTTTGCAAACTCCATCAATGTGTTCGAGGCGATCCTGCGCTTTCTTGTCGAACTGCCCGAGGCGGATTTGCAGGCGGTCTCGATGGGCTGCTTTGACTATGAACCCTACGGCGAACTGCTGCGCGTGCCGGTCCATATGGTCCGCCAGCGCCACCGGCAACTGATCGCGCGCGCCTATGAACTGCTGGAAAGCCAGCCGGCCGAGCCGGAACTGATTACGGTGAAGCCCGAACTTTACCCGGCGCGGCCGCGCATCCTGCCCGCGACCGCCTGACCTCCCTGCCCCAGTTTTTCTAATGCCTCGCGCGCGAACATTCTGCTTTGCCGCAAGCGGGGGCGATGCCTTACCTGTTTCGGGGGACACATCACCAGAAAGGCTGGCCATGACACCGCGAATGGTTCTTGAGGGCATCTATACCCCGCTGATCACGCCGTTCCGGTCCGACGGCTCGTTCGATCTGGACGCGCTGGACGCCCTGATCGAGCGGCTGATCGCGGCGGGCGTGCACGGCCTGATCTCGGGCGGCTCGACCGGCGAGAACTATGCCGAAACCGTGGCCGAGCGGCTGGAACTGGCCCGCTTTACCGTCGAGCGTGCCCGGGGCCGCCTGCCGGTGATCGTCGGCACCGGCGCCATGCGCACCCCCGATTCCATCGCGCTGGCGCAAGGCGCGCGCCAGATGGGGGCGGATGCGATCCTGCTGGCGACGCCCCCCTATTCCGTCCCGACCGAGGCCGAGAACGCACTGAACGCGCTGGCCATCGACCGCGCCGCCGACCTGCCGGTGATCCTTTACAACTATCCCGGCCGCATGGGCGTCCAGATGGGGCGGGAATTCCTGGACCGCGTGGGCCGGTCCAGAAACATCGTCGGCATCAAGGAAAGCTCGGGCGACATCAACCGCGTCCACCTGCTGGCGCGCGACTATCCGCATGTCCAGCTAAGTTGCGGCATGGACGATCAGGCGCTTGAGTTCTTCGCCTGGGGCGCGCGAAGCTGGATCTGCGCCGGCTCGAACTTCCTGCCGGCTGAGCATATCGCCCTTTACGACGCCTGCGTGCGGCGCGGCGATTTCGACCGCGGGCGGCGCATCATGTCGGCGATGCTGCCCTTGATGGCGGTGCTGGAACAGGGCGGCAAGTTCATCCAATGCGTCAAGCACGGGGTTCAGACGACCGGCCTGCATGCCGGGCCGATGCGCCCGCCCCTGCGGGGCCTGAACAAGGACGAGAAACGCGCGCTGGAACAGGTGATCCGCACGCTGAAAACCACCGTCGCGGCGATCACGGAAGGAAACTGAGATGAGCGATCTTCTGACCACCGAGGAGTACAAGGCCATCGCCGCCGGGCTGAGCCTGCCGCAGAATGCCTTCATCGACGGCGGCTTCCGTCCGGCGATCTCGGGGCGGACCTTCCCGACCGTGAACCCGGCGACCGGGCAGGTGCTGACCGAAATCGCCGCCTGCGACGCCGCCGACGTGGACCTTGCCGTGGCGAAGGCCCGCGAGGCGTTCGAGGACGGGCGCTGGTCGCGCCTGCACCCGGCGGCCCGCAAGGACGTGCTGATCCGGCTTTGCAAGCTGATGACCCGCGAGGCGCGCGACCTGGCGGTGATGGAAAGCCTCGACAGCGGCAAGACCATCTACGACTGCGAGACCGTCGATATCCCCGAGGCGATCCACGTCATCAAGTGGCATGCCGAACTGATCGACAAGATCTACGATCAGGTCGCGCCCGCCTCGGACGACCACATCGCCATGATCCTGCGTGAGCCGGTCGGCGTCGTCGGGCTGGTGCTGCCCTGGAACTTTCCGCTGCTGATGCTGGCATGGAAGATCGGCCCGGCCCTGGCCGCCGGCTGCTCGGTCGTGGTGAAGCCGGCGGCGGAAACCTCGTTGACGGCGCTGCGCATCGCGGAACTGGCGGCGCAGGCCGGGGTGCCGCGCGGCGTCCTGAACGTCGTCACCGGATCGGGCGCCGAGGCGGGCGAGCCCCTGGGCCGGCACCCGGATGTGGACATGGTCAGCTTTACCGGCTCGACCGCGACGGGGCGGCGCTTTTTGCATTATTCCGCCGACAGCAACCTGAAAGAGGTCGTGCTGGAACTGGGCGGCAAGAACCCCTGCATCGTGCTGGAGGACGCCGAGGATCTGGACACTGTCGCCGCCCATGTCGTCAACGGCGCCTTCTGGAACATGGGGCAGAACTGCTCGGCCGCGTCGCGGCTGATCGTGCATCGCGACATTCAGGCGGCGTTGCTGGACCGCGTGCGCGCCCATGCCCGCGAATGGATCCTTGGCGATCCGCTGGACCCGCAGGTGCGGGTTGGGGCGCTGGTCTCGGATGCGCATTACGCCAAGGTCAGCGCCTATCTGACTGCGGCGCAGGACGAAATGGTGCTGATGGGCGGCGCCAGCCCCGCCCCCGGCTTCATCGAGCCGACCATCGTGCAGACCGCGCGCGGGAACCGGCTGGCGGTCGAGGAAATCTTCGGCCCGATCCTGACCGTCATCCCCGTCGCCAGCTTCGAAGAGGCGATCGCCGTCGCCAATGACACCGACTACGGTCTTGCCGCCTCGATCTTTACCGCCAATGGCAAGCGGGCGCTGCGCGGCGCGCGGATGCTGCGCGCCGGCACCGTCACCGTGAACAGCTTTGGCGAGGGCGATATCTCGACCCCCTTCGGCGGCTACCGGCAGTCGGGTTTCGGCGGGCGCGACAACTCGATCCACGCCCATGACCAGTATACGCAACTGAAAACGATCTGGCTGGATCTCAGCGACAATTCCGACACGGCGCTGGACTGAAAGGACAGGCGGTCATGGCCACGCATCAGGCAGCCCGCATCCCGGTCCTGAACGGCCCCGCCGGCTGGAGCGCGATCCTGCCGCCCGCGCCGCCCCGCGCGCCCCTGACCGGGGCCGCGGGCTGCGACATCGCCATCGTCGGCGGCGGCTTTGCCGGGCTGTCGGCGGCGCGGCGGCTGCAACAGATCGATCCCCGGCTGGAGGTGGTGATCCTTGACGCCGCGCGCATCGCCGAGGGCGGCACCGGGCGCAATTCGGGCTTCATGATCGACCTGCCGCATGACCTGACCTCATCGGACTATGCCGGCGCGGGCGAAGGGCATGACCGGCAATTGACGCGGCTGAACCGCCACGCCATCGACTTCGCCGCCGCCGCGGTGGCGGAATACGCCATCCCCCCCGGCTATTTCCAGCGCGCGGGCAAGATCAACGCCGCCGCCTCGGATGCCGGGCTGGCCGCCAACCGCAGCTATGCCGCGCATCTGCAACATCTGGCCGAGCCGCATGAGCTGCTGGACGCCCGCGCCATGCGCGAGATCACCGGCAGCGCCTATTATCGGGGCGGCCTTTTCACGCCCGGCACCGCCATGCTGCAACCCGCAGGCTATGTGCAGGGGCTGGCGGCCGGGCTGGAACGCGCGGGCCTGCGCATCCACGAAAACGCCCCCGTGCTGCGCATCGAGAGCCGCGCGCAGGGCTGGCTGCTGACCACCGCGCAGGGCAGCCTGCGGGCGCAAAGGGTCATCATGGCCAATAACGGCCATCTGGAAAGCTTCGGCTTCAAGCGCGGGCGGCTGATGCATATCATGCTGAATGCCTGCATGACCGAGGAACTGCCCGCCGACGCGATCCGCGCCCTTGGCGGCCATGACTGCTGGGGCGCCACCCCCGCCGACCCGATGGGCACCACCGTGCGCCGCATCGGCCCGGCGCAGGGCGGCAACCGCATCGTCATCCGGCAGGGCGGCTATTACCGCCCCGACATGCAGACCAGCGCCGCCGACCTTGCCCGCGTCACCCGCATCATGCGGCGGAAATTCGACGCGCGCTTTCCGGCACTGGCCGGCATCCGCTTTGAACATGCGTGGTCGGGGCATCTGTGTCTGGCGAAGAACGCCGTCTCGGTCATGCGCGAACTTGAGCCGGGGCTTTACGCCGCCTGCGTGCAGAACGGCCTTGGCTCGGCCCGGGGCACGCTGACGGGCATCGGCGCGGCGGAACTGGCCTGCGGGCAACGCAGCGCCATCACGGATTTCTTCACCGCCGAGACCGAGCCCGCGCGCCTGCCGCCGCATCCCTTCGACACCATCGGCGCGAATGCCTATCTGCGCTGGAAAGAATGGCAGTCGCGGCTAGAATGACCGCCTCGCCCCCAGGAAAGCCCCGCCATGCCGCCGATCAAGCGCCGTTACCTGCCGTCCCTTGGCGCCTTCGCGACATTCGAGGTGGCGGCCAAGCACCTGAGCTTTACCCTTGCCGCGCGCGAACTGAACGTGACGCAGGGCGCGGTCAGCCAGCAGATCCGCCTGCTTGAACGCGCGCTTGAGGTGCCGCTGTTCCTGCGCCGTCACAATGCGCTGGAACTGACGCCGCAAGGGGCGAGCCTGTTTCACGCCGTCACCGCCGGGCTTGACACGATCAGCGCCGCCGTGTCGGTCCTGACCGGGGACGAGGGGCCGCAGACCGTCACCGTCTCGGCCACCGACGCGATGGCGCTGTTCTGGTTGCAGCCCCTGATCGACAGCTTCCGCGCCCGCCACCCCGAGATCGGCTTCGTCGTGCTGGCCTCGGACGCGGATGACGCGCTGCGCAACTATTCCGAGGTGGACCTGTCGTTTCTATGCGGCAATGAGCGCTGCGAACCCGGCGAGGACCTGCATTTCCTGTTCCCCGAGGTGGCGCAGCCGGTCTGCTCGCCCGCATTTCTGGCAGAGCACGGGCCGTTCGACGACCCGGACAGCCTGAACCGCGTCAACCTGCTGCACCTGCACGACCGGCATTGGAGCGCGGACGCCATCGGCTGGCAGCCGCTTGGCTGGGCCGAGTGGTTCCGCGCCAATGGCGCCGAATGGGCCAAGGCGCCGGCCAGCCTGTCCACCAACAAGGTCAGCCTGCTGATCGAGGCGACGCTGGCCGGTCAGGGCGTCATGCTGGGCTGGCACCACATGATCGAGGCGCTCATCCGGCAGGGAACGCTGGTCTTTGCCCATCCCGCGCCGATCACCGCCGGACGCGGCAACTTCCTGAATTGCCGGCAGAAATCCATGGAGCGCCAGAGCCTCGCCGCCTTCGTCGCGCATGTTCTGGGGGCTGTGAAGGGGGCGGAGGGGTGATTTTGTGGCTATGCGACGCCTCAACCGACTGCGCAATCTGATTGATAGATGCACAGCACAGCATCGCTTCTGATCTGGTCTGCGAAAGTTCAAGAACTCATCGGCTGCGACGCATGCGTGCGCGCTATGCTTGTAGTTATTTTAATCCGAAGAGAGGCGCTACCTGATAAAATACTTTACTGCCTCCGGATACAACCCTGACACATCCAAGGCGCAAATCGCCAATGCGCATAACAGTGCAAAGCTTAGCAGGAGAAACGTTACGTAATATGCAAAGCGATAACATACTTCCTTCAAAAGGACGTCTTCTTCAATATGCTTCTTAAGAATTTCCGCCAGTTGAAGTCGAATATTTACCGCCAATGGACCCAACCCCTCGGCGCCATCTCTAAAAAAAATCTGGTCATACATAACATCAAAATTATCGCGCTGTTTAAAAACAAAGATCAACGCCAGCATCGGCGGTAACGCGACCAGAATCACGAAAGGAAGATTAGCTTCATCCTTCACCATGACACCAATTGCAGTTACAAAAATTGCCCAGATCGTCAGCAACGCTGCAGCTTTCGCTTCGACTTTCTTCGCTATGCCCAATGACACCTCAAACTGATGCGCACCAAAGTCACCACCAGATGGCTTGGAAGGATCGCCCCCCTTCAGCTTAGCGTATCCGATCAGCCGATTTTTAAGTAGCCCGTGGCTGTCCGCTACTGACGAAGACTGGGGACCAAAAACTGCGCCTTGGAGATATAGCCAAATCAGCGCCTCCAGAACCAACAAGAAAGCGATGATTTGATGAAAGCTTCCGAAAATTATAGCAGCAGAAGTTGCCACGAGAGCGGCAACTACCACAAGCACAGAAATTACTGTGACACCACGCAAGCGCATACAACACATAGAAAACACAACACCTCTAACAAGCCAGACTAACGCGACAACCCGCCGCTGACGCTGGGCACATCCCCGGCGGCAAAGCCATAGTGCCGCAGCCAGCGCAGGTCGCTTTCAAAGAAGGCGCGCAGGTCGGGGATGCCGTATTTCAGCATCGCGATGCGGTCGATGCCCATGCCGAAGGCAAAGCCCTGCCACTGGCTCGCGTCGATGCCGCCCGCGGCCAGAACCTTGGGATGGACCATGCCCGAGCCAAGGATCTCAAGCCAGCTATCGCCCTTGCCGATGGTCAGCTTGCCCCCTGCCCCCGAGCAGCGGATATCCGCCTCGGCCGAAGGCTCGGGAAAGGGGAGATGGCTGGCGCGGAAACGCAGCTCGACCTCGTCGATCTCGAAGAAGGCGCGGCAGAACTCCTCAAGCGTCCATTTCAGGTTCGCCATGGAAATGTCGCGGCCAAGCGCCAGCCCCTCGACCTGGTGGAACATCGGGGTGTGGGTCTGGTCCATGTCCATGCGATAGACGCGGCCCGGGCAGATGACGCGGATCGGCGCACCGCTGGCCTGCATGGCGCGGATCTGCACGGGGCTGGTATGGGTGCGCAGGACATGCGGCGGGCGGGTGTCATCCGCCGCCCGCGACATGAAGAAGGTGTCGTGTTCCTGCCGGGCAGGATGCTCGGGCGGGATGTTCAGCGCGTCGAAGTTGAACCAGTCGCTTTCGATCTGCGGCCCCTCGGCGACCGAGAAGCCCATGTCAGCAAAGATCGCGGTGACTTCCTCGGTCACCTGGCTGACGGGGTGGATGCTGCCCATGGGCCGCGGCCGCCCCGGCAGGGTCACGTCCAGCCATTCGTCCTTGAGCCGGGCGTCCAGCGCCGCATCTTCAAGCCCCTGCTTGCGGGCGCGCAGCGCGGTGTCGATCTCGTCCTTCAGGCGGTTCAGGGCGGCGCCGGTGGTCTGGCGCTCTTCGGGCGTCATGCGGCCCAGTTCCTTCATCATGCCGCTGATCTCGCCCTTCTTGCCAAGCGCGGCAAGGCGCACCTGTTCCAGCGCGTCAGGGTCGGCGGCGCCCGAGATGCGCGAAAGATAGGACTGGCGAAGGGTATCAATGTCGGACATGGCGGATTTCCTTGCGGTTCCGTCGCCGATTAGCACGCAAGGGGCGCGGGGAAAAGCCTAGGGTCAGGACCCATTGATCTTCCACTTTCAGCGTGATTCAGGCTCCGCAAGGAGACTGACCTATGACCAACCTTTTTTGGCTGACGGACGTGCAGATGGCACGGCTGCAGCCCTTCTTTCCCAAGAGCCACGGCAAGCCCCGTGTCGATGACAGGCGGGTGCTGAGCGGCATAATCTTCATCAATCGCAATGGCTTGCGGTGGCGTGATGCGCCGAGGGAATATGGCCCGCCCAAGACCCTGTACAATCGCTGGAAGCGGTGGAGTGACAAGGGTGTCTTCGCTCGGATGATGGACGGGCTGGCCGCGGAGGCAGCCACCCCGAAGACGGTGATGATCGACGCGACCTACCTCAAGGCGCACCGCACGGCGACCAGCCTGCGGTCGAAAAAGGGGGACCTGGCGATCAAAGGGGCCGTCTGATCGGTCGGACGAAGGGCGGCATGAACACCAAGTTGCACGCCGTCACCGACGCCGATGGTCGCCCGATCCGGTTCTTCATGACTGCAGGCCAAGTCAGTGATTACACCGGCGCGGCGGCGCTGCTGAGCAGCTTGCCAAAGGCAGATTGGCTGCTCGCTGACCGGGGATATGACGCCGACTGGTTCAGAGAAGCATTGAAAGACAAGGGGATAAAGCCCTGCATTCCGGGCCGGAAGTCACGCGGCAAGCCCATCAAGCACGACAAGCGCCGCTACAAACGCCGCAACCGGATCGAGATCATGTTCGGACGTCTGAAGGACTGGC
>RRZU011262954.1_pt1 | contig 35306 bp, 31 predicted proteins | sample 2165561 | NCBI WGS metagenome assembly RRZU01 (sample SAMN10456909, study PRJNA506462) | wastewater metagenome | isolation source: wastewater sludge | place: USA: Moscow, Idaho | reverse complement strand
ACGGGCTCTCCTTGAATAAGCAGGTATAACAAACTGATACAACGAAGGTGCAACTTGTGCGGCAGGAAGGGAATTCTTTCCAGCCAGAAGCGCTCCACCCTCAGGTGACAGCCCGGAGGATTCAGCCCCCGCAGCCGACAAACAACATCGCCAAAGATGATGGTTATCTCGGCGTTACACCCCCTGACTGACCTTCAACGGTTTTGGCACCTGTTGTCAGCGACCTGGGTAACGCTCCTCTTCTGGCCCCATTTAACGTATCAGCCGATGGCAAATTCCATGCGCATCTGAGCTGTGTCCAATGGGGTGCAAATTTATGCATTTGCCCGCCTATTCTAACAGGCGAACACCAAAAAGGGGAATCCCTACTGCACGATCAGAGGTAAACAAAAATAAATATTGAATGATTTCAGTGCTTTTTGTGAGGGGGAAGTGTGATGAAGGTTTTACTTTATGTTAATGGCGGGTAACGAGTGCAACAAACTGTGACGACTGACACGAACCACTATGGGGCAAGTTGATAGATTGCGCTCCGTGGAAACCAGAAATCTCCATTGCCAAACCGGGGCCGGACTATTTTACGGCCCCGTCTTTTTTTGCTTCTTTTACTTCTTACAAATCTTTCATCAGAATTTTTGAACGGCGCTGGTAGTTATACAGGCGTTGTTTTTCCATTGGCAACGCGCTGACTTCGACGTGCTCGAATCCGCGTTCACGGAACCAGTGGATTGAACGGGTCGTCAGTACAAACAGCTTTTTGATATTTTTGGAACGAGCCAGATCTTCAATCTGAGAAACCATCCGATCGCCGCGGTTCGAGCTGCGGTATTCCGGATGAACGGCGACACACGCCATCTCTGCCATCGCTTCTTCCGGGAACGGGTACAGCGCTGCACATGCGATGATCATCCCGTCACGCTCAATGATGAAGAAGTTATCAATCTGCATTTCCAGCTGTTCGCGGGAACGCTTAACCAGAATGCCTTCAGCTTCCAGCGGACGGATCAGATCCATAATGCCGCCGATATCATCAATCGTCGCCTGACGTGCCTGTTCAGCACTGTGACGAACAATCTGCGTACCGATACCATCACGGGTAAACAGTTCCTGCACCAGCGCACCATCTTCACGATAACTGACCAGGTGGCTGCGGGAAACGCCAGAGCGGCAGGCAGCAATTGCAGCACGGAAATAACGTGCGGTACCTGAACTGTCATCGCCCAGTTCTTCCAGGCGGGTTAAATATTCTTCAGCCTGTTCAGGGAACAGTTCTGCCACCACCTCGCCATCATCGTTGATAACGCCCTGATGAGAACAGAATGAAATGAGCTTGTCTGCCTTGAGTGCGATGGCAACTTTAGCCGAGACTTCTTCAGAGCTGACGCTGAAGCTTTCACCGGTCACCGAGAAACCAAGTGGTGAAATCAGCACAATGTTCTGCTGATCCAGCTGACGTTTGATGCCATCGGCATCGACGCGGCGTACGCGGCCGCCATGAAAGTAGTCAACACCTTCATCGACACCTAATGGCTGCGATGTCACGAAATTGCCACTGACCACGTTCAGGTTAGCGCCTGCCATCGGGGTATTGATCAGCCCCATCGACATTTTCGCCATGATATCCAGCTGCAAACCACCACAGACTTGTTTGATGACACTGAATGTTTCATCATCAGTTACGCGAACATGCTTATGAAAACGCAGCGGGATATTATCCTGAATCAGTGCAGCATCAATTTGTGGACGGGCACCAAAAACCAGTACCAGCCTGATCCCCAAACTATGTAATAGTGCAATATCCGCAATCAGTGATGAAAAGTTTTCGTCAGCAATGGTTTCGCCACTCAGCATGATAACGAATGTAGAACCACGGTGATGGTTTACATAAGGGGTAGAATGACGAAACGCATGAACCAGCATCGCATCTCTTTCGCGTACCATAGTCGGTAATGTCCTAACATCAAAAGTAGCGCTATGATCGTGAAAAACAACGCTGGCATCAAGTATAAATAATCATATTTTTTGATTTTTTATGTATTCTGCGGGTTGCGGGAAATAAATATGAGGGGACAGAAAAATGGTAAAAGCGATCTGTTTTGATTTTGACGGCACGCTGGTGGATTCCGAGCATCTGCATTATGCCTCATGGCAGGCGGAATTGCAGCCGTTTGGCTGTTCGCTGGAAAAAAGCCGGTATATGGCACAGTTCTCAGGGGTGTCTACTTACGCGACCGCAGAAACACTCATCCGTGACTATCAGTTACCGATTACGATTGAGCAGCTAATGGATAAGAAAACGGCCCGTTTTCTCGCTTTATTGCAGACGGAATTGCCGGTACCGATGCCCGGCGCGGAAGCTTTGCTGCAAAAAATACAGCAAACAGAACTGGCCATGGCGCTGGTGACAGGATCATACCGGTGTGAAATCGAACCGGTGCTGGATAATCTGGGCTGGCGTGATTTCTTCCCGCTGATTGTTACCCGTGATGATGTACAACATGCCAAACCGCATCCTGAGCCGTATCTGACTGCGCTTGAACGGCTAAATCTCTCTGCTGCCGAATGTCTGGCGCTGGAAGATTCACCGACCGGTATCCGCAGTGCGCATGACGCGGGGCTTACTGTTTTAGCCGTTACGACGGTGCACACTACGCTGTCTGCGGATGTCGGTTACAGCGCGATTTTTTATTCGCTGCAGGACGTAGAAGAGCATGTCAGACAACTGGTTTCAGCGTCGTTTGCTAAAGAATGATGTCACTGCTTTATCTACTTTGCAGAATCAGTCAGATATCACATTAAAAAGTTGTCATTCCGGCTAAAAAACGAGTATTAAATCAGTAGGATACCTACAGAAAATACGGGGAGTCACGGATGTTGAACAAACAGGTCAATTTTATCGTGGATAGTCAGGGCAACCGCGTTGCGGCGGTAGTTCCTATCGATATCTTTGACGATTTAATGGTTCTGCAAAAAGCATTGATGACAAACAAGCCCGGTGAACGGGAGTTATACCGTTTTCTGGTAAAAGATGCCGAGGCCAGTGGTTACCCGGTCGGGCAACGTTATAAGCCCGGTTTTATGATCACTCAGGGATCGACCGCAACGCTGGAACAGGCAGGATCTTTGCGGCAGGCGGTGATCGATCTGCGTAATAATCTGCTGGTGAAAGGTGTGCTGGTGCGTACCAAAGACAACTATCTTTTTACGGATGACTATCTGTTTAACAGCCCGAGTCTGGCTGCCAGTCTGATTGCCGGGAATAACCGCAGTGGTCTGGATGCCTGGAGTAACGATTCTGGTTTCACACTGAAGAAATCCGGCTATGGGAAAAAATAGCAGCTGATGTTTATTACCCGCCAGACGGGGTTTCTGCTGACCCGGCAAAGTCGTGATGTCGCAGACCATGCTCAGGTGGAATACTGGCTGGCTACTGACGATGGTCCGGTTCGCTTGTTGCTGGACGGAGAATTACTCAGCTTTTATCTGCCGCAACGGGATAAAGAGCGCGCATTAGAATTATTCCGCCAGCATCATCTGCATGGCCGTCTGCGTACCACCTCTCTGCTCACTTTCCAGCATGAACCGGTACTGGCTTGCTGTTTCCCGACGTTATCGGTCTATCACCGGGCCGTTGAATTACTGCGTCTGCATCAGATCGAAATTCATGAAAGTGACCTGCGTTTTGCCGATGTCTGTCTGATGCAGCGGTTTATCACTGCCGGTATGCGTTTCAGCGGTCATTACCGGCAACGGGCCGGCTTTCGTGAGATTAAGGTCACCGCGCTGGAACCTGCCGAGGTGACCCCCAAATTCCGTGTGTTGTCACTGGATCTTGAATGTGCCATGAGTGGCGAACTGTATTCCGTTGCGCTGTTGCTGCGGGAGCCGGATGGTCGTGAAATATCGCAGGTGATCATGGTCGGTGCTCCGCAACCCGCAGAGATGAATATTGAATGGGTGAATGACGAATTTTCGCTGTTACTGGCACTGGAGCGCTGGTGGTTACACCATGATCCGGACTTAATCATCGGCTGGAATGTGGTGAATTTTGATTTTCGCTTACTGTTGCGACGGGCTGAATTCCATAAGCATCCATTGCGCTGGGGCAGGGGGCAAAGCCTGATGCGCTGGCGTCCATCAAGAATGGATGATCAACAGGGACAACTGCTTCTGCCTGGCCGGATGGTGCTGGATGGTATTGAAGCCCTGAAATCAGCGACGTTCCGCTTTGAACGTTACGGGCTGGAGTCGGTAGCTCAGGAGCTGCTTGGCCGCGGGAAAGCGATTCATGATCCCGATGACCGGATAGCCGAGATCTCCCGGTTATTTCATCACGATAAACCGGCGCTGGCACATTACAATCTGGAAGATTGCCGGCTGGTACTGGAAATTTTCGATAAGTGTCACTTAATTCCGTTTCTCTGTTTACGTAGCCAGCTGACCGGGCTGGAACTCGATCGCTACGGCGGTTCAGTTGCCGCTTTTACTAATCTGTATATTCCCCGCTTACATCAGGCTGGCTTTGTTGCACCGAACTTACCGTACGGCGCGGTTGCTACTTCACCCGGCGGCTACGTGATGAATTCACTGCCCGGTTTTTACCATGATGTGCTGGTGCTGGATTTTAAAAGCCTGTATCCCAGTATTATCCGTACCTTTCATATTGATCCGCTGGCATTAGTGCACGGCTTACAGGAGCCGGAAGAGGAGACCATCCCGGCTTATGTCGGCGGCCGCTTTTCGCGGAAACATCATATTCTGCCCGGCTTGATCGATCATCTGTGGCAGGCGCGGGAACAGGCTAAAGCGGACCATGATCAGCCACGCTCACAAGCCATCAAGATCCTGATGAATGCGTTCTATGGGGTGATGGGATCAGTCGGTTGCCGCTTTTTCGATCCGCGACTGGCTTCCGGTATCACGATGCGCGGGCACTGGATCATGCAGGAAACCCGCACCTTTATTGAGTCGCATGGTTATACCGTCATTTATGGCGATACTGATTCAACGTTTGTCTGGCTCAAAAACCGTGTCAGTCCGGAACAGGCGCAGCAGATTGGTAAAACACTGGTAACGCAGATCAATCAGTGGTGGCGGGAGCGCCTGAAGCAGGAAATGCAGCTCAATTCCTGTCTGGAATTGCAGTTTGAGCGTCATTATCACCGTTTTCTGATGCCGACATTACGTGGTACGGAGCTGGGCAGCAAGAAGCGTTATGCCGGGCTTTGCCATGAAAATGGCGGGGATAAACTGGTCTTTAAGGGGATGGAAACGGTACGTTCCGACTGGACGGAGCTGGCCAAGATGTTCCAGACCGGACTCTATGAACGTATTTTTCAGGAGCAGGATCCGCGGGAGTTTATCCGGGAAACCATCGAAAAAACACAACGTGGTGAACTGGATGAATGTCTGGTTTACCGCAAACGGTTACGTCGCAAACTCGACGATTATGACAAAACGCAGCCGCCGCATGTGCGTGCCGCCAGACTGGCCGATGAGATCCGCCGGCAGCGGGGATTGCCGCCGCGTTATCAGCACCGTGGCTGGATTGAATATGTGATCACCACGCAGGGTCCGGAGCCGGTGGCCTACCAGCAGCATCCGCTGGATTATCAGCATTATATTGAGAAACAGCTCAAACCGGTGGCCGATGCCATCCTGCCGCATATTCATCTGCACTTCGATCAAATCGTCGATACGCAGCTGTCATTGTTTTAATTAATTCGTCTTTGTTTCCATAATGTTACAAAAATGTACGCCATATGTAATGGCATGTTTTTTGATGAACATATCTATCGGAAAAAGGATTTTCCTCACAAAAAACACTTTATTTTGCGGGGAGAATCATTACACTGAATCTTATTAATAATGATTCTCAATAACTGGTGGTTAGGTATGTTACTGTCTGAATTAACACCGGGACAAACAGCCCGCATAGTGAGCCTGGCGCAACTTGAACCAGCCATAAGACGCAAACTGATGGCGATGGGTGTATTACCTTCGTCTGAAGTCCGTTTTATCCGGCAGGCGCCGATGGGTGATCCGCTGCAAATCGCGACATCCAGCATTACACTATCGATTCAGACAGCCTTAGCCCGTTTAATAGAGGTGCAAGCCGTATGAGTCATCACATCGTCACAGTCGGTAATCCTAACAGCGGGAAAACATCCCTTTTCAACGCGCTGACCGGTGCCAACCAGCAGGTCGGTAACTGGAGCGGAGTCACGGTTGATAAAAAGACCGGTCAATTCCAGTTTGAAGACTATGCCTATGAGCTGGTCGATCTGCCGGGTATTTATGCTCTCGAAAGCCGCGACAGTTCTATCGATGAGCAGATCGCCTTCCGTTATGTGATGAATAATAAGCCGGATCTGGTAATCAACGTGGTTGATGCCAGCAGTCTGGAACGTTCGCTGCTGCTGACATTGCAACTCCGGGAACTGGGGCTGCCAGTACTGGTGGTGCTGAACAAATACGATGTGCTGAAACGCCGGAACCAGTCTATCGACACGAATAAACTCAGTGAAAAGCTGGGTTGTCCGGTTGTCGCGCTGTCTGCCTATAACCGCCAGGAAGTGCTTTCCTTTAAAGCTATTTTGCCGGCACTGATTGAACAGACGCAGGCTACTCAGGCATTAGCGCTGACTTATGGTGAAGAAATCGATGCGCTGGTGAACCAGCTTGCATCACAGCTAAACCATCCGCATTTATCGGCTCGTGGTTGTGCACTGCGTCTGCTGGAACAGGATCCGGTGGTTGAAGAATCGATGGCCGGGCAAATCGCCGGTTCAGCGATGCAGCAGGTTACGCACTTACAGAAAGCGCAGGATCTGGATCTGACGCTGGCCGATGCCCGCTTCAGCTATGTCTATAACGAATGCCGTCCGACATTGCGTCAGCATGGCAAACTGAGTCAGAAACGCAGTGAACAGCTGGATAATCTGCTGCTGAACCGCTGGTTAGGTCTGCCATTCTTTCTTGGCATGATGTATCTGATGTTCCTGTTTGCAATTAATCTCGGCAGCGCATTTATCGACTTTTTCGACATTCTTGCCAGCGGTATTTTTGTCGAAGGCTCCCGCGTGCTGTTTGAACACATCGGCTTACCAGAATGGCTGATTTCACTGCTGTCTGATGGTTTTGGCAGTGGTATCCAGACGGTTGCCACCTTTATTCCGGTGATTGGTTTCCTGTATATGTTTCTGGCGGCGCTGGAAGCATCGGGTTATCTGGCCCGCGCCGCCTTTGTGGTGGATCGCCTGATGCGTTATCTGGGCCTGCCGGGTAAGGCGTTTGTGCCGATGCTGATGGGTTTTGGCTGCTCGGTGCCTGCGTTCATGGCAACCCGTACGCTGAATTCAGAACGTGAACGTATGCTGACCAATGCGATGGCACCGTTTATGTCCTGTGGTGCGCGTTTACCGGTTTATGCATTGTTTGCGGTGGCGTTTTTCCCTGAATCAGGCCAGAACGTGGTATTCGCACTGTATCTGTTGGGCATTCTGGCGGCAGTCTTTACCGGTCTGGTACTGCGTAACACGATCCTGCCGGGCAAGAGCGAATCTTCCATCATGGAGATGCCGGATTACGAATTGCCACGACTGAGCTATATCTTCCTGAAAACCTGGCAGCGCCTGAAGATCTTCATCCTGGGTGCGGGCAAAGTGATTGTGTTGCTGGTGGCCGTACTGAGTGTATTTAACTCCATGGGCACGGATGGATCGTTTGGTAACCAGAATAACGGTAAATCACTGCTGGCTGTGGCTGCTCAGAAAGTAACACCGGTGTTATCACCGCTGGGTATTCAGCAGGACAACTGGCAGGCTACTGTCGGTATCATTACCGGTATTTTCGCGAAAGAAGCCGTGGTTGGTACGCTGAATACGCTGTATCAGTCTGATGCAGCTGGTGAAGATGCTGCTGAATTCAGCCTGTGGGCAAAAGTGACAGAAGCTGTCGAAACGATTCCGGCTAACCTGGCAGGTATCAATGTCAAAGACCCGGCCGGGCTGGATATTGGTGATATCACCGATCAGCAGGCGGCGGCAGAAAATCAGCAAGTTGATATTTCTATCTATGACAACATGCAGCAGCATTTTGCCGGTGCGGCTGGGGCATTTGCTTACTTGTTGTTCGTGCTGCTTTACATGCCATGTTCTGCGGCGATGGGGGCTTTGTTCCGTGAATCAGGTCGTAACTGGGCAGTTTTTGTCGCCATGTGGTGTAACCTGCTGGCGTTTGCTGCATCGACACTGTATTTCCAGGTGGCAACATTTAACAGTCATCCGACCACCAGTTTATTCTGGATCGTGTTCTACGTTGGCGGCTTCCTGTTACTGACCCTGGGAATGCGTCGCCGAGGTGACATTCTGCTGAACAAGAAGGTGCTGATATGATCCTGCGTGATATTGCCGATTGTCTGCAGCAGCAACAACGTATGACCGGGCGCGAACTGGCCCGGAAGTTTCAGACCTCGGAAGATGCCATTGATGCCATGATTGGTGTCTGGATGCGCAAAGGGCGGGTGCGTAAAGTATCCGCTGGTGGTTGCAGCGGTAGTTGCTGTGGCCAGCGCAGTGAGATTTACTACGAATGGCAGCCGGAAGGATTGATCGGCTTCATTCAGAAAAACTAACCTCTGAACGCGTCCGGCATTGCTGGGCGCGTTGCTTTTTGACGCCTATAATGGTTCCTCCCTGCATTGTTATGAGGTGCCCGTCATGCTCTCCCTCGCGATTATTTCTGATGTTCACGGCTGTTATCCATCCCTGCAAAAAACGCTGCAACATGCGGAACAATTTCATCCGGATTATTATCTGCTGCTGGGCGATGTGCTGAATCATGGCCCGCGTAATCCGGTGCCGGAAGGATATGCGCCGCCTGAAGTGGCTGCGTTACTGAACCCGTTACGGGAAAAAATCATTGCGGTAAGAGGCAACTGTGACAGCGAAGTGGATCAGATGTTACTGCAGTTTCCCTGTCTGGCGGCACACAATCAGCTGCTGCTTGACGGTCGGCGCTGGTTTATGACGCATGGCCATCTGTATGAAGCTGGTGAGTTGCCTTTGGCGGCGGGGGATGTGCTGCTGAGTGGCCATACGCATATTGCCGGCATCGATCTGGATGAAAAGGGCATTTACCGGATCAATCCCGGCTCGATCACTTTCCCGCGCAATGGTGCTGAGGCCAGCTATGCGGTATACGCCAATGGTGAATTGCAGATTATCGGACTGGACAGCCATCAGGTACTGGCAAGATCAGACTTCCGGACTAAGTGATACGGAGATACTCCCCGCTGGCTGAATTTTATTTTATGAAACTCACTGTAACGATGTTTGTGAGTTTCAGCATGCTTTACACCTTATTTTCATCATTTCTCTGCTTTTATCCACGTCATAGGCGTATATTTCGCCAAAATATAGTCATCAGTAAACTCACCTTTATGTAACTAATTTTTGTTACATCCCTTTTATCCGGAGCTGCTATGTTAGCCGAAAAACACTACCGTCCGTTGTTCCACTTTGCGCCGGCTTTTGGTTGGCTGAATGACCCGAATGGCCTGGTTTATAAAGATGGTGAATATCATCTGTTTTATCAGTATTACCCCGGTGACAGCGTCTGGGGACCGATGCACTGGGGACATGCGGTAAGTACCGATCTGCTGTCATGGACGCATCTGCCGATTGCACTTGCGCCTGATGAACTGGGGATGTGTTTTTCCGGTACAGCTGCTGTCGATAAGGGTGACAAGTCCGGTTTGTTTGGCGGAAAAGATGGCTTGCTGGCCTATTACACCATTGCGGCCGAGAAGCTGCCGGATGATGCCGACTTTCCGCAGAGCCAGGGGCTGGCATACAGCGCGGATAACGGCCGTCACTGGACAAAATACAGTGGTAATCCGGTTATCCCTAATCCCGGTCTGCAGGATTTCCGTGACCCGAAAGTGTTCTGGCATGAACCTTCGCAGCACTGGATTATGGTGGTCACGCTAGGGCAAAAAGTGGGCATTTACCGTTCTGTTGACGCCAAAAACTGGCAGTTCAGCTCTTCTTTCGGTGAAGGCCATGGCGCGCATGATGAGCGGGCGTGGGAATGTCCGGATCTGTTTGAAATCAAGGTAGAAGGGCAGAGTGAAAGTCGCTGGATCCTGATCGTCGGGGTTCAGCGTGAGGCTTACATTGCGGGCTCAGGCACCCAGTATTTTGTCGGCCGGTTCGATGGGGAACATTTCAGCAACGACAATACGCCGGAAACTGTACTGTGGCTCGACTATGGCCGTGATTTTTACGCCACGCAAACCTGGGCAGATATTCCGCAGGCTGACGGGCGTCGTCTGGCGCTTGGCTGGATGAGCTGCTGGCCTTACGCCAACCATTTGCCGACGCAGAGCTGGCGTTCAGCGATGAGCATTCCGCATGAATTAACCCTGAAACCAACCGATGACGGTCTGCGGATACATCACGCCTTTATCCGTGAACTGAAAAATACTCTGGCGGATAATCATCAGTTATACGGTATGTCATGCGCAGCGCCGGCATCACTGTTTGATATTGAATGGACCGAAGCCTTACAGATCAAACTGGCGGTATCGCTGGAAGATAACAGTTCTCTGATGCTGTCTCCCATGCAGGGCACGCAGTTGATTCTGACAGCACAGAATAATGAATTGGTGCTGCAGTGTTTACGTCAGGGGGCTTACGGTAATGAAGCTTACGATCAGGGTTTCCCGCATGATTATGTGATCCGGTTAGGTGTTAACCGTAAATTGACGCTGGAGTTGTTACTTGATCGCTGCTCGGTCGAATTGCTGGTGGATGAAGGGCGTTATTCCATCACTAATCTGGCATTTCCGGAACAAGGGCCGGAACACACATTGCGTGCTGAATTAACAACCGGGGCGGTTGTGGCGGATGCCGAATGGCATTTGCTGACCCCGGGCAAATAAGATACGGAACATAAATGGCTACGATAAGAGATGTTGCTCAGTTAGCGGGGGTGTCAATTGCCACGATTTCCCGTGTATTGAATAATTCCGATAAGGTTTCACCCGATACCACTGCGCATGTGCGCGCCGTGATTAAGGAATTGGGTTATGTCTATAGTCCGCCGCTCGGCAACCGCCGGGCCGGTGCGGATCGCCAGTTATTGTTTGCGATCATTCTGCCTACGCTGGCAAACCCCTATTTTTCCGAGTTGCTGGATATAGTGGAACAGGAGGCTCAATACCTCGGCCGGGCCTTGCTGGTGTTTAATTCACGCGGAGACGCCCAGCGGGAACTGTCGCTGCTGAATGCCTGCCGGCAATATAAAATTGATGGTTTGTTTATTATTCCCTGTTCCCGCGGTACAGAGCATCTGATGACGATCAGTAATCAGCCATTTCCGATCGTGGCTCTGACACAACTGGTGCCTGGCATGACCAGCGTTGCGGTTGATCATATCGAAGGGGGTGCCCAGATTGCAGAACACCTCGTGAGTATGGGGCACACGAACATTGGCTATCTGGGGGCCATTGATGAGACGGAGCAGAAATTCGGTGGTTTCCGAGACAAACTGGCAGAGTTAGGCGTACCGCTGGCTTCTGAAAATATTATTCAGACGCCGGCACTCACCGCGGTTGAACTGGCGGATCGCTTTAAAGAATATCTGGATAACCATCCGTCATTGCCATTCTCGGCGATTTTTGCTTTTAACGATGTGGCCGCACAACAGGTGATGGATGTGTTGCTGCAGCGTGGTTATCAGATCCCGGAGCAGATACAGGTCGTTGGCTTTGATAATACCCTGCTGGCGCAGGTGATGAATATCAGCAGCGTTGCTCAGCCAATGCGTGAAATCGGTCGTTTAGGCTGTCAGGAGATGATACGGCTGATCGAAGGTAAAGAGATGGACACGCATCATCTTACCCTGTCACCACGTCTGGTATTGCGTAACAGTTCCGTCAAGGTCAATAAGCGTAAGTTTTAAGCGGACAGGGTGCTCAGGCGCAGCGGACGGTTCAGCAACGATTCAATATGTGGCTGTTGTTCGCTGCCGGTTCGGTAGGCGAGATAAACCGGACGGAGCAGCACTTGTACGCCTTCCACGAAATGCAGTTCGCCATTTTTCAGGTGACTGGCGATGAGATGCTGCGGCAGATAAGCGACACCGCCATGTTTCAGCAGATGATGTAATGCCTGCTGAGCCGAACTGGTCTGCAGTGTAGGCATTCGCTGTAATAATTCCGCAGGAACTGTTGCCGAACCCATGTTGGTGTTCCAGTCGGGCCAGATCACGGCCTGTTCTGTCAGCATGCTGGTATTCAGACCAGAAGTCCGGCTGACCAGACACAGCTGAAATTCACCAACCTGCTGAACGCTCACTTCATCAATCTTGCTTGGTTCGGTTATTACCGCCAGATCGAGCGAGCGCTCCAGTAGCTGCCGGCAAAGCTGTTCACGATTCCCTGTTTCCAGCCGCATGGCCTGATTCTGCTGTTCACTGAACCAGCCATCCAGCCATTGCTGTAATCCCATTTCCCAGCAGACCTGCGGTGCTCCGATAACGAGCTGATGCTGCATAGCATCATCTCTGATCAAAGCCTGCTTGGCTCTGCCCAGTGTCTGCAGTATCGTTTCTGCATAGGGGAGGAGATGTTCACCCGAGAGAGTGAGCTGGATATTATTGCGATGGCGGGCGAAAAGACTGACCCCCAGCTGCTGTTCCAGCTGGCGGATACGAAAACTCACCGCCGATTGTGTGAGATACAAATTCTCGGCGGCGCGTCCGAAGTGACGGGTTTTGCTGACCTCAATAAAAGTGCGCAGCAGATCCGTGTCCATTACTCCAGTGACTCTTCTACCGTTTCGAAGCTGCCTTCGTCTCCGTTAGAAGTGCACAGACGGTGTACGCGGCGCGGGCCGATCACCTTGACATATTTCAGCCATACTTTAGCGAACGGGTTACCAGCGGCGTCGCCAGCTTTTACGCGTTCAACAAAAGCAGCTTCAACATCATCTTTTGGCTCTCTTTTGCCTTGGTACAGTTCCATCATGGCATGTCCATGGCGTTCCAGCAGATCACTCTCACCAACAGTAAAGTTACCGCTGCGGCGAATGCCACGTGGGAAGTGCTGCAGATCGTTAAAACGTTTTTCTGATTCAAAGCTCATGGTGTATGAGTACCTCTGTTATTCCATCGCGGGGAAGTATGTTCAGCATCGCGCATACTTAAAAATCGAGTTTTTTTTCTTTATGATAAATTATTTTTATCGATGAACAATGTTACGTCTAAGTGTATTTTTCTTGTACTGTTTGATAGCTATAGGTAATTCATTCAGGGTTGCATGATCCGCTGTAACAGGTCACTTTCGTGCAGAGCCCGCTTCACTAATGCATAGCCACCCATCGTGCCTTGCCCCTGAAAATGAGCTTGGTCTAAATGTAGCTCATGATGAAAATTGGGCAGCGACTGGCGTTGAATTTGCTGCAGTAATGCAGGAAACAACACCGTAGCACTTTGTACGATTTCGCCGGCCAGCAGGATCTTTTCCGGATTAAACAGATTGACCAGTATCGCCAGCACACGGCCCAGATTTTCCCCGGCCTGACGTATTATTTGTACGGCAACCGGATCACTCCGGATTGCAGCCTGACAAATTTGTTCGATCGTCAGATTTTCGTTTTGCAGTGAACTGGTATGGCCTTTAGCCAGCATCACTCTGGTCTGGGCAATGATCGCCTTATTGGAAACCATCGTTTCCAGGCAACCAAAATTGCCGCAGTGACAGTGTTCGCCGAACGGGTCAATCTGGATGTGGCCGATTTCGCCTACGTTACGGTTCCTGCCGAGTAACAGCTGTCCATTGCTGATAATGCCGGCACCTGCACCATGATGAATACTGACCAGAATGAAATCCTGACAACCTCGGGCGGCACCCAGATAGTATTCTGCCAGCGCCAGCGCCCGGGTATCGTTACCAATATAGATCGGCAGATCGGTCATGGATTGCAGTCGTTGCGCCAGTTCCAGATTGGCGATCTGATGATTCGGCGAATAAAGCACCGTACCGGTCTGCGGATCAACTAATCCGGCCATGGTAATGGCTACCGCAATAAATTTTTGTTTGTTTCGGGCTATCTGCAACTGTTGCTGAATGGCTTGCTGCAGTGCGGCCACAATCCCTTCTGCATCATGCTGTAACAGGGTACTGACGGTATGCTGATGAATCGCACCGGACAGATCCATGACGCTGCAGTGCAGTTCTTCCCGGCCCAGACGGCAGGAGATAAACAGAAAAGCGGCCTGCTCGGTGGTCAGGGAAATAGCAGGGCGGCCACCGGTTGAAGCTTGCTGTGCGACTTCCTTGATCAGTCCGTGTTCCAGCAACTGGCGGGTGATATTAGTGACGCTGGCCGGAGCCAGCGCACTGATCTGAGCAATATCCACACGCGAGATCGGGCCTTGTGTATCAATTAAGCGATAGACTAATGCCGCATTGACCTGCTTTAGCAGTTCATGATTGGCAACCCGTTCTCCGTGTGAACTCATTCGACATCCTTTGTCCAGTGTCCGTTTACCATGGTGTCCATGATCTTGAATTCTTTAGTGAACAGCGTCAGGTTGGCGACGTAGCCCGGCTGAATCGCACCCAGTTTATCTGCCTCACCGATAGCCCGGGCAGGATAAAGTGTTGCCATGCGCACTGCTTCATCCAGTGGCAAACCAGCCTGTTCCACTAATAACTGCACACCTTCTACCATGGTCAGGGCCGAACCACCAAGTGTTCCGTTACTATCTTCACAGCGACCGTTGCGTAAAAAGACTTCTGCGCCACAAAAATCAAACTTTTCGAAGCCTTCCGGCGGCATGGCTGCCGCTGTAGCGTCCGTCACCAGACACAAACGTTCGCCCATGACTTTTTTCGCCAGCCGGACGTTGGCCCAGTGCACATGGAAGCCATCCGCGACCACACCGGTATAAATATTATCACGGTCATAAATTGCACCAACAATGCCCGGTGTCCGGCCATTTTCAGTGGCTGTCATGGCATTATATAAATGGGTAGCAAAGCGTATGCCAGCATCAAATCCCGCCATCGCCTGTTCATAGGTTGCAGCGGAATGACCTATGCTGACCGTCACGCCGGCATCAGCCAGCTGACGGATATGCCGCGGCTGATTAAGCTCCGGCGCCAACGTGAGTTTTTTCAGCCAGGGTGCCTGCTGACACAGATAAGCAATCATCTCGTCGGAAGGCTGACGCAGCTGTTCTTCCGGATGAATCCCGCGGCGTTTCGGGTTGGTATACGGCCCTTCCAGATGCATGCCCAGCACCTGATGCTGGTGTTGCTGCATAAACTGTCTGGTGGCGGTGATAGCTTGCTGAATGACTTCATCGCTGTCACTGATCAAAGTAGGCAGAAAGCTGGTGGTGCCGGAACGCAGATTGGTACGCTGCATGTGTGCCAGCGTGGCCACATCCGGCGTGTCATTAAACATCACACCGCCACAGCCATTCAGTTGCAGATCGATAAAACCGGGGCAGAGCAGGTGACCCTGCATATCTTGTTGCGGCAGATCAGCCGGAAGCACTGCCTGTGGTAACAGCGCGACCACTTTTCCCTCGGCAACCACAACGGCTGTATCCGTCAGCCGTTGATAACCAGTCAGGAGTACACTGTTACAAAGCGCGTACATGTTTTTCTCCTTAATATTTTGCTAATTCCGGGGCTTCCAGCTGCTGGAAATAACGCAGCGTTTTTACTTTCAATTCCATCGTTGCGGCTTCATCGCAGACAATCAGACCACGCGGATGCAGTTGCAGTGCAGAAACTGTCCACAAATGGTTCACGCTGCCTTCTATGGCCGCTTGTACTGCCAGAGCCTTGTTGTGTCCGGTCGCGAGGATCAAGATCTCTTCCGCATCCATCAGTGTACCCACACCAACCGTCAGGGCGAGTTTTGGCACCTGATTTATGTCGTTATTAAAGAAGCGGGCATTATCGATCAGCGTTTCCTGTGTCAGGGTTTTAATCCGGGTACGGGAGCGGAGTGAAGACGCCGGTTCGTTAAAAGCAATATGACCATCGCTGCCAACACCACCGAAAAACAGCTTAATACCACCCAAAGCGGTGATCTTGGCTTCATAGGCCGCACATTCTGCCAGCAGATCTGAGGCGGTACCATCCAGAATATTGATGTTTTCTCTGGGAATATCGATGTGATTAAAGAAGTTATCAAACATAAAACGATGATAACTCTGCGGATGGTCAGCGCTTAAACCAACATATTCATCCATATTGAAGGTGACCACATTGGCGAAGCTGACTTCACCCTGCTGGTACAGTTTGATCAGTTGTTCATAGGTCGTCAGAGGGGTGCCACCGGTTGGCAAACCCAGCACGAATGGACGTTCCGCAGTTGGTGCGAACTGATTGATGCGGTCAGCAATATAACGGGCAGACCATAAACCAACCTGAGCTTTATCTTTTAACGGCAGCATACGCATTTTTGTGTTTCTCCATGAGGTCTTACTACTTATTTTTAATTGTGAATAAACATCCCGATTATTGCAATTGCGAAGCACAATATTTTTACGAAAATGAGCTTTGTGTGGCGCGAATCACAGAACTTAGTTTGTATCTTAAACTAAGATAATTGTGGGGCTGCACAAATGCACTTATGGAGAGGAACACATGAATATACTGGGTTATACGCAAAAACTCGGCAAAGCCATCATGCTGCCGATTGCGATACTGCCGGTAGCGGCAATTCTGCTGCGACTGGGGCAGGCAGATATGCTGAACATACCCTTTATGGCTCAGGCCGGGGGAGCCATCTTCGGACAATTGCCGTTACTGTTCGGTATCGGTATTGCCATTGGTTTATCAAAAGATGATGCCGGTGCTGCCGGCCTGGCCGGTGCGGCAGGGTATCTGGTGCTGACCGAAGCGGCAAAAACCATCAATCCTGAGATCAACATGTCATTCTTTGGCGGTATTGTGGCGGGTATTGTTGCTGGTCATGTTTATAACCGTTTCCACGCGACCAGTTTGCCGGCATATCTGGCGTTTTTCGGCGGTAAACGACTGGTGCCGATCATGACCGGTCTGATCTGTCTGATACTGGCCGGTATCAGCGGGGTTGTATGGCCGGCTATTCAGCATGGTATTGATACCTTCGGTCATGCGGTGGCGAATTCCGGCGCGATTGGTGAGTTTGCCTATGGTTTGCTGAACCGTGGCTTAATCCCGGTCGGATTACACCATGTCATGAACTCGATTTTCTGGTTCGGCCTTGGTGAATGTACCAAAGTGACCTATGAACTGGGTTCCGTAATACAGAACGTCTGTCTGGCACCGGATGTTGTTAAAACCCTGACTGTTGGCGGCGCGGTGCCGGGTGTTGATGGTGGCATCATTAAAGAAATTGCTGCTCAGGCGGCGCGCGGTGACCTGAACCGTTTCTTTGCCGGCGATCATACTGCGGGCGTCTTCATGACCGGCTTCTTCCCAATCATGATGTTTGGTCTGCCTGCTGCGGCATTTGCCATGTATCTGGCGGCGCCGAAAGATCGTCGTGCCCAGGTGGGTGGTTTGCTGCTCTCTGTTGCGCTGACCGCATTCCTGACCGGTGTTACTGAACCACTGGAATTCATGTTCATGTTCCTGGCACCGGCGCTGTATGTTGCTCATGCAGTCTTGACCGGGGTCTCGCTGGTGGTGACCAATGCGCTGGGCGTGCTGCACGGTTTTGGTTTCTCCGCCGGGTTGTTTGACTTTGTCATCAACTGGGGGCTGGCCACAAAACCGGCGTTACTGCTGGTGATTGGTCCGGTATTCGGTGCGATTTACTTCACCGTGTTCTATACCGCCATCAAATGGTTTGATCTGAAAACACCGGGTCGTGAAACAGACAGTGATGACGTACAAACCTTTACCGGTGCATCTAAAGATATGCAGACGTTGGCTAACAACTATCTGGTTGCATTGGGGGGCGAAGAAAACCTGACCCAGATTGATGCCTGTATCACCCGTCTGCGTCTGTCAGTCCGTGATATGAAACAAGTGAATGAGAAAGCATTAAAAGCGCTGGGAGCCAGTGGCGTGGTGAAATTAAATGCCACTAACCTGCAGGTGGTGCTTGGTCCGCAAGCTGAAATTGTGGCCGGCGCGATGAAAGCAGCCATTGCCGGTTAAGTAAATCCGTTCATATCCGCCACTGTCCGGTCTGCCGGCAGTGGCTTTGTTTTGTGTGGCAAATCATCTTTTTGCACAATAGTTAGACAATCTGAAGCTGCTTTCGCTATTCAAACTTTTGATTTGGTAAATACCTATTGAGCGCAGTGTCATAAATATGGATGATACTCGGTTAACGTATACAAAAAGATACTCACTATCCGAGGTGAATGATGACCCAAGCGGAGCATCGACCAACCAATTTTATCCGTCAGATCATTGATGAAGATCTGGCCAGCGGCAAACACAGCTCTGTAGCAACCCGTTTTCCACCAGAGCCTAACGGTTATTTGCATATCGGCCACGCCAAATCTATCTGCCTGAATTTCGGTATTGCCCGTGATTATCAGGGAACCTGTAACCTGCGTTTCGACGATACCAATCCGGTAAAAGAGGACGTGGAATATGTTGAATCTATTCAGCGTGACGTGCAGTGGCTGGGGTTTGAGTGGAATGGTGCGGTACGTTATTCCTCGGATTATTTCGATCAATTACACGCTTATGCAATTGAACTGATCAATAAAGGTCTGGCTTATGTCGAAGAACTGACCGCTGAGCAGATCCGCGAATACCGTGGCACGCTGACTCAGGCCGGTAAAAACAGCCCGTTCCGTGATCGCAGTGTAGAAGAAAACCTGGCGCTGTTTGAAAAGATGAAAAATGGCGGCTTCAAAGAAGGTGAAGCGTGCCTGCGTGCCAAGATTGATATGGCATCGTCTTTCATGGTGATGCGCGATCCGGTTATCTACCGTATCAAATTTGCCGAACATCATCAGACCGGTAACAAGTGGTGCATCTATCCGATGTATGACTTCACCCACTGTATTTCGGACGCACTGGAAGGCATCACGCACTCTATTTGTACGCTGGAGTTCCAGGATAACCGCCGTTTGTATGACTGGGTTCTGGATAATATCTCTATTCCTTGTCATCCGCGTCAGTATGAATTCAGCCGTCTGAATCTTGAATATGCCATCATGTCCAAGCGTAAGCTGAATCAACTGGTGACTGAAGGTGTTGTTGAAGGGTGGGATGATCCGCGTATGCCGACTGTTTCCGGTCTGCGTCGTCGAGGTTATACCCCGGAAGCTGTGCGTGAGTTCTGCAACCGTATCGGTGTAACCAAGCAGGACAACACCGTTGAAATGAGTGCGCTGGAATCCTGCATTCGTGAAGATCTGAACGAGCGTGCGCCACGTGCGATGGCGGTATTGGATCCGCTGCGTGTTGTGCTGGAAAATTATCCGGAAGATTTGGTTGAAGAACTGAACATTCCGAACCATCCGAATATTCCTGAAGCGGGTGAGCGTCTGGTGCCATTCAGCCGCGAAATTTATATTGATCGCGCTGATTTCCGTGAAGAAGCCAACAAGCAATACAAACGTCTGGTGATGGGTAAAGAAGTGCGTCTGCGCCACGCTTATATCATTAAAGCGGAACGCGTTGAAAAAGATGCGGAAGGCAATATCACCACCCTGTATTGCAGTTGTGACCGTGACACGCTGGGCACCAATCCGGCTGATGGCCGTAAAGTGAAAGGCGTTATCCACTGGGTATCGGCGCCGCATGCGCTGGATGCGGAAGTGCGTCTGTATGATCGTCTGTTCAGTGTGGCAAATCCGGGCGCAGCCGAGGATTTCCTGAGCACGATCAATCCGCAGTCACTGCGCATTGTGCCACATGCGAAACTGGAACCATCACTGCGTGATGCCAAACCGGAATTTGCATATCAGTTCGAACGTGAAGGCTATTTCTGTGCTGACAGCAAACTGTCATCCGCAGAGAAACCGGTGTTCAATCTGACTGTCGCATTGCGCGATACCTGGGTTGGCTAAACGCCGTCCAGGACTGCAAACAAAAAACGCCGGGTGTTAAATCCGGCGTTTTTTTACCTGAATTTCAGCTGCCCGTTATCAATAGTGCGGGGGCGGGGTCTCTTCACTCTGACTGGCCACCTGACTGACGACCATCTCTTTCATCCGGTTGATCAGCAAGCTCATCTGATGGCGTAATTTGTCCAGATCCTGCTGTTGCAGGGTCAGTGCCTGGTTCAATATTTCAATGGTATCATCCTGAAAAGCCAGCCGGCTTTCCAGCTGCTCGATACGTTCATTAAGCTCATTTATCTGCTGTAACATTGTTTCACTCTTCATCTGTCATCTGACGCATTATATGCCTTATCATTTTTCTCACAATTACCTTTATTTGCCTGTTGTTAGATTACAACTGGCGGTAGTATAAAGCGCTTGCTTAGATAGCCTCTCGTTAATAAAAACAGAGAGCCGGATTTGTTCTCGTGGAGAAAATAATGAAAAAAATGATCAAGATGTCTTTGTTGGCGGTTGCAGTGACAGTATCTCTGGCAGCTTGTCAGAAAGAAGAAGTAAAAGCGCCTGTTGCTGACAAAGTTGAGCTGAAAACATTCGAACAGCAATCAGCCTATGCGATTGGTCTGTCTATGGGACGTTACATCAATTCTACTCTCTCCCGTCAGCAGGATTTGGGTGTAAAACTGGATAACGAATTGATTCTGGACGGCGTAAAAGACGGTCTGGCGAAAAAAGCCCAGATGAGCGATGCCGATATTGAAAAAGCACTGAAAGCATATGATCAGAAGATCAACGAAGCTGCTACCAAGAAAGCAGAATCTGATGCCAAAGCAAGCTTAGACAATGGTAAAAAATACCTGGACGATAATGCCAAGAAACAAGGCGTTACCGTAACCAAATCCGGTCTGCAATACGAAGTATTGACGATGGGTACTGGTGAAAAACCAAAAGCGACCGATGAAGTTCGCGTTCATTATCTGGGCACACTGACTAACGGTACTAAATTCGACAGCTCTTATGACCGTAAAGAACCAGCTGAATTCCCGCTGGATCGTGTTATTCCGGGCTGGACCGAAGGCGTACAGTTGATGCCGGTTGGTTCTAAATTCAAATTCACTCTGCCGGCTAACCTGGCTTACGGTGAACAGGGCGCTGGTTCTATTCCGCCAAACTCTGTGCTGGTGTTTGAAGTAGAACTGCTGGAAATCGTGAAAGATCAGGCTAAAGCTGAAGAACCGGCGAAAGCCGAAGCTAAAAAATAATTATGCTTATTGGATGGCCCTGTTCTGTGGGGCCATCAATATTTATGTATCCCGCCCAAAATAAACACTCGATTCTCATCGCGTAATTGCATTCGATGTGACCACTACTTCATATCAAGTTTACCGATCTTTATATGAACTATCTTAGGTGTGGGTGCACGTTCAGCAAATTCCATACACCAGCAAGATCTTATTTTTCAAAAAAGCATGAAATGTAGCAGCGTTCTGATCAAAATACCGAACAAAGCGCCCGGTGCAGCATATATAAATAGTCGAGTAAAACGGTGGCTAATGCCAAGAAAAATACCAATACCCGGCAAATCAAATGCGTGAATCAAGAAGCCAGCGGATGTATTGATTTGATTGGCGGTGATTTTTCCTTGATATATTAAATCCGAGATAATACCTAAATAGGCTGTTCCGCCCCCCAAATATTTCGCCAATGTTGGCATTACAAACATAGGCGAAATATGGGCTAATTCCAAAAGTGGCGATAGCAGATGTTCGAGAGCAGCTACGGCGCCAACAGCCTTGAGGAGACCGACAATTGTAATAGACAAGGTCAGCATAGGGATTGCTCCGATAGCTAATCTTATGGCGTCAGTTCCCGCATCATTGATGAGTCCGATAATTCCCCGCGTTTCATGTTCTTCAGTGAGCCGTTCCTCTGACGTGACACTCTCAGAACTTGATAATTTGCGACCTAAACAATGCCAGGTTAGTGCAGATGCAGATAACCCGCCGATAATGGAAATTGTAATAACAGCAGTCCAGTTCAAACCCAGCGGAATCATGGGATAGAGAACATTGCCTTGACCCATAGCCAGAACCATCGCTAGTGTTGCCGCTAAATGGCGGTCCGATACCCCTCGTTTATTCATGATGGATAAAGTCGCAAGCGGTGCGGCAAAACTGATGAAATTAATTTGGATCAAGGCAAAAGAGCTCATTCCCGTAAGTCCGAACGGTTTCAGAAACCGAGCCATCCACCCGACTATGGTTTCCATTATTCCCTTCGCTTCCAGGATCTTCATTACGCATAACATAACAACCATAACAGGCAGAAGTGTATAAAGCGCGATATCAACGGAGGATTTCCCTGACGACATGATTATTTCAATGAGGGACATTCAATATTCCTAGTTGTTCGTCTTCATTTAAATGGTTGTATCATTGTGTAAGAATTAGCGGATAAGTCTTACCGTTCCAGATACTCTGATACTTGCGCCGCGCTGCGGAGTAATATCAGCTCGCAAGCAAGAAGGCACGCCCATGTCTTCCCCCTGATAGATCACGATTGAACCTTCGTGCGGCCAGTCAATATCCCGCAGATATCCAGCCAGCGCCGCTGCTGCAGCACCCGTTGCAGGATCTTCAAATACGCCTCCCAAAGGGAATGGGTTTCGTGCATGGAATAATCCAGGCTGTTCAACATAAAGCAGAGTGAATGTTATCAACCCTTCGCGCAGTGCCAGCGAGCGCCCTTTTTGCAGCTCATATTGCATTGCTTGTAATGTTGCGCGATCTTTCAGGGGCAAAATAAGGTGATCACCACCACCATGGGCAATAGCTGGCGGGATCCGGACATCAAGATCATTACGATCGAGACCAAACAATGCCAGGGCTTCGTCTAATAATGCATTTGCGACAGGACGACTTCGGGTGGGGGGAGATAGAAAAGATGCTCCCCACTCATTCTCGGATAAACGGCCTTCAACAGTGATCTGAGTGCGGTTAAGCTTCAGAGTAAAAGTGCCAGGACCTTTGCTTTTTGCCAGAGCTGCACCGAGCGCGATGGTCGCATGGCCACAAAAATCCACTTCGACTTCAGGCGCGAAATAACGCACCCGCCAGCCATCTTCACATGGTGCAGCAAATACTGTCTCGGAATAGCCGACCTCAGCAGCTGATTTCTGCATCACATCTGTATTTGGCATTACATCACATAGAACAACGCCTGCCGGATTACCACCGACTGGTCCGTTTGAGAAAGCAGCAATGTGTTGTACGATCATGATCCTTCCTTATTTTGATTGTGTGAGCGGTTACATCCGGTTATTAATTGAGAGATTCAAAAGATGCAATTAAATCAATCTCAACTAATGCGCCTTCCATCGCTAGCTGTGAGATCACTGTTGAACGGGTAGGTCTATTGGCACCGAATGCACGAGCAAAAGCCAAATCAAATCGCTGGAAATTTGCCTGTTCGGTGATCCAAATCCCAGCCTTTACAACATGTTCAGGACGTAGACCATATTGAGCTAATACAGCAAACTGACGCTCAAGGATCAATGCAGTCTGAGTTTCAATGTCACCACTGATTTTGCCTGTATCATCGAATGCGAGCTGGCCAGACAAAAATAACAATGAGCCAGTTCGTATCGCTGGGGAAAAATGAGGCATAGAAGTGCTCCTTTCTTTGTCGCTGCTGAATGAAGACAAATTTTGGCGCACTTGCATTGAATGATGCAATAGCATTCAAATGCAGATCAGAACTGCATATGTTGCATCTATGATTGAATCTACCATTAACAGTTTGATTATTCAGACTAGCCCCAAGGGATCGAATGAAACAGGTTCGTGACCCAGGAAACGAATTTATCTGTGCGAGCTGAAACGTAGCGACGAGACGGACGAACCAGATAGATGCCACCATCGCCATCAAAGGTCCATTGAGGCAGAATCCGGATCAATGTTCCGGCAGCAATATCGCGAGCCAGTAGCCATTCTCCAGCACCTAGAATGCCAATACCAGCTCGCGCAGCCTCAAGCATCGCAATGCTATCGTTGGTGTGCAACGTCCCATTTGTCCGCACCATCTCTACGCATTTTCCGTCAGACAAACGCCAAATCGGATAAGAGTTAAGGCTCGGATTTCCGATACAATTGTGTGCTAGCAGGTGTGAGGGCTCAAGTGGCATTCCGTGCCGCTCTACATAGACGGGAGATGCAGCAAGGACTCGTTGATGATCCGCCAGCTTGCGCGCTACGAGACGATTGTCTGCCAGATTGCCAATCCGAATCGCTGCATCGAAACCACCTTCGACAAGATCGACAAACTCATCACTATAGTGAATATCCAGTTCCAGTTTTGGATACATCGCCATAAAGTCAGGTAATTTTGGAGCAAGCCATAGTCGCCCCATTGTGGCGGGTAATGCCAGCTTCAAACATCCCCGAAGTTCGGCTGAAGCTTCAGTTGCTTCCTGTTGAGCTTCATAGATAAGGTCAGTTGCTACTCTGAGTTTGTCGGCAAGACGCCTTCCCGCATCAGTCAATTGCACCTGTCGTGTTGTTCGTTCGACCAGACGAATACCCAATCGAACCTCTAACGAAGCAATGCGTTTAGAAATGATAGTAGGATGACGCTCAATCGCTTTTCCTGCTGCAACGAAGGAGTTGGTAGAGGCAACAGCCAGTAAGGCAGCCATTTCATCTATATGCTGGCTGTCTAATTTAATCATATGTAAGAACCTTGCTGCATATTATAGACACGATACCAGAAACTGATTCGATCCTATCGAGTAGTAAACACCAAGAATATGAAAAATTGTTTTATTTTCTTTCACATTTGCTTGATGCGAAAGAGAAATGCAATCAGGTGATCACATCGAATGCAACTAGGTATTCAAGTCAAATGCAATTAGCCGATCAGTTGGATGTAATTTTGCATACCGATTTTTTCTAATAAAGCGATAGATGCCTTATTGTTAACGTTACAACAGGAATACACTATCGTTTTGGGGTTATAACGGTGCCATTCATGCAGCACGCAAAATAGTGCTTCGCTCATCAAACCCTGCCGCCAATACGATGGACTTAGCCAGTAACTCAGTTCCATGCGTTGTTCTTTCGGTTGCAACATGATTAATCCGATCAGATTTTTCCCCATGGCGTCACGAACTGTATAGCAGCAACCCTTACCGCTCTGATGCTGTTTTTGCTGTGAAATGACCCAGCGAAGTAACTGCATATCTGAGACAGGCATCTGGCAGCCGACGCTGGCCTGCACAAAAAGAGGGTCATTCACGATAGTGCTGATCCTGTTCACATCCCTTAATTCTACAGGTCGTAAACATAACCGGATTGTGGATAGCGGTGGCATCATGCAAATAACTGGCTGATACTGAATACAGAGTTAAATTTATAATAACCCGGATTGTCGGAGCGGAGGTGCAATATGTTCATTATTTCCCTGACGTATAAAGTCGATATCGCACAGATTGAAGCACATATGGATGCACATAAAAAATATCTGCAGGAACAGTATGATGCCGGTCATTTCATCGCTTCCGGACGTAAAGTTCCAAGAACGGGCGGGATTATTCTGGCGCGTTCAGAAAGTCTGGAGACACTGGAGCCGCTTCTGGCTGCAGATCCATTCCATCTGCATAAACTGGCAGACTATGAAATTACCGAATTCATGCCGACCATGGTCGGTGATGAATTCCGCAATTTGCTTGGTGTCTGAAAAGGTTAACAGCTCCGGTTTTGCTGCCGGAGCTGCTGTTTACCGTGAAAATTAAGGCCGGTGCGCACTTTCCGTGCGTTGCAGCGTCTGGTATTCACCTAATACAGGCTGTTCCAGCAGATAACGTCGCAACATATCTTGTGCGGCGAACGCGACAATGCGGTGCTGCAATGAAACATCCAGTGTTCTGATATGTAACGTCTGCGCCCAGCCATGCAGACCAGTCCACAATGCGATTGGATACTGCTGATCTTTCGCTGTGCCGACCGCCAGTGTTAAACGGGAATGATGCTGGATGTGCTGTAGTAATTCATCGGCGCTATCCGGTAAATGCTGGTGATAATCAGCGCAAAGCTGAGGAATAGCCGGTGCCAGCTGAGTTAACAGCTCACCACAGGTACTGCCTTCCAGAATTTCCAGCGAACCAGGCAGCAATTCTGCCAGTTTTGCCGGCATATCCAAGGTATCGGTTGCTACCAGATACGGGGTGATCACCGAAAGCAGTTGTTTTTCCGCAGTGGCAAAATCAGCATCACCATGCTGGCTGATCAGTTTCATCTCAATCGTCGGCATGGAAGAACGATAGCCGAGTTCGATATGTTCAGGCCAGGTTAATGGATCGAGCTGGTCACTCAGCGCAGATTCAGAAATACCAAATGTGAAGTAGCGACGTACCACGGCTGCGCCGGAAGGGTATCTGTGTTGCAGATCCGGGATGATCTGCTGCTGCACCATTTGCTTGAATTCATTCGGGACTCCCGGTGTGAAATAGCAGATGGCTTTGTTGATTTGCAGTTTAAACCCACAGGCGGTGCCAATCGGGTTATCCAGCACGGTTGCACCCCGCGGTAACATTGCCTGCTTACGGTTGCTGACCGGCATCACACGCCCGCGGGCGGTAAATTTCTTTTCCATATTGGCCAGCCAGTCGCTGTTCAGTTCCAGCGGAACACCAGTAACCTGAGCTACTGCATCTGTTGTTTTATCGTCAGATGTGGGGCCTAAGCCACCATTAAAGATGATCACATCCGCTATCAGACTGCGTTCCTGTAATACATCCGTTAAATCATCCATACGATCGCCAACGGTCTGACGACGGCGCACCTGCCAGCCTTTTTCCAGCAATTGCATACTCAGCCAGGATGCATTGGTATCAACGGTGAAACCGGTAAGGACTTCATCACCGGTCGTAATAATTTCAATGATCATTATGGTACCAATATGTTTGATGAGGCATTTTCATGCTGACAATCAGTTACTGTTGGCCCCGATTGAGGAGCCAATAGTAACTAATGCGGGTTTGCCGCAGATTATTTCCGGCAAACGAGAAGATAATCATACTCGCCTGCGGCTCTGATTCAATTTCCTAAATTAATATTCGTCACTGCATTGCGCAGTATCGCCACCTCATCATCAGGCCAGATCCCATTTTAATCGTGTGATTCAGACAGAATATTTTGCAGCAATGATCGTTGTTATTTCGGCCAACGTAATTCTGGATAGGGCGATCAGAAGGGGATCTTGGTGACAGATCTCACAGGATGGTGTAGATTTCCGGATGTCCAGACGTTTTTACTGATAGATGTGGGAGCAAGTCATGCCAATCAAAATTCCCGACCAATTACCTGCTGCAGGTGTGCTGACCGAAGAGAATATCTTCGTGATGACAGACAGCCGTGCTGCACATCAGGATATACGGCCATTAAAAGTGCTGTTGCTGAACCTGATGCCGAAAAAAATTGAGACGGAAATTCAGCTGATGCGCATGCTCTCCAATTCGCCATTGCAAGTGCTGGTGGATTTATTGCGTATTGATGATCGCGAATCAAAAAACACACCGAGGATCCATGTTGAAACCTTTTATCAGGATTTTGATCAGATAAAAGATAACAAATATGATGGTCTGATCATCACCGGTGCTCCGCTGGGGTTGGTGCAGTTCGACGATGTTGTGTATTGGGACACGCTGATTAAGATCATTGAGTGGTCGAAGAAAAATGTCACCTCGACGCTGTTTCTCTGCTGGGCGGCACAAGCGGCTCTGAAAGTGTTATACGGGCTGGAAAAACAGACCCGTGGTGAGAAACTGTCAGGCGTCTATTATCACCACAAGCTGGAACAGCAGGATCCGCTGGTTCGTGGTTTTGATGATGTTTTTCTGGCACCGCATTCCCGGTATGCCTCTTTTGAAGGCGACTTCATCCGCGCTAACACCGATTTGCGGATTTTTGCTGAATCAGAAGAAGCGGGTGTTTATCTGGCTGCAACGAAAGACTGTCGTCAGGTGTTCGTCACCGGGCATCCTGAATACGACGCCGAAACGCTGCATCATGAATATCACCGTGATCTGACCGCCGGGATCAATCCGAATGTGCCGGCAAATTATTATCCGGGCAATGATCCGGCCAGGCCGCCATACCATAGCTGGCGTAGTCATGGACATCTGTTATTCTCTAACTGGCTGAACTATTACGTTTACCAGCTTACGCCTTATGATCTGGATACTCTGGATCAGAAAGCCGGGGGCGTGGACTGGGAAATTTAGTCTGGTCACAATACAAATCTGGTAACAATACAAAATAGCACAACACTGCGCCGGCATGGATGTCGGACAGTTTCGTTTCAGAATCATCTGCATCACCGATATTGAGGAAGCCGCCCGTGGTCGTAAAGGTAAATACATCAGCACTGCATCAGTCATTACAGGAACGTATTCTGCTTATTGATGGTGGTATGGGCACCATGATCCAAAGCTATCAGCTACAGGAAGCAGATTTTCGTGGTGAGCGTTTTGCCGATTGGCCTTCAGATCTCAAAGGCAACAACGACTTATTAGTGCTGACTAAGCCAGACGTTATCGCGGCGATTCATGATGCCTATCTGGCGGCCGGTGCGGATATTCTGGAAACCAACAGTTTTAATGCCACGCGCATTGCGATGGCCGATTACCATATGGAAGAGCTGTCAGCGGAAATTAACCGCGAAGCCGCACGTTTGGCGCGTAAGGCAGCTGATGCGTGGAATGCGAAAACTCCGCAGAAACCACGATTTGTCGCAGGCGTATTAGGCCCGACTAACCGTACTGCCTCCATTTCACCGGATGTGAACGATCCGGGTAAGCGTAATGTTACCTTTGATGCATTAGTGGAAGCGTATAAAGAATCGACAGAAGCCCTGATCGAAGGTGGCGTTGATATCATTATGATTGAAACCATCTTTGATACGCTGAATGCCAAGGCCGCTTTCTTTGCTGTTGATACTATTTTTGAAAAGCTCGGTTTCAAATTACCGGTGATGATCTCCGGAACCATCACTGATGCCTCCGGTCGTACCTTGTCTGGTCAGACAACCGAAGCTTTCTACAACTCACTGCGTCATGCCGAACCACTGTCATTTGGTCTGAACTGCGCGTTGGGCCCGAAAGAGCTGCGTCAATATGTGCAGGAACTCGCGCGCATCAGTGAAACCTATGTTTCCGTGCATCCGAATGCGGGTTTACCGAATGCCTTTGGTGGTTATGATCTGGAAGCCGATGAAATGGCGGAGCATATCCGTGAATGGGCGGAGTCCGGCTTCCTGAACATGGTGGGTGGCTGCTGTGGTACCACGCCTGAGCACATCCGGGCTATGGCCAAAGCGGTGGATGGTATCAAACCGCGCGTGCTGCCGGAATTACCGGTCGCTTGTCGTCTTGCCGGTCTGGAACCACTGACCATTGATGAAAACTCCATGTTCGTGAACGTCGGGGAGCGTACTAACGTTACCGGTTCTGCCAAATTCAAACGTCTGATCAAAGAAGAGCAATACGACGAAGCGCTGGATATCGCTCGTCAGCAGGTAATCAGCGGCGCGCAGATCATCGATATCAACATGGATGAGGGCATGCTGGACGCACAGGCGTGTATGGTGCGCTTCCTCAATCTGATTGCATCTGAGCCGGATATTTCCCGTGTACCAATCATGATCGACTCCTCGAAATGGGAAGTGATCGAAGCGGGTCTGAAATGTATTCAGGGTAAAGGTATTGTTAACTCTATCTCCATGAAAGAAGGGGAAGAGAAGTTTATCGCGCAGGCAAAATTGCTGCGTCGTTACGGTGCGGCGGTGATCGTGATGGCGTTCGACGAAGTCGGACAGGCGGATACCCGTGCGCGTAAATTCGAGATTTGTCAGCGTGCATACAAGATCCTGACGGAACAAGTCGGCTTCCCGCCGGAAGATATTATTTTCGACCCGAATATTTTCGCTGTCGCGACCGGTATTGATGAACACAACAACTACGCGGTTGATTTCATCGAAGCGGTTAAAGACATCAAAACCAATTTGCCGCATGCCATGATTTCCGGTGGTGTTTCCAACGTGTCGTTCTCCTTCCGTGGTAACGATCAGGTTCGTGAAGCGATCCACTCCGTGTTCCTGTATTACACCATCAAAAATGGTATGGACATGGGGATCGTGAATGCCGGTCAGCTGGCAATTTACGAAGACATTCCGGCTGAGCTGAAAGAAAAAGTGGAAGCGGTGGTGCTGAACACCCATCCGGGCGCTACCGAAGAACTGCTGACCATTGCGGAAAAATATCGCGGTGGCGCGGCACAACAGGCGATTGATCCACGTGAGCAGGAATGGCGCAGCTGGCCGGTTGGTAAACGACTGGAACATGCGTTAGTGAAAGGCATTACTGATTTTATTGATGAAGACACGGAAGAAGCGCGCCAGCTGGCAGCCCGTCCGATCGAAGTAATTGAAGGGCCGCTGATGGCTGGCATGAACGTGGTCGGCGATTTGTTTGGTGCCGGCAAAATGTTCTTGCCGCAGGTCGTGAAATCTGCACGAGTGATGAAACGCGCGGTGGCTTATTTGCAGCCTTACATTGAACAAGGCAAGAGTGCCGGTCAAAGCAACGGCAAGATTGTCATGGCGACGGTAAAAGGCGATGTGCATGACATCGGTAAGAATATTGTCGGCGTTGTGCTGCAGTGTAATAACTATGAGATTGTCGATCTCGGTGTCATGGTGTCTTGCGAGAAGATCCTGCAAACAGCGCGCGAAGTGAATGCCGACATTATCGGTTTATCGGGTTTGATTACTCCGTCACTGGATGAAATGGTCCATGTCGCGAAAGAGATGGAGCGTCAGGGCTTTAAGATCCCACTGATGATCGGTGGCGCGACCACATCCAAAGCGCATACTGCAGTAAAAATTGAACAAAACTACAGTGAGCCTGTGGTTTATGTTTCCAACGCGTCCCGTGCCGTCGGTGTGGTGCAGAATCTGCTCAGTCAGGAACAGAAAGCCACTTTTGTTGAGCGTCTGCGCCAGGAATATGTGCTGGTGCGCGAACAGCACAGCCGTAAACAACCCCGTACACCACCGGTCACGCTGGAAGAAGCTCGTGCTAATGCGCTGAAACTCGACTGGCAGAATTATCAGCCTCCGAAACCCAAACAATTGGGCGTCAAGGTCATTGACGATGTCGCTATTGCGACACTGCGCGACTATATCGACTGGACGCAATTCTTCCTGAGCTGGGAGCTGGCGGGTAAATTCCCACGGATTCTGGAAGATGAAGTGGTGGGTGAAGAAGCGAAACGTCTCTATCACGATGCCCTGGCAATGCTGGATCGTTTACAGACGTCCGGTGAAGTTAAAGTCAGTGGCATTATCGGTCTGTTTGCTGCAAACCGGGTGGGTGATGACGTTGAAATTTACACTGACGAGTCACGCAGTCAGGTAGCGCAGACGTTCCATTTCCTGCGTCAGCAGACCAATAAAGTGATACAGGCCCGTAATGGCGAAGTGTTCCCGAATTACTGTCTGGCCGATTTTATTGCACCGAAAGAGAGTGGTGTTGCTGATTACTTCGGTAGTTTTGCGGTAACCGGTGGCATTGGTGAAGCCGAGCTGGCAGAGCAGTATAAAGCTGCCGGTGATGACTATAATGCGATTCTGATTCAGGCGGTCTGCGATCGTCTGGCAGAGGCGTTTGCTGAATACCTGCATGCTCAGGTGCGTAAAGAATACTGGGGCTATGCCGCGGATGAAAATCTGACCAATGAAGAGCTGATCCGCGAGAATTATCAGGGTATCCGCCCGGCACCGGGTTATCCTGCCTGTCCGGAACACACCGAAAAAGGTACGCTGTGGCAGTTACTGGGCGTGGAGCAGGCAATTGGTATGAAGCTGACTGATTCTTATGCCATGTTACCGGCAGCTGCTGTATCTGGTTTCTATTTCAGTCATCCGCAGTGTAAATATTTTGCGGTGGCCGGAATACAAAAAGACCAGGTTGAAGACTATGCGGCCCGTAAGGGAATGACTCTGGCTGAGGCTGAGCGCTGGCTGGCGCCAAACCTGGCTTACGATGTCGAATAGACATTACAGTCTATATGATTTTTCAGGGCCCATCGCGGGCCCTGTGTGTTTTTTGAGCAAAAAAATAAACCAAGGTTGAGCACAGATCACAAGAACTGCAATTTTCTTGTAAAGGTTCCGAATGTAGCATTGAACTAATGATCTAAGCCCTATAATCTGGCTACCTCTTGGCAGAGGGTGATTTCTGTTACGTTATGAATAATAAAGGATAGCGGGTATGCTGAAAAATATATTGATTGTTATTGAACAGGCAGTAAACAAATGCCTGGATCTGGATTTAACTAAATTTAATAAAATTGAAATCGTGGTTAGCGCCAGCCAGAAGACTCTGCCCGTTGAGTTTGTAAAAGAGTTGCTGCGGATCCAGACCCAGTGCGGTTCACCGGTAGAATTACTGACTACCAAGGGAACCGGCGGCCATCACGTTGAAATGTATCTGGCCTGGTTGTTAGGTCGTCACATTGAAAAGATGCCGGATGCTAATATCACCGTTATTGCCAATGACATTGATGCTGAAAGCTTACTGAGCAATTGTATCGATGAAGAATATCATGAGCGTATCTGCATTATTCAGGACGGTACACCCGCATCTGCAGAGTTGAAACTTGAAAAGCCTGCACAGAAAAAAGCACCGGTAGAAACAGCTTCAGCTGCACCGGCCGAAGAGAAAGTGAAGCAGGCGGATAGCAAGCTGATTTCTAAACTGATGGAACGCAACGATATTCTGGAAGCGCGTCATCCAATCACCGGCGAACCACTGCCTTCACCAATAAATAGTTAATGTCTTTATGTAATTATTCATTGCTGATATGAATCAGTCCGGTAAAAAATGCCAACGCGACCTGGATGCGTTGGCTTATTTTTTTCAGAACCCGCCTCATCTTCCCGGTATAAAATGCAAAATCGCCGAGCTGTCTGATCTTCCTGCATTACTGCATATGGAACGGTATTGTTTTAATCCTTTTCTGGCATTTGGCCGGCGGCGCTGGCGTTATCTGATTGCAAAATCTTCATGTACCACCATTCTGTTATTTCAGCAGGAAACTCTGGTGGCCTATCTTTGCCTGTTGCCTCATCGGGGCTGGCAGGGGCTGGAGATCCGTTCTCTGGCTGTGCATTGGTTACACCGTCAAAAAGGGCTGGGGCGCTGGCTGATGCATCTGTCACAGTCGTTAGCACAGCAGTGGCATCTGAAGTCGCTCTATCTGTCGGTTGATTGTGAGAATACTGCCGCCCGGACGTTGTATCAGCAATCAGGTCTGCAAACTTCAGCAAAGCTGGCTGATTACTACGGTATGGACAGACACGGGCTGCGGATGCGGCTTGATTTTCGGGACTAACTTGTTTTTTGGACTGACTTGGTTTTTTTGAACTAACTTAGTTTTTGGGAACAGGTCGCCGGTAACGTGGAGTGACCCGAGGGGCGGTCGGGCTTGATACTAAGCATCACATCAAGCCCCTCTCGTTACGGAGTCACTCTATGAAAGTCGCTATTATCGGTGCCGGCAGCACGGTGTTCATGCGTAATATCGTGCGCGATCTGCTGCAGCAACCTGCCTTAACATCCACCCATATTGCTTTGCAGGATATCGACAGCAAACGTCTTCAGGAATCACAACTGGTCGCCCGACAGATCATTTCCGCGCTGAAGGTTCCGGCTACGGTAAGCGCCAGTCTGGATCGCCGCGAAGTATTACAGGGCGCAAATGTGGTAATCACCATGTTTCAGGTTGGCGGTTATAAACCTAGTACCGTCGTTGATTTTGATATTCCGAAAAAATACGGTTTACGTCAGACTATCGCGGATACATTAGGCATTGGCGGTATCATGCGTGGCTTACGTACGGTGCCGGTACTGGTGGATGTTGCCCGTGAGATGCGGGAATTGTGCCCCAATGCGTTGCTGATGAACTACGTTAACCCGATGGCGATCTTAAGTCTGGCGGTACAACGTATGGTGCCGGAAATCCAGTATGTCGGTCTGTGCCATTCGGTGCAGGGAACGGCGGAAGAATTGGCGCATGATCTGGGTGTTGAACCAGCGAATCTGGTTTACACCTGTGCCGGTATCAACCATATGGCGTTTTATAACCAATTTACGCAGCGTCTGCCGGATGGCTCAACAGAAGATCTCTATCCGCGTCTGAAAGCGCTGGCGGCGGCAGGTAACGTGCCGGATGGTAATCGTGTTCGTTATGAAATCCTGCGTAAATTCGGTTATTTTGTAACGGAATCGAGCGAACATTTTGCCGAATATTCACCGTGGTTTATTAAACGGGATCGTCCGGATTTGATCGAAAAATTCAATATCCCGCTGGATGAATATCCGCGCCGCTGTGAAAAACAGATGGCGGATTGGGCGGCAGAGCTGCAGCGCATCGAAACGCAGCATGACATCGAAATCAAGCAGAGTCGTGAATATGCTGCCTCCATCATCAACTCGCTGGCGACCGGTGAACCATCCGTCATTTACGGTAACGTGCTGAACAACGGGTTGATCGATAATCTGCCGCAGGATTGTGCGGTCGAGGTGGCTTGTCTGGTGGATCGCAACGGTGTGCAACCGGTGAAATTCGGCAACGTACAACCCCAACTGGCCGCATTGATGCGCAGCAACGTCAATGTACAGCAGCTGACAGTGGAAGCATTGATGACGGAAAATCCGGAATATATTTATCATGCAGCTTACCTGGATCCGCATACCAGTGCCGAACTGGATTTAGATCAGATCCATGATCTGGTCGATGACCTGCGCCGTGCACATGGGGATTGGCTACCTAAATTTGCACGTCTGTAATGACCGGCAGGCAGGGAAGAGGAGACAGCATTATGCTGTCTCTTTTTCTATGGGTAGTAGCAGTGCACCGGCATTGCTGCGGGTATTCAGGCGATATTGGTGTGGTGTTACGCCGACCAGCTTATGAAACGATTCGTAGAAACGGCTCATGGCACTGAAGCCGGTGGTTAATGATACATCCAGTATTGAGCGATTGGTTTCCGCCAGTAACGCCCGGGCATGGTTCACTTTCATCATGGTGATGTGATCTTTGATGGAATAACCCATCACTTGCTTAAACAGATTCATCGCATAATTCGGGTGTAATTGCACCTTTGCGGCTACTTCGTTAACCCGGATCGCTTCATGATAATGT